>OCHB01000178.1_pt1 | contig 108016 bp, 92 predicted proteins | sample 1538731 | NCBI WGS metagenome assembly OCHB01 (sample SAMN04571721, study PRJEB22368) | human gut metagenome | biome: human gut; material: stool | host: Homo sapiens | place: Luxembourg | collected 2012-09-20 | reverse complement strand
GCAATTTAATTCATTGTAATAAACGACAAATATAGATGGACAAATTGTTGCATACCTCTTTGTTCCGAGCCATCTTAAAATCACTGAATCGCAAAGTTGTTTCTGAAAAAAGGCTGCAAACTTACTTTTTGAAATTTGCCCGCTGCGTTACAGCCCTTTGCGATGATACGGATTATCTGTCGGCATTACATACGTTGAATTATACGCAAATCCAGTTCCGGTTTCTGCTTTTTCGAATTCACGAACCTTCCATTTCGCCTCCGCCATATGTGCATCGGTTTATCGACATGGCTATCGAATTTATCCGCATGGAAAAAGAATTGTTGTATTATCGCCTCGAACATCCGCAGTATTTCATCTCCGGGTCCGCCCCTCAGTCGCCGCTCTATTGGTCGAAGGAGCATTCTGCGATCAGCGTTTCGGAAATTCTTTGCGGGCTCGATCGGATGACCCCGAAGCCTTTGCTGCTGGCCGACGGTACGGCCGCTCCGTTCAATCTGGTCGTTCGGGTCTTCGAGGATACGTTGCATGTCAAACTCGGCGATCCGACCGATGTCAAACGCCGTGTTCTGGAGCGCAAAAAGGATCGCACGAAATTTACCGAGGCATTGCTTTATTCCTTGAATAAGGAGGAATGATTTTTTCGACTTTTTATATCCGGGCGGATATCCGGATATGCTGTTTCGCATTTAAGAAATTCCCATCTTCGCACATGAAAACCGACCGAATAACCCGATATGCCCCGAACGATGAAGAACCCGGAAAAAGTTCCGTTTATCGGAATGCTCGAAACCTTTCTCGACCGACGATTGCTGTCCCCGGAGCAGGATGCTCTCGATGCAGCCTATGAGGATTACATCGATATGCTTCATAGTCTTACCGCTCGATCCCTCCGCCCGCCCCTCGACCTGTTGCACGAACTTGCCCGTCTCCAATCCCGCCTGATGCGGCTACAAGTGCGGATTGTTGAGAAGGAATCTCCGCAGGCGTCGCTGCTCGAATCGGCGCTTCTGCTGACGAATTTCGAAATCCGCCTGGTCTTCACCCGGCTTCGTTATCCGTCCATCGCCGATCCGGTCTCGGTCGAAGTCCCGAAATCCCCGCTTTATCTGTCGAAGGAGTTTACCCCGACGGATCTGATGGAACTGATCGCAGCGCTGCAAATCTCCGGAGCCGTGCGCCGCATCGACGGTTCTCCGGCCGATCTGCCGACGCTTGTCAATGTCTTGTCGAAGTCCTTCAATGTGCGGATCAACAATCCGGAGCAGTGTCGCCATGCCGTCATAAACCGCAAGTTGCGGCTGACACGTTTTCTGGATCTTCTGCGCAACCACCTGATCGAGTGCAGCCGCCGCTGACCCGGTTTCTGGATTTCCTGCGCAACAGCCTCGTGGAATACAGTCAGCACTGACGCAGCCGAAACCGCTTCGGTGCGGACAGGAGCGGTCAGTGGCGGACATCGACCCGGAGCCGTGGCGGGCAGGTGTATTTTCACCGCTTAAAATCCCTCTGCCATGCAACAAGAAGATGATTTGCGGGCCCTTGAAAGTATCGTGCAGTTCGCCCGCGCCCTCGGCGTATTTTTCCTTATTCTCCATATTTACTGGTTCTGCTACGGATGGCTGTCCGAGTGCGGGCTGACATGGACGGCTTTCGACCGCATCCTCCTGAGCATTCAGCGGACGACGTTGCTGTTCTCTCATCCCATAACGACCAAACTCAGCTGCCTCTTGTTCCTCGCCCTTGGCTGCTACGGAACCAAGAGCGTCCGTAACGGCAAGGTCGGCAGACGGCATATCGCCGGAGCCGTCAGCCTCGGCTTCCCGCTGTTCTTTCTGAACGGCCCGCTGCTGGAGCTGCCTGCCGGAACCGACTTTCGGGCATGGAGCTATATTGCGACCCTCGCTGTGGGATATCTCTGCCTGCTGGCCGCCGGGATCTGGCTGCGGCGCCTGATGAAACAGCCTCTTGCCGACGATCCGTTCAATGATGAAAACGAAAGTTTCCTTCAGGAAGAGCGTTGCCTCGGCAATGATTATTCGGTGAACCTTCCTACGCGTTATCGTTATAAATCCCAATGGCGGCAGGGATGGATCAATGTCATTAATCCGTTTCGTGCGACGCTGATTTTGGGAACTCCCGGCTCGGGCAAGAGCTACGCCGTGCTGAACAACTATATCAAACAGCACATCGAGAAAGGCTTCTCGATGCTCGTCTACGACTATAAGTTCGACGACCTTACCCGCATCGCCTATAACCATCTGCTGCATCATCTGGATAAATACACTGTCAAACCGAAGTTCTGCGTCATCAACTTCGACAATCCCCGCAAGTCGAACCGTTGCAATCCCATCGACGCCCGCTTCATGGACGACATTTCGGACGCCTATGAAAGCGCCTACGTCACGCTTCTGAACCTCAATAAGACGTGGGTCGATAAACAAGGTGATTTCTTCACCGATTCGGCCGTCATCCTGCTCGCGGCGATTATCTGGTACCTGAAAATCTACGACGGAGGTCGTTACTGCACCTTTCCCCATGCCATCGAGTTCCTGTGCCAGCCTCTCGAGAAGATTTTCCCGATCCTTTCGTCCTATCCGGAGTTGGAAAACTACCTTTCGCCGTTTGTCGACGCATGGAAAAGCAATGCGCAGGACCAGTTGCAGGGGCAGGTGGCATCGGTGAAGATTCCGCTTTCACGGATGATCTCCCCGCAGCTCTACTGGGTGCTCACCGGCGACGACTTCACCCTCGACATCAACAACCCCAAAGAGCCGAAGATCCTCTGTATGGGCAACAACCCCGACCGTCAGAGCATCTACGGCGCAGCGCTCGGGCTTTACAATTCACGTCTTATTCGGCTTATCAATAAAAAGGGGAAATTGAAATCGTCGCTCATCATCGACGAGCTCCCGACGATCTATGTCCGGGGACTGGACAACCTGATCGCCACGGCTCGTTCGAACAAGGTTTCCGTCTGCTTGGGCATTCAGGATTTTTCGCAGCTGGAGCGCGACTACGGGGAGAAGGAGGCGAAGGTCATCATCAACACCGTCGGCAACATCTTCTCCGGACAAGTCGTGGGCGATACGGCCCGCACCTTATCGGATCGCTTCGGCAAGATCGTCCAGCTGCGCGAATCGCATTCGGTGTCGAACGACAACGTCACGACCTCGACCAATACGCAGCTGGAAACGCTGATTCCGGCGTCGAAGATCTCCAACCTCACGCAGGGTATGTTCGTCGGGTCTGTGGCCGACAATTTCGACGAGCCCATCCCTCAAAAGATTTTCCATGCCGAAATCGTCATCGACAACGAAAAGGTCAAGGCCGAAACGGCGGTCTATGTTCCTATCCCGGATATCTCTTCATTCATCGGAGAAGACGGCGAGGATCACATGGGGGAAATTGTCAACGAGAACTACTACCGGGTCAAGGCCGATGTCATGGAGATCGTCCGCCGGGAGATCGCTCGCATCGAGGCCGACCCGGATCTCGCGAAACTTTTACCCAAGAAAAAGTAGACGGACATTTCCTATATCGAGGAGATAAATTTCGTGAAAGGTTCGATCCGGCCCTGAACGCTCGCCTGTTCGAGCGCGGACATGTATTCCTCTCGTCTCTCTACGGGAATAATCACCCAGTCGTACCCGCCCGATGCAAGCATCGTGTTCATCAGAAAACGCCCCACACGGCCGTTTCCATCCATATAAGGGTGGATATAGGTAAATACGAAATGTCCCAGCACAGCTCTCACCCGCGCATCCGGCTCCTCCGAGAGCAGTTCGAACAGCGTCGTCATGGCATCGCGGAGTGCATCGGGATTGAGCGGCGTATGCATGGAGTTGCGGATATATACCTGATGGGAGCGGTATCCGACAAGATCCGATGCCTTGATGATGCCTGCCGTGACACAGGGCATGAACATCTCGCTGTGCCACGTTGCGAGATCCCGGGCGACGACGGCCGCACCGTCGCCTCCGCCGAGAATCTCCGCGACGCTCTTCTTCACCTGCTGGAAAGCCTGCCAGTAACCCCGTGCCGCAAGGGCGTTCCGGACATCGGCATCTTCTCCGTCAGGCTTCCATGCACCGCTGCGGACCTTTTGGATCAACTCGTCGGTGACCCGGTAGCCCTCGATAGACAGGGAGTGGTAGGCATCCAGTTTGTAGCATGCCTCCATGCGCTCCAGATATCCGGCCGGGGAAAGACCGCTTTTTGCGCGTGTGAAATCCGCAAGAACCTGTTCGCGCATCTGCCGCCACATGAGCTTCAGGCGTGTGGCGTAAGGCGACGTCGCAACGGCGACCTCTACGACCTGCTCGAAGGGGTCTTCCTCCCGAACGTCGTATCCGATACGCTTCATCGTCGCGGCGATCTCGTCGGCGATATCCTTGCGGCCGATGTTGCGGAAAGCTCCGATGACCCGTCCTGCCCGGACGGTCTGCCCCGTGTCCACGAGGATTTTCAGAATCTCGGAACTGTCGCGCACGAGCGCCAGGGCCGTGCGCATGGTCGTGGCGTCGCTTTTGTAAATTGCAGGTGTCGCCGCGATGATCGCCTCGGCGAGCGGATAGAGGTTGAGCCGATAGGGATTGTCGGTGTCGATCCTCGACGGCAGAGCGGCTTCCAGATTGAAAAGCGAGGTCGGGGGCAGCAACTCCAGCGAGTTGTTGTTACCCTTTGGGGAGCGTATCAGTACCTGTTTCGGAACGGTCGTGGAACCGCTGTAAATCGCCAGCGACTGTTCGGCCGAGAGGCACCACTCCTTTCCGTAGCGCTCCGTGGCATAACGCAGGATGAAGTTCCAGAACGAAGCGTACCATGCCGTGCTGTCGCCCGGTACGGCCCGGGGATCAGTGACGATGTACCATCCCTTGATGACCGGCATCAGAAAGTGGTTTGCAAGTAATCTTTTCAAATGTGTGGGTGACAGTTCGCCGCTTTTGACGATCGTAAAATCGCCGCTCTGCTGTACCTGCTTGAGCGCTGCTAACGACGAAGCCAATAGTTCCGCAAGGGTTGCCATATTTCCAATATTATAATTTTACACGTTCTTTCTGGTGTTGTAAAACAAGTCTATTAACGTGTTGTAAAACACGTTTATTTTGCAAATATAGTGTAATCTTTTATCGAAACCTAAAAATCCAGAAATATTTACGAACCTGTATCTTATCTTTTTTTAGACCTCAAAACTACCTCGGTGCGGACTGGAGCGGACAGGGGCGGACATCGGCACCGTTCCGGATAGTACGCCTCTATTTTCGCGGCATGAACCTTTTGTTTCACTAAAAACATTTGCTTTATGCCCGAAGAAAATCAGAATCAGATTGTGAACCAAGCCCCCGAGCAGGCCGATCCCAACTACAAGGAAACGCTTCTGCTCTACAACGAGAAGAACGGCGCCGTAGAGGCGGTTTCCAAACTCGACAAACAGAACGACCGTTACAAGGTCACTACAACGCAACCGCTCACGGCCAACAAGCCGGCCTTTTACGACCTGCGCGATTACAGTGCTGCCGCGGCTTTCGTCAAGGGTTTCAAGTCCGTTGAAAGCAATCAGTCGTTCCGGTTTCTCAAGGTCGCTGCCGACAAGGCCAGCGATCTCGCTCAGAAGCTCATCAACCTCGTCAACAACCCGAAAGATCCGGAGGGACTCAAGGCACTGCACGAGCATACGATTACCTCTTACCAACTCGAAAAGGTCAAGTTCAATCCTTCGGACCTCAAACTTCAGGAGTTGAAGGAGATGGGCATCATCGTCACGCCTAAGGAGCTGGAAGCGATGAAACACGGCCTTCCGTGTACGGAACTGCATGACGTGAACCTCAAGATCGGCAATATGCCCATTGTCGGACAGTTCGCCCTGCATCCCTATAAGGATCAGAATGGCGACGTGCAGGTCGGCCTGACGGGCGCCCTTCCGCGCCCGGAGTTCGAGCGCGAGGAATACCGGATGATGTTCTCCACGAGCGAAAGAGAGCAGATGATGGCCGGAAAAACTCCCGACCGGCTGTACGAGCTTCCCAACCCGCATACGGGCGAGAAGGAGTGGTGCTTCGCCACACTGAATCCCGCGACGAACCGTCTTGTCACCATCCCGAAACGCGATGTTCCCGAACTGCGTTACTTCAACGGTGTGCGCATGGACGACACCCAGCAGAACGAATTGGCCCTGGGCGGCCGTGTCTTCGTCGAAGGCTGCGCCATGCGCGGCAGCGACATCACCTATTCGGGAAAAGTAGGCTTCGACGTGCTTTCGAACGAATATAAGATGACCGACTACAAGTTCAGCCGCCCCTATATCTCTCCGCAGCTCGACAAGCAGCTCGACGACCGTCAGCGCACGGCCCTGCTGAGTCCCGAAGGTCTGGACTGTTCGAAGGAGAAGGAACATCCCATTCTGGGCAAGAACGGCAAGGCGCTGAACTGCATCCTGCGCATCGACCCCCGCTCGAACAGCGTGGTCTACGATTTCTCGCAGCAGCGCCGTCAGGAGCAGGAAAAGCAGGAGTCGAAGCAGGAGCAGAAAGCCGAGACAGCGCAGGAGCAGGCTCCGGATCAGGGTCAGGGCCGCGGCCGCAAACGTTAATCTGCCCGTGCGATGGAAACCCCCGATGAAAAATGGTTCCGGGAACGCCTGCGGCATTTCCTCGAAGTGCGCCATCCCCCGCGTCAGTTCCACCGGGCGATGATCGAACGGCGCAGCCGTCTGGCCTTCGAAAGCTACGCACGGAGCGTTGAGTTAGGAGCCACTACCGATTCGGCAGTCCTTGCGGCCGACAAGGTGCTGTTCCGGGGCCTGCTCTTCTCGAAGTACGATACTGTCCACCTGATCCTTGCGACGGACTTTCCGGCCATCCCCGAGAACCAGCGGCAGGAGGTCGCGCTGAAGCTCACCCGCATCTGCGCCCCGATCTTCCGGGCATACGACCTGAAAGATGACTTCGCCGAGCGGCCGGAGTTCCGGCAGCTCAAAGAGGAGCTCCGCACCGGCATCCGCATCTGGATCGACGAGAACGGCGTCCCCGGTTACCGCAGTCCGGCGCGCAAGGAGCCTTCGCCCGTCCCGTATTCCCGACAGCCGCAATACCGAAAACGCAACAAGCGTAAATAGTTCATTCATTTAATTCCTTAATCACCTCATGAAAAAGATTCTTTTTGCTGCGGCCGCCATGGCTGCCGCCCTGTTCGCCTCGTGCGACAACGCCGACGAAACAATCGATCCCGTCATTCCCGAAGCTGCGGACGGCGCCCGGATCGCCATCACGCTCACCGGAGCTGATGATGCCGACACCCGCGCCTTCTTCGACTCTTCGGCTAAAGCCGAGACGTGGGAATCCTCGCTCTCTACGCTCTCGGTCTTCGCTTTCGATGATGCCGACAACCTTATCATCCGCCGGGACTTCACCTCGTCGGAGCTCGCGGCCAAGTCCGCGACCTTCTCGCTTCCGAAATCCGCCGCCGGCACCGAATGCTCGTTCTACGCCGTAGCGAACTACGACGCCTCGGCGGCCAAGACCAAGTCGGCCCTTACGGCCCTCGTGGAGAAGTCCGCCGCGGATTATAACGGCTCCTTCGCCGAAGTATCCTCGAAAGCCAAGCGTTCGGGGGGCTTCGTGATGTCGGGATCGACGACCAAGACTGTCGGGGCCGTGAACTCCACGACCAATGTCGGCATCACGCTCAAGCGTACTGTGGCGAAGATCGCTCTTCAGACGACCGTCGATGCGGCTTTCTCGGAGAAATACAGCGGTACGCTCTCGATCAATTCCGTCAAGCTCTCCAAAGCCGCCTCGCAGTCGCCCGTCATCGCAGGTACGCCGACGCCCGGTGCCATGACTTTCAGCCACACGCAGACTCCTGCTTCGGCTTCGGATAAGTATAACTCCTTGTTCTACACCTACGAAAACGGAACGCTTGCCGCCAGTAGCCGCGTACTGCTGGAGATCGAAGCGACATACGATATGGATGGCAGCAGTTCGACCACGGACGACCGTTCGGAGGTGACCTATTCGGTCGAGTTGACGGGTAAGGCCGCGGGCGAGATACTGCGCAACGGCTACTACCGCATCGCCGCCAATATCACGGGTCTCGTGGGGCAGGAGTGCGCCGTGTCGGTAACGGTCGCCGACTGGGAGACGCCCGTTACGCAGAGTGTCGAGCTGGGGGCATAGCCCTCTTGTTTTGACAGCTCCCGCCCTCCGGGACGGGGGCTGTTTTCAATTCCTTTTCAGATTTTTCCGACTATGAAAAAATATCTGTTGATATTTACTGCCGCCCTGTTTCTGTGGGGATGTATCGCCGAGGATCGGACAGCGTGTGCAAATCCCCGCGGAACCTTCGTCAGCCTGACGGTACGGCCCGAAAGGATGTTTTCCGTAACCCGTTCCGCGGATGAATACGCCATCCGCGACCTGAACTTCTACCTTTACGACGATAACGGCGAAGTCGTCCTGCACCGTTACCAGACCTCTGCGACACTGCGTTTCGAATGTCTGCCGGGCAACTACCGAATGCGCATCGCCGCCAATCTGAACCGTGATTTGGGCGAAAGTCCGACATCGGAAGATTTTACCGTTACGCATAGAGACACATACGACGCTCTGCCGATGGCGTGGGACGGCGACGTTACGATCCCGGCTTCGGGCGGTTCGCTGCCCACGGTCGAGGTACAGCGTGCCGTGGCGAAAATATCCTACGATATTACGGTTAAGCCCTCGGATATCGAGCTGCTTTCCGTGCAGCTGCTCTCCGTCCCGCGCACGGTGTCGATCTTCGACGTTGCGGCATCGCCGTCGGATGCCCCCGATGACTATACCGACTGTCCCGAAAGACGGGTTTCGGGACAACAGGCCGCAGGCGACTGTTATCTGCTGCCCAACATGCAGGGAACGGTACCCTCGATCACCGACCAGCGGGCTAAGAATGCAGACAATGCCCCCGAGAATGCTTCGTACCTGCTGATCCGGGCCAAGCGCGGCGACAAGATACTGACCTACACGATCTATCTCGGCGAGAACAATACCTCGGATTTCAACGTCCGGGCGAATGTGCATTACCGGTTCGACATCTCGATTTTGGGTGATAATGAAGTAGACACCCGTATATCGTCTTACACCCTTCGGGTATGGGACGATTTCGACGATTATAACTACGGCGGCTACTGCCTGTTGGACGGCACGCGCTATCTGCATGTCGAGGTGGAATGCAGCGACGGCACAGCCCCGAGCCGCGGACGTTTGGAGCTGCTGTCCGGCGACCTGAGCGGGTTCACCTTCGATTACGGCAATAGCGGAGCGGTCCATGATTTCGATCTGTACGACATGATGGGCGACAACACCTATGAAATGGAGTATTACATGCCGGGGTACACGGAGGAAAACTCTTTACTGGCTTACCGTATCACGCTGACCGACGCCTATGGATTTTCGCAGACGTATGATTTCGAACACCGCATGGCCAATGCCGCAATTATTCACACCGAAGGCGGCGGGGATATTATCGTTGAAGGAGAACTTCACCACGAGCGGAAAGCGGAAGGCATGGGCGAACGCATTACGGTCCTTTGCATGGAAGCCTGCGCCCTGACCGCAGAACCCGCCGCAGGCTACACGTTCGACGGCTGGTATCAGGATGCGGGATATGACTACAAGATTACGGACGAACCATCTTACGTGTTCATTCCCTCTGCTCCCTTACGGCATGTCTACGCACTTTTCCTGCCCGGTGAAATACAGCTCGACGCACGCAATACCGCCAACAGCTACATCGCCCCGCAGCTGCTCTGCGACTACTCGTTCGATGCGACGGTGCAGGGCAACGGCTGCGCGACACTGGGTATCACGCCGCAGCCCCTTTCGGGAGCCTATGCGCGTCTGATCTGGGAGAGCGGCACGCAGGCCAACAGCATCATCGCGTCGTTGAGCTACGACGGTCGCAGAATCAGCTTCCGCACCGGAAGCCGACAGGGAAACGCCCTTATCGGGCTGTTCGACGCCTGGGGCAACTGCATTTGGTCATGGCACATCTGGGTTGCGAGCTACAATCCCGACAGCTCCGCGCAGACCTACGCATCCGGAGCCGTATTCATGGACCGCAACCTCGGGGCTATCGGAACCGACTACACGCAGAGCACAGCCTGCGGACTGTACTATCAGTGGGGGCGCAAAGACCCGTTCCCGTATCCGGCATCCTTCTCGTCGAATCGTCCGGCGCCGTTCGTCTATCACGACCGCTTCAGGTACGAGGTAATCCACCCCGAAAACAGCGATCCGGCAGATGTTATGACGGTGGACTGGGCCGTGAAGAACCCCACCTCCTTCATCCATAAAGCCGACTACGACGTGGAAGAGCCTGAAGAGGACGTGCTCGACTGGCTCCTGCGCCCCCATCACAACCTCTGGGGCAACACGACCCGACAGGGAACCGACATCAGCGAGGTCTGTCGAAAGACCATCTACGATCCCTGCCCTCCGGGATGGAGAGTTCCCGACGCCTGCGATTTCGAGGGCATAGAACCGGTACGCAAGCTGTTGCCCTACTACGTGGAGATCATCTACGACGACACGCGCACAGCCCGTTATCCGGCGGGCGGAACGCTCTGTGGTGACAATTACTCCGATGTCGGAGCATACGGACAGGTCTACACCAATACGCCGTATTTTTGGAATTTCGACAAAGGACCCGCCTTTTTCGACGGCGTATCCTGCACCTCGATCTACCTGATGACCGACATGCGGACGACGAAGGAGTTCCGATACCAGGCCAATGCCGTGCGCTGCATCCGGGAATAGAAATTCGATAGAATCAGAACCATGAAAAAGATACTTTATACTGCTGTCTGCATGCTGCTTTTTTGCTCTGCCTGTTCGGACTCGGACATCGAGCCTAATCCGTCAAGGCAGGCCAAGCGGCACGTAACCCTGACGTTCAGTCCCGTTCAGATCAGCACCCGCACGTCCGCAGACGAAACCCGCATCGACGACATCAACCTATACCTCTTTCCCACCAGCGGCGACACGGCCCGGCATCTGTACCTCTCATCGCAGCGCAGTGTGGTGCTGGAGCTTCCCGAAGGCGACTACGCACTTTACGCCGTCGCCAACGCGGGGGCCGACATGGGCGGGCAGACGCAGGAGTACGTTCGGTCGCTGCGCTTCGAACAAGCTCCCGATGCACTCGCCGACGGGCCGCTTCCCATGTCCGCGGAGCAGACCGTTTCCGTGTGCGGGGATATGCACATCGACGTTACGCTCGTACGTGCCGTGGCGAAGATCGATTTCAGCTGCACCGTAGCCGCGGAGTTCGCCCCCAAGCTGCAAATTAAGTCCGTGCGGATATGCAACGCCCCGTGCAGCATGTCGCTCTTTGCCCCAAGCCATGCCACGACATCCGGCGATGTGGCCGACACGACTCCGGATGCAGCTCCCGGGCAGACTTTCAGCGCTTCGTATTACCTGCTGGAAAACCGGCAGGGAACGGTCGCGGGCATCGGGGCGCAGGAGGGTAAAAACCAGACCGTCGCACCGGAAGAAGCGACCTATATCTACATCGAGGGCGAGGCCGACGGTGTGAAAGTCGCATACCGCATCTATCCGGGCGAGAACAACACCACGGACTTCAACATCGTCCGCAACCGTGTTTACAATATCGACGCCCGCATCCTCGGCATGAACACCGTGGACTGGCGCGTATCGACGGCCGAAGTCGTCGTCACGCCCCTTGCCGAGCGTTACGCACCCGGCGCATCCGCTGCGGCGACGCTGGAGCTCGTGTCCACGAACGACGCCGACAATGAATTTTATCTTACTTACCTCCTCGACGCAGGACAGGGCACGGTCGCCATCGACGGCGAGCGCCGCACGGCGGGCACGCCTTATCCGCTGCTCTGCGGCAACGGCACGGCGATAGCCGAGATTGTCTATACGCAGGACACACCCGGCGACGTGCGCCTGCGACTGGTCGTCACCGACCGATACGGCTTCAGCATAGAGCGCGAGCTGACGACGGTTTACAAAAATCCGGAACTGAACGTAACCTTTACGCAGGAGGGCTATGAGTTGGCAGCGATGGACAGGGCTTATGTCACTTTCACTGTGACGCAGCCCGGATATACGGGCCGGTATAAGGCCCATTTGAGCGGTGAGGGCCTGACGTTCTTTCAAGGGCATTACAGCGCGGATATTCCGACGACCGAATTGACGCTCTACGAGGGTAACGGCACTTATGAACTTCGGCTCAAACCCGAAGCCGTAGGCGAAATTCCTTTTACCGTCACGATCACCGACGAGCAGGGGAACAGTACCTCTTTCGAATCTTCGGTGAAAGGGATAAAAACCGTCGCGGATTTCACGCTCGATTTCACACGGTCGGCCGGAGCGCTCTATATCACGATGGAATCCTCCTATCCGGTCAGCGAGGATCTGACGCTGACGGTCACCGCCACCGTGAAGATCGTCTATTCGGGAGGTTATACGACCACACGCGATTATACGTTCGACGTCTCTTTCGAAGCCGAGCGCTCACGGGGTACGGGCTATGTCTATCTCGACCTGCAAGGCCGCTACGATATTTCCATCGAGAAATACACGATGACATCCGACACTCCGGTCTCGCGGAACGGAATGGTCGAATATAAACTGCAATAACTCTCGAACAGAAAATACGACGATGAAAAAGCAACGGATATTCATCACGACGGTCTTGTTGTTCGTAGCACTGTGGGGCAGTCCCCACGGTGCTGCGGCGCAGATCTTCGCCGTGAGGGCCGATGCCCTCGCGGCTCTTACCGGAACGCTCCACCTCGGAGGGGAAGTCTCGGTCGCGGACAAATGGTCGGTCGAAGCCTCCGGATACTGGAACCCCGTGAAAAGTTCGTCGCTCTCGATGAACTTCCACGCCGTACAGATCAGCGGTCGCTATTGGCTCTACGAATCCTTCGTGGGGCATTTCGTCGGCGGGCAGCTCTCTTATGTCGGTTACGATCTGGGCAGCCGCACGCGCCGCTACGACGGCCGGGCATACGGCATAGGTTTCAGCTACGGCCATGCGTGGATGCTCTCCAAGCGCTGGTTCGTAACCCTCGAGGCCGGCATAGGACTGTACCGCACGAAGGATACGCGCCGCGACCCCACGGTCGGGGATTGGGACGACGAGTATATCTACCATTACCGCCGCTGGACACTCGCGCCCTCGCGGCTGGAGGTGTCGTTCTCTTATCTCTTTTAGCCATGAAGCAATACAAGAAACTATTGCAGGCGGGCGTGCTGTCGATCATGCTCGGGTCGATGTTCGGCTGTTCGGTGGCGGGGCGGCTTCAGCGGCGGCAGACGACAGCTTCGCTCTCGCAGCTGACCCGTGCCGAACGGCAGCAGCGACAGGCGGATTACCGTCCGCAGGTCATGAAGCTCCAACGCGACAGCAATACCTTCTATCTCGCCCCGATCGATACGCTTGCAGACGGCGAGCGCGTGATGTCACTGCAAATCGAACAGGTAACGGTCGTGGCGAAGATGCGGTCTATTCCCGAGCGCAACGGTCGTGTCGTGTTGGATTTCATCGTAACGCTTCCCAAACAGTTGTTGGGCAGGAGCCGCAGCGTCGTGATTACTCCCGTTCTGCACAAACCCGACGAATCGGTGCCGCTCGAAGATCTGGTAATCCGCGGCGGGCGTTTCTCGCTCTTGCAGGAGCGCGACTATTGGCAGTACGAAACCTATGTCGACCGCTTCCGGCCCGACACCGTAGGGCGCGAGGCGGCCTTTAACCGCTTCGTGAAGTTTCCCTATCCGAAGGATGCACGCCTCGACTCACTCGTCGAAAGCCGCAATGCCGTTACTTACTATTATTCACAAGAGGTGAAGACCGATGAAACCTCGAAAAAGATGCTCATTACGCTTCAGGGGCAGGTCTTGGCCGTGGATGACAGCGCCTACCGTCTGCCGCCGTCCGATACGTTGAGTTACATCGTATCGTCGATGCTCTCCTTCGTCGATACCATGCCGCACTATCGGATCAAGGTGATCGACAAGTATGTGACGGTACAGGATCGCAACTACATTCAGTTCTTCGTGGGCGATACGCGCGTGGTCGATACATTGGGTGACAACCGGCGGCAACTGGACAAGATTACCAATCTGATGCGGCAGATCGTCGAGCAGGAAGAGTTCTTTGTCGATACCATCACGCTTACGGCCGCTTCGTCCCCCGAGGGGCGTTATGCCTTTAACGACCAGCTGTCGCGGGGGCGTGCCGAGGCTCTGAAGCAGTACCTTGTAAAACGTTATGGACGTGGGATCGACATACTGCTGACCGTGCGGTGGATTGCCGAAGACTGGTCGGAGTTGACGCAGCGTATCCGCACGGACAAAAGCATTGAAAACCGCGAGGCGATTCTTGTGATAATTGCATCAGAAAAGAATCCCGACCGGAGGGAACAAGCCATCCGGCAGCGCTTCCCGAAAGACTATGCCTATATCCGCTCGATGATCTATCCGCAGCTTCGGGCCGTACACTTCCGCTACAACCTGCGCCGCAAGGGAATGGTCAAGGACACGATCCATACTACGGAATTGGATACGACCTATATGCGGGGAGTAGAATTGTTGCAGAGACGCAAATATGCCCGGGCGCTATATATTCTCAACGACTATAACGACCGCAACACGGTCGTGGCGCATCTCTCGCTGGATCACAACGAGCGGGCGCTGGAACTATTGGCCTTGATGCCCAAGGATGCCGTCGCGGAGTATCTGAAAGCCATCGCCTGCTCCCGGTTGGGACGTAAAACTGAGGGACGGGAGCATTTTCTCGAAGCCTGCCGATTGGACGAGCGCATGGAGTACCGGGGAAACCTCGATCCGGAAATCGCTGAACTCTTAAAACAATAAGTTATTATGAAAAAACAGAAAATCAAATATGCGGTTCTGTATTACATCCTTGCCTTGATCTGGGGTATATTCATAGTTTCGCTTTTCATGGGTTGCAACGTCTACGAAAAGGAGACCGTGGAGATTATCCGATGCCCGATAATCGAAGCCGACACCATCGAAATACCGGATTGGACTCCAATCGAATAATACGGAAAAAGCGGCAGCAACTCAGAATTGCTGCCGCTTTTAATAGAACGATCTGTTCAAACTTCTATTCGCAAAATTGGTTACTTTCGGAAAAACACCAATGAGGTTTTTTATCTGTTATTATACCTAACTCAATCTCCGTCGTATATCGGATATTGGCGGGATCTTGCAAAGCATACAATTTTTCTTCTATGAGATGGAAATCGCCGAAAATAGCATCGCAATAATAACAGCCGTGCGACAGGTAACTGTCGGCAACCGTCCGGCTATACCGTCTTTTTAGTGATCCTACCTTGAGTTGTCGCCCATTGTCCGTTTGTAAAAAATCTTGTACCGCGGCATAGACGCTTGGATGCTTATCTATATCATGATCGTCCCACGAAGACCTCTCAATATCGAAATCACGGTTACAGATGCTCTTCAGGCTTGGCTCGACCGTATAACAGTATTGCAGCTTCCCACATTTCCAGCATTTCATTTCGAAGAAGATGATGGTAATCTTCTGCTTGGGAGCCAATCTGGTATGCTCGCAAAATTTCAACTTACGCGCCAATAAATTACTTATCAATGCTTTTAACGGCATTTGAACTTTCCCTACTTGGGCAAGTATGTTTGAATTTTCGTCCTTGAATATTTTGAACGCAGGAGTCTCCTTGTCTGCAACCAAAGTTTTGTCATAATCCAACATTTCTTTGGGTGCTATGCGGAAAAGCCAACAACCTCTTACATTCGATGCCTTATACCGCTCCTGTCTGAGGCAGGTTTCTTCATAAGTCTGCCGACTCCATTGAACCTCGAAAGCGATCCTTTTACCTCCCTGTACAGCCAAAACATCCGCTCTCCAATCTGCTTCGGAAAACTCGGGGATGGCATTCCATCCTTGTTCCCGACAAGCCTCCATGATAGCGACTTTCGCTTTGAGATGCTCTGCAGACTCGGGGTTCCAATCGCATGGATTTGCAGATTTCAAATGAACGAAATGTTTCAACCCTCTATTGCTCGTTCTCAAAAAGCCCTCTTGTCCGCAACACGGCAGTGTCAAGACGATTTCTTTGGCCTTAAGACGGGTTTTCAAAGCACTCCATTCTTCGTCATTCAGATCGATGGAAACAATTTCTCTGTCTTCTATATAAGCACGTAAAGGCATCTGTTGGGATGTATAAGAATTATTAATGACCTCAAGTATATTGGTTAAATATAGTCAATCCGAACGAAACGAACAAGCCTTGCGGAACGAATCATAGGCTTAAAATATTTTAACGCATATTTTTCCGCCTTTCCGTCCAGCAAGATAGCCGCTGTAAGCGACACGTCAAGGCAATGCCTTGCCTTTGTCGCTTACGGCGGCTATTCGTCTCTTGCTGTCCGGGCGTTCCGGACAGTCTAAATATCATTTCTTATGGAATTGCTCACAAAAGAGATCATCTCGAAATTCGAGAGTCATCCCATCGGCTCGCAAGATGGAAAAGGATTGGAGGCCGAAGTCCTCGTCAAATACTTCAATCCCTGCGGTGCGGGAACATGGCTCATCACCGAAGCCGAACGCGAAGGCGACGACTGGCGGCTATTCGGTTACTGCTACATATACGAATGGGAATGGAGCTACCTGATGCTTTCAGACCTCCAGAACCTTCGTTTGCCGTTCGGCCTTACAATCGAACGCGACATTTATACGAATGGGAAATACGTCAAAGATTTCATTTCACACGAATAGATATGAGAAGCATAGAGGAAAAACTCCGGCAGAGCAGAACTGCCGGAACTGAACAAATAGATTTTCCGACGCTGGAAGCCCAAAGAAAAGCCCTTTTGAAACGGATCGTCGACGGAGACGTTTTTACGCTGGACGACATCAATAAATGTCGCTTACTGATTATGCAGGAGTATCCTGAATACGAACGGCCGATAACGGCGCGTTCGGGAATACTCTTCGCGGCAGAGGCCATTCGAAAATCATTCGGACACAAATATTATCTGCCGCTGTACAAATATCCGATCAGGATCGATTTCGGAACGCAGAACGGGCGGATATGCGTCGTGCATCCCAGCAACTTTATCGAATACGAAGACGAAGACGGGCAGGAGGTATGACCTCCCGCCCGTTCGTCATCTGAGAGCTCTGACGTAGTGGCTCTCCAACAGTTTATAGATCGCTGACTGGGGATAAAGAATCTTGCCGCCGATGGAAGTATAAGGTATCTGGCGGTTGTCGCGGTAATTCTGCAAGGAACGCTTGCTCAGACTGAAAAGACTGCAAACTTCCTCACTGGTGAGGTAGACCTCGCTTCCGATTGCCGGACGATGTGTATCAATCAAAATATCTACGGCTTGGATCGCACGGATGATATTGCGGCGCAGCTCTTTGAATTCACTGCTGTCGCGGGTAATAATATCTTCGGACATGGTTCTATTCAGCTTTTATCAGGTTCTTTTCCAGAAGACGGCGGACATCCTCTTCCCTGAATACGACTTTGTTTCCGATAGCTGTGTAGGGTATGATACCGCAAGACCGATAATATTGCAACGCACGTTTGGTAATACTCAAAGCCTTGCAAACATCATCCGTAGTCAGCCAGCGGACGGTCGGGGATTTTTCTGTGAGAGCTTGCAAGGCGGACACTCGTTCCAACAATCGCTGGACATGCGCCTGAAGATCGGCATAGGCGCTCGTTTCAATCAGGATACAGTTCATAAGAAATAAATTTAAGTGTGTTAAACATGAATCCTGCAAGTTAATAGCACCCGAAACATTCTGCACCCGATGTCCGATACTGACCGCTCCAGTCCGCAACAGACAGAAAGTCAGCAAATAGTCATTTGATTTTTTACAAAAAATTGCGTATATTTGTCGTAGAGTCTTTGACTTGATGAAGATTGAACGTAGAAATGAGGAACCTGCGTTACTAAATCATTACCTATAAATAATCATCGCCGTAACTTGTTAAGTTACAGCGACGATATTAAAATCCCCGGAACCGTTTAAGTTCCGGGGATTCGTTCTGTGTGTCGGAGTCGGTTTATTTTGCGAAGCCTTTGCCGATGCCGAGGAAATCTTCTGCCTTGAGGGCTGCGCCGCCGATCAGGCCGCCGTCGACGTCTTCCTTGGCGAAGAGCTCCGGTGCGTTCGAGGGCTTGCACGAACCGCCGTAGAGGATGGCGGTATCCTGTGCTGCCGCGCCGAATTTGGCTGCCAGCACCTGGCGGATGTAAGCGTGGATTTCCTGTGCCTGCTCGGCCGAGGCGGTCTTGCCGGTGCCGATAGCCCATACGGGCTCGTATGCGATCACGAGGTTCTTGTACTCCTCTTCGGTGAGGTTGTAAACCACCTCCTCGATCTGGGCCTTCACCACGTCGAAGTGTTTGCCGGCCTCACGCTCTTCGAGGTTCTCGCCTACGCAGTAGATCGGGGTCAGGCCGTTGGCGTAAGCCTGCGCCATCTTCTTGTTAAGCGTAGCGGAGGTTTCGCCGTAGTACTGGCGGCGCTCCGAGTGGCCGAGGATCACGTATTTGCAACCCAGCGCCGCGATCATCGAAGCGGCGATCTCGCCCGTATAGGCGCCTTTGGCCTCCGTGGCGCAGTCCTGTGCCCCGAGGGCGATGTCCGAACCCTTGAGTGCTTCGGCGACCTGCGAAAGGTGCGTGAAGGGGGGGCACACGATGAAGTTGACGCACGAGCATACCTCGCCGCGGCCGGCTACGATGCCTTTGGCCAGTTCTACACCTTCGGCGGGAAGCGTATTCATCTTCCAGTTGCCGGCAACAATTTTCTTTCTCATTTTCTTAGGTTTTTATTGTTAAAATCCGAATTGTCACGTTATTCCTCGCACCATTTTTTGACCTCCTCGATCGAGGGGGCCTTCAGGCCGAGCTTGTTCTTTTTGTTGAAGCCGCACAGGTCGTTGAAGAACTTGCCCGGGGCGAGTTTCTTCAAGGCCTCGACCGTGATGTAACCCATTTTCTGGATCACGGGCACCCACTCTTCGGGGATGCCGGCGGCGGTGTATTTCTCCACGGGATCGTTCACGACCTTTTTTTCGGGGCGCATCTGCGGGAAGAAGAGCACGTCTTGGATCGAAGCCTGGTCGGTCATGAACATCGTGAGGCGATCGATGCCTATGCCCATGCCCGAGCACGACGGCATGCCGTATTCCAGTGCGCGTACGAAATCCATGTCGATGAACATGGCTTCGTCGTCACCCTTTTCGCTCAGCCGCAACTGTTCCTGGAACCGTTCCAGCTGGTCGATCGGGTCGTTGAGCTCCGAGTAGGCGTTGCACAGCTCCTTGCCGTTTACGAACAGTTCGAAACGCTCCGTGAGGTCGGGGTTCGAGCGGTGGCGCTTGCAGAGCGGCGACATTTCGCGCGGGTAATCGCACACGAACGTGGGCTGGATCAACTCCTCCTCGCAGTACTGCCCGAAAATGGCGTCGATCAGTTTGCCTTTGCCCATCGTGTCGTCGATCTCGACGCCGAGGCGCTTGCAGGCTTCGCGGAGCTGCTCCTCGCTCTGCCCCGTGATGTCGTAGCCCGTTTTCTCGCGGATGGCGTCGGTCATCGTCAGGCGGCGGAACGGTGCCTTGAACGAGATCTGCTTGCCGTCGAGCGTCAGCTCCGTCGTGCCGTTCACGGCCACGGCCACCCGTTCGAGCATCTGCTCGGTGAACTCCATCATCCAGAGGTAGTCCTTGTAGGCCACGTAAATCTCCATGACGGTGAATTCGGGGTTGTGCGTGCGATCCATGCCCTCGTTGCGGAAATTCTTGCCGAACTCGTATACGCCGTCGAATCCGCCGACGATCAGTTTCTTGAGGTACAGCTCACTGGCGATGCGCAGGTACTGGTCGATGTCGAGCGCATTGTGGTGCGTGATGAACGGGCGTGCCGAGGCGCCGCCCGGAATCGGCTGCAGGATCGGGGTCTCCACCTCGACGTAGCCGCGCTCGTTGAAGAACTGGCGCATCGTGGCGACGATCTTGGCGCGCCGGACGAATACGTCGCGCACCTGCGGGTTCACCACTAGGTCGACGTAGCGCTGGCGGTAGCGGACTTCGGGGTCGGTGAAGGCGTCGAACGTCTGGCCGTCCTTGGCCTTGACGACGGGCAGCGGGCGGATCGACTTCGAGAGCACCGTGAACTTGCGGCAGTGCACCGACAGTTCGCCCGTGTTAGTGTGGAACGCGAAGCCCTCGACGCCGATGAAATCGCCGATGTCGAGCAGTTTCTTGAACACCGTGTTGTATAGCGTGGGGTCTCCTTCGGGGCAGACGTCGTCGCGGCGGATGTAGACCTGGATGCGGCCCGTGTGATCCTGCAATTCGAAGAACGAGGCGCTGCCCATGATGCGGCGCGACATGATGCGGCCTGCGATGCGGACGTCCTGGTAGTTGCCTCGGGCCTCGTCGTAGTTGTCGGCGATCTCCCGTGCCGTGGCCGTCACCTCATAGCGGGCGGCGGGATAGGGGTCGATGCCGAGCTCGCGCAGGGCTGCAAGCGACTGCCTCCGGAGCTGTTCCTGTTCACTGAGTTCGATACTCATATCCTGTGTTTTTGAATGTTTGGACTATTGACCGTGCAAAGTTAATAAATTCTGCGCAAATATGCTTCACCGGGGGTGGGTGAATCGTCTGTTCCGGCTCTGTGCCAGCCTGCGGTAGCCCCGCAGGGCGGCGTAGCCCAGTACGGAGCCCACGAGCGTGCCCCATACGAGATCCATCGGGAAATGCTTGCCCAGGTAGATGCGCGAATAGCAGATGACGACGGTGCAGACGACCATCAGGGCGGTGAACCACTTGCGGCGGATTGCGCCGCATGAAAGCACGGCCACCGCGACGATCGTGGCCGCGTGTGCCGAGACGGTGCCGTACATGCCGCTTACGGCCTCGGGCGGGACGTGTACCGCCCAGTCGTGCGGCACTGCCGCACTGCGAAGGGCGCGCAGCGAGTCGGGCGTGATCTCCAGCCCTTCGAGCGTGGGGGTGAACATCGGCCGCGGCCGCGGTTCGAGCTGCGGCAACAAGTCGCCCAGCAGGCCGTTATGCTTGAAGATGCCCGAAACCAAGTCCGACAGCCCCAGGGCGAGAAGCATCAGTACCAGGAAGACCAGCATGCCGCGCCACCCGCTGCGGCGCCATACCAGCCACAGGATCAACGCATAGAGCGGCAGCCACATCGCCGTGCCCGAGACGGTGAGCATTACGCGGTCGAACAGGGGGCCGCCGTCGAAATTGAGGGCCATGAACAGGCCGTGGTCGAAAGTATACATGGGTCGATGGATTTGTCGTAAATGGCTGTGGGCTGTTTTTGCCGCATTGCGGGAAGCTTTCCCTCAGCAGGGGCTTGGGGTGGGGCCAGACTTGCAAACACGGCCGTCGGCCGCGGGAAGAACATACCGGGATGCAAGGCGGCCGTCATACGCATTTTAAAACTGAAAGTAGATGAACGGTTGTATGTCGCTCGATTTGATCTGCATCACGCACCAGATCATCGCGGCGGTCATCACGACCTGCAACACCAGCGGGGCGTTGGCTACCAGGCGCTGTGCCGCGCGGTCGACGCAGCCCGGCATGAGATGGAGCAGGTAGCCCGCACCGATCAGGGCGAAGACACCCGCGTAGCCCGCGATGACCTGCGGGATCATTGGAACGTTGAAGTTGGAGAAGATCTGGTGCAGCATCAGTTCGACGGTCTGCATCGACTCGGCGCGGAACATCAGCCAGCCCAGGCAGACGAGGTTGAACGTGAAGAAGACGCCCGCCGCACGGCTCCACCAGTGCATCTGCGCCCCGGTGGCCTTGGCCCCCGGGACGACGGCCATCCACAGTTTATGCAGCGCCAGCGCTACGCCATGCAGCGTGCCCCAGAGGATGAAGCGGATCGCCGCACCGTGCCACAACCCACCCAGCACCATCGTGACGAGCAGGTTGCCGTAGGTGCGCAGTTTGCCTTTGCGGTTGCCGCCCAGCGAGATGTAGAGGTAATCGCGCAGCCACGAGGAGAGCGAGATATGCCACCTGCGCCAGAATTCGGTGATGGTGGCCGACTTGTACGGGGCGTCGAAGTTCTTGGGGAAGCGGAAGCCCAGCAGCAGGGCGATGCCGATCGCCATGTCCGAGTAGCCCGAGAAGTCGCAGTAAATCTGCAAGGCATAGCCGTAGATGCCTGCCAGGCACTCGAAGCCCGAATAGAGCAGTGGCTCGTCGAAGATGCGGTCGACGAAATTGAGCGAGATGTAGTCCGAAATGATCGCCTTTTTGAAGAGTCCCGTGAGGATCAGGAAGACTCCCGTGCCGAACATTTCGCGCGTCACGACGACCGGGTTGCGGCGGATCTGGGGGATGAAGTCCCGGGCCCGGACGATCGGGCCTGCGACCAGCTGGGGGAAGAACGAGAGGTAGAAAAGGTAGTCGCACCAGTTGCCGAGCGGTTTGAGCTGTCCGCGGTAGATGTCGATCGTGTAGCTCATCGACTGGAACACGAAGAACGAGATGCCGACCGGCAGGAAGATGTTCTGGAATTGGAGGAACCCCTGCCCGAACATCTGGTTGGCGATGTCGACCAGGAAGTTGGTGTATTTGAAATATCCCAGCATCCCGAGGTTCACCATGACGCTCAGTACGACGAGCCACCGTTTCGCGGCGCGGCTCCGCACGCGGTAGATGCCCTGCGCGATCAGGAAGTCGCTCGTGGCGGCGAAGATGAGCAGCAGGAAATAGATGCCGCTCGATTTGTAGTAGAAATAGAGCGAAAAGAGGATGACATAGACGATGCGGGCCATCGGCGCACGGCGGAAGGCATTGTATATGAGCATGAACCCGGCGAAGAGGAACAGGAACAACCCGCTGCTGAAAATCAGCGGCGAAGAGGCGTCGTACGAGAGCAGCGCCTGCAGTTTTTCCATGATGCCGTCCGTTGCAGGGAGTGTCATTTCCGGGGTGCGTTGAGGTTTTCGATTGCACGGACGGGCAGCAGCTCCCGGTCGATCTTGAGCAGCCTGGTGCTGTCGAGTACGGCCTGCTCGGCCTGGCGGCGGATGCGTGCGGCTTCAGCGGCGGCATGGGCTTCGTACGCCCCGGCGTTGATCGCATCGACGAGCGACCAGGCCACGCGGCGCCCGCCGGCGTAGTTGATGTGCGTGTAGTCCTTGCCGGCCCAGCCGTTGGCGACGAACTGTTCCATGCCGCCCAGCGAACGCATGGCATCGCACGTGGGCCAGAATGCCGCGCCCGTGTTTTCCGCAGCTCCGCGCTGGTAGTCGAGCATGTAGGGGATGGCATCCATGGGTTCGAAGCCTGCGTCGGTCTTCACCGAACGGTCGCTCACGCCCAGTACCAGCACGGCCGCCGTGGGGAAGCACTGCTGTACGTAGACGACCATTTTCTCGATCTGTCGGGCGTAGTTGGTGTAGTTGTGTACCCCCGTCTGCATGATGTTGAGCCCGTATTGCAGGATTACCAGGTCGTAACCCGCGTGGGCGTTGATCTGCGCATTGACCGACGGGTTTGTCCAGAACATCGCCTGCCCGTTGTTGCTGCGCACCGAGTAGTTGTCGACCACGACGCCGTCGGCTTCGAAGACGGCGCCGTAGCCGATGAACCCTTCCGTCCCGGAGTTCACCTTGAATGCCAGCGAACGGATATGGGGCGCCGTGACCGTGACTTGCCGGACGGCGGCGGCTCCTTCGACCTCGAATTCGCGGCGGAGCGAATCGTTGAGCGTCAGTTCGATGCGGCTGTCGCCGGGGCTGATGAAGAACACCCGTGCCGCGGTGCAGGAGTCGAGCCGCTGCCGGTAGTCGGTGTTTTCCCACCGCGTGGAGGCGCCCTCCGAGGGCTGGCACACCCAGCCCGAGACGAAGAAGTGCCCGCGCAGGTTCTGGGGCGCCGCTTTGCGCTGCATGATGTTGTATGCCGTCCAGCCTTTCGACTGGGTTTTGATCGTGCGCCGGAAGGCCGTCAGGGGCGATGCCATCGGGGCGAAGCCCGCGCCGCCCCCGCCGTAGGCCTGTTGCAGTTTCTCGCGCAGGTCGGCCGTGAGGATGTCGCCCTCGATGAACGAGTCGCCCAGTACGGCGATGCGCACCGGACGGCGGGCATAGAGCAGCGTGTCGTAGAATGCCCTGAGGCGTCCCGAATCGGCCGGGGCGAACTGCTCGATCGCCACGAGCGCCGGGTTGAGCCGCACCGTGTCGGGGACTACCGCCCTGCGGCCGGAGCTGTCCTGCCGCAGCAGCCATTCGAAGGTGGTTTGCACGGGGCGGGGCGCTGTGTCCGCTTCGATGCGCTCGGCCTCGATGCGCCGGGCGACCTGTGCCATGTCGACGTGGAAATCGTCCTCGTCGAAGAGCGCCGGTTCGGCGGCTTCCGCCGCGGCGTCCTCGAACGACAGGATGTCCGACAGGATGTTGGCCCGGCGGAGCTTGACGCCGCCGAGGCTTTGCGGGGGGATAAAACTCACGGCCCCAAGCACTGCGATCAGCGCCAGGGCCGCGATCCATCCCCGGTGGGAGTAGTCTTTTTCGGGGGTATTCATCGGCCGTTTAGTCGCGTCGTCCGAGGATCAGGAAGACGTAGTAAAGCACCGAGGCGATGGCGCTGAGGGCTGCTACGAGGTAGGTGCGCGCTGCCCACGAGAGGGCTTCCCGGGCTTGTGCGAGCTGTGCGCCCTGCATCGTGCGGCTGACCTGCAGCCATTCCAGCGCGCGTGCCGAGGCGTTGTATTCGACGGGCAGCGTCACCAGCGAGAAGACCGCCGACATGGCGATCAGCCCCACGCCGATCCAGCACAGCAGTTCGTTCTGCGTCGTGGCGAGGATCACCAGTCCGAGGATGATGACCCACGTGGCGGCGGTCGAGGAGAACTGCACGATGGGTACCAGCTGCGAGCGCAGCGTCAGGGGGGCGTAGCCCCGGGCATGTTGCACGGCGTGCCCGCACTCGTGCGCCGCCACGGCTGCCGCTGCGACGCTCGTCGACGAATAGACGCTGTCGCTCAGGTTGACGGTCATCGTCTGCGGGTTGAAGTGGTCGGTCAGGTTGCCGCCCACGTGCGTCACTTTGACGTTATGGATGTTGTTGTCGCGGAGCATCTTCTCGGCCACCTCGGCGCCCGTGAGGCCGCCGGGGAACTGCACCTTCGAATATTTGCGGAATACCGATTGCAGGCGTGCCTGCACGGCGTAGCCGGCGATACCGATGACGATGATCAGGACGAACATTCCCATCGTTGCCGCCGAATAGTGTGCCGCACCGGAGGCCGGTTCGGCGTAGTATCCTGCCTGGAGCAGGGTGAAAAGCATGTGTGTCATAGTCGTTTAGTTTTTTCTGTGTGTGTAATATGCGCCCGCCTGCTGCGAGGGCATCAGTACCATTTCATTAACGGTCATATGGGCCGGTAATTGTGCCGCCCATGCGATCGCCTCGGCGATGTCATTGCCGGTGAGCGGCTCGACGCCGTCGTAAACCCGGTCGGCGCGCTCCTTGTCGCCGTGGAAGCGCACCTCGGAGAACTCTGTCTCGACCATGCCGGGACGGATCTCCGTCACCTTGATGCCGCTGGCGAGCAGGTCGGCGCGCATGGCCTGCGAGATGGCGTGCACGGCGTGCTTCGAAGCGCAGTATACGGCGCCGTTCTCGTAGGGTTCCGTGCCGGCGATCGACCCGATGTTGAAGACGTGCCCGCCGCCTGCGGCCACCATCTTGGGGGTGATGACGCGCGTGACATAGAGCAGCCCCTTGACGTTGGTGTCGATCATGGCGTCCCAGTCGGCCGTGTCTCCCTTGTCGATGTGTTCGAGCCCGGCCGCAAGCCCGGCGTTGTTGACCAGCAGGTCGACGCGCCCGAGCGGTTCGAGATTGCGGCGCACGGCCTCTTCGCTGCGGACGTCGAACGTGAGCGTCGTGCAGCGGCCGCCTGCCGCCTCGATTTCGCGGCGGAGCGATTCGAGCCTTTCGCTACGCCGTCCCGTCGCTATGATGTCGTAGCCTTCTGCCGCGAGCCGGAGCGCCGTGGCGCGTCCGATGCCCGATGTGGCCCCTGTGACCAAAGCCTGTTTTTTCATCCGAATAACGTGAATATGTTTGTGTCGCCCCATGTCGGAAGCCGTCCCTCGGGGGGGGCGGTTTGCCCCCGGCTGTTTCCGGAACTGCAGGGTTTCGTGTCCGTACCCCCCCCCCGGATCCCGCCTGCACGAAGCGGGGCTTCCAATTAATTGGGTTATTTCGGACAAAAATACGAAATAATTGTGTTTCTTTGCATAAATTTTCCAGCAAAATCAGCAGCCGTGAACCTCGCCTTTTTCATCGCCCGCCGGACGGCGCAGCACACCCCGGATAACAAACCCGGGGTGATGGAGCGTATCGCCGTGATTTCCGTGGCGTTGAGCGTGGCGGTAATGATCCTGGCCATGGCCGTGATCATGGGGTTCAAGCACGAGGTGGCACGCAAGGTAACGGCCTTTGCGGCGCATGCCGTCGTGACCGACGTGCGGGGTGTCGGGACGCTCGATTCGGAGCCCGTGCGCCGCAGCGCCCGCACCGAAGGGCTGATCCGCTCGACCCGGGGATTCGCTTCGATGGCTCCGTATGCCGTCAAGGGCGGCATCGTCCGTACGGCCGACGCCGTGGGAGAGGTGATGCTCAAGGGGGTGGATACGGCCTACGACTGGTCGGCCTTCCGCGGATGGCTCGTCGACGGGGATTTGCCCCGTGTGGGGGATTCGATCCGCACGAAGGACATCCTGCTTTCGCGCAGCCTGGCCGACCGGCTGATGCTCGGCGTGGGCGACCGCGTGGAGATGCTCTTCGTCGAGGCCGGCGACACGCCGCGCCGCGACCGGTTCAAGGTGGCGGGGATTTACTCGTCGGGGATGGACGAGATGGACAACACGGTCATCCTGACCGACCTGCGCAACGTGCAGCGCCTCTCGGACTGGGCGCCGGACGAGATTTCGGGATACGAGGTCTTTACCGACGACCTGGCCGGGGCGGACGATTTCGCCCGCAGGCTGGGGCATACGCTCCTCTACGACGAGGACGACGCCACGGCGAACCTGGCTGTCACGAGCGTGATGGAACTTTATGCCAGCATCTTCGACTGGCTCAAGGCGCACGACGTGAATGCCGCCGTGATAATCGTCATCATGCTCGTGGTGGCTTTTTTCAACATGACCTCGGCGCTGCTGATCCTCGTGCTCGAACGCACGCGGATGATCGGCCTGCTCAAGGCCTTCGGCATGCGCAACGGCCAGTTGCGGCAGGTGTTCCTGTGGCGGGCGTCGTTCATCACCCTGCGCGGCCTGGCGTGGGGGAATGCTGTGGGGCTGGGGCTGTGCTTCGTGCAGCGGTATTTCCATGTCGTGCGGCTTAGCTCCGAGGGGTATCTGCTCTCCGAAGTCCCTATTTCGCTGGGGTGGGGCTGGTGGCTGGCGCTGAATGCCGGTGCCGTGGCGGCGATCGTCGCGCTGCTCGTGGTGCCGACCTATATAGTATCGACCGTGAAACCCGACGAATCAATCCGTTACGAATGACCGTGAAACCCTATAACACCGGACAGACCAAGAAGGAGGAGGTGCGCGAAATGTTCGACAACATCGCACCCAAATACGACCTGCTGAACCATACGCTCTCGATGAACATCGACCGCATCTGGCGCCGCCGCGTGGTGCGCATCGTGCGCCGCAGCCGCCCGCACCGTATCCTGGACGTGGCGACCGGTACGGGCGACCTGGCGATCGAGATGGCACGCCGCATACGGGACGTGCACGTGCTGGGCGTCGACCTCTCGGAAAAGATGCTCGACGTGGCGCGCTGCAAGGTCGCCGCCCGCGGCCTCGACGAGCGGGTCGTGCTCGATGTGGGCGACGCGGAGCACCTGCGAGTCTCGGACGCTTCGGTCGACGTGGTGACCGTAGCGTTCGGCGTGCGCAACTTCGGCGACCTGGAGGCCGGCCTGCGCGAGATGGCCCGCACAATAAAACCCGGGGGCAAGGTCGTTATACTGGAGTTCTCGCCTCCCCGCAACCGGCTGTTCCGGGTGCTGTACGAGTTCTATACCTATAAGATACTGCCGCGCATCGGCGGCATGGTATCGAAGGACAAGCGTGCCTACGAATACCTGCCTGCCTCGGTCGGGGAGTTCCCTGCGCCCGCGGAGTTCATGTCCATGATGGAGCGGGCGGGGTTCCGCGGCTGCCGGGCCCGGAGCCAGAGTTTCGGGATCGCGCAGATATATACCGGCCAGCGATGAGGAAATGGTTATACTGCATATTGCTCACGGCGATGGTGCTGCCGATGGTTTCGTGCCGCCGGGCGGTCGAGAAGGCCCGGCGCAATATCCGTCTGGAAGCGGTCGAAAAAGTCGAACGCAAGGGGATGGGCGGCGCCGAGGCCGTAGTGCGCGTGAAGAACGGCACGGGGTACAAACTGGTGCTGGAGCGTGCGAAGGTCGATCTCTTCTACGCCGGGAGCCGCGTGATGAGCATCACCCTCCACGGCCGTGTCGAGGTGCCGCGCCGGACGACCGGCAGTTTCACGTCGCTGTGGCGCGTGAGGACTACCGACCCGATGGCCTATTACGTGATGGTGAAAAAAATCCGCGAGGACGATATTTCGCAGGTCGCCGTTTCGTTTGCGGTCGAGGGGCGCGGGGGGCCTGCGTCGGTAAAAAATTCGGAAGAGATGGTGCCGTTGTCGGAATTTTTGAATATCTTTGGGCTGTCCTTGCAGGACGTGAAAAACTATCTGGACGAGTAATGCGCAGACTGACGACTTTCATAGCGGTGATTTTCGCCGCGGCGGCTTTCGCTCCGCTGCGGGCGCAGTCGCTCGATGCCTTCAAGGAGCGCCTGGCCGCCCCGGTGGTCTCCGACGCTGCGTTCGGCACGGCCAGGGTCACCGTCACCGAGTACGGCGATGCGGAGAAGGCCGTCGACGACGCTTCGCGCGTGGGGCAGCGCCTGCGGCTGCGCGGTTACAGGGTCTGCATCTTCTTCGATAACGGGCAGGATGCCCGCGCCGGGGCCTTTGCCGCGGAAGCCCTCTTCAAGGAGACCTATCCCGGGATCATGGTATACCCGGTGTACGAGAATCCCTATTTCAAGGTCGCGGTGGGAAACTGCCTGACGGCCGAGGAGGCCATCATCCTGAAAGGCAAGATAGCATCGACTTTCCCCAAGGCCTTCGTCAAGAGCGAGGAGTTCTCCATGGCAGACCTTTTGAACTGAAAAGTTGAATTCCCTTCTTCGTTTTCTGCGCCTGGTATAGTCTGCAGGCAGCCGCTGCCCCGGCTTGTCGAAAACATGCGAACACCTTGAAAATATTGAAATTTTTTATTTGCAATATTCTTGCGAATATATATCTTTGCAACGTTACGGAATAACTAATTATTAAACCTTTGACGCTATGAAAAAGATCTTTTCCTTTATTGTCGTAATGGCTGCCGTTGCAATGGTAAGCTGCTGCGGTAATTCGAACAAGAAGGCTGCCCAGGGCGAGGCTGCCGCCGTTGCGACCGAAGCTTCGGCTTGTGCCGGCTGCGACGCGAAGTGCGATGCCGAGGCATGTGACTCGTCCAAATCCTGCTGTGCCGAGAAGTGCGATTCGACCAAGTCGTGCTGCGCCGAGAAAGCCGAAGGAGCGTGCTGCAACAAATAATTTTGTCGGGCATGAGAGTGAGGGAGATTCTTACGGGAATCCCCTTTTTTTGTGCCCGGTTTTCCCGCTCCGCCCGGAATCCTGCGAAAGGGCGGCGGTGCCTTGCAACCGCTTCTGACGACAGGCGGCTGCGGCTTGTTTATTATTTCTGACATGGGATCGCGTTTTTTCATAATTATGGTTATATTTGTGTAATTTTGATTTTTACGGGTTTTAATTGTACGTCGACTTAATCTCAAATTTAGAATTATGAAAAAACTGATCGGCATCGTCGCCGCGCTGGCGGTGTTTTTCGCCCAACAGGCGTGCAGCGAGGGCGACGACCCCGCTCCCGGAATACGGTTATCTACGGAAACCCTTGATTTCCCGGCCGGGAAATCGACCCTCGACCTGGTAGTTTCCAGCCCGCAGCAATGGCGCCTCCGGGTCAGTGCCGAGTGGTGCTACGTGCTGGGTGCGGATGTCCTGAATGAGCCGTGCGAGGAAAAGACCTTCAGGGTCGGCGTGGATGGCAACAACGCCCTTAAGGGGCGCGAGGCGCTAATCACGTTGACGGGGGCGGACGGGACGGTGAAAACCGTTACGGTGACGCAGGGGGCCGCGGAAGAACTCTCGCCCGTCATCGAGTCGTTCCGGTTCCGGACGGCGGCGAATGCGGCGAAATTGCCGCAGGATGTGGTGCTGGAGGTCGGTGACGGCATTATTTCCGGCAGGACTTCATTCGTGGTGGAGAACAAGGTGCTCGTCCCCGAGTTCGAATTCGAAGGCGAGGGGGTTTATATGGGGTCGCAGGAGATCGCCAGCGGAGAAACCGAGGTGGATTTTTCGGGCCCGGTCGTGCTGACGGTCAGGAACAAAGGCGGCGGGGAGCGGGAATACAGGGTCAGCCTGGTCAGCTTCACGGGGCTGCCCGTGGTTTATATCGACACCGGCGGAATACCGGTCGTCTCGAAGGAGGAATATGTGGCCGCGTCGCTTAAAGTCGTGGATAACAACGGGCTCCGTCCGTCGGGCGTTTTCAGGGGCGATGTCAATATCAAAGGGCGCGGGAACAGTACGTGGGGCATGCCGAAGAAACCTTACCGGCTGAAATTCGACAAGAAACAGTCCCTGTTGGGCGAACCCAAGGACAAGTCGTGGGTGCTGCTGGCCAACTATATGGACAACGCCTGCGGGATACGCAATGCGACGGCCTATGCGATCGGCCGCCTGAGCTGTCTGGAGTTTACGCCGACGACCCATTTCGTCGATGTTTTCCTCAATGACCGTTACAACGGCACCTACCAGCTTTGCGAGCACATGAAGATCTCCGAAGACCGGGTGAACGTGACCGACGAGGGATACCTGCTCGAGGCCGACCAGCTCGACCGCCTGGATCCGGACGACGTTTATTTCCGCACGGAGCGTATCCTGATGAATATCAAAGACCCCGACGTGGAGCCCGGGAGCCCGCAATACGAATGGATCAGGAATTACGTCAACGAAGCGGAGAATGCCCTCTACGGTGCGGATTTCGCCGATCCCGAAACGGGGTATGCCAAGTACCTGAACGTCGATACGTATGTGGACTGGTACGTGATCAGCGAGATCACCAAGACCAACGACGCATCGCTCTATACGAGCTGTTATATGAATATCGCGCCCGGCGGGAAGCTGAACATGGGGCCGATCTGGGATTTCGACATCTGCATGGGCAATACGAAGTGGAACGGTACGGACGGGCGCGGCCCCGAAGGGTACTGGAACCGCGAATCGCCATGGTTCGAGCGGATGCTGCAGGATCCGGCCTTCGTGCGGAAAGTCAAGGAACGCATCGGCTATTTCAAGTCCAACCTCGCCGTCATCCTGGCGCAGGTGGACGGCGAGGTCGCCTATGCCGAGGCTTCGGTCGTCGAAGATAACCGGCTGTGGCATAACCTGAAACCGGAGGGAGCGGCGGACAGCGAGGTGAAAACCGCGTTCCGGCAGGAGGTTCGGGCGATGAAGGAGTGGCTGACGGCGCGCCTCGACTGGCTCGACCAAGCCTCTTTCCAGGATTAGGGCAACGGACAGGGCGGCACAGGATGCCGCCCTGTTTTTCCCGGGGCATCCCGGCTGCGGATTGCTGCCCGTGGAGCTCCTCCCCTCCCGATGCGCGGGGTGCGATATGCCGGGCGCATTCCGGGCGGGGAATCCCCTCCGGCAGGGAACATGCAGCGGTGTAAGTTATGCCAAAAAAAACTATCTTTGCATGGACACAAACATTACCACTATGAAAGTATTGCTTATAAACGGCAGCCCCCACAGGGAGGGGAACACTTTTATCGCCTTGTCCGAGGTTGCCCGGACGCTCGAAGCCCAAGGCATCGGGACGGAGATCGTCCACATCGGGACGAGGGCCATGCAGGGCTGTATCGCCTGCGGGAAATGTGCGGAACTGGGGCATTGCGTCTTTTCCGATGCCGTGTATACCGCCGTGCGGGAGAAGCTTGCCGAGGCCGACGGCCTTGTGGTCGGCTCGCCGGTCTATTATGCCGGGCCGAACGGTTCGCTTTGCGCGCTGCTCGACCGCGTGTTTTATTCGTGCGGCCGCGATCTGGCCTACAAGCCTGCCGCTGCCGTGGCTGTCTGCCGCCGTGGCGGGGCGAGCGCGACGTTCGACCGCCTGAACAAGTATTTTACGATTTCGAATATGCCCGTCGTGCCGTCGCAGTATTGGAACAGCGTACACGGACGGGTGCCGGGCGAAGCACGCGAAGATGCCGAAGGCTTGCAGACGATGCGGGTGCTGGCGAGGAACATGGCGCAACTGCTGAAGGCCGGCGTCGGCCCCCGTCTGGCCCCGGAACCCGAAGAACGGGTGTGGACGCATTTCATCCGCTGACCGCCGCGGGGCTGGATTTCAGGATGGGAAAGAGCGCGCAGAAAAGGGAATTGGCAACGACTAACGGTCGTTGCCAATTCCCTTTTAATGTATAGCTGTCGAGGATTTCCTGGTCGGCAATGTTGGTTCCCATCTTCTAATAGGTGGTTATGACCCGGCTCGTTTCGCTCGTCGTCGTACCTCCGGCACCCGTGGCCCGGCACTTTACGTAATAGGTCGTCCCGGCTTTCAGTCCGCTGATCGTCGCTTTGATGAGGGTGCCGTTTACCGAGGCGTTCTTACCCGTTGTGGGGTTGGAGGAGGTGCCGTAATATATCTTGGCGTCCGAAACCTTCGCTTCATCCTTGTTGTAAATCTTATAGGTTACGGTTACCGAGGTTTTGGTCGCCGTAAAATCGTAAAACCCGATATCGGGCTTTTCTGCCGGGGAGCCCGGATCCGCTCCGCTTCCGGAAGTTGACACATAATAGAAATAGTTGCTATACGTGTCGTAGTCGGCTATCATTACCAGTTCCGAGTCCGTCATTTTCCCGATGCGGCTGTGGCCGAAGCCGAAGGCCGTGCTGTATGCTCCATTCGTCTTGGGGGCTCCCGTGTCCCATTGGCAACGGATCATTTCCCCGTCGATCCACCACCAGCCTGAATGGGTGCTGTTCAGGTACAGGTAGTGCCATGCACGGTCGGTTTCTCCCGAAAATGTTATTGTATTCAATACGTAGGGGTTATTCAGAACCTTTTCAGTGCCGTCTTCTACTTTGATTTCCTTGGCCAGTTTCCAATGTGTGTTCAGGAGTTGCCGTTCGAGTTCCTGGCCGGTTGCCTGCGGCCCATTGCCGCTTTCTCCACCTTCGTCGCTGCTGCATGATACAAGCATGAAGTATCCGATTACCAATATGGATATGGCAATATTGATTAGTTTCATCGGTTCCGTTTGTTTATGATTTCTAGGGTGTTTGAGTCGTTGGGATTTCGGCTTTCGATAAATTGTTACATTGTTTCGGGATTTTGACCCGGAATTATTCCCCTGCCGCTTCCGGGGGCGGCAGGGGATGATGAGGCCAAACATCCGGCTGGTTGTCGTACGTATTAGAAATAGTAATTGAATGCGATCGTCGCACCGACGTTTAGGCCGAGCGAGAAGTCCCGGTTGGATACTTTGTTATCGCCGTCTTGTTTGATGACGGTAGTCTGATAGCCCAGATCGCCTGCGTTGAACATGATGCCGATGTGGTCGGCCGGTCGGAATTCGAAGTTGAGGGCTGAGATTCCGACCCGGAACCGCGACGCATCTTCTTCGGAGACCTCTTTACTGGTGAGTTCCGATTTGTTTTTGCCAAAGCCAAAGCCGATGTAGAAGCGGGGTACATAGTAGAACTTCTTGCCCAGTGGAATGTAGTAGCTGGCCATCGGTTGGAAATAGAACAATCCCTTCTTGTCGAAGAGTTGTTCGTCGTCGCTACCGGTTCGTCCGTTCGGGTCTTTTTCGAGCGAGTAGCCGATTCCCAAACCTACGGAGAGCTTGTTGATCACGAAATAGTGGAACTGGGGTGTGAATTCGAAGCTTCGGGAGCCTTTCGTTGTTTCCGAAGTGGAGGAAACGGTGGTTTTCGTACTGGACGAGCTCCACGAAAGCGATCCGGAAACGAGCATGTCGCCGCGTTCTTGTGCACATAGTGTCGATGCCATTCCCACCAGTGCGAAACAAAGAAATAGGTTTTTCATAATAAACTGAATTTAGGTAGATAATGGATGTTTTTGTTTGCGATACTAAATTATATATTATTTATCCGTTCGTTTGGAACGGAGGGTTTTCTGTTCATTTCAGGCAGTCGTATGTGTTTTGTGCGGGAATGACGTTGGACGGATCGGTAGTCTGACAGGTCTGAAATGAAAAATCGCCTCTATTACAGATGATAGAAATCTGTAATAGAGGCGATTTTGTAAAAGCACAGACTTGCCGGTCGGTCTTTGTCTGTCGATCCCGCGGTCAGGCGGATCATCCTGCGGAGAGGAGGGGATTCGAACCCCTGAAACCCTTTAGGGGTTTACTCGCTTTCCAGGCGGGCCAGTTCAACCACTCCTGCACCTCTCCTTTCGGTTCGCAAAGGTAATAATTATTTTCAGATTTTACCAAAAATTGCCGTTTTTCCTTCGGCGGGACGGGCGGCCTGTCCCTGGGTGGGTGCAATGCGGCGGTTTGCCCGCAGCCGGCCGGGTTATTGCTGCCAGACGGTCTGGAGCAGTATCCAGAATGAAAACCGGAGAAAGGAGCCGGCCAGCGCCAGGAGTGCCGTCGTCCGGGGGCGCACCTTGTATACCCCCAGGGCGATCATGCAGACCATGCCGATGAAGGGGGCCCAGAAGACCACCGCAAGCCATACGCCGTATTTGTCGACCCGTTCCTGCTGCCTGCGGAGCGTGTCGGGCTTTATCCTGAACCATTTTTCGAGCCATTCCCACTTGGCATACCATCCGAGCCAGTAGGAAGTCATCGCTCCCAGCCAATTTCCGACGGCCGCCACGGGCAGGCATATCAGGGGGTCGGCTTTTGCCGCGAGCATCCCGACAAGCAGTATGTCCGAGCTGAGCGGCAGCACCGTGCCGGCCAGGAAGGTGCCGAGAAACAGCCCCAGGTATCCTAAGTTGAGCAGCCAGTCCATAACCGTGTTTGCGAGGTTCCGTTCTTTATCCCCGGCAAAGATCGTCATTTTAAACCGTATCTGCAATATTTATCCGGGCAGGGTTCGTCAGGGCCGGGTGAATGAAAACGGGACTGCCTAAAACATGTTAGGCAGTCCCTTGCGACACACTATCGAAGAACAAATTGCATTGTTAGCGATTGTCCTGCGATTTTTTCGTGTACTGGTTATGTCCTTCAGGATTGTTGCTGCGCGAAGTGCGCCCTGAACCGGACGACTGGCTGCTTGCGGTTCCCCGGCTCGCCGAGCTGGTGCGCGAAGTGGTCGTGCGCGACGACTTTTCCGCCGATTTGCTTTGTCCGGACTGTGGATGGCCGGTGGTTTTGTTGTTAGACTCTTTCATGACTTTTAAAGAATTAAGTGAGACATTAATGCTGTCCGCCAGCCGAAGGCCCGAAGCCATGCGGTTGAAAGCCAGCCTGTACCGCATCTCCCCGCCGGGATGTACGGTATAGCAGACAACACAAAATAGATACCGAATATTTACGGAATATTTACCGGAACCCGAAGTGGATGATGCTCAGCCGGGAAATGCTATGCGAATCAATCCTTTTTCCGTACCCAAACGGCTAATTTGCCTCCGTGTACCTTGAAAAGAGCTTTCCCGTCGTCACCGATGGTCAGTTCGTCGTCGTAGCTCCCGGTGATCTCATGCCACGTTTCATTGGCATGCGCTACGCCTACCGACATCACCTTCTCGCCGTCCTCGCCGTTGGAAAGGAGCAGTGCCAGGCCGGAATCCGGATGTCGCTCGTCGCCCGAGCGGGTGAAGCCTACCGTATTGGGATGGTCGAAATAATCCGTCTGTTCGCCGAAGGCGCGGGAGTGGCGGGCATCGAGCAGAATATCGAGGATGGGGCGGTGGGGCGACCCTTCGCCTTTCATGCTGTAATAATCGCCGTAGAAGACGCAGGGATACCCCTCTTTCATCAGCAGGATCAGTCCGTACGCCAGCGGTTTGAACCACGATTTGACCTGCGATTCGAGTGAACTGCCGCGCTGCGAGTCGTGGTTGTCCACGAACGTCACGGCCAGCGTGGGGTATTTCTGCACGAGCGTGTCGTCGAGCAGCGTCCGCATGTCGAAGTCGCGCCCCTGCTGCGATGCCGTGAAAAGTTTGAAGTGAAGCGGCGCGTCGAACAGGTCGATCTGGTGGTCTACGGCGTCGAGGTAGGCCTCCAGCGATTCGAAATCACCGCTCCAGTACTCGCCGACGGCGTAGAACTCCTTGCCCCGCGAAGTCCGGACGCTGTGCATGAAGTCGGCGATGAACGCATTCTTGATGTGTTTGAGCGCGTCGAGGCGCATGCCGTCCGCATTGAGCGTCTGGGAAATCCATATGCCCCAGCGTTTCATTTCTTCGACCACCTCGGGATGATCGAAATCCACGTCGTTGAAGATCAGGAAATCGTAGTTCCCGTTCTCGCCGTCGACGCCTTCGCTCCACTTCTTGCCTTCGCCCTGGATGAGGTAGATGGCCCGTTTGCCGGTCTCGTAAACCTGGTCGGTTCCCGAGAAGTGGTACCAGTGCCATTTGAAGGGAGAATATTTGTCGCCGCGTCCCGGAAAGGAGTATCCCGTCCACCCCTCGACTTCGACGGGCGCGCCGATCACCTGCTCGCGGTTCTCGGGATCGACCTCGCAGGCCATGAATTTCTCGGTATAGTCGGCGCCGGTCTTCTGGTTCATCACCGTGTCGAGGTAGACGGATATCCCGTTTTCGTGGAGCGCCGCGACCGCTTCTTCCAGTTCGTGCCGCGTGCCGTACTTGGTGCGGACAGTCCCTTTCTGGTCGAACTCCCCCAAATCGTACAGGTCGTACACGGCGTATCCCTCGTCCTGTTGTTCGTCGGCCTTGTAGGCCGGCGGTATCCAGACCGACGTGATGCCGATGTCGTGCAGGTGTTTGGCATCCTCTTTCAGGTGCACCCATAATTTACCGTCGTTGGGCAGATTCCATTCGAAATACTGCATCATTACTCCGTTTTTCATAAAGCCGATATGTGTTTAATGGTTAAGGTTTTTCGCTGCAAAGTACATGCTAAACAGGATGAACGCCCCGGGGAAATTCCGGGGCGTTCTGACCTGCAGGCCGGCGGGGGCGTCAATCCTGCCCGACCGGCTGGCGCCGGGGCGCCTCGGCGTCCTGCGAATCGTACTGGCTCCACTGGAGGTTTTTCTCCGGCGTCGCCTTGCGGATTTCGCTGCTGCGCTGCTTGCTGAGCTTCTTGTCGGCACTGCGCACCGAAGCCTCCGTGCGGGGCGTGCCCTGCGGTTCGAGGTCGGTGAGCCCGTCGGTTTCGAGTACTTGCTGGCGCGGATTTTCGACATACAGCCACTCTTCGCCCAGGCCGGTGCTTTCGCCTTCGTTCCACGGCCCGCGGGCATCCTCGCCCATCGAGTGGTTGGAGTAGATGTTGCTGTAACGCGGGTCGCTTTGCAGCACACCGGGCGGGAAATTGGGCTGGATGGTGTCCAGTGCCGCCTCGAACTGCTGGAAATGCGCCACTTCGCGTGTCATCAGGAAATTGAGTGTCGCGAGCACGTCCTTGTCGTCGGTGAACTGCATCAGGTATTCGTAGACGATCTTGGCGCGCGATTCGGCGGCGATGTCCGAACGCAGGTCGACCGTCAGGTCGCTGTTGGCATTGACATAGGAGCCTTGCCAGGGGACGCCGTTGCTGTCGGTGAGGCGCGGCCCGCCGCCCGTCAGCACGCCGAACTGAGGGTTGACCGAAAAGGCCGAATGGATGAAGTCGTCCTTCGAAATGCCTTCGCCGAAGACGTCGTTTCGCTCGGCCGCATCTTTGAGGTTGCCGTTTACGCCTGCGAGGAGCATCTGGATCGTGGCCCCGACGATTTCGAGGTGTCCCAGCTCTTCGGTGGCGATATCCATCAGCATATCGTACTTGTCCGGATAGGGATTGTGGCAGGCGAAGGCCTGCACGAAGTACTGCATCGCAGCTTTCAGCTCGCCGTTGCCGCCGCCGAATTGTTCGAGCAGCAGCCGTGCGAAGCGGGGATCGGGTTTCGATACCCGCGCTTTGAACTGGAGTTCTTTGGAGTGGTAAAACATAGATTCGTTGTTTTAAGTTGAACATGTCGGATGCCGGGTTTCCCCGGGAGGGGCGTCGCAGCCCCCCCCCTCCCCGGTTGCCTTTCTCCGGGAGGGGAGGGCCTTCTGCGAGCGTCCCGTTCCTGCCGGCCGCATTGCCGGCGTAACTACTGCCGTTTGTCCGGATCCTGTTCGTTCATCCGGTTTTCGGCGCTATGCTCCCTGTCGGAACCTTTTTCTTCCCAGTACGAGCCTGTCTTGGATCCGTATTGCGACGGATTCTCCGGCTGCTGCCGCTGATAGGAACTCCCTGCGGTGCCGCCAGCGTGCATGCCGCTGTTGTCGCCGCTGTTGCTCCGGCTGTCCAGATCGTTCGTGTTGGCGTTGGTTCTCGAATTGTTCTGCATTTCGTTTTTCTGCTCACGGCTCTCGCCGTAGATGTTGTCATTCTTATTCATAATCGTAATATTTTAGTGATTCGGTTTGATAGGTGTTTCGGTTGCGGATCCGTCGTGCCCTTCGGTCTTGACGACCTTGTTGTAAAGCCCCATGATCAGCAGCGGGGCGGCCCACTGCCCGACCAGCAGCGCGGTGGATTTCCGGCCGCGGCACATCATGCAGGCAGAGGCAGCCAATGCGCTCAGACCGGCACACAGATAGACCATCGAGGGGATTTTGGACGTCTTTTTTTCTACGGCAACAGTGGCGTTGCCTTCTTGCGGTTTATTGTTCGACATGGTTTTGCGGGTTTAAAAACCGGAGCAGGGAACTGCTCCGGATGTAATTGACACACACGACGATCCTTTAATAGATCGTTATCTTGACGATCCCGTCCACGGCGGGAACCGGGAAGGTATCGCCCACAGCGCTGATGGCTTTGTCCTCGGGCATCCGGGTTCCGCCGAATACGAACTGGGCGTTGCCGGCTCCGGGATACTGGCTTACGGCCGTACCGTCGTCAAGCAGGACGGTCTTGCTCGTCACCTCGCCTTTGGTCAGGGCGTTGAGTTCGGGGCCGTTGGCAAAGAACCAGTCGTTCGAATAGCCGAACATCGTTGCGAACGCCACTTTTTCGTTGGCCGCAGCCTCATAGGTGCATTCCATGCTCTTGCCCGGCAGGACGGTGTCCGTAAGCGTGTAGATCTTGCGTACCTGCGGGACTTTTTCGAGCGAAGCTTTCAGCTGCGCCGGATCGCCGCGCTGTGCGAGCGCTGAGAGACCCAGCTGCGCATCCTTCTGCCCCAACTGGTAGATCGGGTTGGTGTTGCCCGTGTAAACCACTACGATGGCACCGTGCAGCGTGGTGATGATTCCCGTCTGGTCGGCGACAAGCGATTTGAGGGGATCGACATTGCCCGCTTCGGCCAGTTTGGTCAGCTCCACGCTCGACTTTTGGTCGACGCTGAAGAACGGCTTGTCCATCACCAGGTCGCCGTCGAGCAGGTTCGATACGACGAATACGCCGCCCGAGAACGGGGTTTCATTCGCCGTGCCGGCCGAAATATTGGAGATCGTACAGGTGAACAGCGACTGTGCGGCATCGAAAGTCAGGCTCACCTGGAGCAGGCTCGATGCGGCCGGATAGTTGTGTCCCTCGGAGTCCGTGCCCTTTACTTCGGTCACTACGCCGGCCTGGGCTACGCCCGGATGATTGACATCGGGGCCGGGCTGTTCGTTTACGCGGGTTCCGTTGTCCCAGAGTTTCACGGCATCGGCAATGATGCCGGTATAAGGCACTCCCGAATCGTTGAAGAGCTGGATGCCCGGATTCTCCGGGGCGAAGAACAGGTCGTTGGAATTGGAATACATGGCGGCGAACATCAGGCGCTGCCCTTTGGCGGCGTAGAAGGTGAACGACGTCGTTTTCCCGGGGGCGACGGCGGCAAAGCTGCCGCTCTGGACGTAATTCTTCGTCGGGATGACGTTTTCGAACTTGATCGTCGGCTTCGTGCCGGGAGCGCTGTTGTCGTCATCGTCGTCGCAGGCGGTAAAAGCGAATCCTGCGAAAAGCGACGCCGCAGCGAATGCGGTGCAAAAGTACTTTTTTTTCATAGTGGAATTGATAATTAAATAAAGTTAACAATCGGTTAAACCATAAGTGTTTTTTATATTAAGGTATGTGCTCGTATTTGTTGTCCGGCACCCTTTACAGTGCAGTTCCGTGCATCATTTATGCCATGAAAAATACTTTTGGATGGATTGGAAAAGCGGGAGGATGGATATTCCTGCAAAACACGCAGTAAGGCGGGGATGGATTTTTTTTCGACCCCGTCCGTCGAGGTAAAACCTTCTTCCTGCGGAGGTTCGGACGCTGTTTCGGCAAATTTTTTGCGGATTGGGGGACTGTGAAGCCCGCCACTCCGCAGCGCCGGAGGCTTTGGGCGGAATTACCCCGCAAATATGGATGCAATGGCAAAAAACCTTTTGAACCTTCAACGGGACGAGAGCACCTTGTGCGAAGTCTACCGCCGGCTGGCCGAACTGGAAAAGGATCCCCATCGCCGGCAGACCCTGATGCGTATCATGCACGACGAAAAACGGCATTGCGCGATCCTGGAAAGCAGGACGGGACGCGAAATGGCTCCCGATCCGAAGCGGGTTTTCTGGTATGTGGGGATAATGCGGGTGCTGGGGCCGGCTTTTGTCGTCCGGCAGATGGAGTCGTGTGAGAAGGGTACGGAGGCGGGGTATTCCCTGTACGCCGAGGGGGAGGAGTTCATTCAGATCGCTTCGGAGGAAAAGCGTCACGGGGAGGAGCTGACCAACCTGGCCGGCGCAATGCGGCTGTCCTATATGAGTTCGGTGATATTGGGCCTGAACGATGCTCTGGTCGAATTCACGGGGGCGCTGGCCGGGTTCACGCTTGCGCTGAACGAACCGCGGCTCGTGGCGCTTACGGGCAGCATCACAGGTGTCGCCGCCGCCCTTTCGATGGCCGCTTCCGAATACCTTTCGACCAAATCGGACGCTGCCCGGGAGAAGCATCCGCTGCGGGCCGCCCTCTGTACCGGAACCGCCTACCTCGTGACAGTCGCCATTCTGATAATTCCCTATCTGCTCTTTTCGAATGCCGTCATGGCACTGGGCGTTATGCTTCTGGCCGCATTGACCGTGATCGCGCTGTTTAATTACTATTACGCCGTGGTGCGCAGCGAAAGTTTCAGGCAGCGTTTTTTTGAAATGGCACTTTTGAGTTTCGGCATCGCCGGGATCAGTTTTCTGATCGGCTATGGGCTCAAATATTTTACGGGCATAGACATTTAGAATAATCGGCCGTGCGGGAAAAGCCGGCCCGCCCGATCCGGATCCCGGGTGTCCGGCTGCACGGCGGGGGCCATTAAGTATTTGATTCCCAATATGGAGATTATTTTTTTAATGAATTCATCCTCAATGGAATATCGTTTGCAGGTAGTCCGTATGTCAATCATCACTTAAATTCTTTATACTATGAAAAAAATTCTTTTACTCATCGCATCGGCGGCTATCGCTTTGGCCGTGAATGCAGCTCCCCAGAAGGTGGATTTCGGTAAGTTGCCGAAGAATTCGCAGGAATTCATTCAGAAAAATTTCCCGGGCGAAAAAGTGAAGGCCGTGGAAATGGATCGTGAGGCGTCGTGGGACAAGTACACCGTCTATTTCAACAGCGGTAACCAGGTTTCCTTCGAAGGCGGCAGCGGAGATTGCAGCCAGATTATCATGAAGAACGGTTCGGTTCCGATGTCCGTGATTCCCGCCAAGGTCAAGACCTACGCAGGCAACACTTATCCGGGGCAGCGAATCGTCATGATGGAGACGACTGCCGACGGCTACAAAGTAGCGCTTTCGGACAAGACGGTTCTCGATTTCGACAAGGACGGTAACTTCACGAAGGCAACGAAATAACTTTTGCAGTGTGAAAATCGCAGGGAGTGGCCGCAGTTGTGCTCCCTGCTTTTTTTTGCTGTCGGCCCGGCGGGGCCGTAACAGGAAAAACCAGTGTGTCATGTGTTATCATATCTCCCTTGCCGCCGGGGCCGAAGAACTGGCCCGGCGTTTCGACCGTAAAACCGATCTGATCAGAAAATTCCGGCCTGCATACCATGTCTGTGCATTTTCACACCTCCCGTACCCGGTCGTCACCAGGGACGAACAGATACAGTATTTCCGCTGGGGGCTGATCCCGTATTGGATCGGGAAAGCCTCCCAGACCGTGACGGTTCGTAACCAGACGGTCATCGCCCGTGCGGAAACTATTTTTGAAAACGCTTCGTTCCGTGTCCCGATCCGCCGGAGGAGGTGCCTGATCCCCGTGAGCGGGTTTTTCGGTTGGCGCCACGGGCAGGCGCAGAAGACCCCCTACTACGTGACGGTAAGGGATCGGCCTATTGTCGCCCTTGCGGGCGTTTTCGACTGCTGGATCGACCGGGAGTCGGACGAGGTCGTGATGACGTATTCGGTCATAACCACCGAAGCGAATCCGATGATGCGCCATATCAACAACCGGGATTGCCGGATGCCGGTTATTCTGCAAGACGGCGACGAAGAGTGCTGGCTGCACCCCGAGCTGTCCGACAGCCAGATCGCCGCGTTGCTGAAACCCTATCCGGAGCAGGCGATGGACTGCGAACCCGCACAGCCCGATTTCATGCGCAAAGTCCCCGGCGATCCGGGCATCCTCATGCCGGCATAGGTTCCCGGTGGCGGCCTTTCCCCGAAATATTGCGGCAAAAAAAAAGAGAAGTCTCAGACTTCTCTTTTTCGATGTCGGGCCACCGGGCTCAGTGCACCTTCTCCTTAATCCGGTTGGAGGCTTGCGTGGCCGTCTCCTTTACTTTGTGTGCGGCTTTGGTCATGCCCTCTTTGGTCGCATTTTTGGCCTTCGTGCCGGCCTCTTCGATTTTGCCGGCCATTTTGCGGACACCCGTCCTTGCCTCGTTTTTCGCCTCGATGGCGGTCTCCTGGGCGTCGTCCTTCAGCTTCTGCATGTTTTCCTGCAGGTCGTGTCTGGCCTTTTGGCCGTGTTCTTCCGCCTTGTGGACTGCTTTTTCCTCATGTTCCCGGAGCGTGCCGGGCTCTTCTTTCGAGTAATTTTCCATAATTATAATGTTTTAACGGTTTTGCGCCGTGTGAACAGCGATACGATCCACAGCAGCACGATAGCCCCGATGACCGAAGCTATGAAGGTGCCGAAAGTACCTGTCGGTACCCAGCCGAACAGCGAAACGAGCCAGCCGCCCAAAAAGCCGCCGACAAGGCCGACGATCAGATTGACCAGCAATCCGGAGCCGCTGCCTTTGAAGATCAGGCTGGCGATCCATCCGGCCGCCAGGCCGATGAGTAAATACCATAAGAAATACATATGTTTTTTAATTTTGGTTGACAATCAGGATAATACAAATTATGTACCCGGGAGGATGAACGGCCCGGAAATTATTCGCGGTATGCGATAATGGCCGAGGAGGCCGCGATAGGGGTGTTGCCGCCGGGCAGGCGGTCGCGGCTGTCGGGGTCGATCCGGCCGTCGCGGCAGACTACGATCCAATTCGCTTTGGGAATGTGGAATTCGGCCTGGTGGCGGTTGCTGTTATAGGCCACAAGAATCTCTTTCCACGCATCGCCGTTCGCATATTCGCCCAGCGTATAGGCGATCACTCCCGAGTCGCCCGTGTCGAGGAAATGAAGCCCCTGCTGCAGCCCCTCTGCCGTCGGGATACGGAATGCCGGATGTGCTTTCCGAAGTGCGATCAGCCTCCGGACATAATCGAACAGATCCCGGTTTTTGGCTTTCAGGGCCCAGTCGATCCGGTTGACGGCGTCGGGCGAGCGGAAACTGTTCGGTTCCCCCTGTTTGTCCTGCATCATCTCTTCGCCGGCGCGGATGAAAGGAACCCCCTGTGCCGTGAGCAGAATGGTGTGTACCAGTTTGTCGATAGGCGGCAGCTCGTCGTCGGCATGGTCGCCCTTGACGGAAAGTCTCAGTTTGTCGATCACCGTGTAACCGTCGTGGCTGGCGACGAAATTGACTGCCTGCGAAGGGGCGGATGCGTATGGCACAGAGCTGTATAACAGTCCATTATAATCCACTTGCGGATGCTGCGTGGCGCCGGCGATCCCGAATTTTACGGGTTCGTAATGCCCGACGATATTCCCGGAGGCATAACCGGCGGCCTGTTCGTCGAACGTGCTGCCGCGCACGGCGTCGCGGAAATCGTCGCAGAAAACGGCGATGCCCTCCATTTCACCGACGTGATCCCGCACGGCCCGTTTTTCCGGAGGCAGGGGCGAGTCGGCCGCAAGCCATCCTTCGCCGTATATGAAGATCGTCGGGTCGATCTTCGACAGTTCTTCCCGGATGCGGTTCATCGTGTCGATATCGTGTATTCCCATCAGGTCGAACCGGAACCCGTCGATATGGTACTCCTGCGCCCAGAATTTGACGGATTCGACGATGTAATGCCGTACCATTTCGCGTTCCGAAGCCGTTTCATTGCCGCAGCCCGAGGCGTCCGAGTAGGAACCGTCGGCATTCTGGCGGTAAAAGTAGCCCGGGACGGTAAGGTTGAAGTTCGAACGATCGACCGAGGCGGTGTGGTTGTAGACGACGTCGAGGACGATGCGCATCCCGTTCCGATGCAGGCTTTTCACCATCTCCTTAAACTCGCGGATGCGCGTCACGGGGTTGGCCGGGTCGGTGGAGTAACTGCCTTCCGGAACGTTGTAGTTCTTCGGGTCGTATCCCCAGTTGTAGGTCTTGTCCGCCAGCCTTGTCTCGTCCACCGTCGCATAGTCGAAGGAGGGGAGGATGTGTATATGCGTTACGCCCAGTTCCTTGAGGTGATCCAGACCGGATGCCTCGCCTTCGGGGGTTTTGGTGCCGGTTTCGGTCAGGGCCAGAAATTTGCCCTTGTTGCGGATTCCTGAATCCGGGGCGATGCTGAAATCGCGGTGGTGCAGTTCGTAGAGAATAATGTCGGAATACATTTTCAATTCGGGCGCACGATCCGATTCCCAGCCTTCCGGATTGGTCTGGTTCCAGTCGATCACGGCCGCCCGGTCGCCGTTTATGCCGACCGCCTTCGCCCAGATGCCGGGTGTTTCGGCCAGCCATTTCCCCTCTTTTTCTATCTGGAAGGTATAGAAGGAGCCATTCAGGTCGCGTTCGACGGCAATGCGCCAGGTTCCGTCGTCCGAGGGCTCCATTTCCAATTGCTCCTCCGGGTTGCCTCCCTCGCCCGAGGAGTAGATATTGAGCCGGGTTTTGCTCGCGGTGGGCGCCCAGAGCGTAAAGACGGAGCGTTGGGGCGTATACGCCAGTTCGAGGTCTTGGCCGTAGTACGGCGGATATTTGTCGAACGAATCCAACTGGTCGGGTGCGGGGTGGTTTTTGATATTTTCCATGGTGGTCGTATTTTATGAATTGGGCGTTTGCGGGGCGTTTCCGGGGACGGATTCGTCTCCGGATCCGGCGTCCTCCCCGCCCCGTTGCACGAGCAGCGTGCGTGTCGGGAAGGCGAAATTGAGCCCGGCCTTGTTGAAGGCGGCCAGTATGGCCAGGTTCATGTCCGAGGTCACTTTCAGAATATCCCCCTGTTTTTCGATGTAATAGTAAAATGTAATGACCAGCGCCGAATCGGTGTAGTCCGAAAAGTAGGCCGTTATGTCCGACGGATTTTCGGAAACGTCCTTTACCTTCGCCGGGAGGCCCCTCAAAATATCCAGCGCCTCGTTCATCTTGTCTGCGCCGGTGTCGTAGGTCAGCCCCACCTTAACCATGGCGCGGCGCATCGGTTCCGACGAGATGTTGACGATCGAGGCGTCCGTAATTTTGTAATTCGGATAACTGGTGATGCGCCGGTCGTAACCCATGATTCGAGTACTGCGCATGCCCACGTCGACCACCGTCCCTTCGAAGCCGTTCACGTTGATCGTGTCGCCGATGCCGAAGGGCTTGTCCGTGAATATGGTGAACGCGCCGAAGATATTCTTCACGGTATCCTGCGCCGCCAGGGCGAAGGCGATACCGCCGATGCCCAGCGTGCCCCATAACGCATTGATGTCGACCCCTACATTGCTCAGGGCTGTTACCAGACCGACGATCCAGATCAGAACCAGGATCGTCCGCCTGACTACCGGCATCATTTTCAGCGCATGGCCGTCCGACCGCTGCCCCCAATATTGCTGGAGCAGGGCCGTGGAGAGGCGGGCCAGAACCCAGGTGATGTCGAGTATGATCAGTATGCTGTAGGCATTGTCGACGTATTTTACCAGATGATCCGGGTAGACCAGCCGATGGATGGCGATCCAGATGCCCAGCAGCATCACGGCGAATTTCAGGGGCGACTCCAGGGAATAGTATATGATGTCGTCCACCCGGTTGCTTGTGCGGCCGATAAAGGGTTTTATAACCTTCCTGCCCAGCAGGGACAGCAGTTTCACGACGATAAACGCTCCTGCTATGATGAGTAGGGAGACGATCCATGTCTGGACGCTGTTTCCCCAGATTTCGTAATTTAACATTTTTCGGCTGTTTTTTAATTATACATTTGTTATTTGTGTTTCCTCTTTTGCCATCCGGTTTTTAACATCGGCGCATAATGCACGGTTTTTTTCTTATCCCGGCTTTCAAATTCTATGCCTTTGGAGAAGAATTTGCACGATCCCGAAATGAAAAATCAGGTTGAGGATGAAGATGATAGTGCATAAATCCAGGAAAAAGGCAGTGTGTATCACCGTCGCCGGGTTCCTTGCGGGGATTGCCGGCGGCCTTATCCTGTACTGTGTCCGCGATGTCGTTCTGGGATGGTGTTTCGTGGCGACGGCGGGTTTTACCCTGTTGTACGGTATCGGCTCGCTGTACGACCGCCGACCCTATATCGTCCTTACCGAAGACGGCATCACCGAGATTTTCACGATCCGCGGGCAGATCGAATGGGAGGCCATCCTTTACGCGGACGATTTCTATTTCCGGGGACAATACTGGGTGCGATTGCTGCTCGAGAGCAACTACAAGCCGCAGCTCATACGGCCGGCCTGGTTCTGGCGGTTCGACCGCCTTTACGAATCGAGGGGCGTAAAGGCGGTCTATCTGCGCACGATGGGGCTGGAGATCGATTCCATGCAGCTGGTCGCCCTGATCCGGCGGATGAAGGAAGCGGATGTGCCCGGGAGGATCGAGCTGCTGAACGGCTGCCTGTTGAAATAAAATCCGCCGCAGGAGCGCTGCGCCCCGGCATTCCGTCCGCGGCCGTCGGAGAGCGTACCGCCCGTGCCTTTCCCGGGGTAAGGACAGCGCCCGTCCGCACGGGATGGGCGGGCAGGCTGGGAACCTGCTCCCCGTCATCGTATGATTTCGCCCCCGCCTTCGTTGGCTCCGTCCCATGTCGTGTCGACGTCGACCGAGAACTCGATTTCTCCCCGGAAATCGCCCTCTTCGAAACGTGCCGTAAGGTCGATCAACTGGTTGCATTCGATCCGCAGGGTGTCGGTGACTACCCGGTCGTAGAGCGGTGCGTCGTCCTCGCCGTAGAGTCTGAGCCGCCACGATGTCCTTTCGCCCGGCAGCGTGCAGAACGTGCCGAGCGTGAACGACCCGGCGGCGCGTGCCCTCAGCTGCGCTGCGGTGACGCGTTTGGAAACCTCGCACCCCTGGTCGGGTTCCCCGCAGAGCGGCATACGCTGGCCGACGTTGTCGAGCACCACCTCGACGGAGGCGATTTGGGCGGGAATATTCTCGAACCGGAAGCGGGTTATGCCGTGTACGCGCTGAAGGACGGCTTCGAATTCATTGCGGCAGGGGCAGGTCACTTCGAACGGCACGTCGGCGCGGAAATGGTCGTCACCGTTCTTTTCTCCCTGGTAAACGATGTAACGTGCCTCCGGAGCATCGGTCGTCCCCGTCATCATGCGCGCCGCAGCGTTGGCCACGAACGCCAGCCGGTACGTTCCGAACGGAAGCGTGCCCATGCGGAAGAGGTAGTCCCTGCCGACAGCGGTCTGTAGGTCGTCCGCGCGGCCTTGCCCGATCAGCTGCCCGTCGGCATAGAGCAGGTAGTCGAGCGAATGGATGCGTTTCCCGAATTCCTGTTCGAAATCCGACGGACGGTAGGGCGGCCGGGCCTGGAATTTCTCGACCCGGAGTGCGACCGTAACTTCTCCTCCCTGGGGCGGACACGGGTCGAGTTTCTCTTCGATGCACGACATTGCCGACAGCAGGCACAGGAACGCGAACGGTATGTAAAGTGATTTTTTCATGACTTCGTAATTTTAGTAGGGCGAGGCGTTCCACTCGAAAAAGGAGTCGAAGAGCGCCGCCGCATTTTCGGGGTTTCCCGCGTCGTCCGTCGCCTCGACGACATCGATCCGGATTTGCGACGAGGAGTCGTCATAGGTGTCGGTGGTTTCGAAAACGATGCCGGAGATTTTGCTTGCGGCGAGCGTGCGTGCGAACGTCTGGTCGGTTTTATACGTATATCCGCCGCTGGCGCCGGAAATGTCGATATCCACGATCCCGATAGGCAGTTCCGAGGCCGGGTCGGCGAAGACGAAGGGCGAAAAGACCGTCGAATTGGTTTGGCACATCTGGTAGCGCTCCGTACCCGAGGAATGGAAATCTCCCATCGTCGACATGCAACACGGCAGTTCATAGAGTGCGGGATCGCCGTAATACATTCCTCCGAGTGCGTCGATGCCTTCGGCAAAAGGTTCGGTCTTGGACGTGAAAAGCATCTGGACGGTATGGGCTGTCATGTCGAACGAAAAACCGTTGACGGGCGAAGGTTTGTCTTTGAGCAGCACGCGGAACTTCGCCACGCGCCGTTCGGCCCGCAGGGTTACCGCCGGAACGCCTGCCGAATGGAGATCGCCGCTTTTGGGCACCGGGAAATCGGCCACGGCGACAAAAACTTCGCGGCTCAGCTGCCGGTAACCGTTGTTCATCCAGTGCGTCGAGATCGTGTAGGTGAGCAGCGGCGGCGTACGCAGCGAGCCGTCGGTCTCATCGGAGACGACTTTCCCCGGAACCAGATCGTTGTTCCAGTCGGCCGACCCCCAGTTGATTACGGCTACGATCCGGTAATCGCCCGGCCGCAGTTCGAGATTGAACGGGCACGGCGGAAGATCCCCGGCGATCTTCAGTTCGGCCCATGGCCCCGACTGTGCGTCGAGCAGGACGGTTTGCGTCGTGTCCACGATCCAGCGGGTGTCCGCCTTTTTCAGGATCAGCAGCCGGGCCGTGTTCCTGAACCACTGCGTGTAGGAGGTGGCGCGCGTCATGGGTTCGAGCGAGACGTCCGTGCCGACGGCTTCCAGCCGGAACGTGACTTCGACGCGTTTTTCCCTCTCCGCGGACGGGTGCCCGAAGGGTTCCCCTTCCGAGCAGCCGCCCGTCAGGAAGGCCGCCATTACGAATAAGACTGAAAGCTTTCTCATAATCGTACGTTTTTGCCGTTTCACAACCAGTCGAAATTCGTTTCGATGCCCCCTCCGACCGGAATGTCGATGATCCGGTCGCAGTGCAGCCCCGCCCGGTTGACCGTGAAGCAATTTGCAGCCACCGGAAGCCCCGTCGCGGCATCGGCCGCCGGAAGGGCGAGGGTCAGCTGCCGCTGCGGGAAACAGGCTGCGGAATGGACACCCGTGTGGCCGTTGCCGCAGGCAGGCGTCGTGTCGTAGTAGGTGAAGAGCAGCTTCACCCGCAGTTTCGAATCGGACGGCAGCAGGAAAGCTCCTTTCATGCGCAGGCTGCCGCGCACCCCGTCGTCGTATATGCCGAGTCCCTTGTCCGTCTGGGGGAGTGGAACCTTGAAATCCGTCATCTGGGGCAGAATGCTTTGCACCAGCGGTTCCGAAGCATACGCTGCGGGAACCAGCATCCCGTTTTCATCGAAGCGCAGTTCGGTGGTCGGATTCTCATAGGAGATTTCGATCCGTGCGATCCGGTCGATCACCGACTCCACATCGGGCGATAGGATGCTTTCGGGCTGCGAGAGCGAGCTTCCCGTGCGGTAGATGTCGAAGAGCACCTGCCCTGCGACGCGTGTCAGCGTGAGGCGGATCTTGCCGTCGAGGAGAATAGCCTCGCCGCTCAAGTCTGTATAGCCGCTGTACCCGTCCGGCGCAGCCGCCCCCGAGGCGCATCCCAGCCGCAGGTCTTCCCATGCGACCCCCGGGACGAACTGTGTCCCGGCCGCTGTGGACAGCGACAGCCGTTGCGCGTCGCCGGGCTGGGCGACCATCAGAAAACGGTAGTCGTAGGCTTTCAGCTCGGCGAGCGGAAGTTTCAGTGTCTCACCGTCGGCGACCGAAGTGTAACTGCGGTCGAAAACATATCCGTCCTGCGTTCGCGCCGCCCGGCGGAAAAGGTAGAGCGGGGTTGGGTATCCCGATACGGGAAGCGTGCCCTCCAGGCGAAGTTCGGTGTAGCGGAACTTATTGCCGGGAAAGATCTCCTCCTGCGCCTCCAGCCCGCAGGCTGCGGAGAGGGCAGGCAAAAACAGCATTCCGAAAATTCGATATAGGTATTTTCTTTTCATCACGTTCAATCTTTTATTCCCAAATGCCCGTATCGCCGTCCTGTTCCTCGGTGATCGGGGCCGTTTGTATTTCTACTCCGATAACGGGGTAATCCGACGTGATCCAGAGCGTAATTTCGAGTTGCCTGTTACGTTCGGCTTTACCCGTCAGGCGCAGCTGCGCCGGTTGCAGGGCGGCTCCCGCCGCGGGTACGACCGAGATGTCCAGGCCTATCTCCCCGCCGTCGGCGGGCGGAATGACGAAAGGCCCTTCGAACCGGACAAATCCCGCGTCGGTAAGTTCTGCATAATCCGCCGCCGCGAGTGTCGCCGTCACCGTGGCCGTTCCGCTGCTTCCGTCGGGATTCACGCGCTGGCCCGTGTGGTCGGCCGAGAGTTCGATGCGCCCGATCTGGCCGAGCACGGATTGCGGTTTGGCATAGGGAACCTCGACGTATCGCGTGCCGTCGTGGTAGCCCCGCTTGACAATGACGGCGATTCGGCAGACAGCGCGCGTGAGCCGGGCGCGAACCGTTTGTGCCGCGCCATCGATCGTGTAGACCGTATTGGCACCGGATGCGGGATATTGCAGGAACAGTTCATCGGCCGGGAAACAGGTTCCGGGCACGGCTGCGTTTTCACGCAAGACGAAGGCCGCCTCTTCCCATGAAGTTTGCCGCGTTAACGGGGCGGGTTGCAGGGCGATCCGGTCGGCCGCTCCGCTGGCGAACAGGAATTTGTAGTGCCCGTTCGGCAGGCGCACCGACAGTTTGCCGTCGGGTGTCCATCCTTCGCGAAACAGCGTGTCGAAAAGGAAAACCGCTCCCTCCCGGCGAAAGGCGTAAACCGAGACATCCGCGGCCCCTTCGCGCACCAGCATGATACGCGAGGTCTCCGTGACCGGAGCGATATCTGCTCGCTCCGACCCCGAACAGGCTGCGAAAGCGGCTGCTGCCAGGATGATGGTCGTATGAATCCGATTATTCATGATTCTGTCTCCTTGGCTTTTGTCAGTCGATTTCCCCGTCCACGAAGTTCGATCCGTCCCAGACGGTATCGACCTCGACTTCGAAATCGACACCCGTGGTGAAGACGTTTTCGCCCAATACGTAAATCCGGATCAGTGTCGCCTTGTTGCGTTCGACGGGTATTTTGTCCCGCAGGGCGATGGTGCGTGCCGATCCTTCGCCCGAGGTGAGCTGCATCGAAAATCCGGTCGTGGCCGTATTGTCGGGATTGGGGATCAGGTAGGTGCCTTTCAGATGCGCGGAACCGGAGATGATGTCGGCGGGCTGTACGTTCTCGAAATCATATTTGTCGGCACCGACGACCGTCGATTCGCCCGTGCCTATCGTGACCACGTCCGCAGGGGTGCCGATCGTGTGGGACACGTCGGAAAGACCGGACACTTTCTCGCCCGAAAGTCCCAGACGGCTGTTGGCGCCGGTATAGGCCAGTTTCACCCCGGCCAGTTTCTCGGGGCCGAAAACGTCAGCGCCCGGCTTTTCGGTATAGACGCCCGTTGCGGCATCCTTCTCCGCGCGGATGAAGAGCACGTCCACGCGCGAAACGGCGCGGCGGAGCGTGGCGCTGACCGTCTGTTTCGGGCCGTCGAGGGACACCGTGTAGGCGGGAACCGCATCGAGCGGTGTGTTGAGCATGAACGCCGCCGGGAAATTCTCCCCGGTATGGGTCACGTAGAGTGCATCGGAGAGGGTGGCGTCCGTGAAGTCCGGCCACGTGTAGTTGCCCGGCGTTACCAGCCCGTAGGAGGGCAGGAACTTGTAGTCGCCGGCGGGAAACTGAACCGTGTCGGTGAGCGCCGTGCCGTCGAAATTCATGCCGGCGAGCGGAATGTCCTGCATATAGACATAGTCCGTGCCGGTTTTTTTGAATGCCAGGATCCGGAAGTCCCCGGTGCGGTAGACCGGCCCGCGGCCTGCCGCCGCTTGGGGCGTCTGCATGATGATTTGCAGGTTCCCGGCAGCAGGGCCGGCAACATCCGTTTTCTCTTCGTCGCTGGAGCAAGCTGCGAGGCCGGCGGCAAGAACCGTAAATAAGAGCAAGTTGTAGATTTTTTTCATGGTTTTATTTTTTTTACAGTATTTGGAATGAGAAGTCGTTTTTACCATTTGCAACTCAATTCGTCGAAATGCGCCAGGTTGTATGTCCCCTCCCCGGAGCCGTATTCCGCGGCGAGCGAGAAGCAGTAGCGCGCCTTCTCCGAATCGCCGTCGATCAGGCACAGGATGCCGAGGTTGTTCAGTGTGCAGGGAGCCCCGGCGCAGCGGTTCAGGCATTGACGGGCCGTTTGTATGTCGCCGCAGCGCAGGGCCAGTGCCGCCATGTTGTTGCAGGCGTACGGATCGTCGGGGTAAAACTCCAGCGCGGTTGCACAGACATAGGCTCTTTCGGGTGAGTCGACGGGATAGCATTCCGCCAGCCGGCACATTTCGCCCAGGCTCAGCCATTCGGGACGGGAAGCGATCAGTTCGCGGCTCTGTCCCACGGTGAACGGGGGCAGGGTATAACTGATGCGGTAATCCACGCGCCGCAGCTGCGGATAAACTTCACGCAGCAGCCGGAGGTAGGTTGCGCCGTTGTCGATTTGCCGGATGCCGGCATCGCGGGCATCGGGATCGGACACGGTGTCGATCACGGCCAGCACCTCGTTCCTTGCGGGCAGGTCGGACAGGACGACCCAACGCCGCAGGCTGTCCCAGTCCTCCGGCTCGGTCGCGGTGATGAAGACCGCGCTGTCCAGTCCGAAGTTCTCTTGCAGGTAGTTGCGGATCGACCGTACGCGGTTTGCGGAAAGACGGGTGTTATAGGGATAGGTGTCCTCGGGCGAGGCATATCCTTTCAGGTAGACGGTCTCTACCGAAAGGCTGTCGTTTCCCAGCAACCGTGCAGTCAGGCTGTCGATACGCGCCAGTTGGCTGCTATTGTCGGCGAACCCGCGCAACAGCACCGAACGGCCCTGCGGGAAGTGTATGACAGCCGTGAGCTGTTCGCTGTGTCGTTTGGGTTCGTCTGCGGGAACGAGGAACGACAGCCGCGGTTGTACGGCAGGGGCGATCTCGGCGGCGACTAGCGGCGGAAGGGCCGTCCGGTGTCCGGCACATCCCTCCAGGTCGCGGTAAAGGACGATTTGTCCGCCCGCCATCCACGGCTCGTAAGGAATATCACCTTCGAAAAGAACCGCATTTGCCGACGGATTTTTCCGGCTGCGGCGGATGACCGTGTTGCTGAAAACACCTTCGGGAACAGCCGGTATGCCGTAAAGCCGTTCCCGGCGTTCGTCGACTTTCTCCCGGATGCGTCCCGTGAAAACGACGGGAGCCAGAAGTATTTGGTTTTCGCCGTTGCTGACGACCGGCGTGACGGTCAGCTGTCCGTTGGCCGGGAGGTCGATGCCGGCGGTGATCGGGAGTCTTACGCAAAGCCGGTCGCCGTTCCTGTAAGCGGCCGGATTCCCCTCGCGACCGTAGACTGCCGCGGTGAAGGTCAGGCATACGGCCAGTAAGCCGGTTATGCGTTGCTTTGTATGGCGTTTCATATCCTGCTGTATTATTTGATGATAAAGATGAGTGCCAGGCCGATTTTGGTCGGCCCGAAATAGTTGCGTGACCGGGTGCGGATTACTTCGCCGCATTCGGCGATCGGAAATTTCCGATCCCACAAACGGGCGTACCCCAGGCCGACTGTGGCTTCGAGGTTCCACCGCTTGCCGATCAGCCACTGATAACCGTAGGATAAACCCGCACCGTAGAGGTGCCCCTGATAGCGGTTGCGGTGGAAATCGGCGTTGAAATTGATCCCTCCCGCATTGTATTCGGCGTAATGGGCGTGCAATCCGAAAAAGTGGCCGTTGAAGCGCTCGCAAAGCCAGTAGCGTACTTCGGGTTGTATCAGCCAATGTTTCCACCGGGCGTCGCCGAACTCCCACGGATTGTAGTTGCCCGATATGTCCAGCGTTACGCGGGGGCCGAGCGCCGCTTCGACACCCAGGTTGATCGTAGCGGTGGCATCGTAGAGCAAGTTGCTCTTGACGGCCCATTTCTGGGCCAGGGATGAATTTACCGATGCCAGCAGGATTGCCAGCATGAAATAAATTTTATTCATTACCATATCTTTTTATTGTCCCGAAAGTGCCCGGATGAAATTGATACGTCCGGTGTCCGCCTTGAAGAGGATGGTACTCAAAAGGCGCGGCTATGGCTCGTGCGTGCAAATGATTTGCCAGAAATGGATGAATTCTTAACGCTTAGGTTCAACGGGTTGTATTATAATATGATAAAAAATATAGCAGAGACGGGTGGAGGATGGGAGATAGTTGGGTATTCATCGCCTAATCAGGTGCGGCGGACAGGCCGCAGCCGACCTGCGCTACATTGCTTTTCAATGCCTCTGGTCTAAACGCACGAAACCCTGCAAATGTTTAATTTGCAGGGTTTCGCTGTCTCGTTCGTTGTATTCTGGCGGAGAGAGAGGCTTCATAACCTATAATTCACATTGATTCGGATTAATTGATAAATAGTACTGTATTAAAACGATTTGCATTTGCATAGTTCAGAATAATTTTTTGTAGTTTATCGTGTTTTACGGGAAAGTGTGCTTATATTTGTGCGTAACTATTTCGTGAAGAATATGGCGGTAAACTTTTATCTGAACAGCAGAGGCGATAAACACGGGGATTTCCCAATACGTGTTTCCATAGCCATCGGCGGAATAAGGCTTCTTACGTCCGTGGGGTACAGTATCAACCCTGCGAAATGGGACAGTTCCAAGCAGAAGGTCAGGCAGGGGGCGTCCAATGCGAAGGGAATAACGTACAACGTCATCAATTCCCACCTCAATAATATCGTTCAGCAGAGTATCGATTTCGAGAATAAGTGCCTGACCGGAAAACTGAAGGTTACCAAGGAGCTGATTCTGCAAAATATCAGCACCAACAAAAACAAACTGGATGAAGTGGGGGAGATACGTGAAAAAACGCTGTTCGATGTCTTCGATGAGTTCATTAAGGAGATAGGAAATATAAACGGGTGGACGCACGGTACGTATGAAAAATACATCGCCCTGCGGAATCATCTGTATATCTTCTCGCCAAACTTGTCGTTCGACGATCTGACGGAAAAGGGGCTTGCGGATTTCATTACTCATCTTCGGGACGAAAAAGGGCTTCGCAACAGCACGATAGGAAAGCAGTTGGGGTTCTTAAAATGGTTTCTGAAATGGTCTGCGAACAATGGTTACCACAAGAATATGGCTTACCTCTCCTTTAAGCCCAAATTGAAAACGACCGAGAAACGTATCATTTACCTCACTTGGGATGAACTGATGACCGTTTACAACTTTCCGATACCGGAGAGTAAGAAATATTTGGATCGGGTTCGGGATGTTTTCTGCTTTTGCTGTTTCACTTCGCTGCGTTATTCGGATGTCTATAATCTGAAACGGTTTGATATCAAAAACGGGGCGCTTCATATTACAACGGTAAAAACAGCGGACAGCCTTACAATCGACCTGAATAAATACAGTCAAGCAATACTCGATAAATACGACGGGGTTCCGTTTGAGGATAATAAGGCATTGCCCGTAATATCGAATCAAAAGATGAACGATTATATCAAGGAACTCGGCCAATTGTGCGGTCTGGATCAACCCGAAACGGTTACCTATTATGTAGGGAACGAACGGGTCGATGAGGTTTATCCGAAATACGAACTGATGGGTACACATACGGGGCGGCGGACATTTATAAGCAATGCAATCATGATGGGCATACCCCCGCAAGTGGTGATGAAATGGACGGGGCACAGCGACTATAAAGCGATGAAGCCCTATATAGCCATTGCGGATTCGGCAAAAGCCGAGGCGATGAAATTGTTTAATGAAAAATAGATATGAATAATCCGACAGCAGAAATCGACAATCTCATACGCAGGATTGACGACGAACTTTTAATATTGCAGGATGCGCCCCGACTGAAAAAATACAAGTTCTATAATTTCGGTGTTGCATTGAAGCATTTAATCGAGTCCTGCCAAAAACACGGATTGGATACCAATCCGTATTATGGGCATAAAATTCAGGAATATATCGCGGTCTATCGTGATTTATTCGGCGGTGCTGATTTGAAAAACAATGTGGTGTCCGATTTGCAGCCGAATGGCGTTATCATTGTATCCAGCAGTCTGCCCCCAAAGGTTAGTAAGGTGTGTGAGCTATTGGCGGGATGCAAGGTCGATTACTCCGTTTTTGTTTCCGAAAAGTGTCCGGAGCCGAATATTATCCTATCAAAATACAATGTTGATAAATATTCCGATGAAACGGAATACTATAAAGCCTGTGCAGGAGCCTACTGCCATCTAACCGAGGTGTGTTGGAATGTAGGACGTCGGTTTAACATGGGTGCGAACGGTCATGGTACACTTATTAATTTTGAGCAGTATATCGCCGATTTGAAAGCGAAACGGGCGATGAAAGATACCCCTCCATTTGAAACGTTTGTGCCTAATATGGAGCTATTCGCATCGCTTTTTGTTCCGGAAAGAAAAGGTTGGTGGAACAATCTCATCATCGACATTACCGGAGCCTTGAAAAGCGGAAAAGGGGGATTGACCGTTGTAGCCATGGCAAAAGTGCTGTATGATAGCGGCAAGTTGCATCCGGTGACGAAACCCAAGAATTTTGCGGCGTGGCTGAAGATATTTTGTCAAGCATGGAGCCTTGACAAAATTCCCACCAGCAAGGCAGGGAACAATGGAGTTAAGAAAGAGATAACCCGAATTCATCGTCTGTTTTATTATTTAGACGGAGCGATTCCCAAATAATTCCCGTTTCCGATTCCCATAGATTCCCTTTTGGCAGGCAGCCCTCTGAATTTCAGAGGGCTTTTTTATGCTCTTGATTCCTATATATTTGTAATTCTGTTGATTGCATTGCGTTTGTTAATTTTGTCGTGTCAGCTGATGGCAACGAGGGGTCGCTCCCCGATTCATTAACAATTATTTCAGACATGATGAACTTGTATGAATTAAAACGGAAACCGGTGTGGCAGATGAACGGGGAGGAACTTTTGGAACTCCAACGTTTAGCCGCACCCCAAAGAGTTGAATCCGCCGAGGTAAAGGAGCCTCGATTGGTCTATGGTCTGCGTGGGTTGTGCGAACTACTCGGCTGTTCGCGCACTACTGCGAATAAGATTAAGCACGATCCTCGTTTGCGGGGATGCTACTCGCAGGCAGGGAAGAAAATCGTATTCGATGCCGAAAAGGTACTTAAAGCGTTAGGAAGGGAATAAGTATGGGAACGATTAATTATGCAGAACTACAACAGGATATACTGAATACCTTGGTGAAACAGGTAACTCCTGTCAATTTCAAGAATTTGGCTTACCCCGAAGCGAAGCTGCTCCAAAAACAGCTTGCCGGATGCGCCCCTGACAGCGATATGGCGCAGAGCATTCAGAAGAAACTGTTGAAAATGAAAGTCAATGAAAAACACTACGTGATTTTCACCATTGAGGAGATTGCGAGGTTGGCCGAAAAAAACGATTGGGGGCTGTGCCGCAATCAGAACGAAATATACCTGTATAACGGGATGTTCTGGTCGAGGCTCGATGTCGATGCCTTCCAGAAATTTCTGTTGAAAGCCTCGGAGCGGATGGGCGTTCCTATCGTATCGTCCAAATACTACCAATTCGGGAAGAAACTGTTCGAACAGTTTATGATGCAGTCCTATTTGCAAAGCCCGGCGGCCAATTCCAATGTGGTGCTTATAAATCTACTGAACGGAACGTATGAGATTAGAAACGGTCAGGGGAAACTGCGGAAATTCTGCAAAGATGATTTTCTGACGCATCAGCTCCCTTTCAAATACAATCCAGATGCGGCGGCTCCTCTCTTCGACAAATACCTGTCCAAAGTACAGCCGGATGAATCCGCCCGAAAGGTGCTGGCCGAATACATCGGCTACCTCTTTATAAAGACGGGCAATACGATTCTGAAAGAGGAAAAGGCATTGATGCTCTACGGCGGCGGCGCGAACGGTAAGTCGGTGTTCTTCGAAATTGTAAACGCCCTGCTCGGCGCTGAAAATGTCATCTGTCATTCGTTGCAGGATTTGACCGATGGGAGTGGATATTACCGGGCGCAGTTAGCGAATAAGTTGGTGAACTATGCGAGTGAAATCAATGGCAAATTGGAGTCGTCCATATTTAAGCAACTTGTTTCCGGTGAGCCTGTGTCGGCCCGGTTGCCCTATGGCAAGCCGTTTCATCTTACGCACTATGCCCGGCTTATTTTTAACTGTAATGAACTTCCGAGAGGTAACGAGTTTACGGATGCTTATTTCCGTCGGTTTCTGATTGTCCCTTTCGATGTAACGATTCCGCCCGAAGAACAGATTAAGGACTTACATAGCCGGATTATCGAAAACGAGCTTGCCGGAGTATTCAATTGGGTGCTTCGCGGACTTGCAAGACTTCTGAAACAGAATGGATTTACCGAATGTATTGCTGCGCGTAGAGCCGTTGAAGATTACAGATTGCAGTCCGACAGTTTGAGGCAGTTCCTCAACGACGAAAGGTATAAATCGGATGTCAATGTGAAAACAAAAATTGTCGACTTATATATCGAATATAAATACTATTGTCAGGAAAACGGGTTTTACCATTTGACCAAGCCCAATTTCATCAAGCGGCTTAAATCATACGGCATTCAGGTTTCGACGATAAACGTGGGTAACGTTGCGTATTTGAAGAAACATAACTCCGATGAAGAATAAATTTCATTCTAAATCTTCATAAAATTAACCTTCTTAACCATTCGGCCAACCTTGGGCCGAAGTATTAAAAGTTTTCGGTATGAAAAACAGACTGGATGTAGCTGTTAGCTACTACGAGCACATCTATACAAAATTCCCGGTAAGAGCGACCCTAATCGATCTCTTGACCACAACTCGGTACAAATCCCGTGTTCTGTCTGTCCGCACAGAATCAGACGCAAGGAAGAAAAAAGAGTTGAAAACTCGACTGCCTGCATTCACCCCGTCCGGTTTGTTCCGGGGCGGGGCAGCAAATACGTTGCTGAAACCCACCGGGCTGATTTGTATTGACATCGACAGGAAAGATAATCTACAGGTCGAGGGGTATGACAGGTTGAAAGATCAGCTCGGTAAACTGTCGTATGTCGCATTTTGCGGACAGTCTGCCGGCGGTCAAGGATACTATGCGATAGTCCCCATAGCGCAGCCTAACAAGCTACTGTTGCATTTCCGGAGTTTGCAGACCGAGTTTTCCGCGATGGGGATTACCATAGACCCGTCCTGTTGTGACATTTCCCGAAAACGGTTCGTGTCTTACGATCCGGAGCCATATATCAACCAAGAGGCGGAAATATACGAGGGATTGGCGGACGGGGCGGCTGTGCCTGATATTACCGGGAACGCAACTCTATCCGGAACGGACAGCGAAGACGAACCGCTGAAAGAGGTGCTCAAGTATATCCAAATAATCGAGCAGAAAAAGGTAGATATTACCGCTGGTTATGCAAATTGGCTGCGGATAGGCTATGCGTTGCATAACGCCTTCGGGGATTTCGGCCGGGAGTTATTTCATCGGGTCAGCAGTTTCCATCCCCGATACAGCTATGTCGAAACGGATAGGTTATTTAGTGGCCTTTCGAAAGGAAACTGCGCAAATCAGGTAACCATTCGCTCGTTCTTCTATTTTGTTCGCCAACATGGGTTGGATGCGGCTGCTGACTTTGAGGTTAGTGATGAGAAAGGTTAAAAATATGAACCTATCTAAAATAGATTTAATTTTCATTCTTTCATTTGAATAGGCCATATATGCGCATTTTAAATGGTCAGGTAATGGATTTCTTTGGGTTGTAGTGTTTTGTTGTCCTATAATGAAAGAAAATGGCCATTTCGCATGGGGTATGATATCTTTTCGGAATAGGGTTTGATAAAAGGTGCATAAAGACCATAATCTGTACGTGGAATTGTCGCGCGCAGCGCTGACGCCCGCGCGATGTCCTGCGAATACAGTTGAAGGACTGGGCTTTTATCTGTCGGAATTTTCACTATCTTTGCAATTACATAGCGTTACGCTATTGTTGCTCGCAGAAAAACGACCAATTTTTTAAGGCAACTGAATAGACGATAATAGATGGAAACGCCTTCGCTTGGCGCGGGCTTTTCTTATTCTATTCAGGGTGCTTGGTCGTACCTTCTGCAGATAGGATTAGACCTGCGCCTTTTTTATTGGTGTGGTTCGACTCCAATTACAAGGACAAACCAAGCCAATATGGATTACAGCCGCTGCAAGCAGATACTACACGACTTCTATTCTGAGAATGGAATAATTGACTATTTCGAAAGGGACAACCTCTATTTAGAGAAAGCCTTCCACGAGATTAACGAAATATGGTTTCGGAATCTGGAGTGTATAAAAGAGGTTAAATACCTGATGATTGCCGAAGCCCCCTTATGGGGTAAGGACAAAAGCTATATCTACAATCCCGAAACGAAAAATACGTCGTTTTTCTACAAGAGCGACTTGGAATATGTACTGAATATTCAAATCGCCGACAAGCAGGATTTCATAAACTGTTGCAATGAAATAGGGCTGCTTATCATTGATATTTCGCCTTTTGCACTTAACACAGAGGATACGATTATTAATTATCGCAGTATTAGTGCAAGTAAGTATCGTAAACTCGTAAAAAATACCTTCCCATTTTATTTTGAACAGAAATTAAAGGCAGTCAGTAATAAAAAATCAGACTCTATTAAGGCATTCTTCCGGTACGCAAGAGTGAAGAAACGATTCCTGCCATTAATCTCGGAGGCCTTAATCGATTGCCGTTTCATTAAATCGGCAAATGAGATTTTAGAAATATCTCAGCGAGGTGGAAATATGAACCGGATGAAATTTAGAGTATTATTTTGTTAAATGGTTTTTTATGGGTATTTTTACTGATAGTTAAACACGGGAAATATCCCTAAATATTGTTTTAATGAAATTGCCACGGTTAAATAGCCCAAATCTTTGGAGAGACAGCATTACAACGGGTCTTGCCATACTTGCTGTATTTGAAACGGCATTAGCAATTTCTGCGATTTCGTTAGATTGCGTATGGGGTGATTATAATTGGGTAATCAAATTATTATTGGTGCTTGGATTATTTTTTCTAATAGTTGCTATTGTATTTTTAGCCAAATATTACAAAGCCAAGAGGGGTGTGTCTTTAAAAATTCGTGGCATTAAAGTAAATATTAGACAAGGAGATATTTTTAAGGGTGCAGGATGGAAAGTTATTGCGTTTAATGAGTTTTTTGATACTACTGTTGATGATATAGTTATTGCTCATAATACAATTAATGGCGTTTTTATCGATTATCATGTTGAAGATTTAGACGATTTGAAGAATGCCATTACAAATGCACCCGACAATCCTAAACTAAAAAAACGTACCCGTGACGGAAAAATAGTTTACCCTTTAGGTCGAATTATTACTTATAAAAACTATATGCTTCTGGCGTTTACTCATTTTGATAATAATGAAGCACATCTTAGCCAAAAAGACTATGAGGATTGTCTGCGAATAATGTGGACAGAAATATCACGGACATATGCGAATAAGCCGATTTTTATTCCACTTTTGGGAGGAGGTATAACAAGGTTTGATGGGACACCGAACAAATCAAAATCTGACCTACTAAAATGTATGTTATGCACCTTAAGGACCAGTCTTGTAAATATAAATCAACCGATAACAATTCTTCTAACAGAAGAAGCAATAGAAGAAATTAATATTTATGAAATGAAAGGAGTGAAATAATTATGGTCTACAGAACAAGAACTTACATCGCAGCGGATTGGGATAATGATAGTAATGCCGTTCAGCAACTAAATTATTGGAATGATAATAAGTATTTTAGTTTATCATTTACTAATGCTCATGACTTACAGCAAGCGCGAGATAGCAGTCTTAATTGCAGTATAAAGCGCTCTCTTGGGGAAAGGCTTGATGCGTCTCATACATTCGTGCTTATAGTAGGCAATAACACAAAAACCGTCAGAAGCGGACGTTGCCAATATTGTAATAGTTATAACAGTTATGGTGGGTATTGTGCCAGAGGATATTCTGTAGATAATCGCAGTTATATTGAATATGAATGCGAAAAAGCTGTCAGGGATGGCCTAAAAATCATCGTTTTATATAATGCCTTTAAAGTCGATAGGGCTAAATGTCCAGATGTAATAAGAAATGTGGGGATACATATGCCTATGTGGGGTTACGGCTCCAATGGACAAGCGGTATGGAATTACCAAAATGTTAAAACGGCTTTAGGTTAAAAGCTTGGAATAATGACAATAGGGTTCGCGCTACTTTATTGGTTATTTGCGAAATAACCAATTAAAAAGCGCACAGTTTTTACGTTTGTGTGCGTAAAACTGTGCGCTTTTTCTGTAATTGATTGATAATCAATCGATACTGCGGAGAGAGAGGGATTCGAACCCCCGGTACAGTTGCCCGTACACCGCATTTCGAGTGCGGCCCGATCGACCACTCCGGCATCTCTCCAGTATATTCCGCACGGAAAAACCTTCCGTTTGGGACTGCAAATATAGACATATTTTTTGTTTCTCGGCATTTTCGTGCGAAAATTTTTTCTTCCGGTAGGGAAAAAGCGGCTATATCCGGCTCTTTTCGTGCTTTTCCCAAATAATTCCTATCTTTGTATCTGGAGGAGGAATGCAGTATCGGCCCCGCCTGTCCGTTTATATAGATGAGAAACGATACTAAATTCGGTACGGTTTTCGTTTACTAATGCAAGAGGAACTAACGCAAACACACTGTGCGCTATGAAAAAGTTGAAAATTTTAATCGGAACCCTTGTCCTGGCTGCGGGGCTGGCCGGCTGTTCGTCGGCCTACTACGCATCGTCGGGATACGCCAACGACGATTTGTATTCGCTGCACGATAAGACTGCCATCGCCCGGAAACAACAGGCGAAGGCCGAAGCCGAAAAGGCCGCCGCCGAGGCCCGCCGGGCCGAATGGGAGGCGCGTATCGCGGAGGCGCAGGCCGCCGCTGCGGAGAACCAATATTACGAATACAGTTCGAACCCCTACGAGGATATCGTAGCCGATACGTACGAAAGCGCCTATGCACGGCGCCTGAGGGGCTTCGAGTCGCCGACATACAGGATGCCGTCGAGTTACTATAATTTCCGCTATGGCGGCAGTTTCACCTATGCTACGGCCTACGACCCGGCATTCTACAACATCATCATTTCCGGTGACCAGGTCTGGGTGGAACCCAAGTACATCACTTCGATGTTCGGGACATGGGGCGGATCGGTTTATGTAGACCCGTGGTATTACGGCTGGACACGTCCCTACTGGGGAGCATGGGGCCCGTCGTTCTCGTTCGGCAGCTGGGGCTGGAGCTTCGGCTTCAACGGCTGGTACAATCCCTGGTACGACCCGTGGTGGGGGCCGGGATGGCGTCCGGGATGGGGCCCGGGTTGGGGGCCCGGATGGCACGGCGGACATCACTGGGCATACAGGCCGCATAATTACCGCCTCGACGGCGGCGGGCGCCCCTCGCGCTATGTCCCGGGGAATGTCGCTTCGGGCAGCCGTTACCGCGGAACCAACAATTCGGGCTACCGTACCGGTACGACCACTTCGCGCGGGGGCAACTCGGGCAGCGGCAGGACGTATTACCAGAGCGGCGGACGCAACAACCGCAACAGTTCGGTTTACAACGGCGGCAGCAACCGCAATAACAACAATAACTCCTGGAACAACAACTCGTGGAATAACAACCGCAACAACAGCAACTCGGGGCGTTCGTCCTACGACAGCGGGTCGCGCAGCAGCAGTTATAACAGCGGCAGCAGCTTCGGCGGGTCGCGCGGCGGTTCGTCGGGAGGCGGTTACAGCGGTGGCGGCGGGTCGCGCGGCGGCAGTTCGTCGGGTGGAAGCCGCGGTTACGGCGGGCGTTAGTCAACGATAAAACAGAGATAGTCTATGAAACGTAAGATCATGATATGGCTTGCGGCCTGTGTGGCCGCAGCGCCGTTGCAGGCCCAGAACCTCGAATTCGGGGGCCTGACGTACAACAATGACCTGATGATGTCCACCGATTTCGCCGCGCTTTCCCGGTCGCATCCGTTCGGTACGGCGCGCGTGATGGGGATGGGCGGGGCTTTCACTTCGCTGGGCGCCGACCTTTCGTCGATGTCGATCAACCCGGCCGGATTGGGCATGTACCGCCGCAACGAGTTCTCGCTCACGCCGCTGCTGTCGGTCGCCCATGGCCAAACGCAGGGCGCGCCGTCGTGGGTGGGCAATAACAAGACCCGCTTCGCTTTTGCCAACGTCGGTGTGGCGCTCAATGTTTTCGAGAGTCCGGCCAGCCCGCTCACGAGCCTTACGCTCGGTATCGGCATGAACCGTATCGCGGATTTCAATACCCGCTATTCGTTCTCCTCGGAGTCGCGTTACGACCCTTCGAAGCCCGACCAGCTGATGCCGACCATCGCCGATGTCTTCGGGCAGCAGCTCGGGCAGGATGGTATTTTCCCCGATGACAAGGGCAATCTGGGATATAACTGGAATCCCTGGTACTGGCCGGCCATTCTCGGCTATAATGGCGACCTGATCAGCGACGTAGGCGGGCAGTGGGTGCCCGACTGCATCGGCCGCAACGCTTCGGTGGTGCACTCGATGGATGTCGTGAGCCAGGGCTCGATCAACGAATTCGCCGTTTCGATGGGGGCCAATTTCAACAACGTCGTCTATGTCGGAGCCACGATCGGCATACGCAGCGTCTACAGGAAGGTGGGCATGACCTATCAGGAAGAGTACGGTTATTTCGATGCCGCCGGAAATTCTGCGAATGCGGTCGACAAGAACGGCACTCCGCTCAATGCGCAGCTCGATTACATGAGCCTCTATCAGGAATCGAAGATCGACGGCAGCGGCGTGGATTTCAAACTGGGTGTCATCGTGCGCCCCGTGGCCGGCCTGCGTGTGGGTGTGGCGTTCCACACTCCGACCTACTACTGGCTCGACCGCAGCTACCGCGCGGACATCGAATCGCACCTGATCAACAATAAGACGGAAGACGACCAGTACAATTTCGATTCTACGCCGCGGCAGGACGATATCGGCGGCAACAGCTGGGATTTCGTGTCGCCTTCGCGGTTGTTGTTCGGCGCTTCGTACACGTTCGGCAACCTGGCCATCGTGTCGGTCGACTATGAACGCGAGTGGTACAACGGTATCCGTGTGAAGAACGTGCCCGAAGGCGCCGATTTCCACCCCGAAGCGTACAAGGCTGAGTTCAAGAATAATTACAAAGGTACGAATACCCTGCGGGCAGGCGTCGAAGTGCGTCCCCTGCCGATCTTTGCCGTGCGCCTGGGCGGCGGTTATACCGATTCGATGTTCAAGGACAGGCAGCAATATTACAATTCGCCGAGCGTCTACGAGAGCTACTACATTACGGGCGGCCTCGGGATCAACCTCGGGCGTAATACGGTGCTGGACGTGGCCTACCAGAACGTGACCGAGAAACAGACGCCCTACGAGCTTTTCTTCAGCAAATACCAGAACGGCGGCGGGATGAAGACTTACAGCGGCCTGTACGACACCAAACAGACGCGTCATTATATCTCGATGACGCTCGGCTTCCGCTTCTGAGGCTTTGCCTGCCAATATAAAGGTTCGTCCGTGTGACGAACCTTTATTTTTTTATTATATTTGCAGGCTGATACAAAATAAAAAACAAAGATATATGGCAAAGGAACTCAAAGACCTCACGAAGTCGGACGAGAACTACTCGCAATGGTACAACGACCTGGTCGTGAAGGCCGGGCTGGCCGAAAACTCGGCCGTACGCGGATGTATGGTCATCAAACCCTACGGCTATGCCATCTGGGAGAAGATGCACGATGCGCTGGACAAGATGTTCAAGGATACGGGGCATCAGAACGCCTATTTCCCGCTGTTCATCCCCAAGTCCTTCTTCTCGAAGGAGGCGCACCATGTCGAGGGCTTTGCCAAGGAGTGCGCCGTGGTGACGCACTACCGCCTGAAGAACGATCCCGAAGGCAAAGGCGTCGTGGTAGACCCCGATGCCAAGCTCGAAGAGGAGCTGATCGTGCGTCCCACGTCGGAGACCATCATCTGGAACACCTATAAAAACTGGATCCAGTCGTACCGCGACCTGCCGATCCTCTGCAACCAGTGGGCGAACGTCGTGCGCTGGGAGATGCGTACGCGCCTGTTCCTGCGTACTGCCGAGTTCCTATGGCAGGAGGGTCATACGGCGCATGCCACGCGCGAGGAGGCCGTCGAGGAGGCCGAAAAGATGATCCACGTATATCAGAAATTCGCCGAAGAGTGGATGTCGGTTCCCGTCATCGTCGGCCACAAGTCGCCCAACGAGCGGTTTGCGGGCGCCGAGGATACGCTGACCATCGAGGCGCTGATGCAGGACGGCAAGGCGTTGCAGAGCGGTACGTCGCATTTCCTGGGGCAGAATTTCGCCAAGGCATTCGACGTGCAGTATGTCAACAAGGAGGGCAAGCTCGAATATGTGTGGGCCACCTCGTGGGGCGTTTCGACCCGACTGATGGGTGCGCTCATCATGGCCCATTCGGACAACAACGGCCTCGTGCTGCCGCCGAAACTGGCGCCGATCCAGGTGGTGATGGTGCCCATCTACAAGGGCGAAGACCAGCTGACCGAAATCCGTGCCCGCTTCGGGGCCATTGCGGAGCAGCTCAAAGCCAAAGGCATCAGCGTGAAGATCGATGACCGCGATAACGTGCGCTCGGGCTTCAAGTTCGCGGAGTACGAACTGAAGGGCGTCCCCGTGCGTCTGGCGATGGGGCCGCGCGATATGGAGAACGGTACGATCGAATTGGTGCGCCGGGACACGCTCGAAAAGGAGACCGTCCCGCAGGAAGGGCTCGTGGAGCGCATCGAAGGGCTGATGTCCGAAATCCAGCAAAATATTTTCAGCAAGGCGCTGGCCTACCGCGAGTCGATGATTACCAGGGTCGACACGTGGGAGGAGTTCAAGGAGGTGCTCGACAAAAAGGGCGGTTTCGTGCTCGCGCATTGGGACGGGACTGTCGAAACCGAGGTGGCGATCAAGGATGCCACGAAGGCTACGATCCGTTGCATCCCGTTCGATGCGCCCGATGAGGAGGGTAAATGTATCTTCTCGGGCAAGCCGTCGCACCGCCGGGTGCTCTTCGCCCGCAGCTATTAGGGCCGGATTCGGACGGGCGTCTCCGCCGGTAACGGGCGAATGGGTGCCGAGGCAGTCCGTTCGCCCTTTTTTGTGCCCTTCCCCCGAAGCGGGCGGGCTTCCGTTATTTTGTGGGGCGTGCCCCGGTAATACTATAAACGATTGGACGTATGCGATATTCTGTATGTTTGTGCGCGGTGTGGCTGCTGGGCTTCTGTGCCGCCGTGTGCCCGGCCTATGCCGGGGACGGGGATCATCCGCTGCCGGTTGCGGGTACCCAGTGGAAGGGGCGGAAAGTCGCTTTCATGGGCGATTCGATCACCGACAAGGCGCATGTCGGTACGACGAAGAACTATTGGCAGTATTTGCAGGAGATGCTCGGCCTCGTGCCGTTCGTCTACGGGATCAACGGCCAGCAGTGGCGGGACGTGCCGGGGCAGTGCGAAAGACTCAGGGCCGAGCGCGGCGATGACATCGACGCGATCCTGATCTTTGCCGGGACGAACGATTACAATTCCGGGACGCCTCTGGGGACGTGGTATACGACCGGTGAGGTACCTGTCGAGGTGTCCGGCCTCCGGTCGGAGCTCCGGACGAAGAGGACGTTGTCGATGGACGGGGATACTTTCCGTGGCCGTATCAATATCGCAATGTCCTACCTGAAGGCGAATTTCCCGGACAAGCAGGTGATCCTGCTGACCCCCATCCACCGGGGATATGCCCGTTTCGGGGACAACAACATCCAGCCCGACGAATCCTATCCCAACAGCCTCGGCCTCTATGCGGATGCCTATGTGGATGCGGTCAAAGAGGCTGCGAACGTCTGGGCCGTCCCCGTCATCGACCTGAACAGCATCTGCGGGCTTTATCCCAATGCGGATTCCCATGCCCGTTATTTCCACGATGCGCAGAGCGACCGTCTCCATCCCAATGCCGAGGGGCATTACCGGATGGCGAAGGCGCTGGCATACCAATTGTCTTCTTATCCTGCAAATTTCGAATAGTGCCATGTCCTGTGAAGCCGAAGCACGCAAGCGCGTGATTTACCGCGTGACCTTCGTCGGGTTCGTGGTCAACCTCGTCCTCACGGCGATGAAGTTCGCGGCGGGGATCGTGGGCCGAAGCGGGGCGATGGTCGCCGACGCGGTGCACTCCTGTTCCGACATGGCTACCGACGTGGTGGTGATCGCCTTCGCGAAGATCTCCGCCAAACCCAGGGACGACGGGCACGACTACGGGCACGGGAAATACGAGACGCTGGCTACGATCATCATCAGCCTGGCGCTGGCGGCCGTTGGCGCCGGTATCCTGCTCAGCAGCATCCGCGCCATCCGCATCGTCGTCGATGGCGGGGAGTTGCCCCGCCCGGGCGCCGTGGCTCTGGCCGCGGCGGTGGTGTCGATCGTCATCAAGGAGATATTATACCGATATACGGTGCGTGAGGGGCGTCGGGTCGAAAGCCCGAGCATGGTCGCCAATGCCTGGCATCACCGCAGCGACGCCCTTTCGTCGCTGGGGACGCTGGCGGGTATCGGATGTGCCTATTTCCTCGGGCAGCGGTGGCGCATCGCCGATCCCATCGCAGCGTTGGTCGTCGCAGTCTTTATCTTCAAGGTTGCTTTCGACCTGATCCGCACGGGGCTCGGGGAGTTGCTCGAGCGTTCGTTGCCCGACGAGACGGAGCAGGAGATTTTGGGAATCGTTACGGCCGATCCCGAGGTGGGGGAGCCGCACAACCTGCGAACGCGCCGTATCGGGGCCGCGATTGCCGTCGAAGTGCATGTTAGGGTGGACGGGGCGATGAGCGTCGCCCGTTCGCACGAGCTGACGGTCGATATCGAACGCCGCCTGCGGGCGCGTTTCGGCCAGGGGACGATCATCTCGATCCATGTGGAACCCGTGAAATGTCCCGCCGAAGCCGGAATCCCGGGCGGCGACCCGCCTTCCTGCCCCTGGCGGCCCCGGAAAATGTATCTCCTGTCCGCGATTTTTTCCTTGTTATTCTGCTTTTTTGCTGATAACTAACGGGATACGGCTGCGGCCGATTCCGGCACGGAATTTGTAAATTCAGCAACTGGAAAAACAGCGGGGATTTCCCCCGGCGGAGTAGAAAGAAATTTGGTTTTTCGGAAAAAAGTATTTATCTTGCCGTCGTAAAGGCTCCGGAAACCATCGTTTCAAAAGCCCGAACAAACGAAACTGACGACACATACAACATTAAAAGGATAGCCTATCGGGAAAAATTCTACTCTTTATAACTGTAATTAGGAGAAAAGAGTATGAACGTACAAGCATTAAGTGACCAGGTATTGCTTAATCACTACCTTTCAGGTGACCAGAGTGCCATATCCAAGCTCATCGAGCGCCACAGCCGCCGTGTGCGGGACTACATCAATATGATGGTCAAAGACCGTGACGTTGCCGAGGACATCTTTCAGGAAACATTCATCAAAGCCGTGCGGGTTATCGACGACGGCCGTTATACGGACAACGGGAAATTCCTCTCGTGGATACTCCGTATTGCGCATAACCAGGTGATCGACCACTTCCGCGCCCAGCGGCAGAACAAGACCGTCACCGAAGCCGAGGCGGGTTATGACGTGCTGGGGTCGCTGCGTTTCGCCGAACGGAACGTGGAGGACGCGATGGTCAGCGAGCAGATCGAGCGCGATGTGCGCGCTCTGGTCGAACTGCTGCCTTCGGAACAGCGCGAGGTGGTGATGATGCGGTACTTTGCCGGTCTGAGTTTCAAGGATATCGCGGAACAAACCGACGTGAGTATAAATACTGCGTTGGGGCGTATGCGCTATGCGCTTATCAACCTGCGACGGATGATCAAAGAAAAAAATATGGTTTTGTGCTGACCTCCGCACAATATTTCCATGGGGCCGGCGTTTAGTTAGTACAAAGCAAAATTAATAAATAGATGCCTATGGAGGATATTGACAAAAACGAGGTTTCAGACGAAGGCATCTCTGAAGACGAAGATCTTATGATGCGGGAGGTTGTCCAGGGTGACGCAGATCTTTGCTTTTTACACCACTACCTCTCGGAGGTTTTCCGAAATGGAGATAATTTTTAAGGGTTAATTTTTGATGGGGAAGGGCGCCGGGAGGCGCCCTTCATTTTAATGCCCTGCATCCGGTGCGGGCTTTGCGGAAATCCTGTCCGGAATGTTTTTTGCGACGTCCGGGTAAAAACCGATCGTTATGACACGGATACGTATCAAGCGGGTTTACGAACCCGAGGCTCCGGAGGACGGTTACCGGGTGCTGGTCGATAAGTTGTGGCCCCGGGGCATCCGCAAGGAGGCGCTCCGCTATGACCTGTGGGCGAAGGAGATCGCTCCGACCCCCGGGCTGCGTGCATGGTTCCATGCCGCCCCTGCAGAGCGGTGGGAGGAGTTCCGCCGCAGGTATACCGGGGAATTGCGCTCCTCGCCGGCCGTGCGCGACTTCGTCCGCCGGATCGCCGGTAAGGATACGGTTACGCTGTTGTATGCTTCGAAGAGTGCGGCCGGGAACCATGCGCTGATCCTGCAGGAATACCTCGCCCGCGCCACGGCTGCGGCCGGGGTTACAAACGTCCGCTACTCGTAATGCGGGTTTCATCCTGCCCGGGCAGCGCTCGGTGGACGGTGGTTTCCTGCCTTGTAAGCCTATGGATCCCGGGGGGCGGGCATGGCAGCTCCGTCCGGGCGACAGTTCGTGTCCGCTACGAATGAAAAAGCACCTCGACGGTGCTTTTTCACGCGGCCCTGCCCGTGTTCCCGGAATTTTTATACCGGTCTTATTTGCGGCCGATCTCCATCCTGAATTTCGGATTGGCGGGTTCGGTATGCGAGGCCGAAACGAACTGCCACATCCGGTCGATAATCTCGGGATGCTGTGCGGCAAGGTCGTGCTCTTCGCGCGGGTCGTCTCTCAGGTTGAATAATTCAAAGCGGTCGTTCCCTTCTTTCACGCGGCGCAGTAAACCTTTCCAGTCGCCCCAGCGGACGGCTACCCAGCCTTTGCTGCCGGGGAACTCCCAATAGAGATATTCGTGCTGCGGTTGCCTGCGCCCTTCGAGGGTCGGCAGGAACGAAATGCCGTCGGTCGCGGGGGGCTCGACGCCGGCCAATTCGCAGAGAGTCGGCATTACATCGGGGAAATAGCCGATATGGTCGCTTACCTGCGGGCGGAGTTTGCCGCCCCACGCCACGATGAAGGGCATCCGGATGCCGCCCTCGCGCAACGACGACTTGCCCCAGCCCTTGCCGCTGCGAAACGGGTGGGCGCTGTCGAACCACTCGCTCGACGAGCAGGAGTTCGACGCCGGGCCGTTGTCGCTCGTAATGACGATTACCGTATTTTCCCAGATGCCGAGCCGTTTCAGCTCGGCGACCAGCCCGCCTATCTGGCGGTCGAAGTAGGTGATCATCGCGGCATAGGTCGCCCGCGGCCACCGCGAGGGGAAATAGCCCTTGCCCTCGATGGGCTGTTCGTCGCCGAATTTACGCACGTAGTATTGTACGTCGGCATCGGGCGCCTGCATCGGGCTGTGGGGGATCGGCGTCGTCCACATCAGGAAGAACGGCCGCTCCTTGTTGGCATTCACGAATTCGAGCACCTGGTCGTACATGGCATCGGGGCTGTATGTGCGCTGCGTGTATTTGTCGTAGCTGCGCGGGTCGTAGGGATCGGCCCCTGCATCAAGCGGCGTGCCCGGCGGCAGCAGTTCGTTGTCGAGGTAGACGCGCCGGTCGTTCTGCCACAGGAAGGGCGGGTAGTAGGTGTGCGCCTGCCGCTGGCAAATGCAGCCGTAATAGGTGTCGAAGCCCATTTTATTGGGCGTCCCCTCCGTCGCGGGGCCTCCGACGCCCCATTTGCCGATCATGGCCGTGGCGTATCCGGCCTGCTGCATGACCGAGCCGAGCGTCGGAGTGCCGGCTTCGAGCGGGGCCTGTCCTTCGAGCGTCGAATCGCGCAGCATCGCCTCGTGGTTCCAGACGTCGCCCCGCCATTCCATCTCGTCGTTGGCGCGGATCTGCGCATGGCCGGCGTGCCGCCCCGTCAGCAGGCCGCAGCGTGCCGGCGAAGAGAGCGGTGCCGCAGAGTACATGTCCGTGAAGCGGACGCCGCATTCGCTCAACGCGTCGATGTTGGGAGTCTCGATCTTTTGCTGCCCGTAGCAACCGAAGTCGCCGTAGCCTGCGTCGTCCATCAGGATGAAGATCACGTTGGGACGCGGAGCCGGATTTTCCGTACATCCGGCTGCGGCCAGTGCGGGAATTGCCGTAAGCAATGTCCGGGGGATTGATGTTTTCATGGATTTCTTTTTTGGTTTGTTTTTTTGCTGTTAGATGCAAAAATAATAAAATAAGAATAAAAAAGATCGCAAAAAAAGAAAGTTTTTTGCGATCTATCTCTGGTCGAAGAAACTCCCCTTTGTTTACCGGGGCGGTCGGGGAGGGGGTGTTTTCGGGCGGAGATCGGCTGCCCTGTTCCCCTTGGTGTTTCAGGATTTTGCAGGGCCGGGTACGGAAAAGCCCCTGCCGCGGCAGGGGCTTTTGGGTGATATGTCGTGGCCGCTTTAGCGGTCGCCGAGGCAGCGGTGCGCCCGGTGGAGCTGGAGCGAGAGCGAGCAGGCGGCGACCCCGGCAAAGAGCAGCGAAATGCCGACCCATACGATGACGGCCGTGGTGCCGAATACGAGCGGCTGGAAAAGGATCCAGAGCGAACAGAGCAGCAGCAGGATGCCGCTGAAAATAGTCCAGCCCGACCCGGCGATCTGCATGGCGCCCATGTCGCTGCCGAGCCCGATGGCGCCGAACGCACGCAGCATGAGCCAGAACCCGAGGAATATCGGGAGCGTAGCGGCCGAAAGCGCGACGTTGAAGATCAGGATGATGCCCAGCACGATCTCGATGATGCCGCCCGCCAGCATCCAGCCGCGTCCGGTGATGAAATGTTTGTTGACCGATGAGAGTACGACTTCGAGGATGCCCGAAATCAGCATCAGCCACCCGAACAGGAGCGACATGCCCAGGTAACTTTGTGTGGGGTAGACGAATACGAGGATGCCGACTACGAACAGGGCGATGCCGATGATAAGCAGCAGCCACCAATAGCGCACGGCGCGTTTCGAATTTTCGATCAGGGTTGAGAAATTTTCCATAGCATACGGATTTTCCCTCCCTGACAGCAATTTACATACCAGAGTTCCCGACGGTTCGATCGGCGGACGGTTGGGCTGGGGTGTACGCCGTACATCCCTTTCGCGGCAGGCGGGCACCTGTCTGCGGGGCTGGGCTGGATGCCCTGCCCTGCCCCGCGCTCCGGGTGTAGATGCCCGGTGCCGGCCGGAATGCCGGGCTCCGGTTGCCGGGCTCAGGGTACGGGGACGGCTGCGGGTGCATTCCGCAACGGGACTACTTCGCCGATCTCGGGGCGCAGTACATGCAGTGCGGTGTCTGCGGCCAGTGCCGCTTCGGTCGCCAGGGGTTCGTCCCAACGGTGTCTGGCGAGGGCGAACTTGGAGTGGTGGACGGTCATGATCTGCTTGGCACCCAGTTCTTTGGCCGCCAGGGAAAGTTGGTCGGGCATCGTGTGGATGTATTTCCATGCTTCGTTGTACTGTCCGTTTTCGAGGATCGCCAGGTCAATGCCGGGGAACTGCCGGCCGATCTGCGCGAAATGCTTGCCGTAACCGCCGTCGCCGCCCATGTAGACCTGCCGTGCCGGGGTTTCCAGCAGGAACGAGGCCCACAACGTCCGGTTGGGATTGAGTCCGCGTCCCGAAAAGTGCCGCGACGGCAGGCAGTGCACCGCGAACCCGTCGCCGAGCGCAGCCGTTTCGAGCCAGTCGAGTTCGATGATTTTCTCCGGGTCGAAACCCCAGTATTCGAAATGCTCCCCGACGCCGAGCGGGCAGACGACCTTCCCGATCCGGGATTTGAGTTCGGTGACCGTACGGTAGTCGAGGTGATCCCAGTGGTCATGCGTGACGACGAGCAAATCCACGTCGGGCATGTCGCCGGGACGGTAGATGTCGGTGCCCTTGAAAGGCCTGTTGAGGAAGGAGAACGGTGCGGCGGCCCGGAATACGGGGTCGACGAGCACACGCCGCCCTTCGGCCTGGAGCAGGTAGGAGGAGTGCCCGAACCACACCAGCAGGTTGCTGTCCCGATCCAGTGCGCGCAGGTCGGTCTTGAGGGCCGGGACGGCCGCGTCGGGGTGCAGCCCCTCCTTTTTTCGGAACAGGAATTCGAGGATGCCGCTCAGGCGGCTTTTGTCGCCCGTCATCATCGGGCTTGCTTCCAGGTTGCGGAACTGCCCGTCGCGGTAGTTCGGCGATTGCAGGATGCGTTCGAGCCGGCTGCCCCGCGGCAGGCGTCCGAAGGCCGGGAGGTTGAGGATTATCAGGCCGGCGATCGCGGCGGCGAGTATTATTCCTGTCAGGATTCCCATTGTGCGTCTTATTTTCGTGCTGGACATATCGTTTCCCACTGGTTGTACGGTGCAAAGATACCGTTTCCTGCGGAATTGCGGTTATACGGATTACGGTTTGGGTTACCATAATCCCCGAAATCTTCGCCGGCACCCGGAGGGCATCCTGGAAATGCCCCGCTGCATTTTGTCGTGCAAAGGGGAATTCCGGGCTATTTTGAATGCCGGATAGTCGGAATAGTTGCTAAAATTTCCATTTATTATACGATTTATATGCCAATTTTTATAATTTTGTACTTAATTGTTCCATAATAGTGATGCCTTTTACGTATTGTCTGAGAAAATTGTGGCCGCTGCACAGGGGATGGAAGTGCATGGCGGCCCTGCTTGCCTGCCTGTGCCTGTTGCCGGACATGGCGGCGCATGCCCAGTCCCCGCCCCGGAAGGTGGTTGTCAACGGCCGTGTCGCCGATGAATCGGGCGATCCCGTCGCCGGGGCTACCATTGTCGAACGGGGTACCTCGAACGGGGTCGCGACCCTTTCCGAAGGCGAATTCTCGATCGCCGTCCTGCCCGGTGCCGTGCTCGATGTCTCGTGTCTGGGGTATATCGACCAGAGTATCGGGACGGGAACCCGTACCGAATTCGAAATCGTGTTGCAGGAGGATGTGAAGGCGATCGCCGAGGTGATCGTGACGGCGCTGGGGCTCGAACGCAACTATGCCGACCTGACCTATTCGGCCGATAAGATCAGGGGGTCGCAGCTCACGGCGGTGAAGGATCCCAACTTGATCCTGTCGCTTTCGGGCAAGTCGGCCGGCGTGCAGGTGAACAAGAACTCGTCGGGTGCGGGCGCTTCGGCCAAGGTAAGCATCCGCGGCGTGCGGTCGGTCGCCAGCGACAACCAGCCGCTCTATGTGGTCGACGGTATGCCCATTCTCAATTCGACCCCCGAGCAGGCCTACTCGGCCATAGGCGGTGTGGCCGATGCCGGGAACCGCGACGGCGGCGACGGCATCTCGAATCTCAATGCCGAGGATATCGAGAGCGTCTCGATCCTCAAGGGTGCCCCGGCCGCCGCCTTGTACGGCAGTCAGGCCGCCAACGGCGTGATCCTCATTACGACCAAAAAGGGCAATGCCCGCAAACAGCAACCCGTGACGTTCACTTCGAACCTTACGCTCCAGTCCCCCTTCAGCCTGCCTGCGTTCCAGAACCGCTACGGGGTGAGCGGCGGGGTGGAAAGCTGGGGCGCCCGTGCGCGGATGAAGACCTACGACAATGCGGGCGACTTTTTCCGGACGGGGATCACGGCGATGAATGCGGTCTCGGTTTCCTCCGGGTCGGAACAGGTGCAGAACTATTTTTCCTATGCCAATACGGCCGAGCGGGGAATCACGGGTTCGAACCGCCTGATGCGCCATAACTTCAACCTGCGCACCACGACCGGGCTTTTCCGGCAACGGCTCAAGCTCGACGGGAATATTAGCTTCATGCGCCAGGTGGTCGAGGACAAACCCGTGCCGGGCGGTTTCTATATGAACCCGCTGGTCGGGCTTTACCGCTTCCCCCGCGGGGTGGATATCACGCCTTACCGGGAGCATTTCGAGGTCTATGACGCCGGCCGCAAACTCAATGTCCAGGATTGGATCGCCCCGAGCGACGATTTCGAGCAGAACCCCTACTGGGTCGTCAACCGCATCCGCAGCAGGAGCCTGCGCAACCGGGTCATGGCCTCGTTTACCGCCGACTGGAAGGTGAACGGCTGGCTACGGCTCAAGGCGCGCGGCAATGTGGACTATGTGAATGACAAGGTGCGGCAGAAATTCTATGCTTCGACGGCGCCTGCGCTGGCCGGTGCCAACGGGCGCTATATCGAGAGCAGCTACTCGGAAACCCTGTTCAACGGCGAACTGCTGGCGATGTTCGACAAACGCCTCTCCCCGGACTGGGAGTTCAGCGCGACCGCAGGTGCGGGGCTGAACGACCGGACGGTCAATTCGCTGCGTATCGATTCCAAGACGGCGTCGCTCTATTTCCCCAACGTGTTCAACGTCGCCAATATCGTCATGAACGGTTCGGCCTATGTCGACGAACAGATCGATGCGCGGCGCCAGACGCAGTCGCTTTTCGCCACGGCGTCGTTCAAATATGCCGGGAGCCTCAATTTCGAGGTTACGGGACGCAACGACTGGGCATCGACGCTCGCCTACACCTCCCACGAAGGCAGCGGGTTCTTCTATTATTCGGCAGGCGCATCGTGGGTGATCGGCAAGATGTTCGAACTGCCCCGGTGGATTTCGTTCGCCAAGGTTCGCCTGACATGGAGCCGCGTGGGGAACGACATCCCCATGTTCATCACCAACCCCAAATCGCACGTTACGGCCGGCGGGGGCATCAATGCCGCCGACGCCGCCCCCGGCACCGACCTCAAACCGGAGATGACCAACGCCCTCGAAGCGGGGTTGGAATGGAGGTTCCTCGACGACAGGCTGGGCGTCAACCTGACCTACTACAAGACCAATACGCACAACCAGTTCTTCAAGCTTCCGGCCCTTTCGGGCGAGGCGTATGCCTACCGTTACGAGAATGCGGGCAATATCGAGAACCAGGGCGTCGAGGTGTCGCTGAACGCCTACCCGGTCTACGGAGGTGCGCTGACGTGGCAGTCGACGGTGAACTTCGCACATAACAGGAACCGCGTGATAAAACTCCATGACGAGCTGCGCGAATATGTCTACGGCCCGTCGAGTTTTTCATCGTCCTATGCCATGAAACTCGTCGAGGGAGGTTCGATCGGCGATATTTACGGGCGGGCGTTCGAGCGCGACGCAACGGGGAAGATCGTCTACGAGGCCGAAGGCGATTCCGCCGGGTTGCCCCGCACCGTGGGCGACGGCAATACGGTGAAGGTCGGCAATGCCAATCCCGTGTTCTCGCTCTCCTGGGGCAACACGTTCTCCTATAAGGGCATGTCGCTGTCCGTGCTGCTGGACTGCCGCTATGGCGGACGGCTCCTGTCGCAGACGATGGCCGACCTGGATTCCTACGGGGCATCGGCCGCAACGGCCGATGCCCGCGACCGGGGCTGCGTGATGCTCGAAGGGCAGCGGATCGACGACGTGAAGGGTTTTTACAAACTGGTCGGCGGCCGCGCAGGTGTGACCGAGTATTACATGTACGACGCGACGAACATCCGGCTCCGCGAACTGGCGATGTCCTATGCATTGCCGCAGCGTCTGATGCGCCGTACGCGGGTATTCAGCGGCATGACCGTGTCGCTGGTGGCCCGCAACCTCTTCTTTATCTACAATGCCGCGCCGTTCGATCCCGATCTCGTCCTTTCGACGGGCAACGACAACCAGGGGATCGACGTCTACGGCATGCCGACCGTACGGAGTATCGGCTTCAACATAAAACTGGAGTTCTGAGAATCATGAAGCGCTTTTACATATATCTGTTCGCCGCATTCTGCACAGCCTTTTGGGGGGGCCTGCACGGGGAATTTCCGGGAACTGAACGACGACCTCTCGGGGATTTCGGACGGGGATCTCGAGGCCGACGACAACGGCTTCGGATACCGCCTGCAGATCGTTCAGCAGGGGATTTATTTCAACTACGATTTCGGCAAGGGCAAGAACTGGCCGTTCCAGATGACGCAGAACCTCAATGCCGATATGTTCTCGGGCTATATGCACGATCCCAAACCGCTGCAGGGCGGCAGCCACAACTCCGATTACAACCTGCAGGACGGCTGGAACAGCGCCATGTGGCAGTTCACCTACTCCTATGTCATGCCCCAGATTTACCAGCTGGAGCAGACGGCACGCGAGAAGATGCCGCCGTTCTATGCCATAGCCAAGATACTCAAAGTCCTGGCCATGCACCGCGTGACAGACTACTACGGGCCGGTGATATACAGCCATTTCGCCGACCGCGGCAGCGAATACGTGCCCGACAGCCAGCAGCAGGTCTACGGCTGCTTCTTCGACGACCTGGATGAGGCGGCGGACATCCTGGCGGCCTGGGGCGGGGGGCAGCCCGAGGCCGGCGAGTTTTCCAGGTTCGACCTGCTGCTCGACGGAAGCTATGCGGCCTGGCTCCGTTTTGCCAACTCCCTGCGCATGCGCCTTGCCGTGCGTATCGCCGTTGCCGCGCCCGAAAAGGCCCGTGCGGAATTCCGGAAGGCGGCGCAGGCGGCCGGAGGGGTGATCGAGACCAATATGGAAAATGCCGCCGTGAAGACCTCGGGTACCTATTCCAATCCGCTGGGCGAGATCAACCTGAACTGGAACGAGGCGGCCATGAACGCTTCGATGGAATCCGTCCTGACCGGGTACGGGGATCCGCGGCTGCCGAAGTTTTTCAAGCCCTGCGGCAGCGACGTGGTCATTGCCGGCGATACGGGCGAAGGGACGGTCGCCCTGAAGGGGCAATACCATGGAATCCGTCAGGGGACGGGTTTCTCGCATAATTATTACGCGGCATTTTCCCGCCTTACGGTGGATACGGATACCGATGCCGTCCTGATGACGGCGGCCGAGGTGTGGTTGCTGCGTGCCGAAGCGGCATTGCGCGGCTGGACGGACGAAGATGCGGAGCTCTGTTACCGCAACGGCGTTGCGGCATCGTTCGCGCAATGGCAGCTGTCCGGGGCCGAACACTATCTGGAGAGCGACGCCAGGGCGGCCGATTACCACGATCCGGTAGACCCGGCGAACGACATTGCCGCCCGGTGCCGCGTGTCGCCCCGCTGGGACGCGACGGCGGACGACGAACTGAAGCTCGAGCGGATCATCACCCAGAAATGGATTGCCATGTATCCCGAAGGATGCGAGGCCTGGGCCGAACAGCGGCGGACGGGATATCCGCGCCTATTCCCCGTACGTCTGAACCACAGCAAGGGCTATATAGATACCGAAACTATGATCCGCCGGCTGCCGTTCCCGGCCGCACTGGCGACGTCCGATCCCGAGCAGTATGCGGCGCTCGTCGCGGCGCTCGGCGGAGGAGACCACGGTGGGACGCGCCTGTGGTGGGACGCGGGGCGCAATTTCTGATCCGGAAGCCCCGGACTGTTTTGCCCGGGCGTTGCGTCGTGCGGCGGTTGTCAGAATTTCCAGCTTGCGCCCAGCAGGATATTGCGCGGGCGGATGGCATAGCGGTAGGAGCCCGAGCTTACTCCGTCGAAGGTCGTATAGGCGTATTCTTCGCGGCCGAAAAGGTTTGCGGCGGTCGCCGTAACTTCCCATTTCCCGTTTATTTTCCAGCGCAGCGATGCGTCGGCCAGTAGCAGGTGCTTGCTCCGGTCGGCCGAAAGCTGCGAGTAATAGTGCTCCGCCGTGAATTGGATCACCCATTTCTTCGACGGTACGAGGTTTACGGTCAGCCGCTGGTTGAAATCGTGCCGCCCGTCGGGCTCCCTGCCGCGGATGGAGAGTGCCGTATAGCGGTATTCCAGCCGATATTCGGTGTTTATCCAGGCGGCGAACCGGAAGTTGAAACGCGGCGCGACGGTCAGGGTGGAATTTTCATAGGAGGTCGGCACCTCTTCCAGTAGCAGTTCCGTGCCGCTGAGGTTGTAGCCGACGTTCAGGCCTGCCTGACCGTTGAGGGCGTCGATATTCTGGCTGACGTCGCCCGACAGGTACCATGACCGCACGCGGTTCGAGCTGCGCACGTAGTAGTTTACGATATAGTCGCCGTCGAAGCGCTGCGCAGGCAGGAACGGCAGGTCGTTCCACGAACGTACCGCGAGCAGGCTGGCGAAGAACCCGCCGATCGGGTTCTTGTAGGCGATGCCTGCCGAGAGGCTGCGTTGCAGCGCCTGCCGGTATTCGTTTACGCCGCAGAGCACCGAACGGTAGTTGCGCAGGACGGCGCCGTTGCCTATGCGGCTGTCGTCCGCCGCGTCGCGGCCGACCGTACCCGATGCCGTAAGCGAAAGGCGTCCCGTGGGGCTCCATTTCACCGCGACGCGGGGCTTCCAGGTGAAAATGCCCGCCGGGTTGCGGCTGCCGTCGATCCTGTCGTGCAGCCCATAGCGGCGGTAACCTGCCGGCAGGTCGAGCGTCAGCCGCAGCCGCTGCGAGCGGTAGGTGATGCCCGGCTGGAGGTAGACGCCCGCGTAGCCGGCCGAAAGGTCGTTCGCGGCGCCTGTCCCGAGCCCGGTGCCCGTGAGGTTTGTTACGAGCCTCCGGAAGAGTGCCGAAACTCCGCCTTTGAATGCGAAGGCGAACCGCCCGGCCTGCGTGCCGAATGCCGCGTTGTGGTTCATGTAAAAAGCGCGGTCGGCGATCGTCTGCCGCTGGCTGCCCGTTTCGCGCACCACATCGAGCGACTGGGGGCGGGTAAGGTATTTCAGGTAGGAGGTGACGGTGAGCGAACGTGTGCCGGTGCGCCGGATATATTTCAGGTCGTTTTCGATGCCGTAGGCCGGGGCCTCGGCACGCTGGCGGTTGGGGTAGCTGCCCGAGAGCACGGCACGGAGGTCGTTCCATGCCAGCGAAGCTTCGAGTTTTTCCTGCATATAGAACCGCTCGGTGTTGGCTTTCAGTGCGATGCGTGCCGAAAGCTGTTGCCGGCACGAAGCGGCCGACTCCTGCTCGGTGTCCACGCGCGTGCCGTCCGCCAGGTACCAGCTTTGCCGGGCGGCGCGATCCGAGGCCAGGCGGTCGTAACCCCAAGTGAGCGAGCTGCTGAGCTGGTAGTCCTCGGAGAGTTTGCGCAGGTTGTTCAGCCCGGCCATGTGCGAGCGGTTGAAGCGCGTGCGTGTATCGTCGAGCGGCGCGGACGAAGTGCCGACCGAAAGGTGTGCGGCGGGATTGTAGTCGTTGGCCCCGCCGTTGAGGATGTCCTCGACCGAAAGCCGTTCGGTCTCGGCCGAGGGGTTTTGCCCCGTGTTGTCGGTTTTGAGGTTGACCATCGACTGCCCCCGGGCACCGATGCGCATGGCGAAGAGCGCGCCGTTCCACAACGCCGGCGACCAGCCCGCACCGCCGCGCAGCGTCCCCGTCCATCGGGCTTTGGCATGCGGCTTCAGCCGGAGGTTGATGGCTGCGCGGTCGCTGAATACGATGTCCTTGAGCGCCTTGATCGGCTGGTGGTTCTCCATTACTTCGACGCTCGCCACGTCCTGCGGCGCGATGTTGTTGGTCGCCTGTCCGTAACGGCCGTCGAGCATGTCCAGCCCTTCGATGTAAAAGTTGTTGATCGGCTGGCCGTTGTAGCGTATCTCGCCCGATTTCGCCACCTCGATGCCCGGCATCTTGCGCAGTACGTCGGCAATCGAGCGGTCTTGCGCCTCGGTGAAGCGCGACACGTTGTAGCTTACGGTGTCGCCCCGGAAGCTCAGCCGCGGGGCGCGGATCGTCACCTCGCGGATGTCGGTCGTCTCGGGCGTCAGCAGCACGAGCATCCGCCCGGCGTTGGCCGGAACCGACTGCCGGCGGTAGCCCATCGTCGAGAAGTCGAGCTGCGCGGTTGTCCCGTCCCCGCGCGGCCTGAGCACGAAATCGCCCGAGGCCGAGGTCGTCGTGTAACCCAGCGGCTTGCCCAGGGAGTCCCGCGCCGTGACGATGGCCCCGGCGACGGGCGCCCCGTCCTCCTTGTCGGCCACGTGGCCCGTGTACTCCTGGGCCTGGGCGGCGATTGCGCCCAGCGACCAAAGCAGGGTCAGCAGGTACTTCATCGCGCCGTGGGGCTATTCTGTTTCCAGCGGATTGTATTCGCGGAGCAGGTCGGCACCCTCGCACGGCGTTCCGTCCTTGTTTCTTACCGTGATCCTGATGTTCGAATTGGCCTGCATGTAGCCGATCGGGTCGGTCATGAATTTGCGCTCGGTGGCCAGGAATTTTTTGCGTGAGGTCGTCAGGTAGTTCAGGTCGGCCATCGTCACCGGAACTTCGGCGCGGCGGATCCCGGTCGCCTCGAAGCGGATGATGCCCCCGTCGTCGCCCGTGTCGTTCACGGCCAGGATCAGTCCGGGCAGCCCGTGGAATTTCCAGGGGCCGGTGGCGAGCGGGAGCTCCTCGGTGTACCAGGCTTCGTAATCACGCCCGCGGAAGCGGCAGGTCGCACGGCGGCAGTCGTAACCGATGACCTCGCGCGTCCCGTCGCGGAGCGTCCACTCGATTTCGGGCAGCGGCTCGGTGTAGAGCATGTTGTCCCGTGAGATCTTGTCGGTGCAGGTCATCTCGCCTGCGGGGTAGTTCTGGAATACGACGGCCTCCAGGCCCCCCTTAAAGTTGCCCACGTTGGCCAGCACCTGCTCGGCCGGGGTGATGCGCAGCAGTGAGTCCCGCTGGAGCGTCTTGTAGGAGAAGAATTTCGTAACCTTCCCGCCGGCCTGCAACAGCAGCAGATCCTGCATCGGCTTCTCTCTGTCGGGGCGCCGCAGCCACTCCATGCGGTAGCTCACTTCGAGCGTGGCGGTGTCCAGTACGGTCTGTGGTATGTCGCCCGTTTCGAGGGCCTGTGCCCCGCCGTCGGTCGAGTAGGAGATGACGGTCTGCGCCCGTCCTGCGGTTGCGGCTGCCAGCGCGGCGGCGATGATAAGGAAGGTGAGTTTTGTTTTCATGGCTTCGGTGTGTTGGTTTACGGTGCAATATTACCCCGAAAAACGAAGGGCGATGGTTAACGCCGCGTTAAGAAGTGTTAAATAATGTTAACGCCGGCGACAGGAGTGTTTTTATTCGTATTTTTGCAGTATAAACCCCTCGGCCGTGGATAAGAACCGTTTCAGAAATATCTCGTTCTGCGCGATCGGCGCCCTGCTGGCGCTGGCCCTCGTGCAGGCGTGGAGCCTGTGGCGGATGTATGCCGACCGTGCGGAGGAGTTTTCGCGCAAGGTGACGCTCGCCATGAACCGCGCGGCGTACGACGACCTGCTGATAGGTAACCGGCGCCGGACGTCGCAGACCCGGACGTCGGTCGTGACGACGGGCAATATCGACTCCGTGAGGACGGATATGATCGGTGCGATCTCGGTGGAGAACCTCGGAACTGCCGGCAAGGTGATCTCCCTCAGGCCGAAGGTCGACACGGTGCGGACGAATATCGCCCTGCGTCGTGGCGACAAGACCCGTTATATTTATCAGGAGGTGTATATGCCTTCGTTCACGGCGCTCCAGTTCAACCTGTCCCGCTACGACTCCCTGCTGATGCGTTACCTGGCCGATGCCGGCATCGGCCTGCCCTACAGCGTCGACGTGATCCGCGGCCGGGACGGCGGCGATGTTGCCGAAATCCGGCTCGACAGCCTGGCGGCGCGGACAACGGGGGCGGAACGGGAGGAGGCGGTCATCGCTTCGCAGAAGGATGCTCCGCAGATACGGAATCCGAAGGTGTTCACCTCGCGCGTTACCACGGACGACAAGCTGCTTTTCCGGGTGAAGATCGAAAACCCCCACCGGGAACTGCTGCGCGAGCTGTTCGGCATTATTCTCACCTCGGTGCTCATGCTGCTCGTCGTCGCGTTCGTGGTCATCTACCTGTTGCGGACGCTGTTCCGGCAGAAGACGCTCGAGGAGATGAGGATGGATTTCACGCACAATATCACCCATGAGCTGAAGACCCCGATCGCCGTGGCCTATGCGGCCAACGACGCGCTGGAGAATTTCGGGGCGGCCGACGATGGGGTGCGGCGTGCGAAGTACCTGGGTGTGATCCGCAGCCAGCTGACGGCTTTATCGGAGATGGTCGAGCACATCCTCACCATGTCGCGCGAGGAACGCGAGGATTTCACGCTCCGCTGCGAGCGGATCCCCCTGGCCGGGATGCTCGGGGTGCTGGCCGAGAAGTTCCGGATGCAGGCGGCCAAACCCGCACGGGTTACGGTGGATGTTTCACCCGAAGGGCTGACTGCCTTCGCCGACCGCTTCCACCTCTCGCATGCCCTGGACAACCTGGTCGACAATGCCCTGAAATATTCCGGCGAGGAGGTGCATATCCGCATTTCGGCCGGGCGGGACGGCGGCCGGGTCGTCCTGCGCGTCGCCGACGACGGCGTGGGCATCCCGCGTGCTGCGCAGGCGCATATCTTCGATAAGTTCTACCGCGTGCCTACGGGCGACATTCACAATGTCAAGGGCTTCGGCCTCGGGCTGTATTACGTCGGGCTGATCGCCGCCAAACACGGCGGCTCGGTCGCAGTGGAGAGCACCGAGGGGCACGGTACGACCTTCACCCTGATACTTCCGGACGATGGGCGATAAGATCAGACTGCTGCTCGTAGAGGATGAGCAAACCCTCGCGGGGATCATTGCCGATACCCTTTCCGAAAAGGGGTTCGAGGTGACGGTCGCCCATGACGGCGAGGCCGGGTTGCGGGCGTTCCGCGGGTCGCGCCCCGATGTGGTCGTGTCGGATGTCATGATGCCTTGTATGGACGGGTTCACCTTCGTCGGGCGTCTGCGCCGCGAGGCGCCCGGGGTGCCTGTGCTTTTCCTTTCGGCGCGCTCGGCGGCCGAGGACGTGGTGCAGGGATTCGAGACCGGGGGCAACGATTACCTGCGCAAGCCCTTTGCCATGAGCGAGCTGATCGTGCGGGTCAGGGCGCTTGCCGGGCGTGCGGGCGTCGGGAAAGCGCGTACGGAACGTCTGTTCGAACTGGGGCGTATGCGTTTCGACGCCGAGCGCCAGCGGCTCTCGTGCGACGGCGTGGTGACGGAACTTTCGACCCGCGAATCCGAAGTGCTGCAATACCTCTGCCGGAATGCAGGCGAGATCGTGCCGATGAAAACCCTGCTGGTGAATATCTGGGGCGACGATTCGTTTTTCAATGCCCGCAGCCTGCATGTCTTCATCACCCGCCTGCGCCACCGCCTTGCGGCCGACCCGTCGATCCAGTTGGTGAACGTGCGGGGAGTGGGGTATAAGCTGCTGATGCGCTGAGGCGGGGATTGCCGCACTGTATTGAAACCGGAATTTATTCCCTCTCCGGTTGCCTTTTCCGAAGGGATCCGGTTTACGGCAATGCAAATTCTATTACTAAATTTCCAACCTGATTGTTGGATAGTTTATTTGTGGTGAACCCTAAAGGCGTGATATTCAGCGAGCCGATCTCGTTCACGAATCTTCCGATCAGTTCGCTGCCGCCCGTAACCGTTTGCGGGTTGTTGCCTTTGTCGAAATAGACATAATAGACGAGAAGATCGGCTTTAACCTGAATGTCATCCGCACTCAACTTTTCCTTTTTGATAATTTTATCAACAACGCTTATTGCCTTCGTATATTCCTGGTCTGTCTCAACGAAAAGCAAAGACATTTGGCCAAAGGTCATGTGGGTAATATAGGACATATCGGGCAGTTGTTCCTCGCTGATTGTTTCTCGGATTAATTTATCGGGATAGTCCATCATAATAGTAAACATTTCCCGGGAATAGTTATAGAAAACCCCCGTCCGTTTCCCCATTTCTTTTTCGGTGTAGGGTTTCCCGCTTAGCAGTTCATCGAGGTTGAGGCCCAGGTTGCCTACCCCCAGCAGGTGCAGATGCCTGTGTGAGTGGTATTGCAAAGGGCCGATATAGTTGAATTGCTGACTTTGAGCTGGTAATTCGGAGGTTATTTGCTGCACCATTTCATTCATACCGTCGAACGTGGGCAGCATTTCCTTTTCATAAAGCTTCCCATTGATAGAGGCACTGATGTTAATCGGGTTGTAAGTATATTGGTCGTAGACCGTCAATGTCCGGTTGTCAGTATGGCAGTTAATCAAATGTCCCGGATAAACCTGCGTCCTGAACGCCGGGTTTACAAATGACTGTTCGGCCGAAAGCCGGTATTTGCGCGTGACATTGTCCGGCAGGAGGTCGTATTTGTTATCGTTGAATTTATTAACTGCGAACGTGTGCCACTGCAAAGGGGCGTATTCCGGCTTTTTTTGCCCGGCTTGGGAAACGAACAGGTCGGCGGTTGTCAGTTTGTACCTGTCATGCGGGCAGGCAAGCGTTATTGTTGCCTCGCGCGGATTTTCCGTGTCGTTCGGCAACACCTCTATATCCAGATACGCAGCGTTATCCGCAACGGCCTTTTCGATAATGCACCATTGTGGAATATTTCGGATACTCCAGTCGCAGTTGGCCAAAACTGCTATACGTTGCTGAATCCCGGAATAATCTGCCCTGATTTCATCTTCATCGAGGGTGATGTAATACTTCTGCTCCGGTTCATCGTCGTGACAGGCTGCGCAGCAGAGTGCCAAAAAGAAAAGACCCCAATGTTTCATCCTAAAAAGTGTTTTAGTTAAACGATTGGGGGAAGAGGCAGATTGAAAATATGCGTGTCCCTGCGCGGTGTTGCCCGCATCGGTCATAAGGGTTGGTTTCAGTTTCACCCCCCCCCTCGGATTTCGATTTAAAGGTATGAAATAAACACGCATTTGCAAAATAAATCTGCAATTTCCGCCCAATACGGGGATGGAAGGCTTCTGGGGTTTATCGGCTTGTGATTCGCATTTGTCCGGCCTGCCGCCCGAAAAAAAATCTCCCAAGGAGGCGACTTCGATGTGCGGATAAAGGAGGACAAAGGAATACCCGTTTGGCTTTTCAGCAGCCTGACTGTCAATCTATGTGTTATTTATCTTTTTCGGCAAATGCAGTCCGTCAGGTGATCGTCGATAAATCCTGCCGCCTGCAGGTGGGCGTAACAAATCGTGCTGCCGAAGAATTTGAATCCCCGTTTTTTCATGTCTTTGCTCATGGCATCGGATTGGGGCGAGGATACCGGAATCTCGCTCAACGACCGGAAGGTGTTGGTAATCGGCTTCCGGTCGGGAAAGAATGACAGGGTGTAGTTGTAGAAACTGCCGAACTCTTCCTGTATGGCGAGGAATAGCCTTGCGTTTGTGATTGTGGATTTGATTTTCAACCGGTTTCTGACAATGCCGTCGAACCGCATCAGCCGTTCGACGTCGTAGTCGGTCATTTGTGCCACCCGTCCGGCGTCGAAATCGCAGAAGGCCTTGCGATACCCCTCACGCTTTCTGAGTATCGTTATCCAGCTCAACCCGGCCTGGGCACTCTCCAGGACAAGAAATTCGAACAACGTCTTGTCGTCGGTCACCAATTTCCCCCACTCCTGGTCATGGTATTTCACATACAGCTCGTCGGTTCCGCACCAGCCGCACCGTCCGTTTATCATGTCCTGCATAGTCATAATGTTTACAATTCGGAGTAAAGATAACCGATTCCCGGCTTCGTGCCAAATTTTAAGCTCGCTTCGCCCATTATGGGTTGTCATATTGCAAACGTTGCGATGAAAAGAATCCGAATTGGCAGGGGCGAAACGTGCTTTTATCGGAACAGCTTTGCTCCGGAGGAAGATCGTAAATTCGATTGTAAGATGTTGATATACAAATTATAATTCTCTTGTTCGCGCAAATTCGCTCACAAAAAAAGTCTCCAAAAGGAGACTGAAAAGTGCGGATAAAGGAACCCCGCTTATCTTTTCAGTAATCTGAATATCAGTCGAATAATCGAAAGTTCAATCTTCTGCACACACTTTGGCGTTGCATGAAAAGCATTGATTTGCTCGCCTATGTTCTCGCGTTTCAACACGATACAAAGGTAAGCAATCTATTTGAATAAAACAACCTGGCCATACAGCCGGGTTGTTCTCGTATTAGGTTTTCGGAACAGTCGGTTTATAATAATTCTTCTCCAGCACTTGGTTGATTTTAGCTTCCGGGTATAGAATATTCCCACCTATTGAAGTGTATGGTATTAGTCCTTTATCCCGATAGTTCTGTAAAGCTCTTCGGCTGATATGGAAATGTTCCATTACCTGTTCTGTGGTGAAATACCGCTCGTTGAGCAGAGAGGGGCGCACATTCTTCATCAGCCTGTCGGTAATCCGTAAGGTGTTCCGCATCGTAGCGGCCAATTTCCTGTACTCCGGCGTTTCGCAGGTTATTACGTCGTCGCATGTAATCTTACTATCTTCCATAGCTATTTTTGTTTAGTCAGACCCCTGTCAAGCACTGCTTTTATATCTTCAGGTTTGTAGTAGCATTTGTTCCCCATCACGGTATAGGGTAGAACTCCGCTGTTCCGGTAATATTGCAGGGTTCGTTTGGAGATATTCAGCCATTGGCATACTGTGGCATTATCGATTCAGCCCGAACCGTCCGCTGGGAAAAACAGACGTTCTAATGTCTGCATGCGTTTGTTTACCTGTTCGGCGTTGGCTTGCGTTTCCAGCCACGCCCTTTCTTCGATTAATAGATACTTCATACGTAAATTTTAATTAGTAAATGTTTTTTATCTGCAATATATCCTTACTTCGGGCAATTCCTGTCATAACGGACAAGAACGGACGCAACTGGATTATCGGCAAGGCAATATAGTAATGGTTTTCCGGTTCCCGGCCTTTGGCCGCTCCAGACCGTTCCAGACCGTCCGCCCTTGTTCTCTATTGCAAATCCGGCGGCAATATAAGGGACGTCCCGTTGTTTTGATGCTGTTTACGCCCTCGTTCTCCCTCATTCGCCCTAATTGGCCCCATGATCGGGCGGATTTCGCGGCATAACTCCCGGCCTCTCCCCTCGGCGTTCCTGCAAACTTGGCGGCAAGATAAGGGCAGCGTCCCGACTTGGTGCTGTCCGGGTAGTGAACGGTGCTAATTGACCCCGAAAACCGGACAAAATCAGCCGCAGTTTCGGGGTATTAGTGCCAAAATCAAACATCCGGAGGTTTTGTTCATACTACGGAGCAGTTTTGCGCAGCCGGGCGCAATAATATCAGGCGTGTAACAGATTGGCAAATTGTGTATTATCTTCGCCGCAAACCTTAAAATCCGACGTGTTTATGACTACCCGAACCATCCATTCCACTCCGGCGATCTTCCGCCCGTCGTGAAGGGCCGCCCGCTCTGAGAGTAGCTTCCCGATCTCCCGCCTTTCGGGGTACTGACTTTCCCGCTCTGTCCGCCTGCGCCTTTGCGTGAGCGTCGATGCAATACGTCCCACCTTTGCCGTCCGCAGCCTCCGCCGACTATATCCGGCGGGTCTTGCGGGCCAGCTTCGGCGTGCCGTGTCCGGGGCTTCGGCCCCGGCATCGACCGCTCCCGAAACGGGAGGAAGCAAGGTTGTTTGAAGTGGTCGCAAAAAACGTCGGAGACGGATTTTTGTGGCACGAAAACACAACCTTGCTCTGCGAGGCCATCCCATTCGGACTGCTCCCGGCGCGGGTCGCATTCCGAAACGCCCGCCGCTCCCTGCGGTCGCCGCGGGCTTGGGATTCGGAGCGTCTGCGACGCGGGTTTACGACCGTGCCCGCTTCACTCGTTTTACTCGGTCATCCGGCAACGGTCGGACGTGCGGCCATGCACTGAACTAACACGGATTCGCATATGGCCGAGAACCGAAAGAACAAGGGCGGCAGACCGCCCAAAACCGCCGCCGCAAAGCACTCCGAAACCGTCCGTTTCCGCGTGACGGCGGCCCAGATGCAAACCCTGCAAAAACGCGCAGCGAAAGGCAGGCTGACCCTATCAGAATACGCTCGGCAAATGGTGCTTGCCGGAAAGGTCATCGCCCCGGCCAGCCCCGAAGAACTGGGCCTGATTGCCGAACTGACCCGCGGAAAGAACAACCTGAACCAACTTGCCAAAGTCCAAAACGCCGCAGGAGCCGCAACGCGGGAAGCGGAACTGATGCGAATCATCCGGTTTTATAACCAGACTATAAACCGATTGAAACGTAAGACTGAATCAAGCAGAGGAAGAAATCAACCGTAGTCTGAAATCACGCTGTCGCTGATTGGTTGCAGCGGTTGAAATCAATCACACGTAGAAATCACCCATACAATGATAGGAAAAATCGTAACGGGCAAGTCGTTCGGCGGAGCCGTCGAATATGTCCTCAGGAAAGAGAAAGCCCGTCTGCTGGAGAGCGACGGGGTAGATACCGAAAGCATCCGGTCGATAATCGACGACTTTAACTTCCAGCGCAAGGCCCGCCGGGAGATCGCAAAGGTCGTGGGGCATATCTCGCTCTCGTTCCACCGGGACGATGCGCTGACGCTGACCGACGGGCGGATGCGGGAACTGGCGGCGGCCTACATGGAGAGCATGGGCATTGCCGATACGCAGTATATCGTCGCCCGGCACAACGACACGGAACATCCCCACCTGCATATTATCTACAACCGGGTGAAATACGACCGGACGCTTGTGGCGGATAAGAACGAACGCCGCCGGAACGTCAAAGTCTGCAAACAGCTTAAACGCCGATATGGGCTGACATTCTCCAACGGCAGGCAGAACATAAAGACCGAACGGCTCCACGGAGCGGACAAGGTGCGGCAGGAGGTGTTCGACGCCATAACCCGCATCCTGCCCAAATGCGGCCGGATCGCCGACCTGTCGGCCAAGCTGAAACGGCAGGGGATCGGCATGCGGTTCGTCCACCGGGGCAACGATCCGAAGAAAGCGGTTCAGGGCGTAACCTTCACCAAAGACGGACTGACATTCAAAGGCTCGCAGGTAGACCGCAAATTCAGCTATGCCGGATTGTCGAAGACGATCCGCGAACGGGTCGAGACGTTGGCACGGGAAGCAGCCGACGAGGAGATCAAATACATGCAGGAAAGACGGCGGGAGCAGGAACGCGACACAGCGCTGAAGCCGCGGAAAGAAGAAAGGCCGCAACCGCCGCAGGTCAAACGGGAAGAAACACCCCGCCTGCAACAGTTCCGGCAGACACAACCGGCTTCAGCCGATCCGAAACCCTCCGAGCCGCAGCAGGTCGAAATCGGCGGTACGCGATTTACGCAGGAGCAATGGCGGCAGTTGCAGGAGAACCGGACGCTGCGGATAATCGTTCGCCGCAGCGATGCAAATATGCTGCGCGAATATTGGTTCGACAATACAGGCGGGTTGCAACACACCCTTATCGCCCTGCGCCGCAGGGATGAAGCCTTTACACGTGAATTGGTTACGGCGATCAAAGGCTGTCGGTTGACGGTGCAGGAACAGAAACAGTTGTATTCCGAGCAGGGGTTGATTAAGGCGTTCCGCAGGCAGGACGGAACGGTTTACCGATCCCGGTTCGGGGTGGAATCAAAGCCCGGACAGAAAGATATGCTGACTGAGTGCGTATTATCCGTGCAACAGCCGCAAGAGGCGAAGCCCGACACAAAGCCGCAGGTGAAACCGGAACAACAGAAACCGAGGCCGCAGGTGATTACAATATCACCTAAAAAACGAGGACGCCATCTATAATTAGATCTTTTAAATGCAAAATAGTAAAATTCATTTATTATATTTGTTTCAAATAATTGCGATTCAGATATGAATACAAGCCTGTTAACTCCTAAATGTAATATTGCTAATAAAGTTAAGAATACAAATTTACCTCGTACAAAGCCTTTATTGCCTCTTTTTGAAGTAGTAAGCAATGCTATTCATTCAATCAATGAAGCTGTAGATGCCGAAGTTTTGGATTTCAAAGATGCCAAAATTAATATTAAAATTATTAGGTATGGTGCTGAAGAAGATTTGTTTTCAACATTTGGAGATAGTTTAGATAGATACTCGATTGATTCATTTGAAGTTACAGATAATGGCATAGGCTTTACCAATGATAATCTGAACTTTTTTGCCGAGGCCGATACCGACCATAAAAGAGAAATCGGCGGAAAAGGAGTTGGTCGGTTTGTCTGTTTGAAGGCATTCAAATCAATGTCTGTTAAAAGTATATACTACGAAAACGGTCATAATAACTACCGCTCATTCTCTTTTGTCCCGACTCCACAAGGGTTTGAAAACTACATTGAGCAGGAAAATGTATCACAAGAGCGAAAGACAACCATTTCTTTAGTTGGCTTTCGACCCGAATATAGAGATAATAAAAAATACACGCCTACTGATATAGTTGAAATATCGAGAGAGATTGTCACTCATTTTCAATTATTTTTCTTGAATAGGGAAGCCCCAAAAATTACAATTCACAACCAAAATTCCGTTAGTGTTGATTTGAATTTATTATTTGAAAATGAGTATATTAAAGGTATACAAGAAAGTAGCTTTTTTGTTGCTTGGAACGAATTCAAAGTCATTCTTACAAAATCATATAAGGCACAAAGTCATAAACTAATCTTTTGTGCCCATAATAGAGCTGTAAAGATCGAAGGCTTATATAATAAAATCATTGATTTAGGTAAATTCTCAGTCAAAGAGAAGGAGGGTGAAGACGGGTTTTATTACCAAGCATTTGTAATAGGAGCCCTACTCGATGAACATGTTGATATAGAGCGCACAAGTTTCAATTTAGGCAATGATAATGACATTGAGGATGACGAATATGATAATTCAACGGATGCCTCGCTAGCAAAGATACGGCGGGAGGCAATCAAAACAATCGAAAAGTTACTTGCAGATTATCTGGAAAAAGTTCGGGCAGAAAAAATAAAAAAATATATGCCTGTGATCGATGAGACCATGCCTCAATATAAAAGCGTTGTACATTATAAAGGCGATAAGGTGAAATTATTATCACCGAATCTCTCACCGGAGAAACTAGATATTGAATTATACAAAATTGCATCCGACTGGAAATTAGAGGTAAAGGAAAAGTGCATCGCTTTGCTTGAAGAGAAAAAAGATGTCACAACATTAAGTGAATATAAAGAAAAATACGACCAATTCTTAACAGAATTCAATGATGTAGGCAAATCTGAACTAGCAAGATATGTCGTACACAGAAAAGCTGTGATTGAATTACTGGATGAATTAATAGGGAAAACAGACGAAGATACATTTACGAACGAAGATATTATTCATAGTATATTTTTTCCAATTCGAACTAGTTCGGATGAAGTCCCATTTAACAAACAAAACTTATGGTTATTGGATGAACGTCTTGCATACCATTCTTTTTTGTCTTCAGACAAAACATTTGAATCTATACAACAACTTGATTCCAAGAGTACAGACAGGCCAGACCTACTGATTTTTAATGATGCTATTGCTTTTACGGAGGATGAATTTGGGCCATATAACTCTTTTACTATAGTTGAGTTCAAAAAGCCACAACGGAATAATTATATAGATAATGATCCGAAGCATAATCCTTTGGATCAAGTCGAAACATATATTGAAGAACTATTAGAGGGCAAGGTAACTAACCGGCGAGGAAGAAAAATTATAGTCGATACTAATACTCCGTTCTATGTTTATATTGTTTGTGACATTACCAAGTCTTTCGAAAAAATATTGAAAAAAAGAGAGTTCAAGCCAATGCCTGATGGGCAAGGCTATTTTTACTTTAAATCAGAGTATTATTCTGCTTATATAGAAGTTATACCATTCGAAAAAGTAGTCACAAATGCAAAAAAACGCAACAGAATTTTATTCGACAAATTAGGTATTGATTGAAATCGGAAACGTATCCTACTAATATAAAGAATTTTTAAAGAATTAAAAATGAATTGCTCCATTGCCTTTGAAAAGTTAATAATACGTAAAGCATTCTATTTTAGACGTTTCGGAAAAGATCGTGAGATGTTTGTAGGAGCAGAATTTCATCAATATAAAGGATGGAGTTGCAATAAAAGTCGTTTAACTGAAAAACAATTATTGCAGTTATTAGATAACCGATTAGCTCTTAAATTACAAACACTTGGTAGACTATCAACTAAAAGATTTCATAATAGGCTTGGAAATTGCGCCGAGGTACATGCTGCTAATAAGGTATTGGGGCAAAACTGTATAATATCAATCAACCAATTAACATTTTCAAATGCATATCGCCCCCGAACCTTACAAAAACACGATTATTGTCAAAATTGTTTAGATACTTTTAATATTCATAATTAGTGTTGCTTCAAAACGATTATTTTCGTAATAGAGACATTGATTGGTTTATCCAGATTAACGATATGCCAATACATGTAGCATCAGGTGGAGGAGCTCTTCCATATATCATCCAAGAAGACTTTGAACGAAATAAAAAGCTTTTAAGAGAAATAAATAGAAGACCAAATTTTTTTCTTAAAAGAGAGATATTAATACGCTCAGATGATATTCAACAAATTCTAAAATTTGAACAGCAGCAAATTGAACTCATTTTATCTGCATGTCATGTTGCTGTTCGAAATAACAATATTATTAATACCTACATAGAAGCAATTTATAGCACATCTTTTATAAAATATGCATGTAAAGGATTTACTTCATTTGATAAAACCAATATAAATGATTCTGAAGATGAAAACTATCATCTCGTTGCATCTCCACCTTCTGTTATAAATCCTATTGATTTTTAATAATATACCAAAGGTATATATGCCTTGTGTAGAAGTGATGGAACAGATGGGACTGTATTGTTCGGAGGTAAGAGGCGTGATAAAGGCTACAGATGGTAGTATTGCAGCTTTAAATACAGATCACAATAATTACATTCGTGGACTTTTTGTGCGAAGAGACATTTTGAATAATTATCTGAAGCGAAATGGTTATGTGATGTTCTACTATGTGCTAGGTGAAAAACTTCTCAGAATAGGTGAAATGAAATCCATAATAAAAGAACTTTCTGCATCATACCAGTATCAACTTGAAGATGAGGTTGTTATTATACAACCAATGAGAGTTCTATAAAGAGAGTTGCCTAAAGTGAATTCAACATGGAGAGGTGCGCTGAAGAAGAAAGATGATGAAGAGAGGTTGACATCAGATTTCTTGGAATTACTTAAGGAAACATCAGAAAATTATGATGAGGAATAATGTTTTGGCTGTACTTTTTGAGGGCAGGCAATTATTCTATGATTCGCTTGAAAAAAATGGCGTGTTATGGGGATGATTCGTTGGAAAAAGTGTGACGAATCCAATTTATTCGCTTGAAAAAGTGTAGAACCGCTTAAATACCATATCTTCTAATCTTGCGATTTTTTTGCCTATAATACATCATTAAATAGATAAAAATTAGTATCTTTGCATATTATATGATTAGTTAGTATGGCAAAGAATACAATGGGAACTAAGTTGCCCCGAAAACTGGAGCAGAAGATGCAGGTCGTGGGAGAGCAGATTAAACTGGCTCGCTTGCGCAGAAATCTGAGTGTGGCTCAGGTGGCGGAACGTGCTACCTGTTCTCCGCTTACTGTATCCCGAATAGAGAAAGGTACACCGACGGTAGCAATCGGAATCTATTTGCGTGTGCTGTATGCTTTACAGCTTGACGATGATATTCTGTGGTTGGCCAAAGAAGATAAATTGGGAAAAGCCTTGCAGGATTTGAGTCTGAAGACTAGGGAACGTGCTTCAAAAAAGGAGTAAACTATGAAAACATTATATGTCTATGCCGATTTTGATTGGCTCAAGAAAACAGAACTCGTTGGCGAGTTAGGCTATGAATCTCTTCGTGGCTCGGATAGCTATTGCTTTACCTTCAATGATGAATGGTTGAAGAAACACGGAGATTTGTTTTTGAGCGATGACTTGAATAATTATCCGGGACAGCAATATACGCAACCGGAGAAAGATATATTCGGATGTTTCTCGGATGCTTTGTCGGATCGTTGGGGACGAACGCTGTTGTTGCGACGTGAGCAGATTGCTGCGATGGAAGAGAAACGACCGGTACGGAGACTATCTTCTTTTGACTTTTTGACAGGTATCGATGATTTTTCCCGAATGGGCGCTTTCCGTTTCAAAGAGTCAAAAGACGGAAGATTTATAAATGTAAGTGAGTCGTTGAAAATCCCACCTCTGACGGATATAAGGGAGTTGATTGCAGCCAGTGTGGAAATTGAGAAAAGCGAAGAGGGAAATGTTCTTCCTGGCAGAAAGTGGGTTGCCCAACTCGTACAGCCCGGCTCTTCATTGGGTGGTGCAAGACCTAAAGCCAGTGTGATGGACACGGACAAAACACTTTATATAGCTAAGTTCCCTTCCCGCAAAGATGATTACGATGCAGGACTTTGGGAACATTTCAGCCATCTTCTTGCGAAAAAAGCCGGTATAAATGCTGCGAAAACCAAAATACTGGCTACCGGAGAGAAATATCACACTTTGCTTTCTCAACGCTTCGATAGAACCCAAGAGGGGAAACGGATTCACTTTGCTTCTGCCATGACCTTATTGGGACTCAATGACGGAGACAACGCAACAACAGGGCATGGTTATCTGGATATAGTTGATTTTATAATCCAGAACTGTACTAATGTAGAAAGGAATCTGCAGGAACTCTATCGTCGTGTGGCTTTCAACATTTGCATTGGCAATAGCGATGACCATTTCCTCAATCATGGTTTTCTTTTGACCGCAAAAGGCTGGACGCTATCTCCTGCATACGACATGAATCCCACTCTGAGTGAGTATCAAAATCTGTTTGTCTCATCAACCTCCAATAAGGCAGAAATGGGTATTTTGCTTGATGCTTGCGAAGATTATATGCTTAACTGGAAAACAGCAGAAAAGATTATTTCAGAAGTGATTGAGGCTGTAAAAGGATGGCGAGAACTGGCAATACGATTGGGGATTTTTACAAGAGAGATGGATATGTTTTCCGGAGTGTTGGATGGGCGATGTAAGGTGGAATAACTATTTCTGTGAGCCAAATTTCCAATTAGAATGATATGGGGTTGATTTGTATGTGATTGAGTAATAAGATGCGATTGAAGTTTTATATTATGCTGCGCGAACATAATGTTTGTGTAGCATAATGATTTTAGTGTATTGTGATAAAAATCTTTTGTTCTTAAATATATGTCTCGCTAAAAATAAATATCTTTGCATTAAACTATAAATCATTTAGATAATGAGACAACTCAATAGGATTAAAGTAGTATTAGTAGAGCAAAATAAAACAGCAAAGTGGTTGGCAGAGCAGATTGGTAAAAATGCTTGTTCTGTGTCTCGTTGGTGTACAAATAATTCCCAGCCAGACCTTGAAACTCTGTTTCATATTGCGAAACTTCTTAATGTTGATGTGAGAGAATTGATTTATGTTGAGAATAATTAACGGGGCGCAATTGCATGATTATGTAGCAGACCTCTAATGACAAGGTAAGTATTCGTTAAAGTAATGATTGAGTAAATGAAACAACAAAATGACAAGATAATAGCAAAACCCTTTGTAAAGTGGGCTGGTGGAAAAGGTGCCTTAATCAAACAGTTAGTTAATTATCTCCCTAATGATATTGAAGAACAACAAAATGTTACTTATATTGAACCTTTTGTTGGTGGTGGTGCTATGCTCTTTTATATGTTGACTCATTACACTAACATAAAGCGAGCTATAATCAATGATGTTAACGAGGACTTGATAAATTGTTATCTATTAATTAAAAATGCCCCTCTAAAACTAATAGCATTATTACGAGAGATAAAAGAAGAGTATTACCAATTAGCTAACATAGAAGAAAAGACGAGGTACTACTATAAGATGCGGGAAAAATACAACAATAATGAATGTGCAAAAGGAGAACGAGCAGCTTGTTTTATTTTCCTTAATAAGACTTGCTTTAATGGCTTATATAGGGTAAATACCAGTGGTAAATTTAATGTGCCATTTGGCAAATATGAGCATCCCAAGATCTGTGATGAAGAGTTAATTATGGCTGACCACAGGGTGTTGCAAAAAGTAGATATATATGTGGGAGGGTATAAAAAAATCACTAAGCATTTAGGTGAGAGATATAACTTTATTTATATAGATCCACCATATCGACCTCTTTCTGGTTCTGCATGCTTTATTGAGTATACACATAGTATATTTGATGACACAGAGCAAGAGAAACTTAAAGCATATTGTGATATGCTAACCAAAAAAGGGTGTAAGATTATGCAAAGTAACTCTAACTCTACAGACGATGATGAAGGTTCTTATTTTGCCAAATTATATGATGGATATAATATCAATCAAATTTTGGCGCATCGATTCATAAATGCTCATGCAGGTAAGCGTGAGAAAGAAACAGAGCTTCTTATTATGAATTACTAATTCAACATAGTGCTAACAAATAAATGAACTATATGGCCCCTCTGACAATCTCACAGATTCAAGCGATTAAGGAGCATATGACCCACGATGAGTCTGTGCTAACCAAGAAGTTTAAAGCAAAGAAGACTCCGTATTTTACATTGAGTATTTCGCTCAATGAATTGGATGACTACCTTAATGAAGGCTGGGAAGAAGTTTCTCGCTCAAAATATAAAGCAAAGATCCAAAAACTCAAACCTGCGGGCGTAAAGTTTGAGGATGATATTTGGTGCATGTTTTACAATCTTGGTTTTAGACACATCAATTACGATGAAAAGTTAGTAGTACAATGGGGTGACAATCCTGAGGATAAGCATCAACTTGATGTAGTAGCTATTGGGGAAGAAGCTATATTTGTTGTAGAATGCAAGGCTACAGAAAATATTAAACCAGCATCATTCAAAAAAGATATAGACGATATGCGTTTGTATAAGGATGGTGTAATGAAAGCTTTGCGTCAAATATATGGAGAGGGAAAAAAAGTGAAATTTATTTTTGCCACACGTAATTACACGTTCGCCGAAGGGTGCGAAGATGAGAAGCGATTGGCAGAAAACAAGATATTCCAATTTACCGACAATACATATGACTATGTAAATAGTCTTATAAAATCATATAGGTCAACGGTTATTTATCAGTTCTATGGCTTGATGTTTCGACACGAGCGCATCAATAATGATAAAATCCGTATCCCCGCATTAAAAGGAACAATGGGAGGTCATACTTATTATATGCTATCTATTGAGCCTGCGACACTCCTTAAGATAGGCTTTGTGCTGCATCGAACAAGAGTTAATACACAGATTACGATGCCAACATATCAGAGGCTACTTGTTCCTTCCCGATTAAAGGGTATAAGAGAGTTTATTGACAAGAAAAATGGATACTTCCCCAACTCTGTCATTATAAATTTCGACAACTCTGAAAGAAAAAATAGGATTCAATTTGATTTAGCTTCAGGTGGTTCTGATGACACAAGAACAAAATTGGGATATCTCACGATTCCTAATGCCTATTGTATTGCATATATAATTGATGGACAGCATCGTGTATATGGTTATGCCGGATCTAAATATAAAGACACTAATACAATCCCTGTTGTTGCTTTCGATGGTTTGCCATCAGATGAGCAGCTTCGAATTTTTATGGACATAAACGAACATCAAAAAGCCGTTAGTCCAAGTTTACGATTAGACTTAAATGAGGATTTGAATTGGGAGTCACCACATTTGGATTCTCGTTTAAAAGCGTTGCGCTCATCTATCATAAAACAACTTGGTAGAGACAATAGTAGTGTTTTAGCGCGTAAAATAGCGATAGGTGAAGACCCGGCAAAACTCCAATTAAAACCATTTGATACAGCATTATCCAAATCATCGTTATTGCCTAAGGCTACAAAAAAAGAATTTACAGATCATACGGATGTATGTCTATATAACACTAATTGCGTAGAACACAATAAAGCGATGTTGGATGCTCAAAAACGAATATCCAATTTGATAAAAGATTGTTATGCTCATGTTTATTACAAAATGATTGATGAACATAAAGAAGAATATGAAACATTCATTGAGAGCAATCGTGGCACATATGCTTTTGTATCATTAATTGGATCGTTGAATGAACACTTGATTCAGTGTAACAGGTTGTCACAAAAGTCAAGCACAAAAGAACAGGTTGACTCAATGGAGCCGTATTTTGATGTGTTGATCGATTATTTATGCAATATGCCAATAGATGATCAGACTAAAATCCGATTAATTAAGGGGCAGGGTGCGGATACACTGTGGTTGGGAATGTATCAAAATGCTATTCATAAACAAATTCCCGAATATAATCCTCATGGTTTGGAAGCTTGGCTGGAGAAACAAGATAAAGGACTACAGGAAGATGGAAAGGAGTGTGGAAGACAGATTGAGAAGCATATAAAAGTTCGCATCTTAAATAAGTTAGAGGAGCTCTATGGTGAGACTTGGGAGAATAAAGTAATGAAGGTGAAAGGTAGATGCTTCCAGCGTATGGATGACAATGAAGATATTGACAACCAAGATTGGACAGACCTTATGAATTTGCAGGACTACAAAGAAATTATTGAAAGCAATTGGAGTGTAAAGAAAGATGATGAGTCGTTTGTTACATTCGAGAAGGAATTTGCAATACCAGTATCTGATTCATTTAAGACAAAGACAGACAAACTTAAATGGATAAATGATCTTATTTCATATAGTAAGGCTTGGACAACTACCAAAGGGCGAGCTTTATCTCAAGCTGAAGTAAATGAAATGAAGTCAATATTGCAAAGTTTAGTACCAACTGAGGAGTTCGAATGATTGATTATAATGAGTTTTGTCAAAATGATATCACATTACGTGATTATCAGCAACTTGCCAAAGAAGATATATTTGACAAGTGGAATCTTATTGACAATATCCTATACCAAATGCCCACGGGGACGGGTAAGACTCGATTATTCACATCAATCATTCGAGATATAAATATTTGGGGATTAAGACATAATATTAATTTCCGTATTTTGATAATCGCTCATCGTAGCGAGTTGATAGAGCAGAGTTCTCGTAGTCTTGATAAATATCGTATTAAGCATGGTGTGTTAGCTGGTACCATGAAGGATAAACGTGATTTGACACAGGCGATACAAGTGGCCTCAATTCAGACTATCACGCATCCTGCCAATCAATGCATGATTGAAGACCTTAAATTTGATTTTATAATCATTGACGAAGCTCATCATGCAGTCGCGAGTTCATATCAGAAATTATGGGAATTTTGTCCTGATGCTAAAAAATTAGGAGTAACAGCAACTCCGTGGAGGATGAATAATAGTGGCTTTGCGCAAATATTTGATGCTTATATTCCATCAATGTCAATTAAGGAGTTTATACAAAAAGGATGGTTGGCAACGTATCAGTATTATTCGATTCCTATAAGCTCTGAATTGATCAAGTCTATTGATTCTATTAGAGAATTTGACATAGAGGGTGACTACAAGAATAGTGCGTTGGCTGAAGTATGTGACACTTTAAAAATTAGAGCACAACTCTATGATAGCTATGCAAAGAATGCTTTGGGCAAGAAAGGAATAATTTATAGTATTTCTAGAGAGCATAGTGAACATATATGTTCTCAATACCAAAGTCATGGAGTATTGATTGAGAATATTGACAGTAAGACTCCGGCAAAAGTTAGAGAGGCTGTTATAAATGCTTTCAAAAATGGTGAGATCGATATCATTGTGAATGTTGATATTTTCTCTGAAGGTTTTGACTGCCCAGACATAGAGTTTATCCAACTAGCAAGACCTACAAAATCATTAGTCAAATATATACAACAAGTTGGAAGAGGTCTGAGAAAAAATGGCGATAAACGATGTATAATACTTGACAATGTTGGCATGTACTCTAGTTTCGGATTGCCTGACGAGGAGCGTGATTGGGAGTTATACTTCTATGGAGAGAGTAAAGAATACTCATCCTCAAAGAGATATTCTCGTAATAATGGTAATATAAGAGAATATGTTGAAATCGACTTGAGTGAAGGTGATGATGAAATGATTCTTATACAAGATTTGGAAATACCTCAAGCAGTAGAAGAGACTGTAAAAGATTCCTCATCAGATACACCTATCCTCCAAATTGAAGATATTTTCACTCAAGAGAATAATAATAATCACCATTTTACAATTAAAAGCAAGAGTTTTAGTTCGGGGAAATATTTTATTGAAGAGAATGAAAATGGGTTCTTTATAGTGAATGCTCGAAATCAAAATAAAATGTTACTCACCACTATGAAAACAATGCATGGTGGTGTTATTATAGTCACTACAGAACCATCAAAAAAATCATTTACAATAATAAAGACATTATCAGCAACGGCAATTCGCTTTTCTATGAGCCGTATAGTAGGGACATTGCACAAAGAGGGCCTTTTATTGAAATTTACAGCATTTGATAAATCTGAAATAAATAAAACTATAACAGTCTGATGTGTTAATTTACTAAGAATAAAGCATATCTCTGTTTGTAAGTATATAGCCTAATTATGTCACAAGATATTCAATTCATATTATACAATCTTCCGGAAAAGGAAGGCAAGGTGCAGGTAATCATTAGGGATGAGACATTGTGGTGTACCCAAAAGGCGATGGCTCAACTTTTCGGCGTGGATAGGACAGTTGTTTCCAAGCATCTCAAAAATATATTTGAGTCGTCTGAGTTGCAGCAGGATTCAGTATGTGCAAAATTTGCACATACTGCCGAGGATGGCAAGATATATAACACCCAATTTTATAACCTTGATGCTGTAATCTCGGTTGGTTATCGCGTAAATTCGCTACAAGCTACTCGTTTCCGTCAATGGGCTACGAAAATCTTGAATGAATACATAAAAAAAGATTTGTTCTTAATGATGACCGCTTGAAGCAAGGCGAGACTGTGTTTGGTCAGGATTACTTTCAAGAGTTGCTTGAACGAATACGTTCCATCCGTGCCGGTGAACGTAGAATTTGGCAGAAGATTACAGATATATATGCTGAGTGTAGCATTGATTATGATAGGAATTCGCCAACAACGCATGATTTCTAGGCGATGATTCATAATCGGTTTCATTATGCAATTACAGGACAGACTGCAGCCGAAATTGTGTATCACAATGCAGATCATACCAAAGAGTACATGGGTTTGACTGCTTGGAAAAACTCTCCCAATGGACGTGTCTTGAAATCTGATGTCTCTATTGCAAAGAACTATCTGCCAGAGAAAAAAATAAAGGAATTGGAACTTGCCGTATCAGCATTCTTTGATTATATTGAAATCCTTATTAGACGTAGGAACACTTTTGATATGGAGCAATTTTCTGAAAGTGTAACAAAGTTCCTTTCATTTATGGATTATCAAATTTTGCCAGACAAAGGGCGTATTTCTGCTGCTCAAGCAAAAGCTAAGGCGGAACATTGATATTTTTAATCTTACTCAACCAATTGATTCTGATTTTGATAAGCAAATCAGATGGGTGTTAGAGCAAGGAGAGTAAATAGCAGTCTTTTGACACAATACAAAGTAAAGTCTCAACCGATAGCAATCTTATCCAGTTGAGACTTTTCGTTTATTTACCTCTATCCAAAAATCTCTGTATAGTTATCGTGATGCCAATTCCTAAAATAGCCATGAGAATACAACCAATAGCAACTTTCCAAATCAATACCGAGTGCAAAATCTCTGCATTAGCTATTATAATGCCAGCGAGAAAAGAATATGATAATCAAGATGTAAAATGCGGTATATGGTATGAAAATATAACTGTCAACCTTACGGATTTTCTGTTCAGTTTCATCCCATTTGTCTTGAATTTGGCAAAGGAACTTATCAAGTACAGATTGCCCGAATTTTTCGGCTTGCTCCTGCGTACTTTGGGCAATAGTTAACTTATACTCCCGTAGAAATTTAAGTAAATTTTCCAGATTTATATAGTAACTATGTAGAATGAATAAGAACCAAACAGTGCATCCCGAAACCATAATGCCCGTAGTCAGAACCAAACGTCAATGGCCGTTGCAAATGCCATCAAGTCGAAGCGGATTATTCAAATGACCAGCGGAGAAGCCGGAATCGAAAACAGGGAAAAGTTTTTTCTCTTGGACTTGATGGAAACCTACCAAGAGAATCAGGTAAAGCGAGGTAAAAAGGACGGAGACCAGATTGACTATCCGTATTCTGAGAGATTTTGCCGGAGAACCGCTAACAATGGATCAAATAGACAAGACGTTCTACCAAGAATATATCGACTAACTGCTGACGGAGTATCGCCCAAAGGGCAAGCAGGGGTCAAATTTTACGCATCATACCTACTACTGCATCTTGAACGGAGCATGGAATGCTACCGTGCGAGCTGAGGTCATAAAGGTCAATCTTGTTACTAAGATAATAACTCGGACAAGATACGTTTGCCGGAGAAAAAACGGTTGTCTAGGATCATCGACGAGGTTCGGGTATTGATCGCGACTTCGATGAAGAATGAGGCCGTAAAGCAGACTTATTTGTTCTCCTGCTTTTGCGGACTGCGGACAAGCGACATTGTTGGGCTGAAATGGAAAGACGTTTTTGTAGATAGGGGACAATACCGCTTGGCTATATCCATGCAGAACCATGTATTCGACTTACCGAGTCTAACGGTGATAAATGCGCTTTTCAAACCTTGGACAAAAGCGACCGGTATCGACAAATGGTTCTCATTCCACACAAGGCGTCATACCTTCGCCACGACGGTCACGCTTACACAGGGCGTACCTCTGGAAACCGTATCTAAGATGCTGGGACACAAACGGATCACCACGACCTAAATCTATGCCCGCATCACCAACGACAAGATCAGCCGGGATATGGCGGCATTAAGCGAGAAGTTGAACGGTATCTTCAAGGTCGCACAGTAATGGCCTGCTATCTTACAGCTAATTCGATTTCCGATCTTGCTTTGCCAATAGCAGGATAATTTTCGATGTAAGTTTTCCCGCCGGTAGGGAATTTATCGCCGGAGATGAAAATACGCAAGGCCATGCGAATCGCCCGAGGGCGAGCCTTGCGTATCTTCATCCTCGGCGTTTTGCTGGTCGCTACCGTCGGAAAAGGCGGCTTTCTGCGGCTCCTGATGATCCGGTTCTGATGTTCAGCCGTGATCGGCCAGCCTGTTCGACGGGATTTCATCCCGTCCTGCTATCTGCCGTCGAAATACCTCCGCTTTTTCAAAACGGTCTTCTGCTATTCTTCTTCTCGTGGAGATAATTCAGCTCGTCGCGGTAAATGTCCATGACGAACTGCAGCATATTGTCGACCAACGCCGTAAGCCTTGTCGTGTCATCTCCTAGCAGGTGGAGAATTTTCGAAATTGTGTGCTTGGTTTCGAGGCTGACATATATGGCAGCCTGTCCATCGGAACACTTTACGGGACGGAAAAACGTCTGCTCGAAATCGGGCAGCAAAATCTTTTTTCGCTGGAATCCTGATCTGTCCGGAGTTGTTCTGGAATCGGCCGGTATTGTCCCGGCTGCCGGAACCGGCGGTTCGGCTTTTGAGTCAACGGTTTTATTGCGTATTGTCGGTTCAGCATCATCCTGTTTCGGATCATTTTGTGCGACATCCCTAGCCGGTAACTCCTGTCCAAGGAGCATCTCTCGGAACGCGTCTTCGTCCACTTCAACCCGTTTGCTGGAGGAATGTTTGAATGTGTTTTTGTCTTTTTGAACGGATTTTCCCATCAAGTTCTCTCTCCGGAATTGTCGATACGGTATTGGATCTGGCCGATGCGCGGGCCTATGAAGAACAGCAGCGGCAGATACAACGATTTCGAAAGAGGAGGTGACATCTTTTTTGATATGAAGACCGATGCTTACTGTACGAAGGATCTTTTGCGGGTGGAAAGATGTTTGATTCATAGGACATTATGTTGCTTTTCAGATAAGAAGTATATCGCTTATAGAGTAAAAAACGTAATTGTAAACGAGGTTTCGGTATCCAAAGCGTTACCTCGTTGACTTTTGCTTAGAATTGTGTATTGTGTTGAATTAGATCATGTTAATGCGTTGTTCGTCTTGGCGGCCGACTCTGCCGAAATTATTTTTGTAACCCTCAAGAGGCGTGTGCAGTATGTTGACGCTGTGGCATGTCGTCAGACAAGACGAACTGTTTATAGAGTGATTCTCTGGCCGACTATAATATTTATAACAAAAGTCCTATGTTCGTATATAGGACTTTTGTCATTTTGTACATTCAAGCGTATAGATGTCATCCGGAAATGTCGCAGTTCGGTTTCCGTTCAGGTATTCAGCCGTGCATGGTCTGCGAGGAACTTCTCCAGCCCGCTGTTCGTCATCGGATGTCTGAGCAACCCTTCGATTGCCGCAAGGGGGCATGTCGCCACATCGGCTCCCGCATCGAGGCACTGGATAATATGCTGCGTATGACGGATCGAAGCGGCCAGCACCTGCGTTTTGTAACCATAGGTGCGGTAGACCTTCACGATGTGGGCTACCAATGCCACGCCGTCTTCGGAGATGTCGTCGAGACGTCCCACGAACGGAGACACGTAGGTCGCTCCGGCCTTTGCCGCCAACAACGCCTGCCCCACGGAGAATACCAGCGTGCAGTTCGTCCGGATATCCTTGGCGGCAAAATATTTTACGGCCCGGATTCCTGCGGCCGTGCAGGGCAGTTTCACGACGATGCGGGGATGCAGCGCCGCCAGCGCCTCACCCTCTCGCACCATTCCTTCGAAGTCTGTGGCTATGACCTCGGCGCTCACGTCCCCTTCGACGATGTTGCAGATTTCAACATAATGACGGTTGCAGTTTTCCGTACCCCGGATGTTCTCTTTGGCCATCAGCGATGGGTTGGTCGTTACGCCGTCCAGGACGCCCAGTTCGTGCGCCTTGCGGATTTGTTCCAGATTGGCCGTGTCGATAAAGAATTTCATG
>OCHB01000156.1_pt1 | contig 113786 bp, 116 predicted proteins | sample 1538731 | NCBI WGS metagenome assembly OCHB01 (sample SAMN04571721, study PRJEB22368) | human gut metagenome | biome: human gut; material: stool | host: Homo sapiens | place: Luxembourg | collected 2012-09-20 | reverse complement strand
GATAATGAATTCTTATGGGAACTTATTTTACATGATTTATAATGCGTTTTCCCTGAAGCACTAAAGATACGACAAAGTAACGATATATCAGCATAAGAAAGCTTGTTTTTCATTTCAGAAGAAAATAAACATTTTCTTAGTTAAATACTTGTAAACCCCATATTTCATGTTATACCTTAGTAGCATCAACCGGTCGAAAAAACAACATTTATTCATTTAAAAAACAAGAAAAATATGAAGACATTAGAATATCACTCGAAACGTTTGGCGAAAAAAATACGAGTATTGATGAAAGAATCGTCAAACGTCATCGTTTCAACGAATACGTCAAAGAACGTACCGAAAATGCAAGAAATAGATGAACAGGAAGCATATAAGCAAGAAGTACATAAACAACCCGTCCTTCTAACACAACAAGTGATTGACTTTTTAAAAGAGCGATATGACTTCCGCTACAACCTGCTCACTGAAGAAACCGAATTCCGACCATCCGGACAACGAGACATTCCTTTCTGCCGCATAGACAAGCGAGAACTGAATACTTTCTGTCTGGAAACTCACAAAGAAGGTATCAACTGCTGGGACAAGGATCTTCAAAGATATATCTATTCTACCCAAGTGGAAAGTTACCACCCTTTCCGGCTTTATATGAACGAACTACCTGCCTGGGACGGAACAGATCGGTTGAAGCCCTTAGCGAAGCGAGTATCCAACATTCCTCTATGGATAAAAAGCTTTCACACCTGGATGCTCGGACTTGCCGCCCAATGGCTGGGAGTGAATCAAACACAAGCAAACAGCGTAGCCCCGATACTTATCAGCGAAGAACAGGGACGCCATAAATCCACTTTCTGCCGTATGCTGATGCCGCCACAACTAGCCCGTTATTATTCGGATAATCTGAAACTAACCGCACAAGGCAATCCCGAACGTCTCCTAGCCGAGATGGGGTTACTAAACATGGACGAATTTGATAAATTCGGAGCACAAAAGATGCCGTTACTTAAAAATCTGATGCAAATGTCCAGCCTCAACATCTGCAAAGCCTATCAGAAAAATTTCCGGTCGCTACCTCGTATCGCTTCGTTCATCGGAACGAGCAACCGAACTGACTTACTATGTGATCCGACAGGCAGCCGCAGATTCATCTGCATTGAAGCGGAACATGATATAGACTGTACCGGAATTGAACATTCACAAATCTATGCCCAACTGAAAGAGGAACTGCTTGCAGGTGCCCGCCACTGGTTTAACAAGGAGGAAGAACACGCCTTGCAATGTCATAACATGGCATACTATCATGTCAACCCTATAGAAGACATTGTGCGCAACACATACGCGCCTGCCACATTGAATGAGTCGGATTGTCTGTCACTCTCCGCCGCTATTATTCATCAGGAATTAAAAAAGAGATTTCCCGCCGCACTACGAAGTTGTACACCTATCCAACTGGCTCAAATTTTTACCGCAACAGGTATCAGCCGACAGCATACGAGATTAGGAAATGTGTATTTGGTGAAGAGGGTGAAGGATAGTGAAGAATGAAATTACCACAGTTTATTCACAGAAGGCATCTATGAATCATCAGCTTAGTATTATGTGAAAAAAAGAATATGTCAATAATCAAGGATAGCTAGTTTTATTTTGAAATAGAGAAAGTGGCAAGTACAAGGCTGATTTGTCACTTCCTCCATTTCTTATTCCAATAATACAAAAAAGCAGTAAATTATATATTTAAATCTGCCTTATACAATGTGAGCCCGTCTTCGTTAAACTCGCAAAAGTACACTGAACGGCCATTATTTGATAGTCCATAATAACCATTTTTTCTATCTGGCAAATCAAACTTTTTGATTGGGTTTAACTGCCAGTCAAATACAAATATTGCTTCTTTCATTAGTTTTGAATCTTTATCCTCTTCGCTAAAATAGCCTTTAACATCACATAGAATATATTTATCATTAAGTTTCATTGATTCAATTCCTATATGTTTTTCATTCATCGTATTAAGTGACGCAAATGTTTTACTTCTTACCTCTTCGCGCTGCATTTTCGTGTATCTTTTTTCACCTACTACCTTTCCATTCTTGACATCAAATATATACAATATAAACTGATTACTTGCATAAAAAACAGCCATATCATTTCCTTTTACTTCAATAGAACCATCAGCGTAAGCACATTTTATTAGATCATTTGCAGACAGTTCCATATCTTTTGCTTTTCCAATATCAAAACTTTCATAATTTATTGTTTCATAAAATTTTGCTTCCTTATTATTAAATATAGCAATCGATTTCTGATTAAATTCGTTCATTTCCACTTTTTCGCTTTCAGAAAAAGCTGGCATTAAGGTTGCAAGGACAAAACCATTGGGAAGCTTAACCATTCGACGTACCCAAATACTATCCGGAACTATTGTCACAGTAAATTTTCGTTCACCCATAGGCACATTATCTATAATGTCTCTCTTGCCGAAAGTTTTTATCATATTTGGATATGCATAAAGTTGAACGGAATCACCTATTATTTGAAAATCTTCTAATTCTGTTAATTCATTGGCCGCTCTTCCTCTTGATGCTATTGTAGATAATTTCTTTCCAGTATTTAAATCATAGCAAAATCCAAAATTCTCCTCATTCTCTTCGACAGACCATAGTATAGAGTCATCAATCATACAGAAGCCCCTTTCAAAAATGTCAAACTTATTAAAAGGCTTAAATTCCAATTTTTCGGTAACAGGAAAATCTGTATCTATATTTGAAATAGGGATGATCTGATTTTTGACCGTGCTATTACAACTAAAAAAAAATATGCCAATTAAAAGCAATAAAAGTTGAGCATTTGTTTTCATAAGTGTGTATTTTTAAATAATTAATGATAATTATTTGCGAAAATAGTTATTATCTTTATCTTTGCAAAGAATACCTGCATTTTTATACCAAACAAAATAAAAATAATATGAAAACACCTCAAAAAAGAATTTTCTTGTTAGCTTGTTTAGGCTTAACAGTTGCAACAATTACATTTGCTGGAAAAATTGACGTTCCTTCTCCTCCGGGAAGACCTAGTGCTTGTGACATAAATGTCAATTGGTGTAAATTAAGATTTTTAAAACCCATGAACGATGGAGGGTCACGAATACAATTCTATCGTATTGAGTTTAGAAAAAAAAGAATCAGCTAGGTGGATATTTCAAGGAAACGCCGAAAATCAATTTTCCTATGATGATATAATACAAGCCCACGTTGACAATAGAGTTGGAGCAGTTCCAGTAGCATTTCGTGTTTTTGCAAACAATGAGATCGGTCGAGGTGAACCATCAAAACCTTCTAACCTTATAACATTTGAAGATCCATTTTAATTACATAAAACAATAAAAATCCCGAATAGTCATACCACAGAGAGTTATTCGGGATCTTTGCTTATAAAAAGCTAAATGATTACTACAAAAATAATGAACAGCCTCCGATCCACATAAAATAGTCACATAAAACACAGAGAAAATCACCAATACTATTCAATAAACAAATTATTTTTTTGTATAAATATAGTAATGGAGCCAAAATTTCAAGTTTAAAAGACAACAAAACCAAAGACGTAAACACAAATGCAAAAAAGACTACTATTAGTATCCATAGGATGGCTACTCTGTAGTGCCATCACCGGACAAAATCTAACCACGAGAAATATAACCCTCGAACAAGCGATCGAGATTGCTCATGCCCGTTCTCCACAAGTTCAGATGGCACAACTTAATTTTATGGCGCAGTATTGGGACTTCCGTTCCTATAAGGCACAGTTTCTCCCATCGCTTAATTTGCATGGAAATTTGGGAAACTATAACCGCTCACTAGTAGATGTGCGTGACCCAGAAACGGGGCGTATCAGCTATGTGGCAAACAATACATTGAATAATAATTTGTCTATTTCAATAGATCAAAATATCCCTCTGACAGGCGGTAAAGTATCACTTAACACATCGCTCGACCGGTTGGACCAGTTTAATTATGGCACGCAGATATACAATTCAAATCCACTTACAATCCACTACACACAGCCTCTACGATCGTTTAATGAATTAAAATGGAGAAAAAAGACGGAGCCTTTACGCTATGAAAAGGAGAAGAAGGTATATTTAGAGTCGATGGAGAATATAACCCTTCAGACTACCTCACAATTCTTTTCCGTCTTATCGGCACAGACCAGTCATCAGAAAAATGAAGAAAACCTGAATGATATCCGAAGCATGTACGATATAGCGCTCAAACGCTCTGCGATTGGTACTGTGACAAAAAGTGAACTATTACAGTTGGAATTGGCTCTGATGAATGCAGAACTAACAGTTAGTAATAGCAGAACAAATTTAGAAATTGCTCTTTTCAACTTTAAGACCTATCTGGGCATTTCGGAGAGTACTTCTTTTAAACTACTACCGCCAACAATAGCCCCGGATGTTATCATGGAATACGACTTTGTATTAGGTAAAGCCTTACAAAACTCATCGCAAAATCTTTCACTTCAACTGAAAGAAATAGAAGCACAGCAGGATGTAGCACAAGCCAAAGCAGCAAAAGGAATTCAGGTGGAGCTACAGGCAAATCTGGGTTTCTCACAAACGGGAAATAGTTTCAATGAAGCATATCGCTTATTGAAAGATCAAGAAATTGTCGGAGTTTCGCTGACAATGCCTATTTACGACTGGGGTATGAGCCGGGGAAAAGTAAAGATGGCTGAAGCAAAAGCTCGATTGGCACGCACACAGAACGAACAGGATGCCATACAATTTCAACAAGATATTCGAATTAAAGTGATGCAGTTCAACCAACAAGGCAGGTAGTGCGAAATATCAGCAAAGGCTTTGATCGTTGCGCAACAGCGGTATGATATCACCAAAGACAGATTCCTGAACGGAGGTATTACCGTGACCGATCTGAACACGGCACAAAAAGAGTTGGATGATGCTAGCGGACAATATATATCGCAACTGAGTACCTTTTGGGGTGCCTATTTTGAGTTGAGAAAATTGTCATTATATGACTTTATTCATAAAAAAGATATTAGTGCGGAATTCGATCAAATCATTGAAAAAGAAAAGTTATGAAGAAATTATTCCTATATAAAAGTCTCTTGATGATTATTTGCCTGTTGGGAGCGGCAGCTTGCGGTGACGGAAAGAAAAAAGAAGAAGCTTTAATCGGTAAGAGTGATGAGAAAACACAGTTGATTACTGTCGATACGATGGTATTAACCAAACGGTCCTTCCAAAAACAAATCGTATGTAACGGTAAGCTGCGCGCAGTAGTGAAAAGTGACCTAGCATTTAATGGTTCGGGGATTATTACCGCCATTCATATACGCAACGGAGATAGAGTTGCCAAGGGAATGACGTTGGCAGTGCTTAATACGAAAGAGGCCGAAATAGAGCTGCGGAAAAGCCGCCGTGCGATGACAAAAGCAAATATTGACCTGGTAGATAAACTGATTGGACAGGGATACACAGCTGATACGACAGCCGTTCCAACCGCTATTTTGCAGAATATGAAAGCGTCATCGGGATATGAGAGCGCAATGGATCAATTAGAGGCAGCCGAACGCCAGTTGGCTAATTGTTATTTAACCGCACCGTTTAGTGGCCGCGTGGCAGATTTGGATTCCAAGGTATATGGCCGTTCGACAGACAAACTATGCACATTGATTGATGACTCCTATTTTGATGTGGAATTTAGTGTATTAGAGGCCGAAATGGAAGAAGTAGCACGAGGGTTACGAATCTCGGTATCTCCTTTTATCAATGAGGATCAACATTTTACGGGTGAGATTACAGAAGTCAACCCCTTGATTAATGAGCAAGGACAAATTAAAGTACGAGCGAAAGTACGTAACTATAATAACTATTTAATAGAGGGAATGAATGTAAAGATTCTGCTGGAGCGTGAAGTGAAGCAGCAGTTTGTTGTTCCGAAAGATGCGGTGGTCCTTCGAGACGGGTTCCAAGTGATTTTACGTTATAAAGATGGCAGAGCGGTATGGACGTATGTGGATGTGGTTATGTCTAATATTGATTCTCATGTGATTACGGGTAATGCCAAAAAACAGACCACTATTTCGGAGAATGATGTTGTGATTGTATCCAACAATCTGAATCTGGCAGATGAAACAGAGGTGACGCCTAATTAAAATGTCTGATTGGCGAACCTTTAACCCCTAAAAAGTATGATAAAGAAACTAATCACACGTCCCATAGCAGTGACAATGAGCGTGATTGCTATCATGGTGATGAGTCTGGTGGCGATGGGATATCTACCGGTATCGCTTATGCCGGCTATCAACATACCGCAGATCACCGTACAGGTGGCGGCTCCCGGCATGTCGGTGCGTGAGATAGATAACGTTCTGCTAAAGCCTCTCAAGAATCAGTTGTCGCAGGTGGCAGGACTGAAAAATATAACTGCAGAAGCTCGCGCCGATATCGGAACTATTTATATGGATTTTGAGCCCGACTGCAATATAGATATTGTCTTTATTGATGTCAACGAAAAGATGGACCGGGCAATCACTTCACTTCCGAAAGATGTGGAGCGTCCTAAGGTAATCAAAGCCAGCGTGACCGATATTCCGGCTTTCTATCTTAATCTATCACTCAAAAATGGTATTCCGGGCAAAGAGGGAGAACTTCGTGAAGCCGGTATTGAGTTCAGCGAGCTGGGACAGTTTGCCCGTGACGTTATCTCCAAACGTATCGAACAGTTGCCACAAACAGCGATGGTCGATATCAGCGGTGTGGTGACGCCCGAATTACTTTGTATTCCGAATTATGCCAAATTGACTTCTATGGGAGCAGATATCAGTCTGCTTGAACAAGCAATCAATAACAACAATGTCTCTTTGGGAGCGTTGAGCATCAAAGATGGTCAGTATCGTTACAGCATCCATTTTGATGCCCGCATCATTTCAAAAGAGGATATTGAAAATATATATATCAAACACGACGGACGTATCTACCAGTTCAAAGAACTATGTGAGATTGTGCAACGTCCCGCCAAAAGAAGCGGATTGGTACGTAGTAAAGGGGATCCAGCCATTTCGATGGCGATTATTAAACAGAACGACGCCAAAATGGAGGATCTGCAACAGAGTATCGCTACACTGATAGATGATCTGGAAAAAGAACATCCGAATATCCGGTTCGAACTGACCCGCGATCAAACCAAACTGTTGACCTACTCAATCGACAATCTGGGCAGTAACCTGTTGGTAGGTGGTATTTTAGCGGCACTAGTCATCTTCCTGTTTATGAAAGACCTGCGTTCACCGATGTTGATCGTTGTGACCATCCCTCTGTCTTTGGTCATTACCCTGTTGGCGTTCCACCTGTTGGGTATCTCACTCAACATCATCTCTTTATCCGGATTAGTTCTCGGTACGGGTATGATTGTTGACAACTCGATCATTGTGATTGATAATATATCGCAAAAGTGGCGATCGGGAATGAAGCTTGACGACTCCATCGCCGAAGCAGTCAGTGAGGTTTTTACTCCAATGCTAAGTAGTGTGCTGACCACCTGTTCAGTCTTCTTACCGCTAATTTTTTTAAGTGGTACAGCCGGTGCGCTGTTCTACGATCAGGCAATGGCGGTGACAATAGCACTGTTCGCTTCCTTACTCGTAGCGGTGCTGGTACTTCCGGTCTATTTTTATCTGATGTATAAAAAGCTATCGCCATATACCGAAAATCGTTTTATAGACCGCATCTTTACCTTCAATTATTATCGGCCGTATGAGAAAACACTAAAATGGACACTCCGACATGGCAAATTGACTATTATCTGCTTTATAGCACTCATTCCGATAACCTATTTCATCTATCAGATGGTTGAAAAAAGCCGTCTGCCACATATCTCTCATGATGACACTATTATGACAGTCGACTGGAATAGCGGTATATCGCTCGAAGAAAACGACTTACGAGTACATCGTCTGTTGTCACAGGTTGACAGTCTGACCGAGCAAACCACCTCAATGGTTGGCGTGCAGCAGTTTTTAATGTCGCATACCAAAGAAATCACTTCTTCCGAAAGCGTTGTTTATATCAAGGCGAAAGATGCGGAAACACTGGCTAAGATAGAGAAGAAACTGACAGATTATATAGCCGAAAAACATCCGAAAGCATTAGTTACATTCCAGGTTTCGGGTAATATCTTTAATATGATATTTGCCGAACAGGGAAGTCCATTGGTGGTACAATTGCACAGCAAAGGAGGAGAAGCTCCGACCGTGGAACAGGTAACAGGATTAGTAGGAAAGATTCGAAAGGCACTGCCCGATGTGGTTGTTCCTCCAGCTGTCATGGAGCAAAATATCCGCTATATAGCCGATGTGGAAGCGATGGCGGTATATGATATTACGTATGATGACATCTACGGAAAGATGAAAAATTTCATCAGCCAGAACACATTATTTCGCATCAACCAAGGCGGTTATTCAATGCCCGTCACAACGGGCGATTCACGTGCCGAGGCATCCGACATCTTATCGGGCAAGGTGCGCAATAAGTATGGTGTGGAGATACCGCTCTCAATGGTAATCCGTGAAACCAAAGGAGAAGATTTCAAGAAACTCTATTCCGGCAGTGCCGGTGACTACCATCCTATCGCTCTTGATGTGCCGGACAGCAATGTAAAACAAGTGATGAAGACCATCGAGCAGGTTGTAAAGGAGGATAAGAACTTCTTCGTGACCTTTACCGGCGAGTATTTTTCGAGCCGGGAGACTATCAAAGAATTGATTATCATTCTATTGGTAGCAATCTCGCTACTCTATTTTATTCTGGCAGCACAGTTTGAAAGTATCATTCAACCGCTAATCATCCTTTCGGAGATTGTCGTTGATGTCTTCTTTGTGTTGCTTGGTTTGTGGCTCTTTGGTGAAAGTTTGAATATCATGTCAATGATCGGTTTGGTGGTGATGAGTGGTATTATCATCAATGATTCGATCTTGAAAGTAGATACAATCAATCGATTGCGAAAACAGGGTATGCCGGTACTAAAAGCGGTTTTTGCAGGTGGACACAGTCGCCTGAAACCGATCATTATGACTTCGCTAACAACCATATTAGCCATTGCCCCCTTCCTGAATCGGGTGGATATGGGGTCGGATCTGCAATATCCGTTATCGCTCTCAATTATTATCGGCATGACAGTCGGAACACTTATCAGTCTGTTCTTTATACCGTTGATCTATTATATTATTTACCGTAAACGCTAATCCTGCTGCTCATGAGTAAAGATATGATAAAGAAAGGTTTTTTAGAGCGAATCCCCAGCTTTTCCCTCATCCTAATTATGACAGTATTGATGGTGATTGGGGCAGCCCTGATACCGATGCTGAGGATCGCTTATAAACCCACTCCCAAACAGGGGGATGAATTAAACGTCTCGTTCAATTGGCCAGGGGCGTCACCTCGTGTGATTGAACAGGAGATCACCTCTAAAATAGAAGGAATGGTCTCGTCAGTGGTCGGTGTCGAGAAAACGTCCTCTACCTCCTCCTACGGAAGTGGAAATGTGGCAATCAAACTGAAAGAGAATGCCAACATATCTGCCGTCCGTTTTGAAATATCTTCCCTGTTGAAACAAGTAGCCGGAAAGTTACCTGAGGGAGCCGGCTATCCCTCTTTGTCGGGAGGAGATGTCGGAAGCGGCATGAAACAGAGCTCCAGACAAGTTTTGTCTTATATCATCAATGCGGATATGGATCCGGCTTATATTCAGAATTATGTGGAGAGAAATATCAAGCCCTACCTGACACAGATTGATTATGTGCGCGAGATCACTGTTTCGGGAGCACCTCAAACTTATCTGGATATTGAGTATGACCCGATAGAGTTACATAATTACGGTTTAGAATCCAGTATAATCACATCAGGACTTCAAAACTTTTTAGGGCAACGATCTATTGTAGGAGATATTGACCGGATCGACCGCAACGGTAATAAAGAACGTATCACACTACTTCTGGAGACTGAAGCACTCGGATCTGATATTGGAAAAACGCCACTAACCACCATCAATGGCAAAATCATCTATTTGGATAATATTGCTAAATTAGATTATAAGAAACGGCGGGAAGACAATTTTTACCGCATCAACGGTCTGAATACAATCAATCTAAGTATATCAGCCGATGCTGATGTGAATATCATCACAGCTTCCGCCGAACTGCGTAAGCGGATGGAAGAGGTACAAGCCAATCTTTCAGATGGATTATATGTCTCTCTGACTAATGATGAGGCTAAAGAGGTGCGTGAAGAGGTCAACAAACTGATAAAGCGAACATTCCTATCGCTACTATTTCTTTTTCTATTCATCTGGATATCAAGCCGAAGCGGTCGTTATCTATCCATTATCGCTGTGTCACTCTTTGCCAATGTGCTGATAGCAGTTATCTTCTTCTATCTGTTTGACATAGAGTTGAATTTAATCTCGTTAGCCGGTGTTGCCGTATCATTCGGAATAATGATTGATACCACCATTGTGATGGTGGATCACTACAGTTATTACCGCAATAGAAGTGTCTTTATTGCCATCTTGGCGGCACTGCTCACCACAATCGGATCATTAGTGGTTATCTTTTTTATGCCCGACTATGTAAAGGGAACGCTGAATGATTTTGCAACCATTATTATTATCAATCTCTGTGTTGCCCTGTTTGTAGCCTTGTTTTTTGTACCGGCAATAATTGATCGCAACGGTCTGAACCGCCGCCAAGAGAAAAAGCACTATCGTCGCTGTCGTAGAATCATAAAATGGAATAAATTCTACAATGGCTATATTACCTTTACTCAAAAACGGAAATGGATCTACATCACAATTCTGGTGTTGGCATTTGGCATTCCATTGAACCTGTTGCCACAAAAATTGGATCAGCCTTATTATTTATATGGCAATAAAGGAAAGCCAGAGCTCAAATGGTACGAAGTGCTATACAATAAGACAATCGGCAGCGAATTTTATCAAAACAAATTGCGCCAGCCGCTTGAGAAGATAACAGGTGGAACCCTACATCTATTCTCATCCACTCAATCCTCCCGCACATTTACGCAGAGTGACCCTGGTGTAAAACTTTATATATCGGCCAAACTGACCGAAAAAGGCGATGCGGAAGAATTGAATCAAAAGATGTGGCAAATGGATCACTTTCTGGCAGAATATAAAGAGATCGAACGATTTGTGACCCAAGTGAAAGGAGAAAGTGGTACTATTGAAGTAGAGTTCACCGATGAGTACAAGTATGGGGCATTCCCACGACACTTGGAGTCGCAAGTGATAAAAAAAGCGCTATCAATAGGTGGTGTAGACTGGAGCACAACAGGGGTAAGTGAGAAAAGATTCTCTAACTCACTCACACAGAGACAAGGATCACACCGCATCGGACTAAGCGGTTATAACTATGACCAACTTTACAAACATGCTGAAACGATAGTCGAAAAGATCAAAAAGAATAAAAGGGTTACTAATATCGGTATCGAGTTAGGAGGTTCCGGCGATTGGGCCAGTCAGGACAATATGGCTGATGAGATGTATATCAAATATGATATGAAAAAAATCACACTCTATGATCTGAATCTCAACCAAGGGTACTCTGCACTGTCTGCACTGCTCAACGAAGGGGTAATAGGCACTTATCGCAATAAAGACCAGTACATAGCCATTGATTACCACTCTACACAACGTGATAAATTTGATGTATGGCATTTGATGAACAGCTATATAAATGTAGGAGACAACCCGATCCGCTACTCTCATATCGGAGAGATCGGCCGGCGTTCTACCAGCATTCAAATTACCAAAAACAATCAAGTGTACTCGCTTGATGTGTCATTTGATTATATGGGACCGACTGAACTGTCCGATTCATTCATCAAGAAAACGACCGAAGAAGTGAATGCTACTCTGCCGGTAGGTTTTCGCACAACCAATACAAGTTACGGATGGTATAATGACAGGGGAACGCAATATTGGCTGATTCTGCTAATTGTTGTCATTATCTTCTTCACTTGTTCGATCTTGTTTGAGTCGCTACGCCAACCACTTGTGATTATATCGCTGATTCCTATATCATTTATTGGGACTTTTTTGACATTCTATTTTTCCCGGATTAATTTTGGAACAGGAGGTTTTGCATCATTGGTTTTATTGAGTGGATTGGTGGTTAATGCCGCGATTTATGTCATAAACGAGTACAACGCCATTCGTAATAATCATCCCGACCGAGCTAAACGAATTTCTCCCGTAAGACTCTATGTAAAGGCTTATAACCATAAGATTATCGCGGTCTTACTGACAGTATTATCTACTGTACTGGGATTAGTTCCGTTCTTGATTGATGGTCCACAGGCAGAAGCATTTTGGTTCTCCTTTGCAATCGGCACTATGGGAGGCCTACTGTTTTCAATGATCGCATTGGTGTTCTTTATGCCAATATTGATGCCGTTATTTCATAAACACGAAATACACTGCTGCAATCAGACAAATAAATGCAGCCAGATGATTCCAATGTAAAGCCTCACCTTTAAAGAAGATGGTAGTGAACACTGTAAAAATAACAAGTGTTATTACCTCTTGAATGACTTTTAGTTGCATCAATGAAAACGGGCCTCCATTGCCTATAAAGCCAATGCGATTGGCCGGTATCTGACAGGAATATTCAAAAAAGGCGATCGCCCAGCTGAACGCAATCACACCGATCAGCGGAAGAGCTGCGAACCAACTGTACTCCTGTTTCATCTTTAAATGTCCGTACCAAGCAAATGTCATAAAGACATTAGATACAATCAGTAACAAAATGGTATAGAATCCTTTCATAACAATCTATTCAAATTAATCTATTTTATCTGGTAATAATTCCTCCTGTACATTAGTCATACTGCCCCAAAGGCTATAACGAGCTTCCGGGTTCATCGCTTCCAACTGCCGTAAAATTCCTTTCATATCACTCCGGCTGGACTGCGATTCATAAGGACAATTCTTCACTTGCTTCTGATAATGACGCAAAGCTGCCAATTCTACCAAATCAGCTTCATGGACCAGACACATCGGACGAATAATTGTCATATCAAACTTCTTCATCATCAACCGGGGCGGCATTGTACTGAAAGCTCCCTGATAAGTGATATTCATCAATAAAGTTTCCAAAATATCATCCATATGGTGACCGAGAGCGATTTTATTGCATCCGTGTTCCTTGGCAACTGTGAACAGGACTTTCCGACGGTTCCATGAACAGAGGAAACAGGGAGATTTACGTGTGTCGGTAGCAGGATCAAAGGCAGTCTCATACTGCACAAAGGGAACTCCATACGCCTCACAGTGCGCTTTCAAATATTCAGTATCACTCTGATAAGGAATATTCTTCATCACTACATGGACGGCAACGACAGAAAAGCGAGGTTTATAGATACGTGCGCGTCTCCCCAACAGTTCCACAAGCGCCAACGAATCCTTTCCTCCCGACAGTCCGATAAGGATTTTGTCTCCTTCTTCTATCAATCCATATTGCACCACTCCTTTATTAAACCGCCGTTCAATGCGGCGAATGGTTTTCTCTTCTTCCGTAAATTGTGTCATATCTTTGAAAATCGGCTGCAAAAGTAAGCGAAAAGAATGATTTAAAGAAGAATTAACATAATAGAATCACTGAAAAAGGGTTTATTTCTAATAAATTTGTACTTTTGAACAATTGATAAATGGACCGGTGCCCGAAAGCAGCGATGTTTTCAATCTACCCGTCACTCATAAACGCTCAAAACGATGAAAGGAAAATATATTCTATTTTTAATTTGCAGCCTCTTCCTTTGCGAAGTCTCTGCACAAACGTTGGAACAGGCACGCACCTTATTTACCAAAGGTGAGTACGAACAAGCCAAACCAGTTTTTAAGAAGTATACTAAATCACAACCGTCGAACGGGAATTATAATTATTGGTATGGCGTATGTTGCCTGAAAACCGGAGAGGCGGAAGAGGCGGTGAAACCTCTTGAAATAGCGGTAAAGAAACGTATCACCGGTGGACAACTCTATTTGGGACAAGCATATAATGAGACGTACCGCTTCGAAGATGCCGTGAACTGCTTTGAAGAATACATCGCAGACTTAAGTAAACGCAAGAAACCGACGGAAGAAGCGGAGAAACTTCTGGAGAAAAGCAAATCTGACCTTCGTATGTTGAAGGGGGTTGAGGAAGTATGTATCATCGACAGTTTCGTTGTGGACAAAGCAACTTTCCTGAACGCTTACAAGATCAGCGAAGAATCGGGCAAACTGTTTACTTTCAATGAATTCTTCAAGACAGAAGGAGATCATCCGGGAACTGTTTATGAAACAGAAATCGGAAATAAAATTTATTATAGCGAAAAGGGCGAGAAAGGTAATCTTGATATCTTTTCAAAGAACAAGTTGTTAAATGAATGGAGTGACGGACGTCCGTTACCGGGTAGTATCAATGCTTCCGGGAATGCGAATTATCCGTTTGTTCTATCGGATGGAGTCACCGTTTATTACGCCAGCGATGGCGAGGGATTGGGTGGCTATGATATTTTTGTCACTCGCTACAACACGAATACCGACACTTATCTTGTTCCGGAAAATGTGGGTATGCCGTTCAACTCGCCGTACAACGATTATATGTACGTCATCGATGAATACAACAACCTCGGATGGTTTGCTTCCGACCGTTTCCAACCGGAAGGAAAGGTATGTATTTATGTATTCATCCCTAACACTTCCAAACAGACTTATAATTATGAAGCAATGGAGCAGCAAGAGATCATTCGTCTGGCACAGATTCATTCGCTGAAAGAAACCTGGAAGGATAAACAAGCGGTTACCGAAGCACTGCAACGATTGAAAGCTGCTATCAGTCATAAGCCCAAAGAACGCCGTGCCATGGACTTTGAGTTTGTCATTGACGACCATACGACTTACTATCTGATGAGCGACTTTAAATCCGCAAAAGCCAAGACACTTTTCCAACGCTATCAGCAGATGGAAAAAGACTATTATCAACAAGAAGAAAAGCTGAACGGCCTTCGTCAACAATATGCCGGTGCCAACCAACAGGGAAAAGCCAAAATGGCTCCTGCCATTCTCGACCTCGAAAAGCGGATACTGCAAATGTCCGAAGAACTCGATGCTCTCGAAGTGAATGTACGTAATGCAGAAAAAACAAAATAAATAATAACTCTGAACTATGGATATACTCATTATCGCCGTTCTCATTATTGCCGCAGTCATACTGTTTCTGGTAGAACTGTTCGTCATCCCGGGCATTAGTCTGGCCGGAATTTCTGCATTGGTTTGCATCCTGTATGCCAACTACTATGCATTCACCAATTTAGGTATGGCAGGAGGATTTGTCACTCTTGGCATATCAGCGGTTGCCTGCATCGGATCACTGATTTGGTTTATGCGATCGAAAATGCTGGACAAACTGGCGTTGAAAAAAGATATCGATTCAAAAGTAGACCGTAGCGCAGAAGATAGCGTCAAAGTGGGTGATATAGGAATCAGTACTACCCGCCTGGCACAAATCGGTTATGCCGAGATTAACGGAAAAATTGTAGAGGTAAAGTCAATAGACGGGTTCCTCAATGAGAAGACTCCGATAATCGTAAGCCGGATCACCGACGGTACAATCATGGTTGAGAAACACAAAGAATAATATTCACTTAATAAAAACATCAATGGAATCATCTTTCTACTTGCCTATCTTTCTGATAGCCGGAGGTATTATCTTCTTGATAATATTTTTCCATTACGTGCCGTTCTTCCTTTGGTTGTCGGCTAAAGTTTCGGGAGTTAACATCTCGCTGATACAACTATTCTTAATGCGTATACGTAACGTTCCGCCGTATATCATCGTTCCGGGAATGATCGAAGCTCACAAAGCCGGTCTGAAAAATATCACCCGCGACGAACTGGAAGCCCATTATCTGGCTGGCGGACACGTAGAAAAGGTAGTTCACGCCTTAGTATCGGCATCGAAAGCCAACATCGAATTGCCTTTCCAGATGGCTACTGCTATCGACCTGGCAGGACGTGACGTATTCGAAGCTGTACAGATGTCTGTAAACCCGAAAGTGATTGATACTCCTCCTGTAACGGCTGTTGCGAAAGACGGTATCCAGTTGATAGCTAAGGCTCGTGTTACAGTACGTGCCAATATCCGCCAGCTGGTCGGTGGTGCAGGTGAAGATACGATCCTTGCCCGTGTAGGTGAAGGTATCGTTTCGTCTATCGGTTCTTCTGAAAACCATAAATCGGTATTGGAGAATCCGGATTCTATCTCTAAACTTGTACTTCGTAAAGGTCTGGACGCAGGAACTGCTTTCGAGATTCTGTCTATTGATATTGCGGACATCGACATAGGTAAGAACATCGGTGCGGCTCTGCAAATCGATCAGGCTAATGCAGATAAGAATATTGCACAGGCAAAAGCTGAAGAGCGCCGTGCTATGGCAGTAGCTTCCGAACAGGAAATGAAAGCAAAAGCACAGGAAGCTCGTGCCAAAGTGATCGAAGCAGAAGCTGAAGTTCCTAAAGCAATGGCTGAAGCTTTCCGCAGTGGAAACTTAGGCATCATGGATTATTATCGCATGAAGAATATCGAAGCTGATACTTCCATGCGTGAGAATATCGCCAAGCCGACAACAGGCAATGCTGGCAATCAGCCATTGAGCAAATAATCGTTCACAAACGCCGGAATCCGATTTCATTTCAGTCGCAAGACGTTCTCTCCTTTTCTATGGAAAAAGAAAGAGACTTCTTCTGAACTTAAATCCGGTTCCGGCGTTTCTATTTATAGATACAATCCTATTATAAAACTAAAACCTTTCAATGACATGAAAAAGTACTTTCCATCCTCTGAATTGATAATCAATGAAGACGGTTCAGTATTCCATCTTCACGTAAAACCCGAATGGTTGGCAGATAAAGTAATCCTAGTAGGTGACCCCGGACGTGTAGCACTCGTAGCTTCTCATTTCGAAAACAAAGAATGTGAAGTGGAAAGCCGCGAATTCAAAACCATCACGGGTACTTACAAAGGTAAACGGATTACGGTAGTCTCTACAGGAATCGGTTGCGATAACATCGACATCGTAATGAATGAATTAGATGCACTCGCCAATATCGACTTTGTCACCCGTGAAGAAAAGGATCAGTTCCGCCAACTGGAATTAGTGCGTATCGGCACATGTGGCGGCCTACAACCCAATACGCCTGTCGGAACTTTTGTATGTTCGCAAAAGTCCATCGGTTTCGACGGGTTACTGAATTTCTATGCCGGACGTAATGCCGTATGCGATTTGCCTTTCGAACGTGCTTTCCTCAATCACATGGGTTGGTCGGGAAATATGTGCGCTCCTGCTCCTTACGTCATTGATGCCAGTGAAGAATTGATCGACCGGATCGCCAAAGATGACATGGTACGTGGAGTGACAATCGCTGCCGGAGGTTTCTTCGGTCCTCAAGGACGTGAACTTCGTATCCCGTTAGCAGACCCGAAACAGAATGATAAGATTGAAGCGTTCGAATATAAAGGTTACAAAATTACCAACTTCGAAATGGAAAGTTCGGCTTTGGCAGGACTTAGCCGGTTGATGGGACACAAGGCAATGACCGTCTGCATGGTGATAGCCAACCGACTTATCAAAGAGGCCAACACCGGATATAAGAATACAATCGATACGCTGATTAAGACAGTACTTGACAGGATATAAATCTATATTCAGGAGGATTAAATTGTAATCGAAAGAATAAAATTGCAATTAAAAGAATGTATAATGGTTTGAATCTTTCACTGATAATATGTGTGGATTCAAGCCATTGTTTTTTTATTAATAACCAATCGTAAATCTCTCCTGGTGGTGTTTCGGATATTCCAGTTCATCAATCATGGCGGCGGCATAATCTTCAACAGAGATATGGCTGTTTCCTACAATATCTACAATCATATCATCTTTTCCCAACCGATAACGTCCTGTACGTACTCCCGGACGCATATCCGCTGCCGGAGAGAAAAATACCCAGTCTATTTCCTTTTCTTTCTTTAAAAAGTTCAGATAAAACTCTCCTAGAGCTTTCACTCCCGGCAATATATTTTCGGGTACCTCACCGGAATCCATCAGACGCAAGCCCGGAGCGATAAACAAAGAACCGGCACCGCCCACCATCAAAAAGCGATTAACACCCGCTTTCTTCACTCCATCAATAATGGTCAGATAAACTTTGATTGTTTCATCGTATATATCAGGATTATTCCATCCCGGATTGAATGCACTAATAACCGCATCTGCACCTTTACAAACGGCAGCCACTTCATCAAGCGCGGAGACATCGGCTTTCACCACTTTCAGATTTTCATTCTCTATCTTTATCTTTTCCGGATGACGAACTACTGCCGTAACCTCGAAACCACGATTCAATGCTTCATTCAGAAGGGCAGAGCCCACAAAGCCGCTTGCCCCGATAAGGACTATCTTTTTCACTTTCTCCATATTCTAATATATTATAATGTTACTACTATATAATAAATAACACTACAACATTCAGAATGTTAGTTCTCTTTTAGAAAATTAATTATCCGATATAAGATTCTATTGTCTCTTTCAACTTTTCCAAAGAATAGGGCTTTGAGATAACAGCGTTGCATCCTGCCTGAATAGCCTGTTGCTGTTCAGTATAGAAAGCATACGCGGTCACTGCAATAATAGGCACAGTCAGAGAAATAGTACGGATCTTTTCAGTGGCTTGAATACCGTCCATGATCGGCATACGAATATCCATCAGAATCAAATCCGGCTTTTCGCGGATAAAACTATTGATGGCTTCCTGTCCGTTGCGTACCCATGAAATAATATATTCCTTATTCAGAAGAATATTAAGTTGGACAAAGTTCGACTCAATGTCTTCTACCACCAATATCTTTTTACGTTTATCCTCATCGACGTTCTTCTTATGTGAGAGGCTTCTTTCAGCAACTTCTTTCGGTACTTCCTGATAAGGCAAATAGAGTGCAAACGTACTCCCCTGCCCCAATTCTGAAGTTACCTCGATACGGCCGCCCAGTCGTTCTACAATGCTTTTACAAATTGAAAGCCCTAATCCGGTGCCTTGCACAAAATCATTCAGTTTCTCAAACCGGGTGAAAATTTGAGGGAGTTTCTCTTTGGATATACCGCAACCCGTATCGCTGACATACAGTTTCAGCCAGGATCCTTCATATTTCAAGCCTAAAGTTATACTTCCCTTTTCCGTATTTTTAATCGCGTTCGACAAGAAATTGAACAATACCTGCATCACACGGTTACGATCAGTAGAAGTCCAGTATTCTCCTTCGGGACGAATCACTTTCAATTCTACATTCGACTTCATCTTCAGCTGGTGCACTTTTTCCACTTCTTCCACTAGTCCTGCAATCTCAACCTGCTGGAAATGCATTTCCGATTTGCCGGATTCAATACGGGAAAGGGCTAAAATATCATTGATTAACTGTAATAACAAGTTACTGTTTTTCTGAATAATTTCCAGATACTCCATTTTCTCTTCTTCACTTTCTGTCACTGCGATAATCTCCGAAAAACCAACAATAGCATTCAACGGAGTACGAATTTCATGGCTCATATTAGCTAAAAAGACCGACTTCATTTTATCAGCATCTTCCGCACGACGTTTAGCTTCGATCAATTCCTGCGAACGCTGAATCCGGTCTCCGATGTCATGTATCAACGCAAGTACCCTGTTTCCTTCAAAGGGGGCGATACGTGCCTGAAAATAATGCAGACTTCCATCCACTTCAAGCGGATATTCTATTTCCTTCAACTTACCATCACGCAAACATTCCCTAATGTTACAAATAAACAAGTCGCTAACCTCCGGTGAATAAATAGATCGTCCATCTGCTCCGCGTAGCACTTCCACAGGGTGAAGCAATATCGTTCCCGGTGCCATCAGGACATCGGTAATAAAGAAATTATCATCAAAAATAAAAATGAATTCCGGCAATGCTTCAATTATTTTGCGATTATACTCTTCCAGATATTTGATATGTTGCTCCTTTTCGCATTGTGAAGTGACGTTCACCGTATATGCCAGCAGTTTACCCGGATGACTTTCGCAACTCTCTTTGTAAGACAGAAAATGATCTTCCAGCCAAATTACTTTCCCTTGTTCACTTATACAACGAACTCTAATTTGTGAAGTCTTAGAGTCTGATGAAAGCATTTCTGCAAAGGCTTGTTTATAGAATTCAATATCTTCCGGATGAATAAACCGATAGAAATCATCTATATCTTCAAAAATGATCCCGGCATCCTTTAATCCCAGTGTAAAAAAATAATCGTTTGAAAAGGAGCATTTGCCCGTAATGATATCATATTCCCACAAAGCTATTTGATGAGCTGCAAGGACAGAAAATATTTCTTGTGAGTTCTCCCGTATGAGTTCACTCTTTTCATTGGAAGAATATAAATTAATCGCTGGTTCCATAAGCATTATTGTTTTATTTTGTTTGGTGTACCACTGCACGGCAGCAAATATAAACAAATAAAGCACAAGTTGTGCTCAATTTTCTGTTTTTTACTTAGAAACAATTATCTTTGCTCATCCAAAAAGAAAAAACAATGATTCAAGATACTATCTGTGCCATCGCTACCGCTCAAGGCGGTGCTATCGGAAGCATCCGCGTTTCCGGTCCGGAAGCTATTTCTATTACCGGCAGCATCTTCAAGCCAGCCAAAGCTGGCAAATTATTGAGCGAACAAAAACCATATACTTTGACATTCGGGCGTATTTATGACGAAGACGAGATGATTGATGAAGTGCTCGTCAGCCTTTTCCGTGCTCCTCATTCGTATACGGGAGAAGACAGTACGGAAATCACGTGTCATGGTTCCACTTATATTCTTCAACAGGTAATGCAGTTGCTTATTAAAAACGGTTGCCGCATGGCCCAGCCGGGAGAATATACGCAACGTGCTTTCCTCAATGGAAAAATGGATTTAAGTCAGGCAGAAGCTGTGGCGGACTTGATTGCTTCTTCATCTGCTGCCACTCACCGATTGGCAATGAGCCAGATGCGGGGTGGATTCAGTAAAGAGCTGACAGATCTACGCAACAAGTTGTTGAATTTCACTTCCATGATTGAATTGGAGTTGGATTTCAGCGAAGAGGATGTGGAATTTGCCGATCGTTCGGCATTAAGGAAACTGGCAGATGAAATTGAACAGGTCATTTCGCGGTTGGCTCATTCATTTAGTGTCGGCAACGCCATTAAGAATGGTGTTCCCGTAGCTATCATCGGTGAAACAAATGCCGGAAAATCGACTTTACTGAATGTATTATTGAATGAGGATAAAGCCATTGTCAGTGATATTCACGGGACAACACGTGATGTAATCGAAGATACTGTCAATATCGGAGGAATCACTTTCCGGTTCATTGATACCGCCGGAATCCGGGAAACCAATGACACGATTGAAAGTTTGGGTATTGAACGTACTTTTCAGAAGTTGGATCAGGCGGAGATTGTTCTTTGGATGGTAGATGCTGTGAATGCCGCTTCTCAAATTGAACAGTTATCGGAGAAAATAATTCCACGTTGCGAAGGAAAACATTTGATTGTTGTATTCAATAAGGCTGATTTGATTGAAGATAAACAGAAAGAGAATGTATTATCTTTATTAAAAGACTTCCCCAAAGAATCTACGGAATCTATTTTCATCTCGGCCAAACAACGGAAGAATACAAGTGAGCTACAAAAAATGCTTATTGATGCCGCACACTTGCCTACAGTGACACAGAATGATATTATTGTGACAAACGTAAGACATTACGAAGCTTTAAACAAAGCTTTGGAAGCTATTCATAGAGTACAAAACGGACTTGATTCGCAGATTTCCGGGGATTTTCTTTCGCAAGACATACGAGAGTGTATCTTCTTTATTTCGGACATAGCGGGGGAGGTTACGAATGATATGGTACTTCAAAATATCTTTCAACATTTTTGCATCGGAAAATGATATATCGCAATTAACCGCAACGAATTAGAACCAACTATAATGAAGTCGCTGAAATTCAGCGGCTTTTTTATTTACCCCAAATCCAGTTCATAGCGATTGGATAGTGTTGTTCACCATATTTTTCTACCGTATTTCTACTGCGAAACAAATTGGGGTTTGTCCCCGATGTCACACTGAGGTAGTCGACAACATGTGTTGACAATGGTTTACATAGGTAGACAAAAAGCGAAATTAAAACTATATGGTTTCACTAAAAATATGGAGAAAACAACATGGAAGTAAAAAGAATTTGCCAATGGTGTGGTAAGCCATTCATTGCGAAGAAAACTACCACTAATTATTGTAGCCACCAATGTGCCAGTCAAGGCTACAAACATCGTATGAGAGAACGAAGACTCGAACTTCGTGAGTTACAGGATTTGATAGAAGTCAAAAGTAAACTTGACCATCAAGACTACTTTACTTTTGCACAAGCCGCACAGTTGATGGGCGTTTCTCGCCAATACATTTACAAACTCGTCAAAGAAGATAAGTTAAGAGCTTCAAGAATCAGTGCAAGGATGTCAATCATTCGCAGAGCCGATATTGAACTGATGCTTAAAACGCGCCCCTATGAACGAAGAAGAATTAAAGATGACCTTGATATAACTGAGTACTACACTGCCGAGCAAATTTCCGAAAAGTACAAAGTATCGCAAAAATGGATTTGGGCATATACAAGAGAGAACAATATCCCCAAAATCCGTATCCGGCAGTTCAACTATTATAGCAAGAAGCATATTGATACTGCGTTTGCCAAATACAAGACAGACGATGCACTGACCGAGTGGTACACTCCTGATGAGATTGAACAAAAGTATGGGATGAGTCGGGTTGCCATCCGCTCCCATGTCTATCGCAACAACATCCCGTCCAAGAAAGAACACGGTCAGATATTCTACTCAAAGCTACATTTTGACCTATCCAAGCAGACTGCCGAAGATAATTCTTCGGAATACTATACCGTACAGGAAGCCATGAAGAAATATAATCTTTCCAGAGACTCTGTTTATGGCATTCTGCAATTTCACGAAATCAAACGTGAGAAGAAAGGGCGTTTCGTCAGGTTCCTGAAAGTGGAATTTGATCATGTAATGGGCGTCAGAAAATAAGCCTAAGTCTGAATTTAGGCAGATCAGAAAATGATTCTAAAAATGAGCATTGTCTGCGTCAAGTCATTACGGACATTTGCAGCAAATCAAGTATAAACTAATAATAATTGTAACCATGTTAGAATGTAAAACAGTAACATTGAGAACACGTCCTTTGAAAAACGGGATGCTTTCTTACTATCTGGATTATTATCCAGGCTATCGTGACCAGGAAACAATGAAGACCATCCGCCACGAAGGATTGAACATTTATATTTATGCCAATCCTAAGAATGAACGTGAACGCAACTTCAATGCAACTATGTCGGAAAAAGCGGAAGCCATCCGATGCCGACGCTTTGAATCTATCGTTAATGACAGGTATGATTTTTTTGACAGGCACAAACTCAAAGCGGATTTTCTGGAATACTACCGCAGGCAGCTTCGTAAGCATGACCAAAAGTGGGAATTTGTGTACCACCATTTCTACAACTTCGTTCATGGCAAATGTACTTTTGAAGAAATTGATATTGACCTTTGCAATAAGTTTCGTGAGTATCTGCTAAATGCCAAGCAACTCAGGCGTGACGGTCGCATTTCAAAAAACTCTGCTTCCGGCTATTGGTCAACATTCAGGGGACTTTTGAAAATCCTTTATCGCAATCGGCTAATCAAGACCAATATCAATGACTTTTTGGATAAAATCGAAACAGAAGATACTCCAAAAGATTATCTAAGTGTGGAAGAACTATACAAATTGGCAGAAGCACCTTGCAAAAAGCCAATTCTGAAAACAGCGGCATTGTTCTCATGTCTGACCAGTCTTAGAATCAGCGACATACTATCGTTGCAATGGCATGAAATCATTGACTTTGCAGCTGGAGGAAAATGTGTCCATACAATTACCCAAAAGACCAAAACAGAGGACATCATTCCAATCAGTGACGAAGCCCTGCAATTAATCGGCTATTCTCCGGAAAAAACCGGATTAGTATTTAAAGGATTGAAACGAAGTTGGACACAGCAACCCATGAAAGAGTGGATTCGCGAAGCCGGTATTACCAAGAATATCACTTTCCACTCCTACCGAAGAACATACGCAACACTTCAAGGAGCAGCCGGCACAGACATACGTACCATTCAAAGTAACATGGCACATAAAAGTATTACCACGACACAACGGTACATGAAAGTTGTGGACAGCAACAAGCGTGAAGCCAGCAACAGAATCTCTTTAATCCGCAAGTAAGAATTAAGGTTCAAATAATCCCGTTTTTATTGCTCAGAATATGATATTTTGCATCAAATCATACTCTGAGCATATTTTTTCTTAAATTCTGAACAATTATCCATCGCAAACTGCAACTATTTGGAAATCTGCATATACATTTGTTTTATTGTAAAATTCAAACAATATCAGTTTATGACGAATAGTATTAAAATCACTCCTCAAAGAACCAGTTTCATACTTTCAGCAAGTGTCATTCTTTACTGGACAACAGACTCCTATTTATATCTCAATTGCCATATCAACCTGATGGAATATTCCACTCCAGTTATTCTATACATTACGGCAATGATACTCGCCTGTGGAGTACTTAAGCATTTCTTCTTCCAATTCATTACAAAGAATGAATTGAGTTTGTCTTTTGGCAAGCAAGTAAAACCTCTTCCTGTTGAACTAACTGAACAAATTAAGGAAATTGAACTGGAGTGTCCAAACGACAAGGACATAAATCCGGTAAATTTAGTTGCAGAAAGTGTTGTAAAACAAGATTATATGGATAATTATGAAGTACGTGTAGCTGAGATTGAACGTAAAAAAGCCGAAAGGCAGGCAGACATTAAGCGTGTCATTCATGAATATACCACATTTGTAATGACTGAATTTCTCTCAAAAGAAAATCTTGAAATTCTGCATGAAAATATAGAGTATTTCGCGCACGGACGACCTGATTTATATAAGCCAATCCGTTCAGTATTGGATAATCCACTCCGTTCTATCGACCTGATGCATTTCGTATGGAATATCGGAGAGAGATTGAGTATTTCTCTTATAGACAGAGCTACATTCATACATACTATATTCCCATATGAACTAAAAGATGCTTCGATTAAATATCTGTCTAAAAATCTCCGGACATGCGGAGTTTGCAAAATAGCACTTGATATTCCTAAAACCGGAGATTATCACTTCAAATGTATGAAGAATGACCCTGAATCGGACTTAGATTCAACCAATTAGGGTTATTCAACACAGACCGAAATATTATTGCTTTCTGTGGTTTGTCAGCGTTACATCATTGTGTTGATTTGCAGCATGTTAAACAAAACAGTGTTATATCATGCAAAGGAATAAACTAACATTTAATGACCTGCCTGAAGTGGTAGGAGAACTTTGCGAGAGAATCGCAAGTATGGAAACGTTGCTGGCGGAAAAACTTCATCAGCAGCATAACGAAGTAAAAAAGGACACCCATGTTCCAATGACCGTTGATGAAGTCTGCGAATATCTTGGTATCTCAAAATCATCTTTTTATTACAAAGCCAAGCATGGTGGTATTCCAATCATCAAACAAGGAAAACACTTGTTTATCTATCGTGATGAATTGGACAAATGGTTGGAAAGCGGAAGAAAAGGAGACACGCCTATAAGCATAGAAGAGGAACACGCCCGAATGCTTGCAGCTACACGTCGCAAAGCCAATCCTAAAAACTGGTGAGTATGGAAACGATAGCATCCAATCAAGATCTTGCTCAGGTCGCTACAAGATGGCAAGATACTATGCTCAGTTTGGGAAAAGAGTACAAGCAGGAGCCGGAAGTTCTGAAAATAGGCGGAGTGCCTATCGGGACATTGGGAAATTTCAGTGCATCCATAGGCAAGGCTAAAAGCAAAAAGACTTTCAATGTTTCCGCTATGGTGGCAGCTGCTTTGTCCGGAAAGGAAGTCCTTAACTACACAACGGATTTCCCAAAAGGAAAGAACCGCATCCTTTACATTGACACCGAGCAGAGTCAGAACCATTGTATGATTGTGATGCATCGTATCATGCAAATGGCAGAGTTGCCAGCCAATCAGGATTGTGACCGTTTCTATTTTCTCGCTCTACGCAAGTTCAACCCCAAGGAGCGTTTGGCTATCATAGACGATGCAATCAGTCAGATTGAAGGTCTTGGTTTCGTGGTGATTGACGGAATCCGTGACTTGGTTTACGACATCAATTCACCGAGTGAAGCCACATGCGTAATATCCAAACTTATGCAGTGGACAGACGAATATCAGATTCATCTTCACACCATCCTTCACCAGAACAAAAGCGATGAAAATGCCCGTGGACACATCGGCACGGAAATCAACAACAAAGCGGAAACGGTTATCCAAATCGAGAAAGACAAGGATGACTGTAACATCAGCAAAGTGGAAAGTGTGCATACTCGTTCCAAAGACTTTCTGCCATTCGCCTTCTGCATCAATGACCAATCACTTCCCGAACTTCTGCCGGACTATATGCCGACAAAGAAGGGCGCAGGTCGTCCCAAACAGGAACCGTTCTCCCCTTATAGGGATGTCCACGAAGCCATCCATCGCAAGGCTCTCGAATTGGCTTTTAACGGGAAAAAGACAATTTCGGGATATAAGGCTTTGGAAGAAGAACTGACCATTGCCTATGAACTGGCAGGAACGAAATTTAATCACAACAAGATTGTGGAGATAATCAAGTTTCTCACGAACAAACGGATGGTGGTTCAGGAAAGCCGTGGCATTTATCGGTTCATGCCGGATTACCACTATTGATTCTCCACTTGACTTTATTCTAAAAGCGTGTATTGTGATGTATGTTAAAGTTTAAGCGCAACGACTGGTTTCATGATAATTCTCGAAACTGGTCGCTGCCATTATATTTGCCAATGCTCTTGTGGATAATTCCTTTGGAATAGGTTGTGGCAATCAGTATGGAAAGATTGTTCCTCTTCTGCCATTTGTAGATTTTGACGCCTGTACAATTAAGGTTATGACAAAACTGCAATATTTGTATTGGCATATAAAATGACACTTTACTTTTTGAATAATTTCTTTTTTCGCTGTTTTTCAATATGAGCCTCTGTTATATTTCAGCAAACCTGCTGGAACAATTCATATTCGAGTACCGGCAAAACGATATGCCAAATGCCAAACAAATTTCGCCTTTTGCTCACTTTCTCTGTTGGGCAAATGTTCTGATACAATTTAAAAGTTCTGAATCGGCACTACTGTAACACCAAATGTGACATTAATGCCATTTAAGTTGCCATATAAATACACATTTATACGACAATTATTCTCTCTAAATCGTCTTTGACAGTCATTCAAAGCCATAAATATCAAACATTTTACTTCAAAGCACGTCTTTTTTAAGTCACGGGCTTGCCCGCTGTACAGACTTTATCTTATATGGGGAGCCTAATACCCCAAACGACCAATCGGCCGTTTGAGAATGCCAATTTTCCAGCAAGCTGATTGGATAAAAAAAGCGTTATTTAAGCACTTTTTCTTTTCGCCAGCCTCATCCTCATCTTTCTCGACCAAAAGCGAAATTTGCACACTTAATTACGCCCTGGGCTTGCCCATTATACGACCTCTATTGAGTTAGGGTAACTCAATACCCCAAGCAATAAATCGCTCGTGAGAAGTTGCCAATCCCAGGCAAGCAGGATATGGCTTTATTGCGATTATAAAATGCCTTAACTCTCCACGCAATCATGTTTTGGATGGGCTTGTAATATCCTTGTAGCCTCTGTTTGACAATTACCATAGGCAAGCATATTTCAGTAGTGCTTTTACGAACTCTTTTATGAACCCTACTGGTTCTTTTATGAACTCTTATGTGAACTCTTTTCTTGCTTTTAAGTGGTATCCTGGAGTAACGTCGGCCACCATAAATGCAGATACTAGATGATGAACACAGAACTATTGTCCGAACGCTTGCCAATTTAACGACATGAATCTGCCATATCCCAAAGGCGATTTTGCCAACCTCAAAATGACATTATAATTATTCAATATCCAATGCAGGAAGACTATTATCTTCAAATCTATCAAAGTCAGATTGGAAAAGACGGTCTTGAATAATCCTGTACTTTTCAAACTCTGATTCAGCAAACTCTTTGGCATATTCGGCAGAAACCTTTCCGCTATCCTGTAATATCGGGCTCTCAAATAAATTAATGAATTTGTCTATTCGCTTTGCCCAATCTTCCATTGTCATAGGTATATGACGCATAGCCATACTTTCTGCCATATCAAGGGCCGCATTGACTATCCTGCCCATTTCTTCCAATTCTTTTTCTCGCAAATAGTTCTTTGCAACAGACACGTCAGTTTTGACAATTTTTCCATTCGGAGCATTCTCCCAAGTGGTCAATCCCATGTGTTCCTTATTCGCATCGGCTCGTTCAACTATCAACTCCGCAGCGGTATGCCCATGCACAGCATAGTGCATTTTGTTCTGTATCTTCTTGAAAAAAAGACGGGTTGTCGGAGCATCCTTGTTATAGTCTATTGCCGTAGCATAGATATCCGTGAGTTTCTGATAAAAACGACGTTCACTCAACCTTATCTCCCTTATTTCGGCAAGCAAATGCTCAAAGTAATCCATACCTAAGAAAGCCCCGTTCTCCATTCGCTTATGGTCAAGCACATATCCGCGAATAGCGAACTGGCGGAGGACAAACGTACACCACTGCCGGAATTGAGTGGCACGAACAGAATTGACACGATATCCGACACTGATAATAGCATCGAGATTATAGAAGGTCGTGTTATAATTTTTGCCGTCAGACGCAGTTGTTTCCATTTTGGAAATAACTGAATTTTCAAGCAATTCACCACTCTCAAAGATATTTTTAAAGTGTTTGCTGATTGCAGGTACTCCCACATCAAAAAGCTGAGATATAGCCTTTTGCGTTGCCCAAATGGTCTCATCTTTATACATCACATGAATTCCATCCTCTTTGCCTTCAAGCATGAAGATGAGAAATTCTGCCGTACTATTTCGTATTTCTATATTCTTTGCCATATCTTAATTATCATTTTCACATTTGAGCCAACAGCTATTACATACCAATCTGATACCCAACTCAAATATCAGGTTTTATTGTTGATTAATACCATATAGTCAAGAAGACTTTTCAATAAACTCATCAGTGCAATTGGGGATTGCAAGCCTATTACACTAATTGTGTCTTGGAATCTTGATATAGTTTTTTCAATCTCCATACAGACATGTCGATAAGCGGCTCAAACATAAAACTATTAAGGTGTATATTTTCGGGAGTTATCAGATTGACCTCTTTAATAAGTAACTGTATGTTGTTATTAGGAGAACATAGCTCTTCAAATTTCTTTGTGAGTTCGGAAGTCTGATTTGATGTAATACGGTTATAGAAAATATTGAAATCCTCGATAAGCATTACTTGTTTTAGCTTGGATATCATATAATCTTCCGCTTTTAATCTTATGGCAGCAGCAAAAACTATCTTGTTCTCAATGTGAATTTCATCAAGAGTCGGCTGGCCACAAAGAGCTTCCGCCGTGTTGTAAATATATTTTTTTATATTGCAATCAGTATTTGCTGTTGGCAACCTATGCGCATCTATATTGTTACTCACAATTTGAGCTATGTCGTTTACTGTCAAACTTGCCGTTTCAGTTTTAACATGAAGACATGAGGTTAATTTAATATATTCCGATTTGGAAGGATCGGTGGAGATGTCTTTGGAATATTCAATAAGATTACGCACCAAAGGGATTAAGGCAATGAAGAATTCTGGTTTATCCGCATTGCTCTTTATGAGTTTGAATGGTTCTCTCAAATATTCAGCCTGATGAAATTTAATTTCATCATTAGCATCTTTATAGGCCATGTATGTGCTATTTCTTTTAACTCTCAGACGGGATGATATTGTTCGATAAAAATCAAAATTGTGGGTAAGGATTATCATCTTGAATCTTGCGTCATCTTTCAAATCGCAAAGGTATTCAACTATCGCGTATTTATTCTTGTAGTCAAACGAGTCTGAGACGTCATCAAATACAAGAATATGCTCTTGCCCTCCATCATGTTTCATCTTTTCGATAGCAAAGAGCAGTTGTAGAGTATAGAATGCCCTCCGTTCCCCTTTACTTAGAACGATTTCTTCCAAAACTTTTGACTCAACTACTTTTTGGCCAGCTTGAGTGTTGTATTCAAAAGATAATGCTGCCGCTTCCTCATTAAGTAAAAGGTCGGTCTGATTCTTGATTTTTACTTCAAAAGGAACTGAAAATCTTCGATTGAAAATACTTATTGTCTTTTCCCAAGCAGATCTTTGCCCTGCCGCTTGTTGAAGCACAGAGTCCAATGTGGGTTTGGCTTCTTGATAAGCCGTTAATAAGTCAACGGCTTTACCCTTAAATTTGGCAAAATACCCCTTCCATACTTCTTTGTGAAAATTGTCGTAGTCAAGTAATTTGTCTACCAAATCTGGTTGGTTTTCAATTATCTCTTTGAACTGCCGCAAAGATTCGTTTGCGCTGGCTTTTTTATCAATCTTTTCAAATGCTTTTTTGACTGCGGCATCGTTAAGAATGCCAGAAAGTTCGTCACTTATTAAATTTGCAAGCGAGGCTGCAGAATCAATTGTGGTTTTATCATCACCCAATACAATTTTATGGCTGACTTCGAAGAATGCGTTATCTGCAACAGATTTAGATAGCTCAGAGGCTTGGTAAGTGCCAAATGTTTTGCCATTTTTCTGCCTGAATAGTTTCGAAGATTGTAATATAGCTTGGTATTTATCGGAATAATCTTTTAAGGCCTTATGATTAGCATCAATGAATGCTTTGACTTTGCCATCTTTATCAAAGATGCTGTTATATTTAAAATTATAGCATATCTCGCTCCCAGCAACCTCAGCCATCACTTCCTCAAACTTGCTATAGAAAAGGCTCGGCTTGCTTTCACAGAATGTTCGAACAAATTCTGATACAATATCAGTGCTTCTTGCGTGGTCGCTAATGTCCTTGAACAATGCTTTCTGTTTTTCAGACAAGTTTTTTAGGATATCATCATATTGCTGCTTTAACACACTGTCAGCTAGGAACGAGGTGATATTCTTTGGCGTTTCAGAATCAGGCTCTTCGCAGTTCGAGACATATATTGAAACCGGCAATACGACATTGCCGTGTTCATCCTTTATATCAATACTCCCAGCAATATCTGCTACTACATCTTTGACTTTGTCAGCTTTGCCTTGCCCATATAATTGTAGGGTTTTAGCAAAAGAAGTCTTCATTAAACCATTGGGCGCATATATAAGCACCGCATTCTCTCCGTCGAAAGTCAATTCTTGTGAAAGCTTTGTTATGCCAAAGCAATGATCCAAATTTAAATTTATTTTATTCATAATTTCTATCTAATGTATGTGATATATAATGTCTTTACTATAAGTCAAGCCACTCAAATTCACTCTGATTTATTACCGTATTCAGTCGCTGACTCTGCCACCATGCTATATTCTTCCTCAGTTGTCTCATATGGTTTGATTCTTCTATCCTCAAGATAGATGTGGCAAAGCATATATTCCAAAGCATCTAAAGTCTGTTGGCGGATTTTTGGTTTCAGCTGACATTCCCAGATGGTAATGCAATGCCAACCCATTGAAGTTAGCTGTTGCCGTTCCTCTCTATCTCTACTCCGATTGCGCTCAATTTTATTTTGCCAAAAATCGACATTTGTCTTGGGAAGGACATAGTATTTACAGCCTTCGTGACCATGCCAGAAACAGCCGTTTACGAAAATAACAGTTCTGTATTTGCGTAAAACCAAGTCGGGATGTCCGGGAAGCCGTGGGTGATTCAGCCTATACCGAAAACCACGGCTGAACAAGAACTTTCTCACCAATAATTCTGGTTTTGTGTTCTTGCCCTTTATAGCAGACATGCAACGATGACGTTGTTCCTTGGTCAGTTTGTCCATCTTTAAATGAAACCATTATATTCTATCGAAGAATCCTTCGTACTCTTCGTCAATTATCTTCCACTCTCCGGTCTTACGTCCTCCTACACGGGCAATTTTGTGCAAGTCTTGCAGACGTTTTATGTATTTCAGAACCTGACGTGTTGATAGTCCCATTGATTCTGCCATTTGAGCTGTACTGACCTTAGGATTCGTAGATATCAGCTTATATATCTGGCGACTTGCTTTTATGAACTCTTTTGTGAACTCCACAGGTTCTTTTATGAACTCTTTTGTGAACTCCGCAGGTTCTTTTACGAACCCTTTCTTTTGATATGTATTGTCAGCAGTGGTATTATTACCAACATAATTCAAGTTCCAAAGCGTCACATGAAACTCTGAAGCATCTGAGGTAAATTCAGGAATATGATTAGCCAGATGTTGGTATTGCTTATACGCATCCATTATCTTCTTCATTCCACTACCGCGTCTCTCCATAAGTCCTAACCGACTGAAAAAATCTGCCAACAGCGGATTTCTTCTTTTGGACGGCACAGTAAGTGGGTTCAGTTGTTGGATAAGTTTACCATCCAACATACCTCCCGGAGAATAGATTTCCAAACGGTCATCATACATATCAATGTGTATTTCACTGCCCATTTGCATATAGTCACGATGAATAATCGCATTTGCTATCGCTTCCGTCACAGCACGTTCCGGATAATCCGGCAGTTCTTCACGATAATCGTCTTCCTTCCACCATTTCTTATGGGAATTATTTCTGACGAAAGACACGGCATCCTGTAGCTGACCTATTACGCAACCCTCCAATTCAACATCATCTATCGCTTCCCCCAAGCCACTTGTCATATCCAAGCCATTCCAGCGAGTACAGAATATACGTGACTGCCTGACAGGAGATTCATCTGCCAACAAAGCACCTGCATTTGTTAGTCTGCCATCTTCGTCGACAATACCCCAAGACACAAACTCGCTGTTTTCAAATGAACGTTGCAGGCGCTTATAATGAACAGACCTGAGCTTTGAAAATGCCATGTCCTTAAAACTTTTATTGGATGGGAGGCTATCGTATGTGCGTCCTGCACCTTTTAAAACAAGAGTCTTCAATTGAATGCGATTTGCCACAACGGATTCGTTCCCAACCCTTACAAATGCCAATCGTTGTTTGTCACCAATATAGTAATATGGAGTCTCCTGTCCGGGATATACATGCAATAATACAAGCTTCTTTCCTTCCACTTCCTTGAGATCGAGATTGACGGCAGGTATTGGATCAAGTTTACTCTTTATCTCCTCACTGATTTTCTCAGCATCGCCTTTAGCATCAGCAAGCCCAACTATTTGGTCATCATCACTAATGCCAAAAATCAAAATTCCGCCTTCGCCATTTGCAAAAGCAGATACACTTTTAAGCCAACTTTTTGGATGTCTGACTTCGAGCATTTGCTTTTTATCATAAGCCGTAGCTTCACCTATCCATGTATATATATTAGTATCCATATCAAATTTTACCTAAAATTTAAAGAGTCCAATGGTTAATTCTTTTTTGTTTTATGATAAACTATCAGTTTGCCTATATCCTTTTTGTCATTTTGATATGACGATATGTATTCTGATTTTTTCAGTGCTTCTAATAATTGCCTATTCAAGGCATTGTCTGACAATTTGGCTCTCCTATCCTGATTGCACACTTCGATATAATCACCTCCAACAGAAGTCAGTAAATGTGCTATTACATTATGGTCATTGAGCCCAGTAGAAATCCCATATACAACCAATTCCAATTTCAATGATTCATTCTTTGAGATATTTATAAGAAGTGATGAGAATGCATCTGCATTGAATAAAATCCGTCCATACTCTGCAAGAATCATCAGTCTGTCTTGCCCTACATTCTTTAACTTGTCAATATCCGAGATATGTCCGGTGAATGATTTTAACAGCTTTCTATAATTATCTATGTTCAACATTTTGCTGCCAAACAAAGATACATATAGATCATCTTTATTACTTAAATCATCCGAACATATTTCACCAGACAACTCAGTCGCATAGTTATTAATAAACGATATCAGTTCATCGCTCATTCCACCTTTGTGTTCATAATAGAATGACACATTATTCCAAGTTGGCAACAATATCTTGGATTTTACAGCTACAGCATACATCTCCTCATTATCTATTCCTGCAAAATCATCTATATGATTATGTTGGCCTGTTAAATATGTGATTTTAACCTCTGCATCTATATCCGCATTGTTCAAGAGAAACATCAAAGATTCTGAGCTTTCATCTTGATATTTATCCTTTAGGCATTGAATTGTAGAAGATATATTGTCTTCAACATAGCCAATGAAAGAATCATTGTTTGTCTCCTTTATACGAGTATAATTAAGATTTTCGGCAGATATAGTGTTGTCTTCGGAATGAAGTCGCCTCGTTATAATATATATATTCTCAAGATTAATTTTGTAACAATCGTTCTCGATAACACAATCAAGCAAATCCTCAGAACCATTGCATAAACTAACAAATCGGCTCACCTTTACCAACATCAGCGATTTATCCAACGTGATACCTTCACTATGTTCAACCAAAAACTTATAATTATCATTAAGCCATTTTTGTTGTATCTGTCCCAAATTTGGACAAAACTTTAGATATGCCTCTATGAGATTGTCCTTCTCTGCCGAATTATTCCAACTTACTATATTATTCCATGAATTTGTATATTCAATGAAATGTCTGAAAACTTTCCTCTGTTGCTTACCTTCATTGTAATATTGAGCCAAGAATTGTAGCGGAGCATTTTCACATTCCAATCGAAGCATTACATGTTCAAATTTTTCACTCAGAACATTATGCGAGGCAAAATAATCCAATAAATCTATATTAAGAATGGCATCGCTCTCAAACATATAATCCTTCAATTCCTTGACAAAATTCTCAATCTTGTCTATATGGTATTCATAAGGTTGCCTTTCTTCAATTTTCATTGATAACAAAAGTTCCCTATCTGCCAATGAAACCATACCTTCATAGAAATATGATATATAGTCGTAGTAATCTTCGTCAAGGTAGCCTCTGCGAACAAACACATTCATCATCGGAGTTAATCCGAGGCTCTTATATTCATCTGTTTCTCCTAACTTGTATTTTCTTATTAGGTCCTTTAATCTCAAAGATTTCGCTTTAATTTTTTCCTGCTGAATGCGTCTACGTTCTTTGTGAAAATATGCAATACCATTCTCTAACTGTTCTACACGGTCAAAGTACTTGATTTCTTTATCAATACTTTTAAAATCAATTACAATAGATGTCGTATAATTATATCCGGAATAATATTGATACGTTATATTTTTAATTTCCAACAACTTATTAAATAAAGTTTCTTCTTTCGCGATTTGTTCTAAAGTGAAATAGTTGTTATCAATTTGTATTGCTAATGGTCTTCTAGGCACAGTATGCCAAAACTTAAACAGAAACAGCCGCCTCAAATCTGTTTTACTTAAATTTACATCTTGTTTGAAGATTTGTTCTTTTTTAGACAGGGCATTTTCAGATTCCTCAATAGCTTTTAAAGCAAGGGGAATAAAATTAGATTTACTGCTGATACACTTATAAATCTTTCCCTCCCTTCGATGCAACAAAGCAAAATCTTGGGGATAATAGTTTTTATAAACTATCATCCCAAATAGTTTAGTCTTATTAAGCTGAAAATCACTTGCCTCACACAACTTATCACGATATTGTTTGTATTCATTTACAATGTTGGTCAGAATACGCATATCCTGAATAAAAAATGCCATTTCAGACAGATCTTCATCACTAATACCATCGTTTCCGCATCCTTTTGCCTCAAGTGCAGATTTGAGCTTGTCCTTTGAGTTCGAAGGATTGATTACAGGTATTACCGTTGTAATAAAGTCAAAGAACTTTGTTCTTTCTTCATCTTTAAAAATGTCATCTTTAATAGCATAGATAAAAGTGATATGTCGGCCAACTATCTTGGATTCATTGATAAGCTGATTAAGTTCTCGCAGTTTCAAGAATATACTCGGTGTCCCGAATCTGTCCAAATCTTCAATAATTACGACATTATAATCCGTTACTTGGAAAAAATACAGAATTTCGTCAAGATGTTTGTTAAATATAGAGTTATCTTCTATAACTTCAATTTCGCCCTCTTTCAAATTTAACTTATTCAGTTTTGAATTGCTATATGATTTGAAGACATAACGGGCAATCACATATAATACAAACAAAAGCCAAGCAGAAGCGGCTAAATCAAAAATTGTATTCCATATGCTACCCCAACTGAAGAAATCATAGATTGAGTCCACTCTTGCGAAATTCGGCTCAAATAAGATGAGAAAACAGACTAATGTCAATACACAACAAAGCGGATATCTTATCAGTTCACGATTCGACAAATGTACAATTTTTCTAAAACGAGAATTTGGTACAGTTCGCGTTTCTTCTCTATAAATGATTTGTTGCAGAATACTATATTCGATTTTGCGGTTAAGATTTTCTATGCGCTTTTCTTTTTCTGCATCTGTTAATTCGGCTGATGTATCCTGTTTTTCATCAGAAGCTATTTGTTCCTCATTAGCTTGCAGAGTTGCCAATGATATAGGCAGAAACTTATGTTCATTGGCAAAACCTTCCATGAGAGTAATGAGCACGGAGCTTTTTCCGGAGCCAAAAGGACCCGTTAGAGCAATGTTTTTTATATGCTCTTTTTCCGCTATAGACAAAGCTTCATTTAATTCAGTAACTGATTTATATGACGCTTCTGATTTATCTATTTTCTTAGGAAGTAGTGTATCAATTGCCATATCCGCCTTTTTTAATCTGTATTAACTAAATCCTTTGTTCGTATAATTCCACCATCAAATCATTGGAAATCAATTCTCTTGGCTGCATTTTTATGCGATATATGGGAGTTCGATTAATGCCCAATGAAATAAAAGAGGACAGATTTAACTTTAGGCATAGATTTCCGTTTTTAGTGCCCAAATATACTTTATCAACTTTATAATAACCATCAATCTCTCCACCAACCATAGGCAAGAAATACCTAATTTCCATTACATTGATAGATATCGGTATCTTCTCCATAGTATATGTCTTTGCGGTATGATTATCAAAATCGGAATAATCCGCATCTGTTTTTCGTACTAACCCTGTCAGAATATTCTTAATCTCTTGTTTAGGTTGTTGAGTCAAAGTGCCGACATTGTCAATGCTATCGATATGGAACTCCGTTTCAAGTTCAAACGGATCGCTGACATAGAAATGAGTCTGTAAAGCATCCACAAGCTCTTTGCTTTGAGCCGTTTCCCTTTTTATTGTTGAAGATTTTATTTTGAGAGACTTCCATATATTGGAATCTTCATCCTTCATCAAAGCAAGAATCAGATAATTACTATCACTCTTCGGACGATACAATTTGCCGTTCAGCCGTTGGAAATTGTCCTGAATGAACTGATAGCAATCCATGCCATCACGTGGCTGCAGAGTTCTGAATGTGTAGAGTCGATTGAGGGTGCCTTGAATCTTATTTCTGAATTCTTTACGGACATATTCTCTCCATATCGCTTGCGCACTCTTATTGTTGCGACCATACAACGATACGATGTACAAAAAGTTAACATCATAGTGACACAACAACAGCGTGTCTCTGTCAAACAGGCGATTTTCAAATTGGCGGTTAAGTTGCACTCCGCCATCCTGCGCCTTTAATTCTCTGTCATCAAAGGACAGGAATTTACTGTCTCCAGCCTTTTTGTTAGGAATTCGAGCACTGATAAAAAAATTGGGGATGGGATTATATCCTTCAGTCAATGTATCCCTTAACTGAGGATGTTCCCCGTTACCGTCACCATCCAAAAACAGATTCATGTTCCACTGAATGACATTTCTGGCGTATGTATATTGTTTGTATATCGATTTGTCGCCAAGCTGTGTCCTGTCATTCTTGGAACGCTTGTAATATTTGCTATCCCCAATGTAATAGGTAAGTTCAGATGTCAAATCAGACTGTTCGATAAGTCCTTGACCGACAAACATGTGGTCAACCAGTTTACCATCTCTTTGCTCTGTTAGTTCTTTTGGCAAATTTTGCTTGTCATTGCCACTTACCAAAGTGTCAATCATGACTTCAAAGATGCGCTCAAAATCTTTCGCCAGCAAATAGTCTTCCGCCTGCTTGTTCATCGCAATCTTATACTCCCTGTCAAAGAAAGCATAGCACAAATCCCATATCCGAAGAGCCTTGTCCGAGAAATACTTGTACTTGATTTGTTTCAGTCTTCTGCATCCAAGATTCCTGTCAATATAAGACTTCTTTAACTTATCACAAATGATAAGCGGATATTGGATATTGATTTCAAAAGAAAAACCATGTATTTCACGGATGTAATTCAATATCGAGAAGTATATAACAAGTAACTCTTCGTCAAAATTCACCATTTTTTTCCTGTTGACAGGCTCGATGTAAACAGGGCTTCCGTTTTGAATTACTGCTTGCGATGAAGTAATGGTTTTGTTCCAGTTGATTTTGTTATAACCGGAATGCACGTTCTTGGCCACAAATGTAAAATAGTCCTGATTGTTTCTGTTGAAATCCCTCAGTGCTATTATCACATCAAGTAGAGTGTTATGCTTCTGCTTTTTGCCTCTACTCTCAGACTGATATTCCTTGCTTTCAAGTATGTTGTCGTTGTGTGTCTGTTTGTATACACTTATTGTCCGGTATATCCAAATCGAGAGAGTGGACAGAAACTCCTTGTATTCCTTGCACCCTTCTTCCGTAAACTTAGATTTTACAGCTTCGGATTCAAAGTCTATTATTTCTTGCGGTGAAGCACCAAATATCGTATCATCGCCACTCTCCTCGTTTATCTCACCTGTCAATACAACTTTGGGCAAGAAGAAGACAACATCTTTTGCTGCCTTACTATAGCAATACCCGACATACTCAAAGGAATATTTGTCCTCCTTTACAGGAACTGACACAACATCCTTGAGTACATCTCTGACAGACAAGCCATCCTTGACAATCTCGTCCAAATTATATGGGTATCCTTCAATGAACAGCAACATAACATTTATTCAGATTAGAGTTCTGTATTCTCTTCGTTATTTTCAGTAGTAACCTTATTGCCATCAGGGTCAGTGACTCCGAGATAAGACATCATTCTCTTTAGCATTTTAGCCCCATTTTCTCCATACAATTCAGAGAATGAAATATCTTCAGCTTCACCGACTTTGAATATGTCCCCTTCACCATCTTTGCAGACATCGTTCCATAGATAGAACAATATTTTATTCAACAAAACTTTATCGGTAATTACTCCATCTGATGGATTTACGAAATAATCACCTAACATCTTATCTTCGGAGCTGTTTGCCCTCAAAATTTTTTCGTTGACTATTCTTTGAAATGATACCCAAGAATAGTCAGTTCCGTCAATGACAATCTTCCAGCCTATATTCTTATATTTAATCGGCTCATACTCCCAATCCCAACGCCTCTTGAATGCACTATCAATCGGAAATAACGATTGGTCTGAAGTATTCATAGTTGCATAGATATACAGATTTGATGGCAGACAAAGCTCCCCATCTTTTATGCCCAGATTGTCTTCGCCAAGCTCCTCTTCTAAGAAAGATTTCAAATCTGCATCAGCCTTGATAGTATATTCTGATATGCCATTTTCATCCCTATCAAGCAACTGGAATAAATCTCCGAATATTTGGGCGCAATTACCTCGATTGATTTCCTCAATAATAAGATATACTTTTTCTTCCGGTTTTCTATATGCCTGTATATAAGCATTAAGAAATGCCTGAGGAACGAAAGAATAAATTATACGAGATTCTTTTGAACAGGCAAGATATTCTTCTCCAACGGCCACTCCTTTGTCAAATTCAACAGTGTAATTATCAGACATACCGCAAGCTTGGAGTATGTCTTTCTTATCAGAAAGATTCAACAGCTTTAACGAGCGCCAATATTTTGCTCCAAATTTTTGGGGAGAATATGTGACTCCACCCTCTTTCATTTCGGTTAATTTGCTAATGAGCTCTCCCTTAGCATATACTTTATCCATTGGTTTTTCCATTGTCGGCTTGTATGCTCCAACAAAGGTTGAATAATCACTGTCCGGATGGAATGTGGTTCTGAATATATTTTCTTTAAAAGCACCTTCAAGTTGTGCCTTTATTTTATGGGATTTACCTGTACCTGGTGCACCGTAGAAGATTATCTGACGGCAAGTATCATCACACGTATTATTTGGTATCACTGTAGACGGCTTAAAGCTATCAGCTACGACCTCTAGTTTCGCTATAGTTGTCTCCAAAGCATCTTTATCAAGACAAATCTTAGCATCAGAATCAATGGAATCCAGCCTTGGTTGATTTGCCCAATTTATCACTTTGCTTAATGTTGAGAACAAGGGTTTAGTCTGAACTGTAGAATTTGCATTTGCAACTGAATCCGAGAAATATTCAGACCCATTGTTTCTCCAAGATGTTTCATCATATTCAGTCAGGTTCTTAAAGGTTTCTATATTAATCAATATATCTTTCAAAGTTTGAAGAATATTATCTAATCCGATCTGAAAGAACTTGGAGCCACCACGTCTGCCAGAGTTGCTGAACGTAATAAAACCACCTCTTTCACTCAAAGTAGCCTTAAAATCACTATTGCCGGATACTTCATTTAAAAATGAGAATAAATCTTTCATAATCCTATTACATCAATTGTTTAACTATTTCTTCAGCCAACCTTTTAATAACCGGAATAGCAACGCTATTTCCAAATTGACGGTAAGCTTCTTTGCGTGATACCACTATTTTAAATTCTATATTAGAACCATTATAATTGAGATTGTTCGCGCATTCCGGCTTTTCCCATCCCTCACCAATAATACGATACCCTTGTAATCTTCCGGCTTCCACCGGAGTCAGAACACGTGGGTTAAGTCCTTTTTCTGATTGATCAATAAGTATTTCGCTTCCATCTTTCCAATATCTAGCAGAAATAGTGCTCGTATATGTACTATCAGCATTGAATAGTGAATACCCGAATCCTTTCCCGTTTTTCCGGTTTCGTTCTTTGCGTTTTTGATGTCCTTCCCACATTTTATCACTAATGGTATATTGAGAATCCATAGTTTTTTCTGGCTCAAATATATCTGATACTTTGGTTAAAAGAGTTCCTTCTTTCAACTTCTTCTTATCGTATATAGTAGAGCCATCTTCTGCTATTCCATATGGGAATCTAAATTCATCAACATTTACCAGCTTCTTATACCATGCTATAATGAATAAACGTTCTCTGTTTTGAGGTACTCCAAAATACTTTGCATTAAGAACATCAAAAGAATAAGCATATCCCAATTCTTCAAGTGTAGCTAATATTACTTTGAGAGTATTCCCTTTATCATGTGTCTTTAATCCACGAACATTCTCCAAAAACAAAACTCTAGGAGGATTGCCTGCATTAATTTTCTCTCTAATAATATTGGCTATACTAAAAAACAAAGTCCCTCTTGTATCCTCAAACCCTCTTTTAAGTCCTGCAACAGAAAAAGGCTGGCAAGGAAACCCGCCACAACAAACATCAAAATCCGGAATATGACTTGGAACGGCATCATTTATATCTTCATTAAAATAAAGATATCTTCCATCCTTGTCTTTTTTGAAAAGCTTAGGCTCAATCTTTTTATAGTTTGCTTCATATGACAAACGAGCATTTTTATCCCATTCACTGGCAAAAACGCATTTTCCACCAACATAATGCATTGCTGTATGAAACCCCCCAATACCTGCAAACAAGTCTATGAATGTATATGTTTTCTTCATCATTTCCTTTCTCGGATTACTTTACTGTTTCATATAAATCCTTCAAATCACACTGTAATATCTGCGAAATCTCAATTAATTGCGGTGCACTTGGCTGTGTAGTATTGGTACACCAGCGACTTATTGTCATTTTCGACACGCCAAGTTGTTCTGCCAAATAGGTATTTGTAATCATCTTCTCGGCTAAAATGACCCGAATACGATTTCTATACTCTTTCTTTTCCATTGAATTTATATCTACATTTATGTGCAAAAATAAACAAATTTGTAGACACAGCCAAACAAATAGTCTGTTATATTTGATTGGGAATGAGACGGGCGTGTTCCGAGGACAGAATGGGTACATAGACTAATTATCAGCCATGTTGGTTTTCCTGAATCCTCTATATTGGGATAATTCGCATCTAATCGCTTTTCTGGTCGTTTCTAGTCGGATAGTTAGTTTATCGTTTTTGGGAGATATTTCTGATTCCATATTCTTTCGCCAGCCACAGAATATTATCGTCCAACTGATTAACATAAGTTCAAAAGCTACAACTTTAACGGCAAAATTCATTGTGGTTCGCCTAATTTATCGTACCTTTGTGATCTAATATAAAGAATAACAATGCAAAGAAACAAAATGAACATATTATCTATAACAACCGCAATTCAGAGTAATAAACGCGCTGAATCTGTGTCGAGTGTTCATGTTTCACGCATTGAACCTCGTATAACAAACACTTTCCAACGAACATAGCAAGTACATTATCGTACTTTGAGAGAATAGAAACTGAATAGTTGGAGAGTCCTTACCAAACTTTCCAACTATTTTGTTTGTATGCCCATTTGTGACAGTCGCCTTTATGATGTTCTTCTGCCATTTCCGTCTGATGGGCTGTTGGTAACCAGATTATTAACGTGCAGTGATGCACATAAATTGAGAAGAAATGAACTATAAATTTGATGGCAGCAAAGTGTTCTTTACATCTGACACCCATTTTTATCATGGGAATATCATTCGTTTCTGCAACAGACCGTTTAAGGATGTGGAAATGATGAATGAGACTATAATCTCCAATTGGAATGATACAGTCGGTCAGGATGATATCGTTTTTCATTTGGGCGATTTCTGTCTTGGCGGTTCAGCCGAATGGACTAAAATCCTTAACAGGTTGAACGGTAAGATATATCTGATTATGGGCAACCATGATTTGAAGAATATACGCCAAGGCTACATTGCCAGATTTGAATATATGGCTATGCAGATGCACATAGAGGTCGGTAAGCAGAGGATATATTTGAATCATTATCCCTTTCTATGCTTTGATGGAGGATACAAAGATGTGTGGCAACTTTTCGGACATGTTCACACAAGAAAGAATAACACTGGAATAGACGCTGCTCGGCTTCAGTATCTCTATCCAACACAATATGATGTAGGAGTTGATAACAACAACTTTATACCCGTATCATTTGAACAGGTAAAAAGGAGGATTGAAAAACAAGTAGAGCAATTTCATAAGAAATAAAAAAGGAGGTTTAGGCATGAGTGAATATACAACGGTCTATTTAAGACACAAAGAAATGCCTTTGTTGAAAAACAAAGAGTATCCGTCTCATGAAGAATGTCAAATTCTTTCCAAAGAAGATTTAATGGAAGTCATTTGCGAAATAGATGAGTATAACAAACAGGTTGCAAAGTCCTTGGGGTGTAAATTGTTCTATCTTTCTACTACCCCAAGCCGGGAATTGACTGTGCTTCCATATAGTCCATCTCCAAGTGTGCTTACAAATATCCTACTTGAGGAGGTTTTATGCTTTTACAAAGAAGAAATCGAGCATTGTAAAAAGGCTATTGCAAAGAATAAAGAAGATATTGCCAAATTGGAAGTACGAATAACCAAAACGACCATCGATTTGTACGATAAAATCAACAAGGAGATAGACAACTGCTATGAAAACATAGACTTTGAGGAAGAAGAACTTGAACACTATCAATTCCTGTATAATAAATTTTCTTTCTTGGAAGGTATTATTGAAAATGAATCGAATTCAAAGAATTATGAACTGATTTATACAAAATATTAATAAACAAAAGATTATGAAGATACAATATATGAGCGACCTGCACTTGGAATTCAGCGATAACAGCAGGTGGATGAAACATAATGAATTACCTGTAACTGGCGATGTTCTGGTTCTTGCCGGAGATATATTCTATTTGAAAAACAAGGTTGCACCTTTGAGCAATTTTTGGAAATGGGCATCTGCAAATTATCGGCAAGTGCTCATTGTGCCAGGAAACCATGAGTATTACAATTATTGTGATGTGATGGACAAGGGATTGCAATGGAAATGGTTGTTCAAGAACAATGTAGGATATTATCAGAATCAAGTACTGCGGATAGATGACACCGACTTTATCATTAGCACTTTGTGGTCTCAAATACCTCCACCTGACGAGTATTTTGTGTGGAAAGGCATGAATGACTTTCGGCAGATAATGTATAATGGCAAATTGCTCCAAACAGAGGAGTTCAATCAGATGCACAGCTTCTGTTTGGATTTCATCAAACAAAGTCTGGTGGAAACCACCGCCAAACACATTGTGGTAATAACGCATCATCTTCCCACATTGGAGGTCGTTGCACCTTACCATAAAGGTTCAGTGTTGAATAGTGCATTTGCTACCGATTTGAACCAGCTTATAACCGACAATCGCATTGATGCGTGGATTTACGGACATTCCCACACCAATATTGATGCTGAAATAGACGGTACGAAGGTCGTGTGCAATCAAATGGGATATGTTTTTGAAAACGAACATATCGCCAATGGTTTTGATTCAGGTAAGTACCTTGTCTTGTGAAATGCACAAGCTAATCAGCAATACGCTTTAAAGCCTCAATGTATCATATAGTAAACAAAAATACGCCTGTTTGCATATTATATGATATGTTGTGGCTTAACACTTTCAGTTATTCGAAAATTTCCAATAACAGAATTTTTGCTTGCCCCAAAAAAGATATAACTCCACTCTCAACTTGACTTTAATGACCGTTATTATACACGGGCAATAAAATCAAGTCAAACAGAGGGGAAGAAAAGAAAAAGGCTTCAACTGAATATTTCTCTTTTGGTCAGCATACAATATCCGTGAAAATATCTTGCATTTAGTTGACATTATCGACGAAAACATCCCTAAATTTTGTACCTTTGTAACCGATAGGAAACAGGTGAACTTCATTGAGGATGCAATACTTCCTCATAGTTCTGATTCATTGGGAAAAGAGTGTAATACAGCCTTAAAAACAAGTCTAGGAGGCTCAAAAACAACTTTTCTACCGATTAAATTGCAATAGTCTATCATTCAGGCAGCTATGTATGCTGCATCGGTAAGTAGCTGATTATCAACAATATTACAATATATCGCTAACTGTCTGAAAGCCACCGTTTTGGTGGCTTTTTTCATTTTAACACTTTCCATTTGAAACTTGTTACAACCAGTTTTTAAGGGTAAATTTGGCTCAAATATCGTTCCTATCCCTAAATTTTGCGACCAAATGGCAATGGGAAAATGACATATATGGCACCTTATGCAAAAACTGCAAAAGTGATAAATGTGCGCCCGTTGACATGTTGGACACCTCGTGAAAATTCCTGCAAATACCTGAAAATTGCTGCAAAGGAAATGGACGATTTTAACATGCCAAAAAGATGAAGATATTAAAGAAATGTTTAACATGTGGAGCAGAGTTTATTGCATCCAAGATGTCAAATAAATACTGCTGTAGAGAGTGCGAACGTGACGCATCTCGCAAACGTGAAGCAAAACGTAAAAAAAGTGTCCGGGAAAGTGAAAAAGAAGCAGCTCTTGATAAAGAAAGAGATGCAGTTGCTTCACGACCATTTTTGACACCCTCAGATGTTGCCTTATTACTTGATATGAGTGTTAGCACTGTTTATAGATGTTTCTATTCCGGAATCATCAAGGCAGTGAGAATACGTAGAAAAACCCTTGTCCGTCGTGAGGATCTTGACAAATACTTTGAGGATGCAGGACCTTATAGAAAAAGAAGTTACAAGCGTAAGCAAGAACAAGAATACTATACCCTACAAGAGATTATGGATAAGTATAAAATTGGACGTAAAGCTGTATGGGGACGTTGTGACAGATTAGGCATCCCTAAAGTTTACGAAGGGCGTAATACTTTCTACAGTAAAAAGCTTATTGACGCAAATTTCTCTGAGCTTCTTGATGTCATCGACATTGATAACTATTACACATTGAGTCAAATCATGGAAATGTACAATATGACTCAGGGTGCGGCTCTTTGTTTTGTAAAATACCATGCGGTTCCCAGGGTAAAGAGAAATGGCAGGTCTTATTATTCTAAGGTTCATATAGATTGTATAAAACACAAGACCGATGAAATTGATCCTGACTGGTACTCTTATGAAGAAGCTATGCAAAAGTATGGCATAACTAAAGATCAGGTAAGTTATACTCTAAAGACCTATAGCATTAAGACTGAAAAGCGTGGAAAATTCACCATGATTTATCGGACGGATTTTGATAATATCATGCATCAACGTCTTCAAAATTCAACTCCACTAATAAAGTCAAATGGTGAAGAAAAGGTTGTTTTCACGGCAAAGCAACAGGAAAAAATCTGTCCAGCAACTCCTGAAGGATACTATTCTACTGATGAGGTAGCAGAGATGTTTAAAATATCAATAAAGCATGCTGGAGTTATAACAAGAGAGAACAACATACCTAAGATAGCACTGAAAGGATTTAATTTCTATGAGAAGGGATCCATTGACCTGTTATACAACAAAAAGAATAAGTATGCAGAAATCACAGACTGGATAACGCCAGAGGAAATGCGTACAACATATAAAATGACAGCAGATGGTGTACGCTCTTTTATTCATAGACATAAGATTCCAGCAAAGGTTGAGTATGGTAGTACCTATTATTCCAAACAACACATAGAGGAAATAAAGAATGGATATTTTGTTGGTAGAGACAGGTATTATTCCGTAGAAGAAGCTACAAAGAAATATAATCTTACAAATTCACTTGTCTTCTATTACGTCAATCACTATAAGCTCACCAGAGTAAAGAAGCAGAAATTCATCTTTTTTAGAAAAGAAGAATTTGACCGGTTAATGGAAAAACGGTTCTCAGAAGATGATTTTATAGCAAATATTGATATATAGTGATATTTACTTTCAATTTACCGATGTCAGCAATATATCATTCGAGAATTTTGATACATAAAACTATAAAAACGAATAATATGCAGTATTGTAAATCAGTAACTCTCCGTATGCGAGATAGACGAAATGGTACTAAATCATTATTTCTGGACTTTTGGCCAGGCTATAGAAATCCTGAAACAATGGAACTGATTCGTCGTCGTTCGCTTGGCATGTATATATATGCCAACCCCATTTCTACACAACAGAAAAAGTATAATGAAGCTATTCTGGCAAAAGCTGAAGCTATTCGGTGTAAGGTATTCATAGAGGTAATTAATGAGAAATATGACTTCTTTAACCAGGACCGTCTAAAGGAGGACTTTCTTGCATACTTCAAGAATATTGTCAACAGAAACTTTGCGAAGTGTGATGCAGCCTATAAACATTTCAGCAGGTTCTGCCACAACAAATGTACATTTGAAATGCTTGATACCGTATTCTGTAACAAGTATAAAGAATATCTCTTAGACACGAAAGTATCAGCAAGAGGCAAAGTCATGGTTAACAAGCCTATATCACGAAATACAGCTTCAGCATATTGGAATATCTTCAAACAAGTTTTAACTAAAGCCTATAGGGAAAGAAGACTTGTAGATAACATAGCATCCCTTTTGGATAATATTCCCTGCACAATACCAGTCAAGCAAAGCCTTTCACTGGAGGAAGTCAGAAAACTATACAACTCAGAATGTTCAGTTCCAGTAGTAAGAAAAGCCGCTATATTTTCCTGTTTGAGTGGATTACGTATAAGTGATATACTCAATTTAAAATGGGAAAATATCCAAACATATGCAGATGGCGGACATTATCTTGATTTTAAATGTGTAAAGACTCAGCGTCAGACACAGGTTCCAATCGGTGATGATGCTTATGAACTAATTCAGCCACAAACAACAGATAAATATATTTTTTCAGGATTTAATCGTACTATGACATATAGAGTCATGCAAGATTGGATTAAGGAATGTGGAATAAAAAAACATATTACCTTTCACTGTTTCAGACATACTTACGCATCCTTACAGCTTGAACTTGGAACTGATATTTACACAGTACAACATCTCCTTAATCACAAGAATGTAAGTACCACTCAAATCTATGCTTCACATGCTGATCCGAAAACACGAGAAGCAGCTGATAGAATTAGGTTAACAAATGTAAAAATGGAAATGCAAGAAAATGAAAACATAAATGTTAATGCAGAAACCAAGAGAAAGAAAGAGAAAGGAAAATCAAAAAAGTGACAATAAATAGTAGCGTAAATCATTGAAACACTGAAACATAAATAATGTTTTCTAGAGATATTTTATTAGTAACAACTAGTATCAATTAGTAAGTTTATCTATAAATTTGCAATAAAGTAATACGAAAAAAACCAATTGCAATGACAAAAAAGATAAGAGAGAATTTACTGATACTTCTCATTTCAAACATTATTACCATTATTCTGTTTGTGACCGCTCCATATATTATCAGGGTGGTCACAAGCACTAATGCAACAGAAAATAATAACCTAATGTTATCCCCATTGCCGATTTTGTTATACCTCATTTTATTATCTTTATTAGTTTGTATAATAACTGTCCTGTACAGGTTACATACTGAGAAGCGCATAATCATTAATAATAGCATCACTTCCCTACAACCTGCTACTTCAGAAAAGAATAAAGCAGAGATTATGCGTGAGATTTATAAAAATAAACAGGACCATTTGGAGGTTAACAGATATGAGGCAATCAAGGAGTATACATATACTGTTTTTTCACCATACATGACAGATGATTGTCTGGAAACCCTATGCCAGAACATTAAACTTTACGAGATTCCAGAATCGTGTATCAATTCTGTATTAACAAATGGTCAGTTAAACACACTCGACATCAGACATTATGCCTGGAATATAGGAGAACGGCTTGGTTGGAGTGGACAAACCAGAGCTACCTTCATCAAGCTCTGTTTTCCTAAAGAACTTAATGACGTTGAAATTGAAAGCATCAGGCGTACACTCAGACAAAAAGGGAAATGTAAAATAGAAATTGACATTCCTGATAAAGATAGTTACGAGTTTCATTATTAAAAGAATTATATATGCAAGAATACGTAGAAGATAATCCGATAACCTTTAATGACATACCAAGAGTTATGTCAGATATACTTAAAAAATGTGATCTACTTGAACAGTCCATAGAAATACTTCATGAAGAGATTCGTCAATCTAATCAAAAGTCTCCATCTGAACACATTCCAATGGATGTAAAAGAAGCCTGTGAATTTCTCAAAATAAAAAAATCGACAATGTACTGTTATATACAGAACGGACAAATTCCAGTCAACAAGAAAGGTAAGAAATACACATTTTTCAGGGATGATCTCATCAAATGGGTTGAGTCTGGTTGTAAAACTGAAAAGCCAATCAGTACAGCAGAAATCAATCAAATACTCAGCAAAAGATCAAGTCGAAGGAAATAGTAGAGAAATGCGAATTCATAAATAGCCCGCATTAAGGATTATCTAATGTAGGCTATTTTTTTGCATATATCACTTAAAAGCACTTAGCAAAGTGATCAGTGATAATTACAATATAGTATATAAACAAATGATCATAGAATAGAATTAAATATTTATACACAAAAAAATTAATTTATGAGTAAAAAGAATCAACACTCATTGCTCTCTCTTTTTGTATTTACAATGTAACAATCATTTCACAAACCAAGAGATTGAGCTGTCCAAAGATGAGCTTTGGGACTTATTTAAAGTCAGTTACAAGCATTATCAAACTGAAGTAATTAATGATAGAAAAATTTACAATCGCTATGTAAATGACTTAATCAGTTATCATCTTCCTGTTTTCACATCTGATGAGGAAGCAATACGAAAACATTTCCAAAATCTTTTCTGTGTTTATGAATTACTGACCGACAGAAAAGATCTTGTTGAGAAGTACTTCACTAAATCTACATTCGAAAAGACAGACTTCTCTAAAATGCTTAATGAGTTTAACCATGTGGAAGTTATATTAAAGGACTCCAATGGACTTGCATCCTTTAACAGAAAGCAAATTAAACTTATCACAGATTTTGCCAATAGAAAGAATTTCTTCACTACCCCTGTTGACGAGAATACTATTGAAAAGTTCTTTAACTGTACATTAAAAAAGACTCTTATAGCCACAAACTTGCGCTATATACTTCAGCTGCTATATTCCCTTTCCCAACAAAAAATGATTCCATATAATTGGGTATCACTTGTAGTAAGAAATAAAATGTTAGCCCCACAGAAAAGTATGATACCATCAACTCGTGGAGCAATCAGTTCACGTCTTACAGAACTAAAGAATACTACTGCTACATTTCCTGAAGAAGAATATGTGAATATAGTAAAACAACTGAAAGAAATGTATTGAAGTGAAACAATGTAAAGCAATTGAAAGAATAATCCCTGACACTCTCCCTGACATTTTAAACTGACAGGAGACATTCAAATTGCGAAAATAACAATAGGAGTATATTTACCCCAGAATCGATTCAGCTTTTGGGGTACTCCCTATTGTATAACATTAAATCATTAGAAAATGGGAACCAGTAACATTGAAATCAGCATCTTAAAAAAGAGATTAGAACTTTTGGAAATGAAAATTGGAGAACTTAATAGTATTAATCCAGAAATACTCAATGAACGTCTTGCTAAGATTGAGGAAAGATTATATGTGGTTAAAGAAATGTTGACCACTGAAGAAGCTTCAAAGTATTTGGGAATATCACAATCCCAGATATATAAACTCACTATGAATATGCAGATTCCACATTTTAAGCCCAAAGGGAAAACCATCTATTTCAATAGACAAGAACTCCTGAGATGGATGCGTAAAAATCATGTAGTGCCAGCAAAACAAAAAAATGATAAATAGAATATTACAATGAAAAGGAAGAAACATAATAAAACGGAGGTTTATACAGATGCTCAACTGACTGCTTTACTAAAAAAGTCAGAAGTTGTCATAAGTTCCTCAAAAAATGATAATAAAAAAGAACTATGTCATGATAAGAAGGAAAAACAGTAATGATAAGGAATGTTCAGTGGAAAGCTCTCTTGAAGTCGGAATGCTCAGCAAGAGTACATTCAACGACCAGGAACTTGACAACTACCTGAGACAAGGAGAAATAAAGGCATGTGAAAAGCCTCCTATTCCACCACAGATTTTATGGGTTGGAGATTGTACCATAGCAACCTTTGGTAATTTCAGTGCATCTACCGGTAAAGCAAAAAGCAAGAAAACCTTTAATATAACAGCAATGGTTGCAGCAGCTGTAAATAATTCTACAGTACTCAAATACAGGGCCAGTCTTCCTAACGGAAAACGCAAAATTCTTTATTTCGATACAGAACAAAGCAGGTTTCATTGCCACAATGTGATAGAACGCATCTACCGTCTTGCTGGATTAAGCCTGACAAAGGAAGATAAGCGCATCAAGTTCTATGGGTTAAGGGAGTTCACTCCTACTCTACGTATTGCCCTCATAGATTATGCCCTCAGGACATTTGAGGATGTAGGACTGGTCATTATAGACGGCTTGCGAGATCTTATGTATGACATCAACAATGCCAAGGAATCAACAGATGTAATGACTATGCTCATGGCTTGGACAAGTAAGTACAATCTTCACATCCACTGCGTGCTACACCTTAACAAGAATGATAACAACACCAGAGGTCATATTGGAACCGAACTCGAAAACAAGGCAGAAACGGTTCTGATAATCAGTAAAAACAAGCAGGATTCCAATATCAGTGAAGTCAGGCCTATGCACATGCGAGACAAAGAGTTTTCTTCATGGGCTTTTCACATTGACGACAACTCTCTTCCCGTCTTAGATGATGGTTACCATATTACAGTAGTCAAGCCCAAAGATAAGCCCTTGACATCTTTGCCGGATGACTTACATGCCAAGGTACTTCGCACTGTTTTTGATGGTGATAGTCCGCAGAGGTATCTTGAACTGGTAAAAGCAATCAGTCAGGCTTACGCACAAGAAGGCTACAAGCGTGGGGATAATGCAGTCAAGGATATGCTCAAAATCTTTTGTGAGCGTAAACTGATTACCAAAGACAAAGAAGGTTATCATTATCATCCTACACTCCTGCCCCTAAAGTAAGTTTATGAGTTTAAGTTTAACAGGGTATATATATATATATTAAACTAATATGAATCCCATAACATTATTGACATGCCATGACCATAGATGAAATCAAATCAGTCAGTATTGTACAGTTCCTAGAAACCGAAGGTTTTCAGTATGCTTATATCCATCGAGGTAATTACTGGTATCTATCTCCCTTTAGAGCAGAATCGTCTCCATCTTTCAATGTCAGTCCTACAAAAAACCTATGGAATGACTTTGGGGCCAACTCTGGTGGAAACATCATTAATCTTGTTCAGAAGATGCACCCTTCATGGAATAATCATCAAGTTCTTACTTATCTTGAACAACAGATTAAGAGCCACAACCTCAAATATGCTGAAGATTATGAAGCGATGACCAAAGAACAACAAAGAATAAACCGTTGGAATCAAAGCCAGATAGCAGAAAAGATGAAGGAGAGTAAGAGCATTACTTTCATTGATCGTATTTGCAAGCTCAGTCATCCCAATCTGAAAAGTTATATTTCACAAAGACGTGTTGACTTCGAGGTAGCCCAAGATTTCTGTAAGGAAATACATTATCATATCAACGATAAACATTACTATGCCATAGCCTTTGAAAATATAGATGGTGGTATGGAAATCCGAAACAAGTACTGCAAGCGTAGTATCGGAAAGAAAACAATATCCATCATAAGAACAAATGGTGAGTCACATCCTGAGTGTTGTATATTTGAAGGGTTATTTGACATGCTCACTTATGCGAGTCTAAAAAAATGGATGATGGACATACAGCTTTACATTGAGTGTGAGTGTGATTATATTGTTCTTAATTCAATTAGCAATATCAAAACAGCACTTCCATATCTTCAGAACTATAATGTAATCCACTGCTATCTTGATAATGATGCTGCCGGTGCAGCGACCATGAAGAAAATCAAGGATGAATATTCAGACAAGGTAATTGATGAATCCATCAGATACCGTAATTTTAAGGATCTGAACGATGTTATCAATGGGACAGTAAAGAAGCAACAGACATAATCAATCTATTCTATTGATCTAAGGAGGTTCTCCATGACAAGAGAGCCTCCTTTCCCTCTTACTATAACAAACTATAAAAATTAAGGGATGAAAATAGTAAGATGCTTTACAAATGATAAAAAATAAACCACAATGGTTTATCTGACAGTAATACGAATAATATAATATTAAATCCTATATTAGATGCCTTGGATAATCTGGATTAAAAGAATTATCTATGTATATAAGTTTAATTTTCAAGGTTTTGTATTCATTTCTACACAATCCATATTGGCGGGAATGAAAATCATTCAGTACATTTATATGTGATCAATTTAAAGGTATTATTTACTTTAATAAATTTTTATCTAGATTTTCTCTAAATAGGTAATTATTACTGTATTTTTTATTTTTTGTTCGAGTTCAAACTTTGCTTTTGCTTGTAATACTGCAGCCTTTGTTATATGGCAAATTCTGCACCAGAAAGAAAATTACAACAATAGAATAATTGAGCATTTCATATATCAGAGACCTTATTAAATACGGCGAACGATCGGTAGTAACATCCTTATCGGTTTCTGTCCGATGTGAGCCAGGATTTGTTATCGCAACACACGAATGAAGACTTTTCTGAATATACAGGTATAATATGCTGCATAATTTGTTTTCCTATCATTACACTGCATTCCTTTAGATTTGTTCAGAACAGATACCAACTTCGTATAGTTCGGCAAAATATCATCCATTATTTTTCTTATATCATTTAGAGCTGAGTTGATTTTGAAATCTTCATTTCCCAATATTTTTAGGTCATAGTCTAATTTTATTTATAAGAAACTTATACGTGTTTATTATATTATAGCTCATAAAAAGTTATTTTTGTTTAGATTATAAAGAATCTAATATAAACAGAATAAGAACTAATATCGTAAAACACTGAAATTTATTAGAACGATGAATAATTACGCATTAGAACAAGCTGAAGAACTTTTTGAACAAGCTCTCGAGTATTTTTTAGGAATCGAAAAAGAAAAAAATATGATACATGCCAAAGAATTATTACAACAATCATCTGAATTAGGTTTAAGTAAATCATCGAATCTTTTAGGTGATTGGTATATAAAAAAAATTATACCAGGGGATAATTATAAAGAAGCATTTAAATTATATACAAGAGGGTATGAATTCGGAGACATGCGTTCATTTAGTCGGTTGGCAATGTGCTATGAAAAGGGGTATGGAATAAAGAAAGATATACCTAAGGCACTGGAACTATATGAAAAATCAGTGGAATTGGGAAATAAGGATGCCTGTTTCAGTATTGCAAGAATATATGAAAAAGGAGAAAATATAAAAATGGACTTATCTAAAGCAATTTTATGGTATAAGAGAGGATATGAAAAGGGGGATGCCGATTGTGCATGCAATCTGGCTACATGCTATTATAAAGGAAAAGGTATAGAGCAAAATATTGAGAAAGCCAAAGAGATATTCTTGGCTTTCTCGGAATATAATACTCAAAACCAAAGAAACCTTGGCGTAATTTTCTATAAAGGTACACCTTCTTGTAAACCAAACGAAGAAGAAGCTATATACTGGTTTACAAAAGCTGCAAATAATGGAGATATAACATCGATGCTTCATCTTGGGAAAATATATAAAAACTTGGATAAAGAAAAAGCCATGGAATGGTATAGGAAAGCTGGAAGTTTGGATCATAAGAAAGCTGCCTATTCATATGCTTTCCACCTTTATCAATATAAGATTGACTGGAATGAATCTTTTAAGTGGATGAAATGTTCAGCAGAAAATAAACATGTACCAGCGCAATTTCTTTTAGGATTATTTTATAAATGTGGAATTGGAACTCCAGTTGCTCATGATAAAGCTTTTTACTGGTTTAATATAGCAGCAGAAAATGGCTACGAACAATCATATAGTCATATTGGAAGATATTATCGTGATGGACGTATCATAAAAATAGACTATGAGAACGCATTATTTTGGTTTGAAAAAGCAATTGCAAGTCAAAATATAAATGTGCGAGGAGAAGCACTTTATGACTATGGAGTAATGTATTTGGATGGATTAGGGGTTAAGAAGAACAAGATAAGAGCTATCGGATATTTATTAGAATCAAAAGAACTTGGCTGTATAAATGCAATTAATAAGCTTAAAGAATTAGATTCAGATATTATATCAAACGAAAATATAAATAATTCCAGAATTATAGAACATGGTAATATTATAGAATATGTGGAAATGAAAGTCAATGATGGCTATGAGAGTGCTAACTGGGTAGAAAATATAGTACCTAAATTAAATATATATATTGAATGTGCTAAACAATATGGGCTAGTCGGAAAGAATTCTGAAGAAAAATGGTTTTGGAAACTAAGCAATAAAGATTTTGCACAATGGGTTCTTGATGTTTCAGATGACCTAAAATTATATACAACAAACGAAAGAAACCAACGTAAATATTATCCATATTATTTTGCGAATCTGTTTCTCACAAAAAAAGGAATAAAGTTTAAATCTGAAGACTTACGCCATAATATGTCTGCAATAAATACATCAATTAACGGCAAAGAAGTAAGAAACATAAAACCTTTAATAGCTGTACGAGGTATAGCCCGCAGAGAGATTAAAGCTAAATCATTATAATTTTGTAAAGTTACACGTGTATTTTTCCAATGATTATAGTTCCCTAAATTTGTGCCATGGTAATCAGCGAACCAATCTGACACCAATATAAATCATGAAAAGAGAAAACAAAAAAAAACTAAAAAAAGCAGGCTATATAGCTGGGGGGACTATTCTAGGAGCTGCTGCAGGAATTTTGATTTATGTGTTCGGGCATAAGCCTGATGAGGTAGCAAATCCATGTTTTCGAACACTGCATCGAGCAGATGGAACACCTAAAGTTACTTTCGATAAAGCATGGGAAGCAAACTGGCAGAGTGTAAAACAACTTATATTGCATGGCGAGTTATGTAATTCTTATAAGGCTAACGGAAAATATCTGACAGGTCATAGTAGAAATGCTCTATTCAGAAATATTAATTTTCTAAAATAGATAAAAAGTCCATTAACTTATTAAGTAATAATAGATTAGAGGTATATTTACATATAAAATGAATCTATTTATCAAACTTAATTTATAATATAACATTATGGAATACGCTATAGGAGAAGAATTCTATTCCGAAGAAAACGATAGTTGGTATCGTGTAGTAAGAGGTCGACATAACAGCTGTAAAGGTTGTATTTTTGCAGAGTGGGACGACAATAATGAATGTGAATGCTATAAACCTAGTGATGCAGGTGAATGTTTAGCTGAATATAGGGATGATGGTGAAGAGGCAATCTTTAAAGAAGCATAAATTTTAGAAAGGTGTCCAGTCACGTATACAAAGCTTTATGAAAAATAGAGCTATATATACAGATATTCGAATGCAGAGTAAAAAATATGATATATAAAGTTTTATTACTTTGCATTTCAGCTGAATAAGCAGTTTATTATTCAAATAAACATAAATAAGGAATATAGATTGGACATCTTATTTAGTTGTAGAAATCATATTAATTACTTTCGATTAAAAAATACTAAATACATGAATTATAAATTAGGACAATCTTACCTCCTTCCAGTGAAGGAAGTAATAACAGAAAACAAGAGAACATTCTACAAAGTTGAAGCTAATGGGAAAGAGCATAACATCTTGCTGTTTGATTTTCAGAAGGATGATGAAAAGCCTGAAGATATAGCCTGTATTGTAAAGGAGTTACGGGAAGGTGAACCGCTGTTTGTCCAGGATACACAGCCACTTCTCATGAGGTTATATAAAGAAAACGAGGTGTATCCATTTTGGGTAAAGACAGACTGTTCACATCTTCCAAACCCATACTATGAGATTGCAGACTGGCATCACTTCACATTCAAGCTACCAGCAATTGGTTTAGACAAGCTATACTTACATCAAAGGATTGAGTGTCGGGTAAAAGAAATTATATCAGGGAGAATATTCTTTGAACTAATAAAAAGGGAAGCCAGAACTTACAGCCTTCCTTATCTAACTATAGAAGATGTACTGTCGGAAGTTGAAACAGATGTAAAGATGATTGAGTGGTTCAAGAGGCAATTCCAGAAAAGTAAGATATTCAGAGAGATAAGGGAACTTTATGAAACCGGTAATGAAGAGTGGGTAATGATGACCATTGACCTGCTTGACAGGAATATGAATACATGGGTGACAGCAAGAAGAAACGGAAACAGATACCTTCTTGAAAGGTTCAAGATGGTCTGCATCTATCTGTTGGAAGATTCAGATGTCTTGCTATACTGTTCAGACACGGAAAGGAGCAGATACCAGAAAATGCTATCTGACGCTGCACAACACGCTGATATATTTCTAGAAGCTATAGATACAGTAAAGAGAGACGAGCAGATAAGAAAAACAGATATCCTTCTTACGAAGTTAAACAAATCAGGGTTCCTTTATGATCCGGACAGAAGATTAAAGGTATTAATGTGCCTGTTCTCCTTGGATAAGGAACTCATGGAAGCAAAGGTTCTTAATATCTTTGATATAATAATAAAAGGGAACAAGGACAACTGGATGAGAGAGCCATTCAGGAGTGCTTTCATATCCATGCTCGAACTCTTCATTAACCAAAGCAGAAATAAAATTGACAGGTTGGCGGCTATAACAACAGAGAAAGAGCATACAGATCTCAAGAAATTAATAGCTGCACTTGCAATACAGCTGCTTTTAATGAACGAAAAAGACAATATAGACCGTCAACTTATCAGGGCAATGTTCTATAGGTATCTTACATACGTAAAAGGCAGTAAAAATGATGTATTGTTTGAGAAGGCATTCAGGTGTCTGACAGAAGTTGAGCAGAGCAAGCTTGAGTTCAACTGGAACGAGATTTCTGACCTGACGATGTTGGCGATAAGAACATCATCCATTCTTCCGCAGACACAAGGTAAATCTACATTCATGCAGTCGTTCAACGGAAAGAACTCAAAACTTCAGGTTTATGAAGGAAAAATAGAATTACACCCGATTGATACCAGAGGCAAACAGGTCGCTGTACTGCCGGAACAGATGTTACCCTGGCATAATATCCAGATATATCTTAACAGTAGTATTACACCGTTAAAGGAAAAAGAGATATCACTCACAGCCTATCAGAAGTTCTGGAAAGAAGTAGAGAATGGTGTTATCAATGGAACTGAATATATCATTCCAAAATCCAGAAAAAAGAAAGTAAAGCCGGAAGTAGGCGATGAAATCCTGATAAGGGTAAAGCATCAGGATCTTGAAGACCCGAGCCATTTCATATTTGAGATAGAGGATCCCACCTATTACGGAGAACGAAAGCTCGCTATCAGGAATATAGTGAGATACAATCTCCTTATTGATGAAAGGGCATTCTGCGATATTGACAACAGACCATATCTGATAAAAGCAAAGGTACTGAGCGTTGACCAGGACGGAAACCTAAATTTTATCATAACCGACCTTATGAATAATTTCGTAAGGGAGATGACCTCTATATGTGAAGAGATTGTATGCCTTGTTACAGATATAAAGAATTCATTCTGTCTGTGTGTAAGCGAATACGGCTACACTGTTCAGGTTCCTATAACAGATGACATGTCAGATATTGAGGCAGGTAACTATATAAGGGTACAGATAGATAACATACGTTCAACAGGAACCATTGAAGGAGTCTTTCTGTTCAAGACAGTTGAAAGTTTCAATGTAAGGGATGCATTTGAAACCCTTATTATGAACTACGCAGACGATAAGGTATATGAGATAGCTTCACAAGTCAAGGAAGAAGAGGAACAGCAACAGGAGGTTATGATGGACTATGAGTATGTAGCTGAGCTTATCAACATAATCGACCGAATGGCCGTTCTGGACAATGACTATATAAAGACATATAACTATCTTGCTTTCGCAAGATTGCTTACCTATCTTGTCAAGGATTCGGATGCAGCTGTCTATTACAGTGAACGAATGCGCCTTATACAGATGCTTCAGCATTTCGCAATCAACGGAAGAGTTGAACAAAGAAAGCTTGAAGAGCTTACAAGCAATTACAGCATGATGATAAGCAACTACCCTATGTTGCAGAGCAAGCTTTACGAGCTGCAGCTGATGGCATGTATGGATATTCCGGAAAGGAATGACATGGTATGGAAACTTATGTCAGAGAGTAATGACGAGCATCTGGGCCGTTTATGCAAGCTTGTTCTTGGGTACAATTCTCTCAAAGGATTCGGTATGCACAATGAAAGAGAAGCTATAAGAAAGAAGATCAACGAAGAGCTTAACATCCACGTAGATGGAGATGAACCGGAATACTTCGGAGAAGAGAACCAGACGAGAGAGTTCAAGACAACAACTGTTTATCCGGCAGGAAACAATATGCGCGCTGATGTCAAGGCACAGACTCTTGAACTAATGAAAGTAATTTGCGGATTCCTGAATGCTGAAGGTGGTACACTTTACCTTGGAGTAAACAATGAAGGAGTGGCATCTGGACTGAATAATGACATTGAGTTCTTTGGAGGTAAGGACAAACTGGACCTTCATATAAGGAACAATATCGTGCAGAAGTTCGGCAATGATGCAAATTCGAGAATCAGAATCAAGACATCAGAGAATAACAACAAGTACGTATATGCCCTGGAAATACAGCCAAGTCAAAAGCCTATTGAACTTGATGGTATATGCTATCAGAGACAAGGATCCTCTACATGGCCGTTGCTGGGTGATGATCTGGAAATGTTTAAGAACAGAAGGGAAGATGAAGTTAATAGATTACTGAAAAAGGCTGAAATTGACGAAGATTTACAAGACGCAGTCAACACTACCATAGCTGTAACAGCTGATGACAATATAGGAAGGAGCCCTGTAATAGAAGCTCTGGAAATTAAAAGTAATATAACACCTATAGCGACTTCTGTCTTAAGGGAGAATCCTATACATTCCTGGGAAGATAATTACGGTGTTGATATGTCCTGCATTATGCACTTCCTTCCAAATGGGGAGTATATGATAACTCAGGATGAATACTGGGAAGATACCGAGTTGTCTCTCTGTATCAAAGAGGACGACGAATATATCGTATTGGCTTATGACAATGCAAAAATTATCAGAGTCCCTGTATCTCAGATTATAGACAAGAAAGAAAGGGTAAAATATAAAAGGAACAAGAACAAGGTAGTATTTGCATGTCCGGTGAAAAGGTCTGAACTTATTTATACGGAGGTAAAGGGCCCAAATGACAATATTTACATGAGAGTTGATGATATACTTAAAATCAAGGAAGGGAAGATTACCGATGGTGGTGAAAGATTGTCTGTAGTTGACAATGACGGACTGGTCAGATGTGAAATATTATCTTCTGAACACAAGGAACCTCTTGATAAGATATATAATCTTAAAGCTACACAATTGGGACATGTATTAAACAACCCATGGTGTGCCAAGGAGTCAGAATATATTAGCAGATTAATAGACAAATAAAAACAATAATATACATTTGTAATAGATTATAACAATTGTGAAGTAATAATAGATATAATGGCAAAATATAATATTGATTCAGGTAAAATCTATGATTTCCCAGATAATATTAGTATAGTAAATCATAATGAGAAAATACTTATAATAGCACCAGAGGAAGCAAACTGGATAGTATTAGACTCTACACAACAACAATACGTATTCAATTTGTTTCATTCAGGACTATCAATTGAAGAAATTTTAAAGATTCCTTCTATTGATAGTTCAGATGTGAAATTTGTAGTAACACAAATTGAAGCAAGAAAATTTTACAAACAAGGCCCTAATATACAACGTGTTGATAAAACAATGCATTTGTATCTTACCAACAGATGTAATCTTTCTTGTCCACACTGTTATATGTTTTCTGGGAAGGCCGAAAGAAATGAATTAGAAACACAAGAAATTAAAAAGCTTATATCCGACTTTACTAAAATAAGTAACGGTACATCGATTACATTTTCTGGAGGTGAACCAACAATACGTACTGATTTTGAAGAAATAGTAAGAACGGCTTATGAAATGGGGCTTGAAGTTAAGATACTTACAAATGGGACACAGCTATCATCAGAAAGAATAACAGCTCTATCTAAATACATTTCATCAGTTCAAATTAGTATAGATGGTTTTTCTGAAGAATCTAATGCTCTCATTAGAGGTAAAGGGAGTTTTTCAAAAGCACTTGCCGCCGTAGATGCTTTTATATCTAACGGTGTGTATACATCTATAGCTATCACACCTTCTTTAGATAGCTTACGAAAGTATATGGATAAATATATTGAATTTGCACAAGTACTAATTCAAAAATACGAAAACGATGCTTTTGAATTGAGATTTTCTGAGGAGTTACTCAATGGTCGATGTATATCAAATGCAGAAAACATTAATTCTGAATATAGAGAACTAATGTCTAACATCCAAAAAGAACTTTATGGTTCCGATTATAAACTATGGGAATTTGTAAAGACACTAACAGATAACCCTAAGATAACAAACTGTTCTTTTGGGAGTATCAGTATTAATTCCACTGGTGATGTTTTTCTTTGCCCAAGAATTAGCGACCTAAAATCAATAGGGAATATTAGAACTAAAAAGTTTAAGGATATAAACGATGAAGCTATTACAGCTGAAAGTTTAACCTCTATCACAAATCTTATACCATGTAATACATGTGAACTACGATACATATGTGGAGGTGGTTGTAGAATAGAGGAATACCCTGGACTTACTTATAGAGAAACATTTGTAGGTATTAATCCTAAAGAATATCCCCGTCTTGAGTGCAATAAAAATCTGAAAAAAAAATTTTATGATCTTATGATAGAAAGTAATGAATATTTCTATAGAGATTTAAATGAGGAATAAAAATATTATAAGAAAGGTATCAATAAAGAGGATACCTATTTGTTTAACATATAAATTTATATAATATGGTTATTGAATTTGAAGTAAAAAAACAATGCCATCGTATTATAAAGATGGCAAAACTCAGAAGTCATTGTACTTGTTGGGGACCATGGTTTAAAGACCGTTAAAATTTTAGATACAGTTCATAAACAATTTATTATGAACTGTATCATTTTAATCAAATATCAATAATATACAATGAATAAACTTTTTGAAGTGCCATATAATTTCTCAAAAACGTTACTATCGTTTTATAAGAAAAATCAGCAGAACATCAGCTTTTTATTTGTGCCTCCATATATGAATGATTCTATAAATACGCGCACATCTATAGAAACACATAGAAAAGGGTCATGTTATATGCCAAGAACAAGGGAAGAATATGAAGAGCATTTGAACAATATTGTTAAGGCTGGGTTAAAATTTGTTATATTATGGCAGGATCCCAATTTATCAATTTCTAAAGACATGATTCTTTACTACAAAGAATTAGGTGCGGCTGGATTCATAATTGGGAATAATGACAGTGCAAAGATAATAAAAGATATAGATGCAAATCTTGTTGTTATTTGCAGTTTAGTACAACGTATTTGTTCTCAAGCCTTAACGCGAGATTTTAAATACTATGACAAAGTTCTATTATATTATCCATATAATAGAGGAATAGATGCACTTAAAGAATTATTTTTCATGAAGGAAAAAATCATACTAATGCCGAATACGCTTTGTCATGTAGATTGTCCATCGATGCACCATTGGTTTCCTAATTTAAAAAGAAACTTTTCGCAAAAAACAGATTGTCCAGCTATAGTCGATGTAACAATGTCGGGCTTTATTTCTCCTGAAGACTTATATCTATTTGATGAGCATATAGGAGGGTATAAAATTCAAGGAAGAGAATATACTACTGACCTTATCATTTATATATGCTCAATATATTTTGAAAGGACTTCATCTGTTGAACTATTAAATGCTATGATGGGAGAAGACTTAGCTAGGAAAATGCTTCTTAATAAACAATCTATGCTATTAGAAGACTATTACAATATAAAAAGCAATAAAATAAAAAGTAACTATTATCCATATTGAGACTGTAATTCAAACTGTGTCAATCCTTAACAAACCTGATTATCTAAAATCTTACTTTCGGATAAATATCTGAAAGTAAGACATTTATCCGAAAGTAATGTTGAACCAAATGAATGACAGACTAAAGGATTGACACTGTTCTATTTACGAACCCTTCCTATTTATATTGGTCCACCTCTCATTTTTATATCATTATTTATACAAAGAATACATTTCTATGAGCCATTTTTCATGCTCAATATTAACATTCTTTTCTTTTGCTATTAAACGCAAATCATCAACTTTCTGAATAAAAATCTCTTTGTATTCTTTATTAATGAAATTGCAAAAAAAATCAGAGATTTCGTCAGATATAGATGCATTTCCTATTCTCTTGCCATCCATAAATAATAATGTAGGTAGAGTGTACCTTCTCATAGCACATAAAAAGTGGAGTAGAAGGAAATGTTGAATAATGATTATGTATTCCCTATAATCGTCTGTAGTAAATTCACTGTCTTTTTTAATTAGACGATGGCATTTTGATACTCTATTAAAATTATTTACAGTGTCAAATTGGTATAGATAAAAAATATTGTTACCAGCTTTACATTCATTAATGTATGTCTTAGACCAATTTATTGAAGAACAAACATCGACATTAACTGATAAATGTTGACCGAATCCCTTTGTATCTAGAAGAGGTCTAGACGGATAAATAAAGGTGTTTTTATTCATTGTAAACTTTTGGTTATTTATTGAGTTTGCAAGCACCATTAGTTCATAATCATAACCATTATAGTTGTTTGTTTCAATACTTTGGAAATTAAATAGGGTACCAAAATAATTTTGAACTGAAATAAGACCATCATAATCAGAGAAAACATTCTTATTTTCTTTGATGAAGTTAGTTATAAAAAGTTCGTCCTTCTCATAAGGATTAAAACTTAATATACTGTCATTAAAAAACTTATCCATCATATTAGTTATCTCGATTTGATATCTTTCAGGGTTAAACGATATAGTATCCATAATAAAAAACAATAAATTAAATTTTATTAAGTATATAATATCTAATGTATTAGCTATTGTTTGTACTTAATATAAAATCAATCAATAATTGAGTGACTTATTCGGAATTTCATAAAACTAAATAATAGCTTTCCATCTTTGAATAAACAACTTATTCAAAAACATAAATTCAGTTGCCGTTAAAACACGGAATGAATCAGAAAATTTTATATAGTAATCGTATAATTCTTGATTAGTAGAAACCTTAGTAAAGGTTAAATAAATATCAACTCCGGCATGAGTACATATTTCTTCTGGAATACTTTCAAGGAAATCAATCGCATAACGTAACATTTTTGAATTAAGTTCAAGTTCACTTTTGCCACTATTAAACCATTCAGTCTTTTTGTATTTACTAAGTAAATCATATATATTAATATATGGCATATTATTTCTTGAAACAATCAATTTCAATAAATAGCTTTTACTCCATTGGCGATTGATATAAAACTCTTTTAAAGACCAACCATTAAAAACAAGTTCTTTCCCTTTTTTTTCAATAGGGAAATAAGATGTATGATAATTTCCAAAATTCTCTGACCCATTATATTTCACCTCAGCCAATAAATTTTGTGGCTTCTCACATGAAAGTTCTAAGTTATCACTTAAAAAAACTATATTATTATACAACATAGATGTTTGTTTTTTAAGAAGTAGATATTAATTCAAAATTTCTTTTAACAATAGAGACAACACATTATAAGGCACTAAGTTATAAATATACATTATAACTTCCTATTTGGTTGAACATTCTCTTCGATTAAATAATTGTAAATGGTCTGTTTTGCTTTGATACCGGTTATTTCCATTATCTTCGGTATAGTTGTTCCAACTTTGTAAAGTTGGATGACGGCTTCCTTCTTCGGTTTTTTCATCTTACTCCCTTCCTGTCTTCCGAACCTTACACCCCTCTTCTTGGCTGCCTCGATTCCGGCTTTGCAACCTTCAAGAATAAGATTGCGGTTATACTCGGCCAGTGATGCGAGTATCTGCATAGTGAACCTGCCGACAGCGGTAGAAGTATCAAGATTGTCCTGAAGGGAAACAAGTTTGATTCGCCGTTGCTCCAGTTTGGCACAAAGATCGAGCATTTCCTTGACGGATCTGCCTAATCGGTCAAGTCGGTAAATGACAAGTGTGTCGCCGGAACGTAGGTAATCCATGCAAGCAGTCAGACCTTCACGCTTGAACTCCTTACCGGAGATTTTGTCCGTAAAGATGCGGATGCACCCGGCATTGTTCAGTGCATCTATCTGAGAAGAGAGGTTCTGCTCTCTCGTACTCACCCTGGCATATCCTATTTTTTCTCCCATAGTCTAAATTAAACTTGTTTTTTCAAAGGTAATATATTTAGACTATAAAAGCAAGAAAAATGCCCTATATATATAATGTATAGGACAAACTCTTATAGTCTATGTTAAACTATAGTTTATTTTAGATACCGCAAATTATTCTGCAAGTAGCGAGTGCTGCTCCAAATAAAATGCTATATTTGTGGCAAGAGGTCACTATAGACCAAAATGCTATTAACCACCAATGGGTTCATTTCAGTATGAACTCAGATTTAAGACTATAATATTATGACTGTCATTTTAAAAGAACTGTTTGAAAGATATTGCCTTACCATAGAAGAGGTAAAGCCTTTTCTATCAAAGAAGTATAATATTAACAATGTACAAGACGATTTAGTTTTGGAAGATGATCAAGCTGAATATCTTATTGACACGATTTATGGCAAGATAGAAAATGATGTCGACATCAATTATTCAAAACTTACTACAGTCGAAAACATCTTGAATTCTGATAATGATAATGGAGAAGGGGGCGATGATTGGAGCAATGAAGAGGACGATGAATGGACGGATGAATGGGGCGAAGATTTTTATAATGAAGAGGAAGATGAAGATATTCCTGATTGTCCACCAAAAGACCAACTTTTGTATACTGGTGGACATCTTGCTTGCCCTTATTGTGGTAAAGTAGGGCAAACATATATGGATGGGACGGCTTATTGTTCAAATTGTAGAAGATGGTATTGCTACGGATAACATCGAAGTAGTAGCAAGTAGTTGACGATGTCCCGAATAAATGGCTATATTTTGAACAAATGAACATTGTAGAACGAAAACTGATAAAGGAATGAATTATGGGTATACAATCTACAGCACTCCTTTTTTATACTTTTCCTATTATTAGTGAAATGAACAATTACGATGTTTTTCAATTCAGACAATGAAAAAGCACCGCTAAAAGTGATGGGTAATACCACAGTTCAGACGGTGCTTAAACTTAAGAAAGGTTTATAGAAATAAGATAGAGCCCACGAATACCGGAGCCATAACCTGGGGCACTTCCTACTAAGCTACCTACTCCATATAGAAAGTGGAATCTCGCGGAGTCTAATCGCATTCTCAGGATCTTCACTCCTGCGCATACGCCAATGTCTGCCAAAATTATCAGTTTGACCCGTGAAAAATTCAAACCTTTGAAACCCGGAGAATCGGCGTTAGCAGTGAACTGGTTTCGGCCGCTCACCCATACTTCCATATGTATTTGAGTCCTTTTGACACTGTAAAGGTAGATAGACAACCTGCATTTTTTTGTGTAACAAAGAAATTAGAAAAAAGAAGGCTTAAGCAATTGCAAAACTTTTTCAACTTCCTTCTGATTTACATCCATAAGGTCATCACCCCAGGATTCAGGGAAATCTATGATGGATCTTCCGTTGTTCAGGATTGCATTCCTGATGGCTTTCTTTACGTTCGGAAAAGATGGCTCTATCTGGAAATACAGGCAATGGTGTACAGCCATTGTAAGAGTTTCCTCGTCTATGAAAAAACGGATGGTCACATTCATGTGAATCTGGTTTTTCTGTTCAAATTTTTTCCTCTTTGTCTGGAGTTTCGACAACCTGGAGTAGAAGAATGACGGAACATTTTTGCCTTCTGAAACAAGCCTTTTCATTTCTTCCTGGATTTCATTGATACCGTCACGGATGTCAGTAAGGTCAGTACAGTTTGATGCGATTGTATAAGGTGAAAGTTTTGTTTTCATGTCAATGTGATTTATAGGGTTAAACTTTATATCTGTAGTTCTTGTAGGATGTCTTGCGTATATCCACAGCATCATATACTTCGTCCGTATGTTCTGATGGCATTATAAAGCCGTTACATTAAAGAATATGACATACTGTATATCTGGCGGCAATCCTGTTGTCCAAGATGATAAACTCTACTTTCCTGAAAAACCCTTTGAAGGTCTTGCCGTTTGCATCTGTGATTATTACAAGCTCTCCCTTCAGGTGGTCAAGTTCTGCAGCTCTCTTCTGTGCATTCTTAAGCAATATATTGGCGCTTTTCAAGCCTTGCTGAATAATTGTTTCCGGTTTCATATGATAACAAATTAAAGTGTTGTATAATTGGGTTTATTATACCCTATCCTTTATACCTTGATACAAAGGATAGGGAAAATGAGTCAGTCAATGTCATAGCCTATCATGGTATTGTCATTGATAAGCAAATAATAATAGCCGTTCCCGGTATTTCGGTATTCCTTCATAAAGCCTGCTACCATGTCACCGTCCTCACGGGGTTCACACCAGAGTGTGCCGTCATAGCCACAAAAGTCAAACCTGTAGCTTGAATACTTCTCCTTCTTTTTGAAGGCATCTTTGAAACATTCCATCACCATGCAGCCGCAATACTTTTCAATGGTGCTCAGTCTGATACATTTTCCGTCAATGGTGGTTCCTGTCGTGATATGGTTTTCAAACAGTGATTTCTCCGGATCTGCGTCTGCAATCTGTCTTAGCCAGGCATTGGTGTATGTAGCCAGTCTCGCCAGCTTCTTGTATTTCAAGACCTCTTTCATGACGGTTTCCTTTTCATCCTTTCCGGTCGGATAATAGACATCCTGGATGGATGCCCAGTCATAGAACCTATACCCTCTCCTTTTCTTTCTCTCTGCGATTATACCTATACTCCTTCCTGACGATTTATAAAAAGCCTTCTGCGCTTACCGTTGATTTTTACGTACAGTGAAGATGGGTTGTTGGGGTTACGGAGATATGCTTCTGCCGGATGTATCGTTGTTGTGTTCATATCGGTAAATTTTGATGATTAATACTATTTTGATTCTGTGACAAAATCAGATTAAGAGAAAACCATATCTTCGGCAAACCTCTCTATCCAGTCAACGATATGGTTCATGTTGTATTCAGAAGTGATAATAGCTTCCGTTTCGCTTATCTGAGTGAACCTTGAAGATTCATATCCGTCTATGAACTCCTTTAAGCTCTCAACACCGAACATTTCCTTTTCTTCCTCGAACTCCTTGTCTATTTCAGCAAGCGGTTTATTAAATTTAATGCGCAAAGTTTCATAGTTCTTTTCCATAATACATTCATTTAGAGTTATTGATAATGATAATATTTCCGTACACTTTTCTGAATGCTTCTGATACATCATCAAAGTATCTGTTACCATACTCACAGGTAAGTTCCTTTGTCCAAAAGTCAAAGCTGAAAGATTCAGTACAGTCTATCGTTACACTAACATAGTCCTCCATACCGCTCTGGCACACAATGGTATGCCGTTGTACCTTAAACTGTCTGTTCAGGCTCATGTATCTTGCGGTCAGCTTTTTGACCATCATTTCAATCCACTTCATAATGTATGTCATTTAATTGTTTTGCTACTTTTTCTTGAAAAAGTAGTCACAACCTTTTTTAAAAGGTTGTGCTACTCGGCTCACTTAGATTCTGCCTTCATCTGCATAACTGTAATAAGAATCATTACAGATGATAACATGGTCAAGCATTCGGATATTGAGTGTCTTTGCTGCCGTTGCTGCCGATTGTGTCAGCTTATCATCTTCTATACTCGGTTTGGTGTTTCCGCTAGGATGATTGTGTGAAAGGATAAATGAGGTTGCCTCACAAAGAATAGCCTCTTTAAGCAGTACCCTTATATCAATCAGGCATGTATTCAGTCCACCAGAAGAAATGCGTATTCTCTTGATAACTCTTGCAGACGAGTTCATGAAGATAACCCAGCACTCTTCTGTCTTGTTATCTCCCATAACGGGGTGCATATAGTCGAAAATATCTGTACTCTGTCTGATAACCGGTCTTTGGTTCTTATGAGAGTTGCAGCGTTTGTAAAGCTCCACACCTGCCATGACGAGATTGCGCTTGCCTGGTGTCATTTTCGCCAGAACATCCTCAAAGCTGCATTCTTCACCATATACCACTTCCTTTTCCTGTACCTTGTTTACCATAACTGCACTGTTAGTAAGAATGTACACAAGTTCTGAACTGTCCATCAGTCTGTAGTCGCCGTTCACTTCAAATCCTTTTCTCATATCCGTATGCTTTAGAGTGTTAAAACTTGAATTATTCTTCAGCTAGATTTAGACCTTTTTTTAAAACCTTTGTCTTGGTTTGGTCTTTTGTCCGCTGACTTTTTTTTTAGATTGAGAATCATTCCCCATCTGAGTTTGAGCCTTTTTTTTACGGCTTATCGAGGTACGGGAGGGTGGAATTAGAAAAGTTTTGAACGAAAAAAATGTTGGGGAAGTCGCAGACAACATCGTTATTTTTTCTGGGCAAAGGCTGTAAGCCGGAACTCTTTCATTTCCACAACACCCATATACCTTTGCCGTATAAAAAGAAAGGCTCTTAGATGGGGTGACACTAATAAATGAGGAAGCGGACAGCAGAAAAGACCAATGAAAGACAATCTAAAAAGAAGTTATACCGATTAAAAGATATAGGACAAAAGAACAAGGTTCACTGCAATGAGAATAGACCTTGAACATACAGGTTCAATATAAATTTACATTTGAAAGAGGATGCTTATAGTTACTTTTGTACAGAATGTTGGTGAGAAACAAAGAAGAGGGCGAAATTGTATAGCATTGATAAACCGAGCATTAGGATTATAAGACAACAATAAGGGGCATTCTTAGCGATACTTTTGTACAAAATATTGGAGGTACTAGGAAGAATAATGTTTGATGGAATAACAGGGTAGGAAAATAAAGGCAATTGAGCAGAAAGAAGAGTACTTGGTTTCACTCCTACTCTATTCATATCTTATATTTAATAGTATGATTTTTGGCGAAATATCATACTTCTAAACAAATGTATGTTAATACTGAAGTCCAAAACGGCATATTTTTATCATAATACCATAAAACACATTTCCTTTGTCATAACACAGGAGCAAATTGATTTTAAGTTTTGTCTTCTGAGTATAAAACTTTTTTATAATAACACATTAAAATCAGATTGAGAAATGCCAGGATTTGTAATATTCGTATTCGTCCTCACCTTTGCGTATGTGGTTTACTTTTCAGTAATGATTACCCTTGACCTTCATAGTAAGAAAGACGAAAAGAAAACGGATGAAGAGACCATTGATGTCAGTAGCATGGATAATGAAGAAGTGCCGGTTTCCGTGGAAGAACATAATGATGGTCCTGAAGGTAGTGACATGACATACACAGAGCAAGTAACAGACGACGGCCTTCGGGTAGTCATTCCAACAGGCAATAAGCAGACCAACAGTTCCCCTCCTGAAGAGGAAGAGTCTAAATCCACTCAACAGACTACTACAACTGAAGAGCTCAATAAGGAAAACGAAGAGAACATGGAAGAAATAGAGCCAGCTCCTCAATATTGTTTTTATCCTGATGAGTTCATGCAAAATCTCAACGACAAACACAACAAAAGAAAAATAGAGAAAAGGAATGCAATCGATAAACTGTAAAATCAATCAACTGTTTTTTATTGCCTGTTTCGGCTTCATGTTTCTCCAGCCTCAGTCGGCATTTGCTAAATGCGGCGGTGTTGACTACAGCTGGGGAGCTGATGCATTGAGCAATGCCCATGATTTTACGGTCACAATGATGCTCTATGTAGTATATCTTCTTTACGCTATTGCATCCATAGTAGCAATTATCGGAGCTTTACAAATCTATATCAAAATGAATACCGGTGAAGGAGATGTAACCAAATCAATCATGATGCTGGTCGGAGCTTGCCTGTTTATGATTGGCGCAACTATCATTTTCCCTGCATTCTTTGGCTATAATATTGTATAAAAAAAATAAACAACCAAGCAAGTAAGGATAACGTGTCTAATTTTTAACTGTAAAACAACAAAAAATGAAGAAAATCAAGAATTTAACCAAAAGGATTTTCAATGCTAAACGTGTTGGAACATTGGCCATGTTGCTCTTTTGCGGAGTAGCTGCCACTTATGCTCAGAATGCTGCAGGAGACTACACAGCCGGAACAAATGCACTGACAACAGTTACGGAGGAAATTGCAAAGTATGTTCCATACGTTGTGAAGCTTTGTTATGCCATAGCCGGTGTCGTTGCCGTTGTCGGTGCCATCAGCGTTTACATTGCAATGAACAATGAAGAACAGGATGTCAAGAAGAAAATCATGATGGTCGTTGGAGCATGTATCTTCCTTGTAGCCGCTGCACAGGCTCTGCCTTTGTTCTTCGGTGTCTAACCATTAACCAAGCTGTATGGATTCGTCATGACAAAGGAATCGATCAATCATCAATACGTCAGCTATCCCATGTTCAAGGGGCTTCAGAAACCCCTTGAATTTATGGGATTCCAAGGCAGGTATATCACCTGGGCTGCGGCAACTGTAGGTGGAGGTATTCTCAGTTTTATCATAGTGTATTGCATCCTCGGATTTGTTGCCGGACTCACCATCCTTGCTGTCACTCTATGCACTGGTGCTGCACTTATCTTTTTCAAACAAAGGAAAGGATTGCACACCAAGAAAGAGGAACATGGCGTATTCATCTATGCTAATGCACATAAGATGTAATCGGTCAACATGATAAATGAGCAAGAGAGTTGGATTTTGAATAGTGTGTGGTTAGGCTCACCCTCCCGTTAGGATGAGCCTAACATAGTTTATACGACAACTCTCAGATTGTGAACGTAACTGATAAGTAATCGAATAATAAATTCAAAGAACAATGATTCTATACGTCATCTTAACATTTGTGGCAATCCTTATTGGTATGGCAATCTCAGTCATGGCTTTCGGTACTGGAGGGAAACGCAAGAAAATCTTCCAGAATATCTACTTCTCTGTGGAAGAGGTCAACGGTATCGGGGTACTTTACACCAAGACCGGTGAATACTCAGCCATTCTGAAGATGGAAAATCCGGTACAGAAATATTCGGCTGACATTGACAGTTACTACGAGTTCAATCATCTCTTCACTGCCCTTGCACAGACTTTAGGTGATGGATATGCCATCCACAAACAAGATGTATTTATCCGCAAGAAGTTTCATGACGAGAGCAATGATAACCATGAATTTCTGTCGGAATCATATTTCAACTATTTCACAGGTCGTTCCTATACCGACTGTCAGAGCTACCTGATTATCACTCAGGAAAACAAGAAGAGCAATCTCTTTTCATTTGACAGCAAGAAATGGCGTGATTTCATGGTTAAGATACGTAAGGTTAAAGACCAGTTGAAAGACTCCGGTGTGGATGCCCAATTTCTTGATGGCAATAAAGCCCGTGATTACGTAGACCGCTATTTCTCTATGAACTTTACCGACAAACATTTGTCGATGAACAACTTCAAGATAGATGACGAGTCTATTACTATGGGTGATAAAAGATGCAAGGTATATAGTCTCGTGGATGTGGACTGCATTAACGTCCCCTCTTTGGTACGTCCGTTTACGAGCATTGAGGTGAACAATGTTTCCATGCCAGTAGACATGGTATCATTGTTAGACAGCATACCGTCAGCTGAGGTAGTAGTGTATAATCAGATGCTTTTCATCCCCAACCAGAAAAAAGAACTTTCTCTGCTTGAAAAGAAGAAGAACCGCCATGCAAGTATGCCAAATCCAAGCAACCAGATTGCCGTGGAGGACATTAAAAATGTACAGGATGTTATCGCAAGAGAAAACAAACAGTTGGTATATACCCATTTCAATCTTATCGTTGGAGTACCTATCGATACGGATATTCAGCGATGTACCAATCATCTGGAGAATCTCTTCAGCAAGTTGGGAATCCACATCAGCAAACAGTCGTACAATCAGTTGGAGCTTTTTGTCAATTCATTCCCTGGAAATTGTTATTCCACCAATCCTGAATACGACCGTTTTCTGACCCTTAGTGATGCAGCTGCATGTCTTATGTACAAGGAAAGGATTCAGCATAGCGAAGAAACACCTCTGAAAATATACTATACCGACAGACAGGGAGTCCCTGTTGCAATAGACATCAGTGGAAAGGAAGGCAAGAACAAGATTACAGATAACTCTAACTTCTTCTGTCTTGGTCCTTCGGGCAGTGGTAAAAGTTTCCACATGGAGTTTCGGAGGGCAAAACGGCGACAAACGGCTGCAAAAATCAGCGTTATAATACCTTGATTTTCAGCTAATAGATTTTAACAAACGAGATTTTCGCCTGTTGGCGATTCATCCTTTTCGGAGTATTTTTGTACCGCGATTGTACCACGCGAGAGGGGTCACACGGCACGACTTTCTTTCAGCAACGTGCAACAGCTTTCAAGAGCGTGCAACAAATTTCTTCGATAATGGACCGTCAAATTAAACACAATTTAACAGGTCAGCCCGGCTATGACTGGGGCATGACCGACAAGCCTTTCCTCACCATCGGGGAAGTGGCGGACATCCTGCAAGTGAGCAGCCGGACAGTATATAATCTCATTTATAATGGCACTCTCCGGGCTTGCAGACTGACATACCACATCACAATCATCACCAAAGAGGATTTCTTTCTGATGATTAGAGAGACAACCTACTGCAAGCGGAGCGTGTCAATCTTCGCCAGGCAGGGTAAAAAGACAAAAAAGAAGATGAACGAAGATACACCGAACACCGAAAAAGACCTTTCCCAAAAGGAGGGAAAGAAGAAAGCGAAGTGCAGCCCGAAACGGCAGCTCATTCCGGCGGCTAACTACAAGCAGTCCGTGCGCGACACGTTCACGGACAAAGAGAGTGCCGGAGGCGACCTTTATACGATGGCTGAGATTTGCCAGAGATACAATTATACCTACGGGCGATTTTACAATCTCCGTATGCGCTACTCGATACCCTGTGTCAAAGCCAATGCCACCAAGTGCTTCCCGAAAGCCGAGGTTGACAAGGCTATGGCTGAGGAAGCGGAACGGCTGGGAAGCAACCTGTCGGAGCACTGGTATTCCTGTTTCGACATCATGCGCCTGTTCGGGCTGGGTAAGACCCAAGTCCGCAGGTTCGCACTCACCCACGGGGTAAGGACGAAACGCATCCACGGCAACCGCTTATACTACCTCAAAGCCGACTGGGACGAGGCACGGAAAGTGGCGGAGCGAAAGAGCGCAAGCACCAAAGCCAAGCGAGAGCCGGACAATGAATCAGACAACAATTAAAAATCACAACCGATATGACAAACATCTGCACTAAAGTGACGGTCAGGAAACGACCCATCAAGAACGGACAGGTATCTCTTTACCTTGACTACTACCCGGCGGTGCGGCATCCGAAGACAGGCAAGCCGACAAGACGGGAATATCTCGGAATATACATCTATGCCGACCCTAAAGACAAATTCGAAACAGAGTTCAACAAGACCATGCTCCGCAATGCCGAGCTTATCAAATGCCGCAGAACCGAAGCCATCATCAACGAGGAATACGGCTTCCTCGACCGCAACCGTGGCAAGGAGAGCTTCCTTGAATATTTCCGCTCAAAGATGGCGGACGACGACAATTTCAGGAACTGGAACACCGCCTACAAGCACTTTGAAAAATATTGCTGCGGAAGCTGCACCTTCGATGATTTGACACTGGAATACTGTCAGGGATTCCTTACCTACCTGCTGTCGCTCACCACTCAGACAAAGGGCAAGATGATGGCTTCGACCGCCAACAACAACCTTAACAAGCTGAAATGCGTTCTCCGCATCGCCTACGAGGAAAGACGCATCAAGGAGAATATCGCTCCACGGCTGAAACACGCGAAGGAGGACAGCACAAGGCGCGAGTTCCTGACGCTTGAAGAGGTGAGGATGCTTGCCGAGACCCCTTGCGAGAAACCTGTCATAAGGAGTGCCGCGCTGTTCTCCTGCCTTACGGGTCTGCGCATCAGCGACATCATCCGTCTGCAATGGGAGAACATCGTCAAGGGAGCTGACGGCGGCTGGTGCATGCACATCGTCACCAAGAAGACACGGACGGAAGCCGTGCTGCCGCTGTCGGATGAAGCCCTCGCGCTGTGCGGCGAGCGCGGCGAGGGGCAGGTGTTCAAGGGGCTGACGCAGACCATCCTTCCCCTCTATCTCAAAGACTGGATTAAGTCTGCCGGGATAACGAAGCACATCACGTTCCACGGGTTCAGGCACACCTACGCGACCCTGCAACTCGCCGCCGGAACCGACCTCTATACCATTTCAAAGATGCTTACGCACAGCAACGTGGGAACGACACAGATTTATGTCGATGTCGTGAGCGACCTGAAGCGCAAGGCATCCGAACAGATTACACTCAAACAGCAATAAACACACAACAGTATATGAACAACATAACATTTGAACAACTGCCGCAGGCGGTTTCCATGCTGATTGAAAAGGTGGGACTGCTCACTGAACGTGTGGAGAAATTCCTGTGTGACGCACCCTCGCAGCATGGCGAGGCACACACCTTGCTTTCTTTGAACGAGGTTGCAAAGCTACTCGGAAAATCCGCGTCAACCATCTATGCCATGACATCCGACAAACGTATTCCGTACCACAAGCGGGGTAACAAACTCTACTTCTTCGAGGATGAAGTCATCGCTTGGATCAAACAAGGAGGCACATCGGGAGTAGCCAACGAGAGTGATATTGAAAGACGGCTTGAAGAACTGCGCAACGGCAAGAAGCGGAAGCCGGGAGCGTTGACGGACGGCAACAGCCGGATGTCCGCAGTAGCACCATAATGTCACAGACCATGAGCAACGAGATACAGAACATACACTATTGCACCATCCTTTCTGCCGGACAGTGGGATTTTCTTTTGGAAGGCAGGTTTTCCCCTCTCAGGCAAAAGTGCCTCTTCCGTCTGATGAATGGTGCTGTGCGGACAAGAACCGCCTATAAAATCAAGGGCATTGATATTGTGCTGGAGGTGGGACAGGTGGCGGCTTCCGATGTGGAGCTTGCGGAGTTTTTGGACTGCAACCGTAAGACGGTCGGCAAGCTAATCGCCAGATTCAACCGCCTCGGTATGCTGACCACCCGAACCAACAACCGCACTTCCGTTCATTCCCTGCATTTTCTCACTGGCTGGTATGTCGGAGGTGTCCTTATCACCAATCCCCATTATGTCAGACCTTCGGCTACCGCCAAAGGACAGACAGGCGATGTGCGGACACCTGTTTCCGACAGTCTGCCATCAGGGGATGAACTGGAAGCCGCAGCCGTTGACTGCCACACAAGAGGGAAGGAAACGGACAGCCAGGCGACAGGCGCGGCATCCCTTTATTCTTCTTATTCTTCCCTCCTTTTGTCAGACAGTTCCAATCCGTCAGCCGATGTGCATGACGGCGACTGCCACAATCCGCCGTCCGATATGTTCATGGCGGACACAGCCGCAAATCGGCATATCATAAACAGTGGCGACATGGCATCCGGCGGAAACGGCGCAGGGAGCTACAGCGAGGCGCAGGACGGCACGGATGGCGGCGAGGTTACTCCGGCATAGGCTCGGCAGGTCGGGAAGCATAGGGAGCGTTTTTGAGCGGTACTCCGTTGTCGTGGGGTGACTGACTGGGCTTGCCCAGATATAGCCCACTATAACTACACGCTTCGCTTCCGTAGTTGTGGGCTCTCCCGAGGGGCTGGGCTTTGCCCCGTCCCACTTATGGCTCTGCCCTAAGAACCCGGTCGGAGGCTGTCAGCCCCCAACACCCCTGACCAAAGAGTGACCCTCTCTTTGGAATCTCCGCTCAGAGGTCTCGACCCCTGAGAACCCCGAGCAGGAAGTGACCCTCTCCCTGCACCCTCCGATTAAGGCTCCGCCCTAATGACCCTTTCCCTATTGTAAATTTGTAAACATCATCATGCCTATGGCACAGAAGACATCAATCAACATCAAGCCCTGCAACATCGGAAGCAGCGAGGCGCACAACAGGCGGACAGCGGAATACCTCGCCCATATCGGCAAGGAAAAGTTCTATGTCCGCACCGACCTCATGGCGGCAAACGAGACATGGGTGGCACCTGATTTCGGCGGCACATCCCTGTCGGAGCGCTACAATCAGATAGCCGCGATGGTAAAGGAGAAGACAGGTCGGGCGATGCAGACCAAAGACCGGGAGCGTGTGAACAAGAAGACCGGGAAGGTGACCGTCGTGCGCGGCAGCACTCCGCTCAAAGAGGGTGTGGTGGTTATCAAGGATGATACCACGCTGGAGCAGTTGCAACATTTCTGTGAGGTGTGCAAGGAGCGGTGGGGAATCACAGCTTTGCAAATCTTCATCCACCGTGACGAGGGGCATTACGGCATCCCCGGAGATACCGCCACATGGAAGCCAAACCTTCACGCTCATATCGTATGGGACTGGATGAACCACGACACAGGAAAATCCTGCAAGCTGGACGAGATAGCCATGAGCGACATGCAGACGCTCTTGGCTGAGTGTCTTGACATGGAAAGGGGCAGCTCAAAGGAGCTGACGGGAAAGGAGCATCTTGAACGCGCTGACTTCATCATCGCCAAGCAGAAGCAGGAAGCCGAACAGGTGAAGGCGGAAAAGGCAGCAGCCGAAGCCGACAGGGATGTCGCGATCCGTGAGACGGACAATGCCAAATCCGAACATGAAAAACTCCAGATCGGAAACGAGGAGAAGCAACGGCGCAGCGAGGAACTTGACAGCGAAATCGCCGAAAAGGAGGAACGTGCGAGAGAGGTTGACAGGGAGAACACGGACAGCATAAAGTCCGGCATCGCCAACCTTTTCGGCAAGGGCAAGTACGCAGCCATCGAGCAGGAGAACGAGAAACTGAAAGCCGAGAACGAGCATATCAAAGAATCGTTCCCCGATGCCGTCAGGAAAGAGGTGGCGAAACGGACAAAGGCTCTGACCGAGGCGAAGCGGACGGTCGAACTGGAGCGGGACAGTGCCATGGCAATCGCTGACACTTATGAATCCGAGAGAGACACGGCTCTGCGGCAGCTCCGGGAGCATAAGACCGGGGAGCAGCACCGCATCAGCATGGCGGTGAGCCGGGCAACGGCGGAGAAGGACAAGACCATAAGACAGTTGCAAGGTGCGCTGAAATCGAGCCGGGATATTCTGAATATCATCGCTGATATTCTCTACAAGGCAAGCGAGGTTTTCCGGCGAGCCATTGAAGCGATTATCCATTTCGCCACGGAGCGGCACAAGTCAATCTTCTCTCCCTCAGAAGCCGCCGACATCAAGAGCGTGATGCAGAGCTACGGAGAGACCACCGAGCAGCAGAAAGCGGTCGGCACATGGCTCTGTGACTATGCGGAACACCGACAGCCCTTTGATGAAATCAAACATCGCCATACACTCAATGAGGTTGGCGATGTCGCGGAAGGTCGGTATGACTGGAAGATTGAGAGAGGACGAGACGGAATCAGCCTATAATCCCTTTTCGGTCAGTTTCATATCCTTATAGCATCTTAGTTGTTGGATAAGATTAAGATTGCCATCAATTATTCCTCAAGGTTAATAACTGAACACACATCTTTATAAATGGAATTGATTATTTCAAAGTCTTCTTTGGTTGAAACCTGTCCTTTTAGTAAAAGGAACGAATCATCATCGTATAGAAACTGAAATGTCCAGAAATCAACTTCCAGTTTATAGACAGAAAAGGATTCTCTATCTTCAATCTTATTCAAGAAGGAGAATAGCGGTTGGAGGTTTATCACTGGATTAGAGAAAATCCTCTCTATGTCCTTCAAATCAATATATAAATCCTCTTGTGGGTTATCATTAAGAAAAACTCCTATACTGAGATTCTTGATTTGAATTACAGACAACTGACCGAAGATTGACTCTAATGAGTAAAAATCAACCGGAATAAAGGACATCTCAAAACCTCCATTTGAAAAATCAACTCGTATCTCCATTCTTATTCTTTCTTAAAGTTAGCGGTCAGTTTCATCGCTTATTTTCTGTTCAGTAATCAAGTTCAGCTCCCTTGTTATAATCTTCCAAATATTCCGAGTATCTGTCATCACTTGGGAGTACTACTATGAAATTTTCATATAGTTCACCGCAACCTTCGGGAAGAATCTCAAAAACAATCAATCTCTCATCCGACAATTTAAAAATGTAATTAGCGAGTCCTGTTGTTGTGCGAATATTAATAATAGTACCTGTATTTATTTCGCAATTGTCGTATTTATCATGCTTTGCATCATCAATGACAACTTGATAGAAAAGACTATTTTTATAACAGATTGCCGTTTTGTCGTTTCTGACAAAATAGGCTTCCATACGTTCAATGCCATTATTTTCAGTAAATACTCCAAGGCGGCAGTAAGTTTTCTCAAAAGTGAAGGGCAATGTAATTTTTTCGACTGAAATAATTTTGATAGGCGAAGGGTTAGTCTTGTTCGTTCCTTTCCGCCATAGACAAATGAACAAGAATACCATAATGAGATAATTAGCCAATACGAGATACCCCATATTCAATAAGGCATCATGAGAATCGGACAGGACTCTTTCGACAGAAGGGTGTCCTTTATATATAGTTTGCAAATCTGACAACCCATATATTACGAAATTTATTATCGCTAAGATTGCAAGCGACACTGTGCCTACTATTTTCTGCCACTTTTTCATATTTCAATTATCAGTAATCTTAGTATTTACAATCCATCGCTTAGTAAGATACGAGGTAATCAACACGGGGATAATGAGAAGAGCCGCCCATACTGCACAAATCATAATTATAAATTCGTTGTCTGTAAAGTATTTGCCCTCATCCGCAGGTATGCTGTCCGGTCGCATATTTGCTGTAACAGGATTCCAGTCTAATAAGAATGTTAAGAGCGGCACAATCAGCAGCACAGCAGAAAACAGATACAGATATCCCGCAAGTTTCAGCAAAGAGTTTCCTTTATATAGCACCCATGTTGGGATGCCAATAACAAAAAAATAGATACACAATGCAGGAAACAGTAATATCAGCACAGCCCCGCTGCACGATTCAAATTCGGCACCGTTGCATAAAAGTATGACTAACATTTGGCATAATAATATGACACCACAAAGTAGCATCATTGCCTCAAACTTCCAAAATCGTTTATCGGTCAGTTTCATTGCTCGATATTATTCGATATTATTCTAACGGCCATTGCTTTAACGGCCATTGCTTCTCTATCATTATGCCATCGCGTGTGTAATACTTCCATGTCCCGATATTATCTGTGTAGTCGCCTTCTCTATTCCAATCATGGAGCATCCATCCTTCTGCTGCAAGTTCCTCGTCTTCATAGTATTGACGGCAATAAATCAGCGAATCCGGAGCAAACGGATAGATTGTATTAATGCTGTCCGTGTTTGCACGAAGACTATCATATTTCCAAACGGACTTATATGACTGGAACACCTCCATGAATAGTTCTTCTTGCTTTTCTGCTGTCAGGTTATTGTCATAATCCCATATCCAGTATTTACGCCGTGAATAATAATTATAATTCTCATCAGGTCCTAACGTAACGGTAAGCCAATATTGTCCGTCTTTAGTTGATTCATAATAAAATAGATAACCCCGATATTCGTATGTCTCGTTCCTATCCGTGAAAGGACTCCCTAACTCATTAAGATCAACTGGCAGACGGTTATTCACACACTGAAAATCATCAATCATTCCGATAATTTCATTTCCCGTACGTTCTATATCAGCAGTATCAGTTGTCATACACCTTTTGAAAAACATGACAATTGCAATTAGTAGTGAGATAATCAACACTACGATAAGTGTGCGCCAATTCCAAAATCGTTTATTGGTCAGTTTCATCGTTTGCCTCCTTTCCTCCATAGACAAATGAACAGGGCAAGTGCTATGAAATAGTTGATCCAAAGAGCTACACTCAAGTTATTCATACAATTATACAATGGTGTATCTTTCCAATCAGTAATAGCAAAAGCCCATAAGACCAATTCGCAAATGCCAATCACTACAAATGCTATTACACCTACTATTTTATGCCACTTATTCATAATCCTCATATCTCATTTTCGTTAATTATACATAACTACTTAATTCTTGCTTTAAGTCTAAAACAAGTTGTTCAATATTAGTATCCAATCTATTCTTCTCGATGACATCTTTTAGTCCTTCGATTTTTGAAATGATAGATGACACTAAGATACATTTTCTTTGGGCATCGGAATATTGAAAAAAATCACTTTCTATGATTATTGAAATTCCAATAGCCTTTTCACGTTTGCGATAGTTCTCAATATCCCTGATATGCACTCGTTCATAATCACAGGGCAAAACGTAAAATTGGAAAAGAATCCGTTTTAAATCTTGTCCATAATCTGAATATTGGATTTTCTTTAGAAAACGGTCTAATCCCGCTTCGCCCCAAATATAAGAACGAAACATATCACCTTTTTTAATCGCTTCGTCTTTTGTTTGTTCCGAGACATCTGCAACCAGCGATGGGTAGGACACGAAGCAAGCGAATATATTTGTATCAGTCTGCTGTCTCATTATTTTTGCGATTCCTTTCTTTTACTCACTTCGGGATTGTACCAGATTTGTTTCATCGCCTGCCTCCTTTCAGTTGTTTGATGAGATTATGAACTCCTGTCGGCGACAGGTTTGAAACTGAATCTTTAGGAAGACGGATTTTGTTACTTGACGGATAATAGAAATAGATTGCGATACTATCTGTAAAGGCATTGTCTATATCACATGATATAGAATCGGTAATCTTAATATTACCATGAGTGTAATCTATCCGGGTAAAACTTTCGGGAAGAATAAATGTGGCATCATCATTGTCAATCCATTCGCCATGTGCATAATATAGACTATCAATTAAATGATACACATAATCTTCATTTCGGGCGTAATTCTCTCTATTGAGGGGAATGACCCACATGCGTGAGCCGTTTTGGCGTATCCTATAAATTTTAGAACCATAAAATACACCTCTTTCCTTATCAAAACGGTAGTCGCCGCTTTTCAGTTGTCCTCCTTCATAAGGCCATAAATCGAATATAGTTTCTGCCAATAAACCGGATTTGCGGGCGAGATATGCATTCCTGTTTGCAAAAAATCCATTGTCACTATAAACTATATATTCATCATCCTCGGCAACTGTTGTAGGCAAAGATTCCGAACATACAAAAAGTACTGGCAACGCAAGAATCAAAGTAAAACAAAAATCTATCCGCAGCCACCACTTTAAAAATTGCGGTTTGTCAAGTCCGCTGCCGAGAGGTAAAGCCACCAGTCCAAGTAAAAAACCGACAATGAAAACCCACGTATCCAAACCCCACCGCCATGACTGATTATGTGCTATCAAACATCCCATACATAGCCATATTGGGAGGAGAGCAATCTGCACCCATACCATCCAAAGCACTATCTTATATCGGAGAGATTCTGACATAGTTCACTCTAATAGTTTATTGTCTGTAATTAAGCAAAGTTACAACGAATAATCGACATTCGATGTGACAAATGTCCCATTAGTACATGAAAGTACAAAACGAGATTATTGTCTGTGCCGCAAAATTAATACAATTCTCGCTAAAACCATTACGTTACTATGCGTAAAGTGCTTGAACTGAACGAAAAAATGAAATCTTATCCCTTTATAACGTGATTCTGCTGTTCCAGCCCATTGCCTTGCTTTTCCCTTCTGTTTTGGCTACTAATTAACGTAGTTTGTACCTCGCTTGGTTCTTGAATCGGATATAGCGTTGATTTTCAGCAGTGGTAAGCAATTCCTTGACAACTACCGATAGCGTTAAATCCCTTTCATGATAATTTCGAGAACTTCGTTGAACTTGTCGGGAGATAGGCGTTTGTCAAGGTTGTCTTGAATGTGAGTGAGAACCGCAAAGTGGGGGGCAGAATTTGTCGGTAGCTGGATTTTCAACCGAATCTATCCCAGTCTATTTGAGCCATGGGAGTAACTTCCGTAGCCACGATAATCTTGATGCGTGAGTTGCTCGTACCACTCAGTTACAACCTCGTATTTTTATAGGGATAAACAAAAAATGTAAATTACACGCAAAGAGGAGTACTCATAAAATCAATTATTACCCAAATAATAAAGGCTATAATGATAACAGCAATTCCGCCGCCGATTGCCAACGGCAACCACCATTTCTTCCGGTTGTCATATTTGAGCTTTACTGCGACCAGTCCACTTATGATGACTATTCCGAAAGCCAATATAAACAAAAATTCAGTTCCACTCATAGCACAAAGTTACGCATTTTCGCTGACATACAGCGTATTCAGTCGAGATTTTGTATTTTTTCTCTTAGTCTCTAATGACAAAAATGCTTATCATATGTTAAATTATTGTTAAATCTTTCATTAAAACACATGCCTTTTCTAATCCTTCCACTCCCTCAAAGCAACTTTTTCACCCCCTCTTTTCCCTTAACGGATAGTTGTACCGTTATTTTCTTATGTAGTTGATTATCAGCGATAAAAGTCATTGAAAATCAATTCCACATGAACAGCGTGGTACGTCAGATGTGGGAACAGAATACCGATGTGGTTATGGTCGATACTGGTAATTCTTACGAGGGACTTTGCGAGTATGTAGGTGGCAAGTATATCAGTTACACCGAAGAGCATCCTATCACAATGAACCCTTTTGCTATCAAACGTGAAGAGCTGAACATCGAGAAAATAGGTTTCTTGAAGAATCTGATTATGCTTATCTGGAAAGGCACCCAGGGAATAGTTACCAAGACGGAAGACCGTCTTATTGAGCAGGTCATCAAGGAGTATTTTGACGAGTATTTTGTGAACCGTCGTATTGTGAATCTCTCGTTCAATACCTTCTACGAGTACAGTATTGTCCGCATACCGCAAATCATTGAAGAAAATAAACTTTCCGGCATTGACTTGGCGGCCTACAACTATCTGTTGAAGGACTTCTACAAGGGAGGCAGTCATGAGGTGACGCTGAATGAGAACCTGGACACCAAACTGTTTGATGAAACCTTCATCGTGTTTGAAATCGACTCCATCAAGGATGACCCTCTTCTATTCCCTCTTGTTACGCTTATCATCATGGATGTGTTTATCCAGAAGATGAGAATCAAGAAGAACCGTAAGGTACTGGTTATCGAAGAGGCATGGAAGGCTATCGCTTCTCCGATGATGGCCGAATACATAAAGTATCTCTACAAGACAGCCCGTAAGTTCTGGGCTTCTGTTGGTGTGGTAACGCAGGAAATACAGGATATTGTAGGAAGTCCTATTGTCAAGGAAGCTATCATCAATAACTCAGACGTGGTAATGCTGCTTGACCAGAGCAAATTCCGTGAGCGATTTGATGAGATTAAGGCCACACTCGGTTTGACGGACGTTGATTGTAAGAAAATTTTCACTATCAACCGCCTGGAGAATAAGGAAGGACGAAGTTTCTTCCGTGAGGTCTTTATCCGACGTGGAAGTGTCGGGGCCGTATTTGGAGTTGAAGAGCCACGTGAATGCTACATGACCTACACTACAGAGCGAGCTGAGAAGGAAGCCTTGAAACTCTATAAAAGAGAGTTGAAATGTGACCATCAGCATGCCATAGAAGCCTATTGCAGGGATTGGAATCTTTCAGGAATAACCAAGTCTCTAGCCTTTGCACAAAAGGTGAACCAGGCTCAACATGTACTTAATCTCAAAACAGAAATGTAAGATTTGAAAATGAAACACTATCTGATAATACAACTTCTATTTCTCTGTACTATAGCACCTGCTATGGCACAGTACTACAGCGTAAATTATGATACTCGCACTGTAGCGGAAATGTCGGCGGCTTTCGGTACAGAAGCTGCTACAGAGGCGTATTATGCTCAACAGATAGCCAAGATCAGGGAACATTATCAGGCAGCGGAAGTGGCTGCTGCTGGAATCTTCAGTTCCAAGTTCCTCGACCGCAGAGCTCTCACAAATCTGGGACTTTGGACCAGTGCAACAGAGAACTACTATTACCGCCGTATATACAACATGGTGTCTGCCAAAATTATGCCCAAAATATGGACAGTTGCCGGCATGATGCTTAAAAGTCCTCATAATGCCCTCTATTGGGGTAGCTATCTCTATAAGATCTGTGATGAGGTAAAGACTTTGTGTTATCAGTTTGAGTCTATTGTTACCAATAGTACTTTGTCATTCAAGGACATCGTATTTCTTGAAATCAACCAGGAACTTGCAGCAATTCTGAAATTGTCAGAACTGGGCAATGTGGATTGGAATGTTCTGCTTGAAAGCGTCTCAAATATTGGTACAAACTTCACAAAGGAAAACCTGAAGCAAGACATAGACAACCTCTATGCGATGGGCGTTAGCCTTGCTTCGGCTGGAGCTGGCAATGCTGTCAGTTCCATTCTTGGGAACAGTTCCTTTAACGGAACCATCATGGACAAGACAAGCAGTGTCATTGAAATAGCCGAGAATGTGTACGACTTATACGGCAATCTTTCCAAGAATGCCGGAAATACCTTGTTGCAGTTTATCGGTGGAGAGGAAGGCATCGCCAATCTCTTCTCTTTGTCGAATTACAACACAACGTCATGGATTACAGACTATGCCAATGAAGCATTCGGCCAGTACTACACACAAAGGTGGTACATCTACCGTGTGGATGCTGGTTCCATTAAACTTTGTGACTATTATCCTCCTGAAGACAACAACTCAATTATCAACGGTGATCACTGGTACAGAATCAGCACTACAGATGAAAACTTTTATCCATCCTCCGCACAGCGTGAAGCTGCACTCCAGAACTCCGAGAATCATGCAGGATACAGTCGTTCACAGATAGCCAATCTGAATAAAGCCAATGATGGCTATACCTATAGCATCTCATATTATATGCTCGCATACAAGATTAATTCTTCAAAGAATGGATTGTATGCAAAAGCATACGCTTACGAGATTCATGCTACCAAAAGCTGGAATCGTAAGGAAGTAGCCTATGAAGACATATTTGATTCATACACTATGGATCTGAATACCTTTAAGGCCGGTATGAACGCACGTCTGTCTGAACTTAACGATAATGAAGAGGGCTATACCTATTATCTGGGGAGTGACCCAAAGAAATACTACCAGACTACCAATGCCCAGAAGATTTCAGGATGTGAGACAGCAACCATCAGCGTAACCTGTCATGACGGTGCCAAATTAGGAGAAGGCTCAACACAATACAAATGTTCTGATTGCGGAAGCAGTGTAAACAACCATACCAAGCAATGTTCTATGGCAACAAGTGTTTCCGAAGGAAGTATCAATACATCTGAAATAGACTCCAAGATAACGGAATTGAAAGGAAATATTGTCTCAGTACAATCAGAAATAACAGCACTGGAGGCAGAAAACGCAGAGCTCCTGAAAAAAATCCAGACAGCAAGCGTCGAGGATGCTGCAATATACAGACAGTCCTACAATGAGAACAAGGACAGAATATCAAGCCTAAAAGCTGAGATGAGCTCGTATGAGACAGAACTGTCACAGTATGAACAGGCAAAGCAGGAAGCTATCGAAGGTGAGAATGCTATCACGGATGACTACTACCGCATACCGGCTATCATGCAGGATTGTAAAACAGCCTATAATCTGTCGTGGAACGGTTCGGGTGCATGGGAAGGCAATACATTCGTTCGTACTGCCTCCATGCCCAACATCAACGGTACCATAACCTTTAAGGCAACCATATCCATAGCCAGGAAACCAAAGTATTTCCTTTGGATTAAGATACACCGTGCTATTGTGCAGATTTCATGGACGCTTACTACAGAATACAGTGACACGCAGGTTGTTGAAGTTGTCAATCTCGATCCGTCCAAATCGGATGCGGAAAAAGCCAACGAGGTCAATGCAAAATTATCAGAAGTGGCCAGAGAATTTCCGGATTGCACTCCTTCTGTGGAATATGCCAAAAGCAGTCCTGTGGAAGTCGATGATACCGGTGATACCTATCATCTGCTATGGTCAAGCGACAGACTTGAAATAGCCCGTCAGATTGACACAAGACTCACCAATATCTATGCCGACCTTGTATCATTGGAAAAGATGATGCACTACAAACATTCCATCATAGATATGCTGAAAAGCGTAGTCCCGTATATCAACGATGACAGTGGCAGAAGATTGACCCTCATTGAACAATGTAGAAAACGCTGGTTGCGTCAGGCAGCCTCCAGTGCCCACTCAGATACATATAATGGTAAATACGATGAAGATGAAAGCGACCAGGAATAACATAATGCCGATTATTGTTTGCCTTTTGGTATTGTTCCCGTTCACTGCCAAGGCTCAATATGGTTTTGATGTAGCTTCCATAGAAGCCTATATCAACGACCATAAACAACAACGAAGTCTGCTGCTTGTTCGATCCACACTGGAAGCGAGCAACAAACTTCTGCACGAGTACAGCAGTGATTCCAATATCGGCTTCAGGGACATAAATAAAGAGCTCGACAGATACACCCGTGCGTTTGATGTTATTGATATTCTGTATCAGTCTCTAAGGACAAGTCTCAATATCTATAACACCTATGAAAACATCAGTGATCGTGTGGGTGATTATAAAGATATGCTTGAAGACTTCAGAAGAAAATGTCTGGACAGAGGTAACATTGTAAGCACGGATACCTTGATAATCACAGTCAATGTCGGGGCCTTGGCAAAGATTGCTGAAGAAGGAGACAATCTGTATCGTTCGGTCAGTGATTTAATCCTGTATGCAACCGGTGCGGCAGCCTGTTCAACTGCGGATCTCTATCTCATTCTAATGAACATAAACAACTCACTCGACAATATCAGGACGCATCTGAACAGGGCATACTTTGAGACCTGGAGATACATTCAGGTACGCATCGGATATTGGAAAAGACAGGTTTATCGTGCAAAGACCAAGGAAGAGATTATTAATGATGCTTTTGGCCGGTGGAAAGTTGCGGGCTATTTAGGCTATTAAATAATAATTTAAAACTCAACAGATATGGTACATTCTATCAGTTATCGGACAATATTGTGTTTATGTGCAATGCTGCTTTGTATCAAAGCAGTTGCCCAGTCTTATGTGACATACAATCACGATGCAACAAAAATGAATCAGATTACAGTTCAGGAAATCGGTGTTGGTGGACTAACCCCTGCTTTCTACTACACCCTCTTTCATAACAGCTACCAGAAATCGGCAGCGAGTAAAAACAAGCTGAGCTTTAGAACACTGGCTGGTGTAGAATCATACCAACAGATTGATTTAGCTGACAGCATTCAAGCGTCACTGACTCAGCGGGCTGAAATTGAAGCTTTCAATATTGCCGATAGACAGATTGATATAGCCTGGCTTGCAGAAGGCAGCAAAGTGAATAAAAAGCTATCAGACTTTGAAAAGAATATCAACCGCATCATCAGTTCTGGAGGTACGGCAAATGATAGAACGCGATGGAACGAATACTACAATATGTTCCAGACAGCTATTAAAGAAACCCAGGACGCTTATATGCCAAACGCCCAAAGGAAAAGACAATACCTTGCGATATACGCTGATATAGAGCATCAGAACGAAATTCTCATAGCGTATTTGATTCAGTTAAGCAACAGGAGCAAAACAGCTTCCTTATTGTCTGCCCGTTTGAACAGACGGACTGATGTTGCTTCTCATGCAACCGAAGCATTTAGCCGTTGGCGAGAAGCCGGGCAACTAAATTCAGGAGGGCACAATTAACAGAGAATTATAACATAAAAGGAAACTAAAATCATGGCAGATTCAAATATACTCTCAGATTTCGGTATCAATATTCTTGAAGAAGAGATTGATGACGTGATTTTCCAGACAAACGAGTTCCTTACAGATGCCACATTCACAGGCTCACAAGGACCGTTCTGGTGGATTCTCCAAATGTGCATGGCTCTCGCTGCTCTGTTCTCTATTGTAGTGGCAGGAAATATAGCCTACAAGATGATGGTAAAGCACGAGCCTTTGGACGTTATGAAACTGTTCCGGCCATTGGCTATATCCGTTATTCTATGCTGGTGGTATCCACCTGCAGATACGGGTATAACCAACAGCGGAAGCAGCTGGTGCTTCCTCGACTTTCTTTCTTACATTCCTAACTGTATCGGTTCATATACTCATGACCTTTATCAGGCAGAATCCTTACAGATAGAAGATAAGTTTGAGGAAGTCCAGGAACTCATTTATGTCAGGGACACTCTCTATACATCCTTGCAAGCTCAGGCTGACGTAGCACATTCAGGAACGTCCGATCCGAATCTTATTGAGTCCACGATGGAACAGACCGGTGTTGAAGAAGTGACCAACATGGAAAAGGACGCATCCAGACTATGGTTTACTTCACTCACAGCTGGTGCAGTGGTCGGACTGGATAAAATTATCATGCTTATCGCTCTGATAGTTTATCGCATCGGTTGGTGGGCGACCATCTACTGCCAGCAAATCCTGTTGGGGATGCTGACCATCTTCGGACCGATACAGTGGGCATTCAGTCTTCTGCCCAAATGGGAAGGTGCCTGGGCAAAGTGGCTCATACGTTATCTGACCGTACACTTCTACGGAGCTATGCTGTACTTCGTGGGATTATTTCGATATGTAACTCACTGATTATCAGTGTTGTTATTTTACAAAACACCTCCACGTAACAAACGTGCAACAAAAATTTCCAAATAAAAAAGAGATAATTGCGTATTTGCAACTATAAAATTACAGTCCAAGCACCATTTCTGCATTTTATGGCTGTTTTGAGTGTTTGACAACCAAGTTCCAAAAACAGCGTTTCTCTTGTATTCTTACTATCGTTTCTAAGTTTGATTTTGTCTTCACTTTATTTCATCCAAGTATGATTTTGAGTATGAAACAACTTCATTATTATAATATAACTTAAGATTTCGTCATTGACCAAGCATTTCTAACAGAATGAGAAATTTCTTACATACCTTTGCACCACTTTCAACTTGCAATCACAAACAATGGTCATGATGAAATAGTCAAATTAAAACATCAACAGATTATGGAATCGCGAACCAATCAAAGCGTTACTCCAGATGTTCAAGCACTCATGCTGGAGAACCTAAAACTCGCCAAGCGAGTAGAAGTGCTTGAAAATACCCTGTCAGCAGGTAAGGAAGTGCTGACTTTGGAAGAAGCTGCCCGATTTATGGGAGTGACAAAAAGTTCGCTCTACAAGATGACACATGAGCAGACTATTCCTTATTACAAGCCGAATGGCAAGATGGTGTATTTTGAGAAAGCGGAACTCTTGACATGGATTCGCAGAAATGCGATTGCGTCAAAGGCGCAGGTTTCAGAAGAAGCCAACCGTATCTTGAAAAATTTAAGTATCAAGTAGCCATGAGGACAACAGATTTTGAAGCCAAGAAGGAACAGGCAGTCAAACTGTCTGTCCTCTGGGCTAAGACAGGACTTCGTGAACTATCCATGAGGGATGCCGTCAATGATTACATTGAAGTAACTGGTGCAAACCATGCCATAGACAATGACGAACAAGCCATTTTGTATGGAAGACGTGCCGTTGCATTACGAGTAAGCATAGAGGCAATAAACAGTCTTAACAAAGATGAACTTCAACGCTTGGATAGAAAACTCATGGAGATTGTCAGTGAGGATATGCCACGGCAACAGCATGGTCTTCACCGATGATTTGTTGTCCTTTCAGTCATTCACCATTTATAAACCATTCGGACATGGAAAGAAAAGAGATAGACAAAACTCGCCCTGTCACTTACTATTTGTCATTGACAGACGAACAACTGAATTTTCTCAGTAGCAACGAGGGAGGCATCAACAGAATACAATGTTTCCGCAGACTACTTCACCACACGGCAACTGCCGATACCACCTATACAAAGCGTGGCATATCCAAACCACTAATGCAAGGACAAACTTGTGTATCTGCCCTTGAACTTTCAAAGGAATGGAACTGCAACCGAAAGACTGTTATCCGCTTCTTGAAACAGTTGGAACAGTTGGGTATCGTAACAATAAAAACTGATTGCCTTACCACCATTATGAATATGAGGTGCATAGCAGCGTGGAAGCATGAGGGTGAAACGGTTTATACAGCCAATGCCCTTTATAAGCGAGACAACGGCAAAGCGAAGTCGGAACAGAACCCGAACAAGTCTGTTTCAGATCCGACTTCTTCAACTTTACCTTTGCCTTCTTCCGATTCATCAGAAATCACTCCTTCGGAAATGGAGCAAATCCATTCCTTGGAAGAAATCCCTGATGATGTGAGAGAGCAGTTGTTAGCGGAAGATATGGAGCAATTCCACGAACAACGTGAAATGTAACCTACCATTCATTCATTTTTAGTCTTGGCATTTGCCTTCATGCTGTCAGTTTGCCAGTAAGAACGCAATACCAAGACTTCATCAAAACCGTTTTAGAGCAGTGATGGTACACAACAGAAGAGGCTTGCCTATATGTACTCATAATGTAGATGGGGAACATAATCCTCGGTATGGTTATCACCAACCGAATTATGCTCCGTCGGGCAAGCCCTCAGGAGGACACCAGAGCAAGCTCATTTTAAAATTTCATTACCCCATCTAAGAAATAACATTATGCCAGAATACCAAGTGTTTCACCAACAAGCCGTCAAGTCGTTTTCGGCAGGTGAAGACAACGAACATCAGAGGCGTTGGACGGAATCCCAATGGGAAGCCAAAGCCTCCAACAAGAAGTTTAACTACGACAAGAGCCGTGCGCATCTCAACTTTGAGATAGTCAAGGGCGATAAGATTGTACCTCTCGGCTCTTCTAAGCCCATTTTGGAGCGGTTTCAAGACCGTTTGGAAGCCACTGGTGCGGAAGACCCTAACAAAGGGCTTGAAACGCCCAAATACCGCATTGCCTGCAACATGATATTTTCGGGCGATGCCGACAGAATGCGAGAAATGGCTTTCGGAGACCAGAATGTGGAGCGAGCGAAAGGCGCAGACAACAGTCATGTCAAGCGCAAAGCGGAGATAGAATTGTGGGCAAAGGACATCTACAAGGCTGTTGCCGATGCATGGGGCGAAGACAACATCATTGACTTTTCCGTTCATCTTGACGAGTCTTCACCGCATATTCATTGTCTTGTAACGCCAATTATGTACGATGAGAAGAAACAGAAGATGCGTATCAAATACCGAGATACTTTTGGTGGTGACGCAAACAAATTGGATGCTATCCACGACTACTTGGCAGAGGTCAACAAAAAGTGGGGCTTGGTACGTGGCGAATCCGTTTCGGCTACCAATGCCCAGCATGTCCCTCGTGACGAATGGTATAGACAACTCCAAGCCGAAAGCCGTGAGTTGGAAATCGCAAATGGCAAACTGGAACTTGACATTCGCAGAAAGGAGAATGCCGTTAAAGGTCTGAAAACAATGATAGAAAACCTCACTCACCAGAAGTTTGAGGTGGAGAACAAAATCCATGAGGTTGAGAAATTGTTGGAACAACAGAATGGCGAACATTCCGAGTTTTCAAAGGAACTGGAACGGCTCAAAAGTCAGTTGTCCACCTTGGAGTTCAAGCTGACGGACAAACGAGAAAAACTGGGTGTAGCCGATGAAGCCCTTGCCGAGTTCAGAGCCATGACAAGGGCGCAAAAGTCTGAGGCTGAAACATTGCGTGTCGTGCAGGAGCAGACATCACGTACTTTGCAGACATACGCCCAAGCCTCTATTCTTGCTGGCAGTTTTCAAGAACTGCTGACGATGAGCAGTAGAATTTGCGCCAATGTACCCGAAGCCAAGAAAATGGCAGAGAACACCATTATTGAAGATATGTGCGATATGCGTTTCAAAGATGTACTTGGCACAGCCGTCAAGATGTTCATTGAGGGCATCAATGGGGCAACAAGCATCACGCAGTCGGGAGGTGGCGGTGGCTCCAATTCGGAATTGCCTTGGAGGGATAAGGACGAGGATATTTTCAGCTTTGCCAGACGCTGCATGAGATTCGCCCACAGCAAACACTATCCCAAGAAGAGTTCGGGCATTAAGCGGTAGTGTCAGCGAGTATTTGCTTCCAGACATCAATATCAGGGAAAGGCATGTATATTTCAAAGAAACCATCGAAATATGCCACAGTCTTTCCTTGATTTATTTTAGCCTCTGCATAGGCTCTGCTTTTGTACTTGTCGGCAAGGCGCAACAATTCCTGTTTCTGTTTCTTTTGCAGATTTTCAAAGAAACTTATTGCAAGAACAAGCAACTCCTTTACACCATTTGTAAGTCCTGCCTTGTCATAGATATAAAGCAGACGGTTGTAAGGTTCTGGCTTCCAATAGCCATTGGCAATCAGCTCTTCATAGATATTGGTTGCGGTGATATAATCCTTGCTTTTTTCGGCAACCTTTGCCTTGCGTAGTTCATTCTCTATATGGCTGATTACATCTTCTATCTGACGGCACACTGGAACATCTTCTGAAAACAAAGTATCGTTTCCACTTGTGTAGAAATCAAATTCGGGCAGTTGAGCAATCAAACTTTTGTATCGGTTTGCCAATGTATCTTTGGTGATAATGGTTCTGTTGATATTGGTCTGTTTGGGTAGTTTGTCTTCTCGTTGCCTTATTACTTCCCTAAATTCGACAACAAGCGCATCTTGGCTGAATTTTGCAGGGACCAGCAACAGAACACGCTTGGCATCGCTCCATTGTTCTTTGCTTATATAATGGCTAAGTAGCCAATTATAGGGTTCAAGGTTCAATGAATATCCTTTTTGAACCGCACTCTCGTATTGGCATTTAGTCTGTTCTGTGTCATTTGCTTTCAGATATGTCCTTGCCTTTATAACCTCTGTAACACCAGGCATTACCAAAGGCTGCTTGGTGGACTGTTGAGATACATTTATAGAAGAAGGCAAGGAAACGTTCTCTTGCGAGTTTGTCTCCTTGCCTTTGTCGTTGCTGAATACGTCTTTTATCTTCTTGAATAGTCCCATGCGTATTTTTTTGAGTGCAAAGGTAATGCAAAACGCGGATAATCAATTCTACTTGTTGTAAAAAGCATATACTCGTTTGCATAGTTTAATAGCATGGATAACATATCAAAAAATATAGAATATGCTCCGATTACCAGGTTATCACTTTGTCAACTATCTCTTGTTGCTCAATGCTGCTTCTTCGTAGATAGATACGTGTCGTTTCGATGCTTTCATGTCCCATAAGGTCTGCAAGCAGGGCAATGTCGTTGAACTTCTCCAAGAAATTTTTTGCATAACGATGGCGAAATGAGTGAGGGTAAACCACTTTCTCATTCAAGCCATACTTCACCGCATAGTTCTTCAACTGCTGTGATATGCCTCTTGTCGTGATGCGTTCGCCAAAGCGATTGAGAAAGAGATAGCCACTTGTACGGTCGAGTGTTTGCAACCACTTTTCTGTTTCCGTGCGCAATGTCTTGGGGATATAGATACGCCGTATCTTGCCACCCTTGGTGTAGATGTCATAATAGCCTACTTGCACATGCTCAATTTTGATTTGCACAAGTTCGCTCACTCTGGCACCAGTCGCAGCTAAGAAACGCACCACAAAGTACCACTCCAAGTTGTCTTCCTTCTTCAACTTGTTCTTCAAGAAGGTGTAGTCGGCATTGCTGATGACATTCTCCAAATAAGAACGTTGCTGCACCTTGACCGACTTCAAGCGGAGCTTAGTCTTGCCTACAAATACAAGGTACTTGTTCAACGCCTGAATACGGAGGTTCACCGTCTTTGGTTTGTAAGTCTCAATCAAGTAGGTCTTGTAAACCAACAAGTTTCTCTTGTTCAACTCTTTGTGTCGAGAGCCAAACTCCTTTACGGCATACAGATATGCCGAAATCGTGTTCTTAGCCATATTGCCTTGGCTTAGGAACTCTTCAAATTTGTCTAATTCCATTTCTATTCGTTTATTAGTGAAACATTAAGTTGTCCTAATAAATAGGCATGGATTTGTTCTATGAGTTCCTATTATGAGAAGATACTTGCCACGGGAGAGGTGAAGTGTATTGATGAGGAGGTACCGTTTGAGATACCTAAGGGGTGGGAATGGTGTAGATTAGGAGAAATCTCAACTTATGCCCAAACAAAGAGAAAAATCAACGCATCGAATGCCGATACTCAATTATGGGGATTGGATTTGGAAGATATAGAAAAAGGCGGAAGATTGCTGGATATTAAAACTGTTGGTGAACGAAAAGCCATCGGTGACAAGACCATCTTCAACCGTGGTGACATTTTATACAGCAAACTTCGTCCATATTTATTAAAGATACTTGTTGCACCTGAAGGAGGTATTTGCACTCCCGAAATTATACCTTTCACTTGCTACGGCAATATATGCAAAGATTATATTGTTAGCTTTTTGAAATCACCTTACGTAGATGATTACATTAATTCTGCAACGTTTGGTGTAAAAATGCCTCGTGTAAGCACAGAAACAATGACGTCTCTGTTAGTTCCACTTCCACCTCTTTCGGAGCAGTTCCGTATTGATACAAAAGCAAAGGAGTTGATGCCATATATAGATGAGTATGGAAAAGCGCAGGATAAACTTAATAAGTTAAATGAAGAACTTTCCTATACTATTCGTAAGAGCATCCTTCAAGAGGCTATTCAAGGCAAACTCGTTCCGCAAATAGCAGAAGAAGGTACTGCACAAGAGTTGCTTGAACAGATAAAAACAGAGAAGCAGAAACTCGTCAAGGAAGGTAAGCTAAAGAAGTCCACCTTGGCTACTTCTGTTATCTTCCGTGGTGACGATAACAAGTATTGGGAGAAGTCGGAAGATGGGGCTGTATGTATTGATGAAGAAATACCATTTGAGATACCGTCAAATTGGGCATGGGTACGACTTGACGATATTTGCTCTTTTATACATAGAGGCAAATCGCCCAAATATAGCCAAATAAAGAAATATCCTGTTGTAGCTCAAAAATGCAATCAATGGGCTGGATTTTCCATAGAGAAAGCAAAGTTTATTGAGCCGAAGAGTATTACATCTTATAATGATGAGTATTTCTTACAAGATAGAGATTTGATGTGGAACTCTACTGGACTGGGAACATTGGGTAGAATGGCTATATACTACACGATACTTAACCCTTATGAATTGGCTGTTGCTGACAGCCATGTTACTGTAATTCGTCCATATAAAACGCACATTGTTTCTGAATACCTGTACTATTATTTTGCAAGTAATACAGTTCAGTCTGTTATTGAAGACAAATCAGACGGCAGTACAAAGCAAAAGGAATTAGCAACAAAGACTGTAAAAAGCTATCTTGTTCCACTACCACCATTTGTAGAACAACTGCGTATAGTCCAAAAGATTAAGTCCGTAACAAGTATTATGAGTTGATAGACAACAGTCCTGTTTGTATAGACGAGTTTTTGCCGTTCCAAATACCCGAAACATGGACTTGGTGCAAGGTCAAAGACTTGTTGGAAATACAGACAGGTGCATCGTTCAAAAAAGAGCAAGCAAACGCAAATAAAAAAGGCATTAGAATATTGCGTGGTGGAAACATTCTACCCAATAAGTATATATTCAAAGATGATGATGTCTTTGTGTCAGAGGAGTTTGTCAATGCGAATACCATTCTAAAGAAGAATTGCATCATTACTCCTGCTGTAACCAGTTTGGAGAATATTGGTAAAATGGCAGTAATAGAAAAAGATTACAATAATGTTAGTGCTGGCGGTTTTGTATTTATCATTGGCCCATACATTCAAGACTTTAATCATTCCTTGTTACTTGCGTATTTTCTCCAAAGTCCATTCTTAATTGAGGCTATGCGAGGAATAACAAAGAAGTCTGGTGCTGCTTTTTATAATCTTGGTAAAGAACGGCTGAAAGAGTTGTATCTACCATTGCCTCCAATGACAGAACAAAGTAGAATAGTAAGCAAAATAAATGAGATTTTATCAAGTATTATGAGCAGATATGGGGCGAAGTAACTGAGATTGAACTTCCTTTGGACTTTCCAAGTTCTTGGTCTCTTGCTCGATTAAATGCAGTTTGCCAACTTACAGACGGCTTAAAAACAACAGGCAAACAATGCTTGTTAGATGCAAAATACTTACGTGGTAAAAGTTCTGAAACTATAGTAGAACAAGGTAAACTTGTATATAAAGGTGACAATATAATGCTTGTGGACGGTGAAAACTCAGGTGAAGTTTTCATCGTACCACAAGATGGCTATATGGGTAGTACATTCAAGCAGTTATGGATAAGTTCCTCAATGTACGAACCTTATGTTTTAGCTTTTATACAGTTCTATAAAGAGACATTGCGCAACTCCAAGAAAGGTGCAGCAATTCCACACCTCAACAAGGAACTTTTCTATGGTCTTATAATTGGCATTCCGCCATTGCAAGAACAGAGAAGAATAGTTCAGAAACTTGAACAATCATCGCAGTTGCTTCGATAACCTATTCATTTGTTCTATTATACGTTGTTGCTCTTGCAAAGGTGGCAAAGGTATCAATAAATTCGACAAACTCTTACTATTCAAGGTTTTACCTTTAATTGCATCTTTAGATTCTCCGAGATTGGCAATTAGAGGCAAAACTTTGAACAGGTAATTCCTCATAGCATATTCTTTATCAATGATAGGACTTATAGTTATAATAGCTTCATTGTGATAAGCGTCAATATCCAATATTGAAGTTTTGCCGATGCTTAGTTTGAAACTCATAAGAAGACTTCCTTTTTCACTGATAGGAGCGGAGAAAACTTCCTTGACTGCCAAATCCGAAACCTTTTCTTTTGTTGTAGATATTGAGCCTCCATCAACCATATCAGATATTGAAACCCAATTGTATTTGCCATTTATCCAATATGTCTGTTCTCCTCTTGCTGGCGTTTTTCCAATAGTCATAGATACAATATTGGAAAATCTGCACCAGCACCAATTGTATGGCAAATCGAAAGGTATTTCATCGGTTATATCATTGCAATTTTCACCTATCTGCTCATAATACTTGTTATCGTCACCACGGAAGATAATAGTATCGTTGAAGGCAGACTTCTTTAGTTTGCCCTCCTTAACGAGTTTCTGCTTCTCAGCTTTTATCTGTTCAAGCAGTTCTTGCGCTGTGCCTTCTTCTGCAAGTTGCGGAACGAGCTTACCTTGTATTGCCTCTTGTAAGATGCTCTTTTTAAGACAATCCTTTATAGTAGTGTTCTGTTCGTCCAATTTGTTCTGAATAATATTATATTTCTCTATTTGTGGTAATAGTTCAGCTAGCTTTGCCACAATTCTTCTTTGTTCTGATAGAGGTGGAAAAGGCAAAAGTAATCCTTTCAAACGATTTGCAGACAGTCCAGGCATGGCAGTTCCAACAGATGCCAAATTGTTGCTTTCTTTCAATAGGTAAATGAAATGATATACATATTCACATATACCGCTAACACACGGACGCAATCTATGAACATGATTTTGAAGACAAATATCATAATCTTCATTCCATATTGCTGAACGTCCATAACCAGCACCACCTTCACAAACAAGCAAATCTCCTTTTGTAGCCGAACAAGTCTTAATCTCTTCGTCTGTAAAATTCATAACCTTTATATTATCAAGGATAAAGTGTCCCCAATATAGATTAGAGGTCGTTATGAACTTTTGTGGAGTTCCACCACCTTTATTGCTACTACTCTGTTGCTTTCCGCTTGTATGGTTGAATATATTGCCTATACGAGTCCATTCCCACCCCTGCGGTATCTCAAACGGTATCTCCTCATCAATACACTTCACCTCTCCCGTGGCAAGTATCTTCTCATAATAGGAATTGTCCTCACCACGGTAGATAATGGATGCGTTCTTGTCACGCTTGATTTTCTTCTCCTTAATCAAGCGTTCTTTCTCTTGGCGAATCTTATCAAGCAAAACGCTTGCTGGTTCGTCATTAGGATCCTGCGGTACAAGTTTTCCCTGTATCGCCCATTGTAATATGCTATTCTTTAATTGTTTTCCGTTCATTGTAATTTTCTATCGTTAGAAATCATTGTCCTTATTCTTCTGCTTCAAGAAGAACTGATAAAGTTTCTTGCCTATTTTATCTTTGGCAAATGTCCGCTCATGCTCAATAGGTATGGTAGATAACCTTATCTTAGCCACACCTTTTTTCAACAACTCAAATTGTTGTGGACTTATCTTGAATTGAGCTGTAGAACTGATTTCTGTCACTGGAAGGACTATATTGCCTGAAACAATACCTGCCGTTTCAGAGCCGCTACCAATCTGAGAACCATAAAGTTTAATAACTTCACCATCGAATGTTTTCAACAACATGGTTGATTCTTTCAAGAAATTCAGTCGGTCTGACTTTACGGTTGCGATAATGTAATATGCCGTATCTTGCTTTGCAACGCTATATTTCATGTTGCATCCCTCGGCAGCCAAAGGTCGATATGTATATCCAACCGTTTGTGCATTTATATTGATACTGCACATAGTCAGCACAATAGACAAAATGATTTGTATTCCAATATTACTTTTCATAATTATGCTATAAAATCGAAATGTCCTTATTTTATTGTTGTTACTCTGCTTCGTCTAACAACTTGTCAAGTTGCGCTTGCAGTTCTTCACGCTTTGGCAAATAGAGTTGGTAACGAGCCACAAACAATTGATTGGTTATACCCTCCAAGGCATACTCCATCAGAAGTTCGTCTTTTCTTGCTCCCAAAACTATACCAATAGGGGGATTATCGTCAGGTTGACACACTTCTGTTTTGAAATAGTTCAGGTAGAGATTCATCTGCCCAATATCACCATGCTTTATCTCTGCTCGCTTCAAGTCAATCAACACATAGCATTTCAAAATACAATGGTAGAATACCAAATCCACCTTGAACTGTCGGCTTCCTATCTGCATGGAGTATTGTCTGCCCACAAATGCAAAACCACGTCCCATTTCCAAAAGGAACTGCTCCATGTGGTCTTTAAGAGCCTTTTCCAAGTCACTCTCCTTATAGCGTTTCTGTTTGGGAAGTCCTGCAAATTCAAGCACGAAAGGGTCACGGATGATGTCTTGCGGAGTTTGTACTTGATGCCCCTCGTTTGCCAAAGCAAGAACTCCTGCCTTGTCTGTGCTTAGTGCAAGTCGCTGAAACAGACAGCTTTTCATCTGTCTTTTCAGTTCCCTAACTTTCCAACATTCCTTGATGGATTCCTTATAATAGAACTGCATTTCAAGTGCATTATCACACTTCAACAGTTCATAATAATGGCTCCATGTCAATTTGTGGGACAGTGTCCCACATTTTGGGAATGCCAAGTATAACTTACGCATATAGGTAAGGTTTGTTCGGTTAAAACCTTTTCCATTTCTTGCTGTCAAATCCTTTGCAAGGTTTACAAGTAACCTTTTGCCATATTCTGCTCTTTGTTTGCCACCCTGTTCAAATTCAACAATATACTTTCCTGTTTGCCAGTTGGCATCAAGCAATTCCGTATTGACCGCAGCAATGGCTTTTGACTTCGCCTCACCCCATAGCGTGGTTATGTTGTCTATCAACTTCTGATAGGCAGCATCATTTATGTTTGTCAAATCTTTATTCTCCATGCCAATCTTTTAGATTTGTGGAACACCGTTCCACATTTTACAATTCGTCCACATTTACATTTATTCCCAAGATACGCTGTATCTCTGCCAATGTCTTATCAATTTCATGATCAAGAGCCTTGCGTTTCTTGAAATAGTCGGCAAGCAGTTCGGCAGGAGGCAAGATTTCTTCATCCTCTTTCGGGAACTTGCACAGGTCGAAGTTGCAATCGGTGGCAATAAGGTCTTCAACCGAATAGCAACGAGATTTCTCGTCACCATCAGCAATAATAATCTCCTTACGGTCGTTCCACCACTCACGGATTGGGTCGCAATGTTCCGACTTCATGGACTTTGTCTTGGAGAAATGCTTGTACCCCTCTGGCATATCCAAACGATAGAACCACGTTTCCTTTGTAGAATAACCTTCTGGAGCACCCTCCGCACAGGTATTGTCGAAGAACAAAATGTTCGTGGCAATCGAAGTGTAAGGTGCAAAGATACTGCCAGGCAAACGGATAATGGTATGCAAGTTGAAATCTCTGAGCAGCTTGGTCTTGATGGCTATCTTTGTATTGTCCGCTCCAAACAGGAAACCGTCTGGAACAATGACCGCTGCACGACCATTCTTCTTCAGTCGGTACATGATGAGAACCATGAACAAGTCAGCAGTCTCGCTACTGCGCATATCAGAAGGGAAGTGTGACTTGACATCCGACTTCTCGTTTCCACCGTATGGTGGGTTCATCAACACAACATCAAACTTGTCTCCGTCTGTATAGTTGAGTACATCTTTTGTAAGCGAGTTGTCGTGATATACCAATGGCGTGTCAATTCCATGCAGCAACAGATTTGTCACACATAGCATATACGGGAATTGTTTCTTTTCTATGCCAAATACAGACTGATTGTACTCTTTGCGGTCTTCAGCAGTCTTTACCTTCTTATCCAATTCACCCAACCAACTTGTGATGAAACCTCCTGTACCACAAGCGAAGTCTGCCATTTTCTCACCAATCTGCGGATTGACTATCTTTGCCATAAATTCGGTTAAGGCTCTTGGGGTGTAGAACTCACCAGAGGAACCAGCCGACTGCATTTCTTTGAGAATAGTCTCGTATATCTCACCGAAAGCATGACTTTCCTCATAGTCACCAAGGTTCAAACCGTCAATCACATTCAGCACTTGACGAAGTTGAACTCCATCTTTCATATATTGATTGGCATCCTCAAATGTGGTCTTTACAATCGCCTGACGGATAGGAGTAGTTGGTGTTACCTCTATGTTTTTGAGTTCCACAAACAAGGTGTTGTTGACAAACGAAAGCAGCTCATCACCAGTCAAGGCATTACCGCTTCCATCGTCATGCGCCCAGTTGCGCCAACGGCATTCTTCTGGAATAATAGACTTGTAATCATCATCGTCCAACTCCCAATCATTCTCTTTCTCGTCATAGACTTTCAAGAACAGCATCCACGCCATTTGTTCTATGCGTTGCGCATCACCGTTGATACCGGCATCATTGCGCATTATATTGCGTACTCGTTTTACGAAATTTGATAAACTCATATTTTATTTCTATTTTATGCTATATTATATATGTATTGTTCCAGTTCCTTTACGGCATCAAGATAGCCTTGCTTGCCACCAAAGAACTTCACGATGTTTGCCTTTGAACCCAATTTGCGGAATGGGTCATTTTCAAGTACTGTCAGGCTTTCCAATTCTGACACACCTTCCTTGGTGTACTTATCCAACAAGGCTTCAAGCACAAGTCGTGCCTGTTCACCATACTTGCTGAATATGTCTCGTTTCTTCACTTGTTCGGCACGTTCATGTCGTGTAAGCGTTTTCTTGCCGTAGGCTATATGGCAGATGAAATCGAAATCATCAACATCGTCCATGTCTTGGTCGTGCTTCAATGCTGCAAGATCAATACCACTGTCTTTAAGCATTTCAGCAATATCTGACTTTTTCTTGGTTTCTTGCCACTTGGAAGTGAACGTATCTATCGTAGCGTATGTATCTATGATACTTTTCTTTGTATAGTCGGTAATGCTTTCCGTGCGAAGTAACTTACCGTTTGTGTCATAGACAGAAACGACTTTGTTAATGACCATAACTTGACAACCATCCTTGGCAACAATCGGCTTCGGTCGTGGTTCAGGATCTGGTTCTTTCACGCCTTTAGGCTCGTCGTTTTCAGGAAGTACATACGGCTTAGGCTCTTTCTGCTTGGGCGGATAGTTCGGGTCTATTTCAATCGGTCCGTCCCAATCTGGGTCTGCAAACAATCGTGTCACGTTGCGGAAGTCCATTACAGTGAAGTATGTCTTTCCTTCTTTCTCACGAAGACGAGTGCCACGACCTATAATCTGCTTGAACTCTGTCATAGAGCCGATTTGTTGGTCAAGCACAATCAGTTTTGTCATTTTACAATCAACGCCAGTTGAAAGCAACTTACTTGTTGTCGCTATGACAGGGTATTTCTCTGCAACAGAAATGAAATAATCCAACTTGCTTTTTCCGTATTCGTCACTACCTGTTATACGAACCACATAGTCGGGATTTTTCTTACACATATCAGCATTGGCATTAGCCAAAGCCATACGCATACGTTCCGCATGAGTTTCATCAGCACAGAACACTATGGTCTTAGCCATGCGATCTGTACTTTTCAGATAGTTGGTTATCTCTTGCGCAACTTCCCTTATGCGGTCTTCTATGACAATGTTATAGTCATAGTCGCTGTTGTTATAAATGCGGTCTTCTATCTCATTGCCGTAAATATCCTTTTGTCCCTTTGTCGGTCTCCACTCATCGCCAATGTTGGTTGTGATGTTGATTACCTTGAAAGGAGCAAGGAAACCGTCCTCAATTCCGTTTTTAAGACTGTATGTATATATAGGCTCACCAAAGTAGCCAATACTTGACTGGTACTTTGTTTCTTTTGGTGTTGCAGTCATACCTATATGAGTAGCCGAAGAAAAGTATTCCAAAATGTTTCGCCAGTTGCTATCATCCTTTGCGCTACCTCTATGACACTCATCAACGATAACAAGGTCAAAATAGTCTGGATTAGGAAACAACTCCTTATAGTTTTTGGCATCATTCTGTCCAATCAACTGTTGATAGAGTGCAAAGAATACTTGATAAGAAGCCAATTCTTCCAAGTGGTTCTTGTCTTTTGAGTAATCTATCTTGTGCGTTACCTTATCTAATGGTTTGAAGTCCTGCTGTATGGATTGGTCAACCAATATGTTTCGGTCTGCAAGATACAACACTTTCTTCTTCAAACCACTTTTGAGCAAACGCCATACAATCTGAAATGCAGTATATGTCTTGCCTGTACCGGTTGCCATGACAAGGAGCACACGGTTTTGTCCTTTGGCAATGGCACCGACTGTGCGGTTTACTGCATTGCGCTGATAATATCGTGGCGGAAATGTATTCTGACCAGTGCAGAAAGGTTGCTCAATGACAGACAACTCTTGCTCATTAAGTCCGTTTCCATCGTTAGCCTCATTTTTATATCTTTCGACAAGTTCTTCTTTTGTTGGAAATTCGCCCATAGCAAAAGTGCGTTCCTTGCCTGTCAAGAAGTCATGTTCGGCAAAACCTTCACCATTTGAACTGTATGCAAACTTCACATCAAGCATTTGGGCATAGGTCATGGCTTGTTGCAATCCATGAGAAACAGAATGATTGGCATCCTTTGCTTCTACAATAGCAATGGGTGTTGCCTTGTTTGCATAAAGTACATAGTCGGCAAACTTCGGTTTCTCTCTATGCACAAGATTACCATGAAGGCTAATTTTACCGTCAGTAAATTTAACCTTCTGTTCCATGAATATACTATCCTTTGACCATCCCTTGCTTGTGATGGCTTCGTTGATATAGCGGAACTTGATGTCCTCTTCTGTAAGTTCTTTGCTTATGCCCATGTTCAAATAACGTTTTATTATCGGAAGTTATTTTGTCCAGTTCTAAAAATCCAGTATTTGGCGTTTTTATTCTCGCTCGCCCTCGTCTGTTATCAAGTCCTTCAAATCGACTTGTAGAATTTTTGATATTGCAAGCAATGTTTCCAAATCTGGCTGGTATTTATTTCTGGCGTAGCAGTTTACTGTACTAAAGCTCTTCCCAAGCTGTTTTGCAAGCCATGTCTGAGAGATGCCTTTTTCTTCCAACGTGTCTTTTATTCTGTTCAGTTTCATATTTTCACCGAATTTTACTGCAAATATACATTAAATTTTGCGATAATAATTCGTTATATGACTCTAACAGGTAAAAATATAACGATATTTCACACTTTCACAACCATTTGATACGAAATAAGGGAATAAAGAGATTTTATCCTCCTTACTCCCTTTCTTTTCTTCCCTAATTTCCAAATACTTTTTCCACTCGCCTGACGGCATCCGCTCTCATCTGCATGGCTACGGAAGCATATATCTGTGTTGTCTTAACACTTTTATGACCCAACAGTTTGCTCACAGTCAAGATGTCACATCCTGCGAGGATAGCCAACGTTCCAAAAGTGTGCCGACTTGTGTGAAATCCGAGAACCTTTGTAATGCCAGCTCGTTTAGCTATGTGCTTCAAGGCTCTGTCACAGTTGCAGATTTGCGGTGTGTTGAACACAAGGCTATCTTCACTTTTATCTTCCTTGTCGGGCAACCATTCCAATGCCTTCTTGCCTAATGGTATCAGAATGGGGTGCTTGGTCTTTTGCATACGAGGCAAATAGATAGCCAATCCTGCATCAGTTTGGCGAATATCCTTCCATTTCAAAGCGGATATGTCGCTATGCCTTAAACCTGTAAAACAACAGAACATATAGCATTGTTTGGTTGCAGGACTGCCTGTTTCAACAGAAGCCAATGCCATGACTTCATCTTTTGTCAGTGCCACTATATTGCTCTCTGCCTTGCTGACCCTTTCCCTTTTATCCAATGAAGCAAAAGGATTTGCACTTATCAGTCCGTTTCTGACCGCCTTGTTCAATATGGTGTTGAGTGTGGTCTGTATTTGGTGCATGGTGGACTGTGCCAACTTCTGAGGGTTGCTTGGAGACTTTGGCGAAACATAGATGTCCCTCATATAGTTCAAGAAGCCCACATATATGTTTTTATTGAAGTCTATCAATCGTATGCCACTTTTATGGCTGTATTTCATATATTGGTGCATGATGGCTATCAGCTTCCATACATTCTTGATGTAGTTCTGAGAATACGCTTGGCTGTCAACCAATCCCTTGTGATAATCAAGCAGCCATTCATAGAAAACAGGCGATGCCTTTCTTAATGCCGTTTTATCTGGAGACTTTGCCTCCTTATGAATACCAAGGAGTCTTTCAGCCTTTATAGCGACCGCCTTTTTCATGGCGTTCTTGTTCTCTCGCTTTGCGTCTTCGTTTACCTCTGGAACAAGGTACAAATGCAGTGCCTCATATTCTCTTTTACCATTCTCATAGCAGTCAAGGTATAGCGACTGACTGCCATTTTTTAACACTCTTGTTCTTATCTCTATACTCATATTTAGTTACCTTTTTTATTAGTGCTAATCAAATAGATTATCAACCTTGTTGACCGCCTCCACTTTTTTCTCGTCCACTATCTTGCTGTATATCTGTGTTGTAGAGACATTGCTATGCCCCAATAATTTGCTTGTTGTATAGATGTCAACTCCAAGTGTCAGCATCATCGTGGCGAAGGTGTGGCGGGAGCAGTGGAACGAGATATGCTTTTTAATATCAGCATTTTGCATCCATTTACGAATGTCGTGACATACCGTTGGAGTGCCTGGCAAAGTGAATATCGGCTCGTTCGGGTCTTCCTTTTCATTAAGGCAGTTCAGAGCCTCTTTTGATAATGGAACATTGACGAGTTTGTTTGTCTTCTCCATGATCGTGCAGACAAACTTTGTCTTTCCGTCAGATGCGAGAAACACCTTGTTCCATGTGAGCGCACGTACATCACCCAAGCGCAATCCTGCAAAGCAAGAGAAGATAAATGCCTTTTTTACTTCCGTGTTGGCGCAGTCCGCTTTCATAATGGCTTTCAACTCGTCAATGGTCAGATATTCTCTTACGCTTTCGGCTGGCTGATGCTTCTCCTTGGCTTCCAACAGTTTCATTGGATTGTTTGCTATGATACCCTCACGCACTGCCTTATTCAACGCTCCATTGAATACCGCTTGATGATGATGTGCGCAACCTTGACTGATTACAGCTGTAGCGTCTTTCTTCACTCCATGATGTGCCGTTTTCAAAAACTTCACGAAGCCACGGCAGAAATCAACATCTATTTCTGACAAACAGATATTGATGTCGCCTGTCGTGGCAAGGTACTGTTCTATCTTGTGGCGCATCTCCTTTCTTCCTTTCAGTGTGGATTTGGCAAAGTTGCCGTCCGACTGCTCATATTTGCAGAGCCAAGTCAGCAGTGGCATATTCTCCTGCTTGATTTTCTCCCATTGTTTGATGCCACGGTTCTGCAACCCCAATATTCTTTCTGACTTCACCTTGTTTGCCACTTGCATAGCGTGCCTGTTCTGGTCTTTTGAAATCGGGTCTTTCTCTGGAACGAGGTAGAGCGACAGCGACTCGTATTTTCTGACACCATCTGAATAAATGTCGAGATAGAGGCTGATATTTCCATTCTTCAACTTGCGCTGACGAATGCGAACAGGCTCTTTTGGTTTTGATACTTTCTTTTGTCTTCCCATGCTGTTATATGCTTTTATTTGTTTCTATTTTATGCCCCCATTCGGGTTTCTCTGAGGTCAAAGTTATAAAGATTATTTTGTTTCGCGTAACAAACGTGCAACAAAAATGCACCAAAAATAGATTTTTAACAGTCAATGAAATAAAAGAAATCAAATCAAAGAAGTATCTGTGTATCAATGGGATAACGTGTGTTTTCTTTGATTTATTACGACTTTGTTTTACGCCATAATATCCTCTACTTCGTTGGATTCTATGTACTGCTCCTATTTGACATTGTCTTGACCATACAAGTGGAGAATCTGACCGCCATTACAGAGAGTGAACAGACTATGGCTGCCTATCTGCAGAACTCGTTCTTCTCAGCCGGTTATCTCATGGCCGCAAGTATTGTGGCATTGAAATGTCTCAACCTTGTACCTGATTTGGCCGCATGGATGATACCGGAAGGTGATACAGCATTCTCAACTCGAAACTTCGGTGAAGGAGTCGCACAGCAAGCAAAAGTATCAACCCAAGGCATGATTAGCAAAGTATTGTAAGCAATAAATCAATATGAAATATTATGGTAATTAAGAATCTTGAAAACAAAATCAAACTGGTGCTGATTATATGTTCCCTTTTCCTTGCAGGCTGCATCATCATCTGCATCTCCAGCATTTGGACAGCCAGGACAATGGTCTCGGATGCCCATAAGAAAGTCTATGTTTTGGACGGCAATGTGCCTATCCTTGTTCATCGGAGCACAATGGACGAAACGCTTGACGTAGAAGCTAAGTCTCACATCGAGATGTTCCACCATCTGTTTTTCACCCTGGCCCCAGACGACAAATATATCAAGTACACAATGGACAAAGCCATGTATTTAGTGGACGAAACGGGTCTTGCCCAGTATAATACATTGAAAGAAAAAGGATTCTACTCGAATATTATGGGTACGAGTGCCGTGTTCAGCATATTCTGCGACAGTATAAAATTCGATAAGGAAAAGATGGAGTTCATGTATTATGGCAAACAGCGTATTGAACGACGGACAAGCATTCTTACCAGAGAACTGGTCACTGCAGGTCAGCTGAAACGTGTGCCAAGAACTGACAATAATCCTCACGGATTGCTTATAACAAACTGGAGGACACTTATGAATAAGGATATTGAACAAAAGAACAAAATGAACTACTAATATGGGATGGAAAAAGTTATTTGTTGGAGAGAAGATGCCAGATAAGGATGATCCGAAATATAAGCAAAGATACGAAAATGAACTCAATGCCGGTCGCAAGTTCGCACGTATGATGAAACTTGATGTGCTTGCCGGAATGGTTCAGAACTTTGCCAACAATCACAGAAAACTGTTTCTAGTCATTGTGTTCGGACTTATCATACTCTGTCTATGTCTGAATATCTACAGAATGGCATTTGTGTTTAACAGGCAACAATCCGTCCAAAGTGCTACAGAAAGGCAGGAGCTGATATTGCGTAAACATTATAACAAGGGCAATCAAACATCAAACCGTATTCATGAAGCACTATCTACCGCCAATGACGAATCTAATAATAATAACGTAAACATAAAGAACGATGGACGCACTGAAGAAAATTAACTGGAAGCAGCCAAAGTACATGATTCCAATAATCATCTACTTTCCCCTGTTGTTTGTCGGTTACTTTGTCATAGATCTGTTTCATACGGAGAAGGCAGAGACTTCTAACGGACTCACAACGACAAATTACCTGAATCCGGAATTACCTGATGCCAACATGAAAGGCGATGGAATTGGCAATAAGTATGACAATATGCTTAAATCATATGGGAAAATAGATGACCATACAGCTTTAGGAAACATTGACCGTAATGAAGAAGACAAAAAAGAGGAGTATGATTCTAAATATTCAGAAGAAGAGCTTAAACAATTGGAATCTCAGAAGCAGGAAGCCGAGAAACTCGCTGAGATGCAGAGGCAACTACAGGAAAGTGCACAGAAAGGTCAGGAAGTCGCACAAGGCGACGGTACTTCTGAAGAAGACCGCTTAGCCCTCAGTAAACAACGTGAGCAAGAAGCCATGGAAGAGCTGAACCGTGCTATTGCACAAGCCAGATTACAAGGTCAGCGGGCTACAAATTTGCCAGCTGAAACTGATACACTTACAAAGCGGAATGAAAAGAATCTGGAAGTGTCTGATGAAAAAGAAAACGACGATGAGCCCCAGGAAGTAGTCAAGAAAGTCAGAGTAACGTCTGACTATTTCAACACTATCTGTGAGAATGAAAGAGAGGAAAAGTTGATTAAAGCCATCATCGATGAAAATATCAAGGCTGTTGACGGCTCGAGAGTCCGTCTTCGATTAATAGATGATGTGGAAATCAATGAAATTGTTGTTCCCAAAGGCTCATACCTTTATGCCACGATGAGCGGTTTTGGCTCACAGCGTGTTAAGGGCAATGTTACAAGCATTATGGTAGATGGTGAGATAATTAAAATAAACCTCGCTCTTTATGATACAGATGGATTGGAAGGGCTGTATGTTCCAAGCAGCCAGTTCCGTGAAACGACAAAAGATGTGGGTAGCGGTGCATTAAGCAATACATCAACTCTCACCAACACAACCACAACAGGAAACAGTCTGGCATCATGGGGAGCGCAAGCTATTTCCAATGCAGTCCAGAAAAGCAGTAATGCCGTCAGCAAGGCAATCAAAAAGAATAAAGTCAAGCTCAAATATGGCACTTTCGTTTACCTTATTAATTCTCGTTCAAACAACAAAGGAAAATAAATTAAGTACATAAATATTATGAAACTGAAGACTTTTAAAAGAATCGGTGTATTGGCGGTATGTGTTTTGGCAACCCTCCCCTCTATGGCTCAGCAGACCTATCAGGAAATCGAGCAGCTCACCGTAAATGAGAATGTGACAACTGTTATCACAGCCACAGAACCAGTACGCTTTGTCGACATCTCCACGGATGCCGTTGTAGGAGACCAACCCATCAACAATACCATCCGTCTTAAACCTAAAGAAGGAGCTGACGTACATGCCGATGGAGATATTCTTGCTATTGTAACTATTGTAACAGAGCGCTATCGTACACAATATGCACTAATTTATACCACTCGTCTGCAGGAAGCAGTATCTGATAAGCAGATTCAACCTGCAGAGAAAATCCCATATCACAATCCAGCGGTCTCCATGAGTACAGAAGAGATGACCAAATATGCCAGAACGATATGGAACTCCACTGCAAGAATACGTAATGTGAGTACCAGACAGCATCGTATGACCATGCGGTTGAATAACATCTACTCAGTTGGTGAATATTTCTTTTTGGATTTCAGCATTGAGAACCGCACCAACATAAGATTTGACATCGATGAACTGCGTATCAAACTAAACGACAAGAAAATATCCAAGGCAACCAACGCACAGATGATAGAGCTGACTCCGGTCTTGGCACTCGAAACGGCCCAAAGTTTCAAACATGGATACAGAAATGTCATTGTCCTGAAGAAGATGACCTTCCCAAATGACAAGGTCCTGACTATTGAACTTTCCGAGAAGCAGATAAGTGGCCGAACCATCAGTCTTGACATCGATTATGAAGATGTATTGTATGCGGACTCTTTCAACTCATGTCTAATGATGGAGGAATAAACCATGAAGAAAATCATCTTATCATTGATAATGGTACTCAGTTGTACCATTTCTTCATTCGCACAAAGTCACAGTGACCGTATATCCTTGGGAGTCGGTACACTATACGAGCATGGGGTGGATGCAACCATATCGTGGGAACATGAGACACGTCACCATAATGCCTGGGAGTATTTCATCAACGGCTACATCAAATGGGACGAATGTGCTTTGTGTGGCCATATATGTCCTGAATCATTCTGGAAAAACTATCGCACCTGGGGAATTGGTATCGCATACAAACCTTGTTTAGTCAGAGGACGTAACCATTACGGGAATCTGCGTATTGGAGCTTCAGGAGGCAGTGACACAGACAAATTCATTGCCGGCATACATGCCGGTTACGAGCATAATTTATCACTTCGTCATGGTTGGGGGCTGTATATTCAGGCCAAATGTGACCTTATTGTCCCGGACCAAAAGGATTTGTTCCGAACTGGTATAGTAATAGGATTTAAAATACCCACATCAAAAAGATAAAGAAGATGAAGATATTTCACACCATTTGTGCCGCTTTCATGGCGGCAACCATAGCATCATGTGATGCACATCAGGACTTTCCGGACACCTCAATGAAGATTGGTGATATAGTGTGTACAGATGGGAAAATCGTAAGATACGAGGATATGAAGATCCAGGAGAAAACACCCATAGCCGTGGTTTTCTATGTCAACCAGAATGAAGATGTTGAAGGTACTGGATATGCAGTCTATCTGAAAGATATTGTGCCTTGCGCCTACTCTGATAGTATTGGTATAAAGCATGATACTTCCGCAGACCTGACAGCCTTAGATGGAAATAGCAATACCCATGCCATGTGTTCCACCGGTACTTCTCCTGCAGCCGAGGCTGTTTTTGACATATGGGAATACGGACAGAGTGCCTACATCCCTTCCGTTGCCCAGTTATACCTTTTGTATGATACGAGAAATAAGATTAACGAATATATCCGTAAATGTGGTGGAGATGAGATACTGGACAATCCTGATGAATGCTGGTACTGGACATCAACAGAAGTAAAGCAGCAGGAAAAACCGATAAAGCATGGCTGTTCTCACTTGCCTCTGGAGCCATTCAAGAAACGCCGAAGACTCAAGCACATAAAATCAGACCCATCATCACACTATACAACTGATTAAAGAATTGCATTAATGGAAGAGACTAAAGAACTACAGACTACATATAAGATATTTCGCTATCTGATTTACATGTCACTGATAGTGGAGTTTTTCGAGTATGCCATTAATCCTGAACTACTGGATTATTGGGGTGGTATCCTGTGCGATATTCATGACCGTATAAAACGGTGGTATATCTATCAGGACGGCAACCTTATATGGAGTAAAATGGCAACCTTTGTACTCATCTGCGTCACCTGTATAGGTACCCGTAACAAGAAGCAGCTGGAATTTGACGCTCGTCATCAGGTATTCTATCCGCTGTTTGGTGGACTCGTTATAATAATATTGTCTATTTGGCTTTACGGCCAGAGTATGGGTATGAAATTCTATACGATCAGTTTGAACTACTGGTTGTATATGGTTGCGTCAATCATTGGCACCATATGTATACATGTAGCCCTTGACAATATATCCAAGTTCTTAAAGGAAGGGCTTCTTAAAGACCGTTTTAATTTCGAGAATGAGTCTTTTGAACAATGCCAGGAGTTGCAGGAAAACAAGTACAGTGTCAACATCCCTATGCGCTATTATTATAAGGGAAAATTCCGTAAAGGATGGGTGAACATCGTCAATCCCTTCCGTGGTACGTGGGTTGTCGGTACGCCGGGGTCAGGTAAGACGTTCTCAATTATCGAGCCATTCATACGGCAGCATAGTGCAAAAGGTTTTGCCATGGTTGTGTACGGTGCGCCAGTCAAGGCTATATCTTAATCGTCCCTTTGGCAAGGATTAGGCA
>OCHB01000148.1_pt1 | contig 116663 bp, 153 predicted proteins | sample 1538731 | NCBI WGS metagenome assembly OCHB01 (sample SAMN04571721, study PRJEB22368) | human gut metagenome | biome: human gut; material: stool | host: Homo sapiens | place: Luxembourg | collected 2012-09-20 | reverse complement strand
TCTGCACAAGAAGAACGGGAGCAAGTGCAAGGGACATTTCATCCGGGTAAAGGTTCTGGAAGGACGTGTGCTGAGTCATGTTCAGCGGGTGACGGACTACATTCTCCGTCATGAAAACTACTTCCGCAAGGTCATGGAGGAGCAGCTTCGTGTGGAAAGCAGCGAAAAGCTGACCGTCCTGAAGAAGCAGCTTGCCCGGAATGAGAAGCGGATTGTAGACCTCAAACGGCTGTTCATGAAAATCTACGAGGACAACGCCAGTGGAAAGCTGAGCGATGACCGCTTCGACATGATGAGCCAGAGCTACGATGCCGAACAGAAGCAGCTGGAAGAGGAATCCCTCTCTATCCAACAGGAAATCGAAGTACAGGAACAGCAAATCGAGAATATTGAAAAATTCGTCCAGAAAGCGCACAAGTACGTTCATATTGAAGAACTCACTCCCTATGCTCTCCGTGAACTGGTGTCGGCTATCTATGTGGATGCCCCGGATAAGTCCAGCGGAAAGCGGGTGCAGCACATCCATATCAAGTACGATGGGCTGGGGTACATCCCTCTGGATGAACTGGAAGCAAAAGAAAAGGCGTGACCGAAGTCACGCCAAATCTTCCCCATTTAGGGAACTTTTGCAAATACTGTTTTATGGGAACTCTGCTTTTTACAGCATCCCGTATTTTTTATCGCTTTATTTCATATACCGGCCTTCGCAAATATTCTTGCAGCAGGCGCTGATGGGGAACCAGCAGCAGTCGCGGCAGATGTCGGCGAGGATCTCTGGCGTGGCCTTGGCGTCGATCTCGCGAATGAGATCCTGGTAGACGTAATCCTTTTCCTCGAGGCCGAAGTATTCCACCGTCTTTGCATCGTAGCGCTTGACCTTTTCCTGCGTGTCGCAGAGGTCAGTCCCCAGCTTGTTGGGGCAGCAGGAGCAGAGGGTGTCAGTGGAGAAGGTGAGGTGGATGGTGGTGCCGGGAACATCCCGCAGCTGATGCACCACGTCGGTCATGTGGGCCACGAAATCGTTGTCATAGCCTTTGCCGGAATAGCCCTGCGTGCAGAGCAGATGATGGGGACGAAGTACGATGCTCATGCTTTCAGCCCCGGAATGCGCTTCCGCAGATTCAGGCCGATGGCGCAGGCCAGAACTGCCTTGATGATGGCAGTGGGGATGAAGGGCAGGACGCAGGCGGTGATACCCACGGCGATGGTGCTGTGGGCGACGACCACGAACATTGCAACGCCCACCACATAGTTGACCACTGTGCCGACGATGACAGCGGTGACGAAAGCACCCTTGAAGGCGTCACGGTGCTCCACGCCGAGGCCGATGATGTAGGCCATCAGAGGGAAAGAAATGAGGAAGCCGCCGGTGGGGCCGACGAACTTATCGAAACCGCCGGAGAAGTTTGCCAGCACTGGCACGCCCACAGCGCCCAGTGCCAGATAGACCAGCGAAGCGATGGCGGAAAGCTTGGAACCCAGCACCACAGCAGCCAGCGTGATGGCGAAGGTCTGCATGGTCATGGGGACGCCCAGAGGCATCGGAATGGAGATCTGGGCCATGACAGCGATAACGGCGGCGAACAGACCTGCATAGCAGATGTCCCGCACAGAGAACTTGGACTTGGTGGCCGCAGCGGCCTGGGTGTTCTGACTCATAAGAATTGTTCCTCCTATACATTCTGGCCCAAAACGGCCATATTCCCAGTATGGCAGACTGCAAACGCTGCGTCAACTTTGGATTTGCGAAAGGGTTTACAATTCAAAACGAAAAACAAAACAGAAAAATACACAAAAGATGTCGCTTTTGGTTGTGAAATGTGCTATACTAAATCTTAGCTATAAGAAGCACACCAGTGATATATAGAGAGGAGAACATCATGCAGCATGAAACCGTGATCGTGCTGGACTTTGGCGGCCAGTACAATCAGCTCATCGCGCGCCGCGTCCGCGAGAATAATGTCTACTGTGAGATCTATTCCTATAAGACGGACCTGTCCGTCATCAAGGCGAAGAACCCCAAGGGCATCATCTTCACCGGCGGCCCCAACAGCGTCTATCTGAAGGATTCGCCCACCATCGACCCCGAGATCTTCAGCTGGGGCGTGCCTGTGCTGGGCATCTGCTACGGCAGCCAGCTCATGATGCACCTGCTGGGCGGCCACGTCTGCCGCGCCCCCGAGCGTGAGTACGGCAAGACCGAGGTCTTCGTGGACAACAGCAGCAAGATGTTCACCGACGTGCAGCCCTCCACCGTCTGCTGGATGAGCCACAACGACTATATCGAGCAGGCTGCGCCCGGCTTCAAAATCACTGCCCACACCGTCAACTGCCCGGTGGCCGCAGCTGAGAACGAGGAAAAGGGGCTGTACGCCGTCCAGTTCCACCCCGAGGTCCTCCACACCGCTGAGGGTAAGAAGATGCTGCACAACTTCGTGTACAATGTCTGCGGCTGCACCGGCGACTGGAAGATGGACTCCTTCGTGGAGAACAACGTCGAGGCCCTGCGAAAGCGCATCGGCAGCGGCAAGGTGCTCTGCGCCCTGTCCGGCGGCGTCGATTCCTCCGTGCTGGCAGCCATGCTGGCCAAGGCCATCGGCAAGCAGCTGACCTGCGTCTTTGTTGACCACGGCCTGCTGCGCAAGAACGAGAAGGAAGAGGTCTGCTCTGTCTTCGGCCCCGGCAACGCCAACGGCTTTGACATCAACTTCATCTGCGTGGACGCCCGTGACCGCTACTTTGCAAAGCTGGCCGGTGTCACCGAGCCGGAGCGCAAGCGCAAGATCATCGGCGAGGAGTTCATCCGCGTCTTTGAGGAACAGGCGAAGCAGATTGGCAAGGTCGATTTCCTCGCACAGGGTACTATTTACCCCGATGTCGTCGAGAGCGGTCTGGGCGGTGAGTCCACCGTCATCAAGAGCCACCACAACGTCGGCGGCCTGCCTGATACCGTGGACTTCAAGGAGCTGGTCGAGCCGCTGCGCAACCTGTTCAAGGACGAAGTCCGTCAGGCTGGCCGTGAGCTGGGTCTGCCCGAGTATCTGGTCAGCCGCCAGCCCTTCCCCGGCCCCGGTCTGGGCATCCGCATCATCGGCGAAGTGACCCCCGAGAAGGTCGCTATCGTGCAGGATGCCGACGCCATCTGGCGTGAGGAGATCGCCAAGGCCGGCCTTGATAAGGAGATCAGCCAGTATTATGCGGCTCTGACCAATATGCACAGCGTCGGCGTTATGGGCGACGAGCGCACCTACGACTACGCCGTGGCTCTGCGCGCTGTCACCACCACTGACTTCATGACCGCTGAGAGCTACAATATGCCCTGGGACGTGCTGGGTACTGTCACCAGCCGCATCGTCAATGAGGTCAAGCACGTCAACCGCGTGTTCTACGACTGCACCGGTAAGCCGCCGGCCACGATCGAGCTCGAATAATTGACAAAAAGCCGAAAACCCTAGGAATCATCCGGGTTTTCGGCTTTTCTTTTTGCCTCGTGGCATTATTTTGGCATTACCGCATCAAATCATTCAATTTTTTCACTGCATCCGACGTCGCCGACGGGTACAAATGCCCGTATGTCCGCAGCGTCGTTTCGACGTCCTCATGGCCCAGCCTCTCGCTCACCATCAAGATCGGAGTCCCCAGGTGGATAAGCAGGGCAGCGTGGGAGTGTCGGAGATCGTGCAGGCGGATGGGCTCGATGCCGGCCGCTTTGCATCCCTTCTGCATCTGCTGGCGGAAGTAGTGCTTGGTGAAGGGAAACAGCCGATCGGCAGGGTCAGGCTTGTATAGGGCGTTCAGGTACACCCTGAGCATATCGGCCAGCTTCGGCGGGATGGGCAGCACGCGGCGGCTCTTCGGAGTCTTCGGCTCTGTCACGACCTCTTCGCCGTCGATCGTCTGGAAGCTCTTGTTGACCGAGAGCGTGCAGTCCTCCAGGTTGATGTCTGCCGGAGTCAGGGCCAGCAGCTCACCGATGCGCAGGCCCGTCCAGAACAGAACGGACAGGCCGGTTCTGCCTGGGAGCTTCGGCACGTTCTCGACAACCTTCGTGAACTCGTCCACCGTCCAGAACTTCATTTCATCCGCGTTCTCTTTGCCGATGCTGCCCGCCACCTTCGCGGGGTTCCGGGCAAGGCCGTAATACTGACAGGCGTAGCTGAACACGGCGGACAGCTGGTTGTTGATCGTCTTCGCATAGGTGGGAGCGACGCCCTCGGCGAGTAGATTGCTCTGCCACTTGCGGACGTGGGCCGGTGTGATGTCGTTGATCTTCAAGTCCTGGAAGAAGGGCAAGATGCGGGCTTGGTACAGATACCGCTTGTTGCGCATCGTGTTCGCCTTCAATCTGTGCTCCATGTCGTCCAGGTACAGCTCCACCATCGAGCCGAACGTCATGTCGCAGCTCTGGGCCCTGGTCTTCAAAAACTCGTCCTCGAACGCCTTCGCGTCCTTCTGCCGAGCAAAGCCCCGTTTCTTTTTCAGCTTCCGGTGGCCCTGCCAATCGGTGTAGTAAAACGAGGCGTACCATGTGCCCCGTTCTTTGTCTTTGTACGCAGGAATAACGCTCACCTCCCTGTATTCTGCCAGAATCATGCCACAAGACCGCAGAGCGGGCCCTGAGCGGCGTTTTGTAGCTTCTGAATCTCTCTTTACCTCCAGAACCGAAAACGCGCTGTAAGCCCTCATAGGCCGGTTTTATCGGATTTGGGTTTTCGGCCCGCTGCGCTTCACCCGGTACGCAGGCGGGACGGCTTGCAGCCGGACACCCTCTGATCTCTGGTATGCCCGTATCAGATCGGCGATCTGCTCCGAGGCTCCAGGCTCTCCGGCATCGACGGCGGCCTGGTATGCACGCTGGAGCTCAGACAGCCGATCGGCTCTGATCTTCGCACAGGCGGGGCAGAGGCCCGACACCAGGTCGGCGCAGTTGAACAGCTCGAAGCACGAGCGACAGCGAATATAACCCGTCATGTTGAAAACTTCACCCCGTCCGCAAAAATAAAAAATAATTGTGTGTGAAAGTAAGTAAATAACTATAACAACATAGTCTTACTAAACGTCTTATATAATATAACGTCTATTTATGAGTGCAGATTTTGCACCCTATTTTTGAAAATACAGTGCATTTTTTGCACCCTATTTGCCATTATTCAGTGCAGATTTTGCACCCTATTTCAAAAATACAGTGCATTTTTTGCACCCTATTTTTATTTTGAGGTTCTGACCGCTGGCAAATAAAACAGGTTTTCCACCGAGTTTTCAACATTCTGGCTCCAGGATTTTCCCGGTCTGGAAGTCAAAATAGATCAGCCTGCCGCGCTGCGTGCGTCGTCCTTCTGGTTCTTTTCCCTGGAGTCGCCCAGCATGGGGGAGGCCATTTCTTGCAGACGGCCCAGCAAGAGCAGCTGATCGCGTTCTGACAGCTTTTCATACAAGGCCAGCATTTCACGCCCGTTCTCGGATATTCCGGGGACGGGCTCTTTTTTTATGACCACAGGGGCCCCGGCATCCTCGCCGGTCAAAAGATACTCTGTTGAACATCCGATGAATCCACAAATGGCTATTATATATTTTGATGGCGGGTCGGTGTTCCGCTGTTTCCAGTTCGAGATCGTAGTCGGATGGACGCCTAGAGCCTTTGCTAATCCATACGCAGTGAGCCCGCGGAGATTCAATTCGTCGAAAAGACGTTCACAAATTGTCATGTTTCACCTCAACCGGTATACAGTTTGTCTAAAAAACAAGGAAAATGTTCTACATTTATCTACGGTTGTTTAGCAGTCGTTTGTTGACTTGATAGTCAAATGTGGTATAATACTTATAGAGGATAAGCCAAAGAATTAAGGAACAACTTGCAAGAGAAAGGATAACTAACCATGAAAAACCTGAATGAGATGAGCAAGGCCGAGATGGAGCAGGAGATCAGCTTCGCTAAGGAGTTCGTGAACAACGGTGGTTGCATGAACAAAGAGCAGTGGGCTCGCATCTTCAAGATGGTGCAGCTTGTCAAGGAGGGCTGAACTATGTTTGATCTGCGCGAGCACAAGGGCCTGATTCGCAGGCTGGTTTCCGAGGCCAACCAGAATGACCCCAACTGGAAGTGGTCGATCAAGGCCATCAACAAGACCGAGGCCCGCATCTTCTGGAGCTATCTGGAGTGCGGAGATCAAAAGCCGTGCTTCACGATCAAGCTCGTAGAAGACGAGGACGGCTGCCTGATCTACGCGAAGGACGAGCACGGCGACAACCTCAATGTCGAGATGGTCGAGTGCGTGGGCCTTCCGAGCCTGAACACGCCAATCGAAGAGGCAATCAAGATGATGGCCTACACGATCATCAACACCGCACATGCTTGCTACTGAGGAGGAAAAGCCATGAAGACCTACATCGCCACCTACTACCGCCACAACCCCCAGCTGAGCAGCGGCGGCTACCAGACCACCCGCAAGATCGAGGCCGTGTCCATCACGTCCGCTCGCAAGAAGGCCCGTGAGATCACCGAGGGCTGCGTGTATGGCAGCCTGGAGCTGCTGGGCGTCGAGAAGGAGGGCTAAGCCATGATGATGAACATGACGGAGGCCGATTACGAGAACTGGCGTGATGATCTCCGCTGCGGCGGCCAGGAGGAGTACGACACCCAGTATTCCGCGGCCTCCCTGTACGAGGGCGGCTGGCGGGCCCGCGATCTTCCCGACCTGATCGAGCAGTACAACCTGACCAGCGAGGAAGCCAACCGGATTTACGATGAACTGCTCCAGATCGAGCAGAGCGCACAGAGCAAGGAGGACTGAACATGGCAACGAAGCAGCAGGAGCGCGAAGCACTCGACAAGATCGCCGAGATCATCAAGGGACTGGGCCAGGACAGCTACATTGCAGCTGCCTTCGACGGGTGCCTTGATATGGCAGAGGACAACATCGGCAACGACTTCATGTGTAGCATGAAGGCGAGGGCCGAGGACGCACAGCAGGAGGTCGCCAGCCTCCTGGTCGAGAACCGCAAGCAGGCGGACAGCTTGCAAGCACTGTCCGAGGCCGTTGCCCAGAAGCAGAAGAACATCGACGGCAGGGACGAGCAGATCGCCAACCTGAACAGCATCATCAAGATGCAGGCCGACAGGATCAAGGAACTGGAGGAGGGCGTCGAGAGCTCCGCGAGCCGTGTCATGGCCCTGGAGAACGAAAACGTCCACCTGAAAGCCCGCCTGTACGACATCCTGATGAAGTGAGGAGGCGTAAACGATGCGTTACCAGATTGTTTACTGCAAGCGGGGCTGGCCGCTCACCACCTGGGCCGACAACGCGGACAGGGCACGGAAACTGGCCGAACAGCTCCGCAGCACTGGTTATTCCGTCGATGTGTGGCAACACACCAAAGACGGAGCACAAAAAACCGACATCTAACCCCGCCTGACGATGGCCTCTGGCGAAGGCCGAAACCACCTGGCAGCCAGCCAGGGTAGGTCGTGGGAGCCAACAAGAGCGGCCAATCGGCTGCAAACCCACAAGCACCTGAGAGGAGATAACTAACCATGACCGATAAGAACAACGTGGAGATCAAGGCAGGGGACATCGTGGAGATCACCGGTGCCTACTTCAAGCACGACAACGCCCTCTACTTCGTCGAGCACATCCCCGGCGACCCCGGCTGGATTGGCGGCGACATCTGCTTGCACATGATCGGCAAGTCCGGCAAGCTCTCCAGCGCAAAGTATGCGACCGCCTTCTGGCCGCTCAAAGCCTACGTCAGCAACCGCGTCAAGGCTGCCCAGGCCCGCATCTGGAACAAGGAGCACGCCCAGATCGAGGTTCGCACCGACATCGACCAGAGCTTCGTTGCTGAGTGGTTCCGCAAGGCGGCTGACGACCTGTCCGTGACGATCGAGTGGAACAAGCTGCATTTCGGCGAGGACTGCCAGGACGTCAAGCGAGAACTGAAAACCGAGGCTCACCTCCGGGCCGTGGCCGCTCGGCTCTCCGGCAACGTGAGGAGCCTGCACTTCATCGGTACGGACGACCTCAGCCGTGAGGTGTTCGTTGATGAACTGGGAACGGTCTGGAAGTACACGGAACCCGGCTCGATGCCGCGGGAACGGCACGACAAGCTCTATGCTGCATCCAGCAACGACCGGGACGGTGAGCCCAGTCTGCCGATGTCGGATGCTTTCGACTACCAGATCATCTACGAAGGACAGGAGGCCTAAACCATGAAGGTGCTTTCCAACAGAACCAAGATCGCCGCGGCGATCAACTTCAGCCAGTACCCCGTTATCCGCATCGACCTGAGCAAGACCGATCTCTACGGCGTCGTGGGTGCGCCGGTCAGAATCGACAACGGCACGTTTACGACCGGTGAGCCGTATTTCGTCCGCGGCTATCTCCGTACATTCAAGGACGAGAACGTCCTGACGTTCGACGCTGGAGGCGTTGCTCTGAAAGCGAACCTCAGTTACAGCGATTACGAGCGGATGCTGGAGTACACCAACGCTCCGATCGTGAAGCCCGATCAAGACATCCTGGTTTGCATGGTGGACAGCGAACGCCGCCTGGTCTACGACCCGGTCGTCCTGCGGACAGGGAAGCGCGTTAACCCGTACTGCATGACCCCGCTCGATCTGGAGCGGTGCAAGATTCCGGCTGCGGAGGAGGTGGAGCACAATGCCTAAGTACCCGAAGGGCCACAAGGATGTCGTGTTCTTCGCGCCAAAGTCAAAGCGCGGGAGCCGCCCGATCGCCGGTTCCACGACTGCGACCAACGATTTTCTGGTGCTGGTACGCGAAACATACCCGGAGGCCACGATCTCCCAGTTGAAGGAGCTCTTGACTGATCGTTCCAAGTTCATCCTCAACCCGGAGGCCGTCGCGGTTCTGGATGCTTACATCACCCGCGGCTACGGCGACTATGTTCCCGAATGGAGGTAAAGGTCATGGCGGACAACATCAAAGACAAGATTGCAAAGCTGCTGGCCCTGGCAGAGAGCCCCAACGAGGCGGAGGCCAAGGCTGCGCTCCTGAAGGCCCGCGAGCTGATGGCAAAGAACAAGCTCACCCCGGAGGAGTGCCAGAAGCAGAAGAACCAGAAGGTCGTCAAGGACTTCACCGACATCCAGTGTACAGCCATGACGAACCCCTGGGCAGCCTCCCTCTCGGCGGTGATAGCCGACAACTACTGTTGCCGCGCAATCAATCGGAAGCGCAAGGGCTACAAGACGGCGACCATCGGCTTCATCGGCCTGGAGGACGACTTCGAGATCTGCAAGAGGATTTTCCTCTACGCCTACGACTGCATTGCTTCGACATGCAAGCGCGAGATCAAGCGGAACCCTTGGGACGATCGCGGAACCTACCGCAAGGCGGTGAACGCCTACGGCTGGGGCTTTTGCGAGGGCCTGCAGGATGCGTTCAAGGCTCAGAAGGCGGAGCACCAGGAATGGGGCCTCGTCATGGTGACACCCCAGGCCGTCGTCGAGGAGGCGAACGGCCTGGGCAAGCCAAGAGCGATCGGCAGGAACGAGGTTGACATGGACGCCCTGGGAGCTAGACAGAAGGGCTACCGGGACGGCCTCAAGTTTGACCCGAACTCCAGGCTGGAGGGCAGGCCGGAACGCGCTCAGCTGGCGTCGTGCCGGTAAACACCCAGTATCAGTATAGCGCACCGGGAAGCAAAACACAAGAAATAAGCCTTATTTTTAAGGTACGAAGGAGGCAGAAAAACAATGAAAACTGCGAATCGCACAAAACCGAAGACCGACTTCGGCATCGAGGTGCGCGTCTTTACCGCGCAGACCGGCATGACCGTGAAGGAGCTGGCCGAGCGCGCAGGCGTCAAGTACACCACGCTGGTGGAAACCACCACGGGCCGCTGTGCTGGGCACCAGCTCATTCCCGTGGTTCGGGAGTTCATGCAGAACTACCGGAAGGAGGAGTAATTGTGGCAGCGAAGGCGAAGATCAACACCGCCCGCGACCTGTTCTATTTCTCGGACGACATCATGAGGATCACGGGCTTTTCCCAGAGCAAGAGCTACAAGATCATCAAGCAGATGAACAAGGAGCTGGAGGCACAAGGCAAGTTGACGTTTGAAGGCCGCGTCAGCAAGCGGTACTTCAACGAGCGGCTGGGCCTGGATGTGGACACCCGGCAGAAGAGCCGGGCATGAGGAGGTAACACGATGGAGAGCACAAGTTTCACCCTGAGCGTCAAGCAGGAAGCGGCACCCCGCCCGAAGCGGAAGGCCAAGAAGCGGGCTGTATGGCCCCATCTGCTGATGCAGGCATTTCTCGCGGCGGTGCTGCTGTACCTGGGTATTATGATTGCCCAGAGTGCGAGCATCCATACAACCGGCGCAGGCAACGTCGTTCTGGCGGCTGCCGCCCTGGTGTTCACAGGCTGGAAGCTCCACGATCTCGGAGCGGATGAATGAGAGGAGGACTCAACATGGCAAAGATGTTTGATGGCAAGAAGGTTTACGACCGGGAGTCGTTCAGCTATGAACTGGCGAAGATCGGCGACTATGTGACGGAGGAGGTCGTGGACGACGCGATCAACTGCCTGCCGCCCGCATCCATGACCGCCCACTGTTCCCAGATGGGCGAGCCGATCAGTGACCGCTTCGACCCGGACAACCACCGCTGGCGGGCAACCTACGAAACCTTCACGAAGGTGGCTGAGGACGTCTGGAGGTACTGCGGCGACTGCTTCCGCGGCGAGATCGCCCAGCGCGGCAGGCCGCTCGTCTACGTCGGCAAGGGTCAGAGCTGAGGAGGTGAAGATCATGACGTACTATCCCATCAATGAGGACACCGCCAAGCGTGCGAACGACGCCAACTCGTTCCGCGACTACAAATCCGGCAGCGCGACGGCTGCCTACCGTGCCGAGGTGGACAAGGCCGCTGCTCTGGTTGAGAAGCAGAAGGCCAAGGTTGACCCCATGCACCATGACAAGCTGGATGGCCTGCTCGATCGGTACGCACACCGGCTCGCGGACTACTACAACGACTACTACCGCAACGAGGCGGCGTGCCCGTCCATCCTCATTACCGGCGGCGCAAATTTCCCGGTTGCGAAGAAGGAAAAGCAGAACGCCCGCCGCGACACCCTGGCGCATGAGTATGCGGACATCCAGGGCTTGCTGCGGAAGATCGAGAGCGTGGGCATGGGCGGTATCAGCGCGGACGACCCGAACGCCATTGAGAAGCTGGAGGAGAAGCTGGCAAGGCTGGAGCGGACGCAGCAGACGATGAAGGACATTAACGCCTACTACCGCAAGCACGGCACCCTGGACGGCTGCACGCTGGCCTCTGAGGAGGTAATCAGGAAGATCAAGGCCGACATGAAGTCGTCCTGGCGGTTCTCGGACAAGCCCTTCGAGTCGTACACCCTGAGCAACCAGAATGCGGAGATCAGGCGGCTGCGTGGCCGTATCGAGGAGCTGCGCAAGCAGAAGACCGAACCGCCTCCGGCAGGCTGGGCTTTTGACGGCGGCGAGGTGGTTGTGAACACATCCGCAAACCGGCTCCAGATCATCTTCGACGACAAGCCGGACGACGATCTGCGGCAGGAGCTCAAACAGTACGGCTTCCGCTGGGCCCCGTCCGTCGGCGCATGGCAGCGGCAGCTCACGAAGAACGCCCTGTATGCAGCTAAGCGAATCGAGGCCCTGGCACCTGTGGAGAAGTGATTCCCTCTGCCAAAATAATACCAGAAAGAGAGGGACAGTAGCATGGCGATCATGGTAACAAAAAAGCCTCCCGCGTATCTGCGGGAGGCAAGAGTAAAGGCTGGATATGTCAGCCGTGGCACGGCGTCTATCGCGGTTCCGTACTCGCCGGAAACCATCGGGCGGCATGAGCGCGGGGAAGTTGATCTGACCCCGGCGGACGCGGTGGTCTACGCCGAGAGCTACAAGAGCCCGGACATCCTGCTTCGCTACTGCGCGACGTGCCCTGTTGGCTGCAAGATGGGCTGGACGGCGGCGGATATTCCGCTTCCCCACGCAACGCTGCGCATCCGGCGTCTGATCGTGGAAGCGCAGGCCGTGGCCGACCGGCTGGAAGAGATCGCCTTCGACGGCGCGATCGACGAGTCGGAGCGCAGGGACTTCGAGGAGGCATTGCGGTTCCTGCGGCAGCTTGAAGCGAGCATCAACGACATCATCCTCATAGGCCTGGGAAAAAAAGAAGGCACCTCTCGCCAAATGCCTGAACGAGAAGTGCCCGATAACTAACCGATGCCATATTATCACACCCAGGCTCTTTTGTCAAGAGAAAGGAGCAAATATGAACTACGAGAGCGTACTCCAACTCAACAAGTACCCGACAGATCGGTATAACGTCCTGGTGCCGGTCACTACGATGCAGGCGGCGTCCAACCTCCAGCGCATCGTCGTTTCCGAGGTGCAGCTGGACACCAGGCAGGACAACACGAACCGCGGGCCTAGCAAGGACATCTATTTTGAAAAGTCCAGCGGCGCGTTTGCGATCACGAAGGTGGGCGGCATGAAGCTGGCCGCTGCCGCGAATATCAGCATCGTGGACACGACCCCCGGCAGAACGGAAGGCTGCCAGCGGTGCATCGAAATGGCCCGCGCCTCTGGCAAGCCCAGAGTATGCGGCAACTGCGAGCACGTCCACGACGTCGCCGTTACCGTCACCATCCGCGTGCCTGAGCCGTCCGGTGGCTTCCGGCTGATGAAAGCCACGAAAGAGATCGACTGCACCCTGGAGGCCGCCTCCATGAAGGACGGCGCAACCGGGCAGCAGTACAGGAGGTTCCTGCCGCACCGCACCGCGATGGCGGAGAGCAAAGCCTTCATGCGTGCTATCCGCGCCGCCCTGGGGCTGGCCGGTACATACAAGCTCCCCGATCTGAAAAAGCCGTTCATCGTGGCCCGCGTCGTTCCGAATCTGGACGCGCCGGAGATCAAGCAGGCCGTGGCCGGGAGCTATTTGCAGAGTATGGGCCTTTTGTTTGAGACTCCGGCAGCACCGGCGCAGGCGGCCCTTCCTCCGGCTCAGCAGGCCGAAGAGGTTCCGCCTTACGAGGACGAGGGATACGAGGCCCCGCCTCCGCCGGAGGACTACGAGGAGCCGGACACCGGCTGGCAGGAGCCCTACTACGAGGAGCCTCCCGCACCACATCAGCAGCCGCAGCCTGGTATCTACTGTGCAGACTGCCGCAAAGAGATCACGGCGGTAAACACCCGGAACGGCGCGGTTTGGACGCCGGACGACATTGCAGGGTACAGTCAGAGGGTTTTCGGACGCATCCTGTGTAACGAGTGCCAGCGCAAGGCAAGAGGAGGCAGAAAATGAGGATACTGCATACCGGTGACATCCACCTGGGCGACCTGGCAGGCCCCACAAAAGACGGCGAAAACCTCCGCCGCCTGGACACGATCGGCTGTATGAAAGCGATCGTGGAGGATGCGCAGAGCATCAAGCCGGAGGTTTCGATCATCGCTGGTGATCTGTTCAACCGCTCCCGCGTCTGGGCTGACACCGCTCTGGACGACGTAAACGACGCCCTGGAGAAGTTCGTCATTCCGCTGTGCGGGTGCAGCGACGAGGTGGTGCTGCTGTTCGGCACCATGAACCACGACAACCCCCGTGCCTTCGAGCTCATTAAGAAGGCGACCGAGAACCTGAGCAATCTGCACATCTACACCACGCCCGCGGTCGAGAAGCTGGACACCAAGGAAGGCCCGGTGCAGATCATGGCTGTTCCTGGCTTCGATAAAGCCCGCCTGCGCCTGTTCTACCCTGGCATGGACAAGGAACAGGAGAACCGCAACGCGACAGCCCTCATAAACGACACGATTCTGGGTCTTGCAACGCAGCTCGATCACAGCATCCCGGCTGTCATGACCGCCCACTATACCGTGAGCGGCAGCGAGGCGGACAACGGCAGCACCTTCCTGGCGGGACAGGACGTGGTGATTCTGCCTTCCACAATCGACGCAGCAGGCGTTGACCTTGCCTGTTTCGGGCACATCCACAAGCCCCAGCGTCTTGCCAGCGAAACCCCGGCCTATTACTGCGGCAGCGTGAACCAGTTGAATTTCAACGACGAGGGCACGGAGCATGGTTTTTGGCTGCACACCTTGCAGCCGATGATGGGCGGCAACGCCGTCGCGTCCGGCTTCATCGGTCTGCCGGAGCGCGAACACCTGACGTTGCGGCTCTCGCCGGACACCGTGGCCCAGTTCATTGCAGACCCTCAGAGCGTCAGCTTTGGGGAGCTCGTAAGGGATAAGATCATCCGGGTGCGCTATTCCTGCACGGCAGAGCAGGAAAAGGCTCTGAACCGGGCCGACATCCAGAAGACGTTGACTGCCGACGGTGCGTTCTACGTCGCCGAGATCGTCCCGGAGGACGTGGAGGAGCTGGGCTCGAAAGATCAGCTCACTGAACACGACGGCCCGTTTGAGGCCCTGGGCCGCTGGCTGGAGCACAACGACATCACCGGCGACAAGGCCGACCGGCTCAAAGTCCTGGCGGAACCGATCATCAAGAAAGCGGACGATGGCCGAGACGACGGGAAGCACACGGGAGCCTTCATCCCGCACAAGATCGAGGTCAAGAACTACCGCAGCTACACCGAGGCGGAATTTGATTTTTCACCGGTGCGCATGGCTATGGTAAACGGTCAGAACGGCGTCGGCAAGTCGTCCCTGTTCATGGACGCGATCGCCGACTGCCTCTATGAGCACACCCGCAAAGAGGACATCGGTGGCTGGGTGCGCGACGGTACGAAGAGCGGCGCGATCACATTCACCTTCGGCATGGGCGGCCAGGAGTACCGCGTTATCCGCACCCGCACGAAGAGCGGACGCGGCACGCTGGCTCTCCAGCGGCTCGACCCGGAAGCTGGTTCCTGGGCGGACGAGAGCGACACCACCATGAAGCTGACTCAGGCGAAGATCGAGCGGCTGCTGGGTATGGACTGCGATACATTCTGCTCGATCGCCCTCATTCGGCAGGACGCCTACGGCCTGTTCCTGGACGCGGACAGCGACCGGCGCATGGAGGTTCTGAGCTCGCTGCTGGGCCTGGGCATCTACTCCCGCATGGAGGAGATCGCCAAGGATGCAGCCAAGGAGCAGCGCAGGAAGATCGCGGCGACCAAAGACCGCATCGACATCCTGACTGAACAGGTTGAGAAGCGCGAAGAGCTCATGATCGAGGACGCGTCCAAGGTGGAGAAGATCGAAGAGGCCAAGCGGACGATCGCGGAGGCGGAGCAGGAGCAGAAGGCTCTCGAACAGGCCGAGGCCCTGGCCGCCGAGATCAAGAAGCAGGCCGATGAAAAGGCCTCCCAGGCCAAGGAGTGTACCAGGAAGCGAAACCAGAAGGCCGACGAGGGAGTGAGGCTCCAGAGCGAGTACGACGCGGCAGCCGCCGACGGTGCCCGCCTGGACATGGCTCGCACCGCCGCCCAGCTCGTCAAGGCCGCCCGTTCTGAGCTCCAGGAGCTCACCCCGAAGATGAATGAGCTGACGGCTATCCTCCACGACATGAAGACTGCGCAGAGCGACGCGCAGGCTGCCCACGACGCCATCGGTGAGCTCACGGCCTACCGGTGCGAGTACGAGGGAACGGTCAAGAGAAAGGCTGAGATCGAGGCGGCGCAAGCCAGTCTTGAATCCCTGGCATCCCGGAGAAAGGAAGTCCAGACCCGCGTGCTGGAGCGGAAAAAGACCGCGCAGGCCGCCCGCGATGCGAAGGCTGCGGTTGACGCGCACCTGGCAGAAAGCCGGGTGACTATCCGCGGCATGGAAAGCAACCTGGAAGCCCTGCGCAAAGAGGCTGCCCGCCTGGAGGGGAGCGGCTGCCCGAACCCGGACACTGCAACGTGTAAGTTCTTGATCTCCGCCACCAACGCGAAGCGGTCTATTCCTGCTCTGGAGCAGGAGCTGGAGCAGACCAAGGCAGACCGCAAGGCCCAGTATGAGAAGCTGCTGAAAGCGTACAACGACGCCAAGACAGCGGACGAGGCCCTGGGCGACCCGGCGACCGAGCTGCTGCACCTGGCCGCCGAAGAAGAAACGCTACGGCTCCTCGCCGACCTTGCCCCGCGGCTTGCGGCTGCTGAGGCATCGCTCCAGAAGGTCGAGGCCGACATCCAGGCGGCCACCGATCGGGAGGCCGCTGCGCTCCAGAAAGCAGCCGAGCTCAACGGCCAGATAAAGTCCATGCAGAATGTGGTCGAGCGGTACAACGCGGCACAGAAGCAGATCGAGGACAACGAGCGGATGGCCGACCGTCTGGCCGCTTGTGAAGCTGCTGCCGCCAAAATGGAGGCCCTGAAACCTCAGATCGACCGGCTCAACCGGGAGATTGAGGAGCTGAACGGCCAGAGCGCCGCGGCCCACCTGGAGGCATATTCCATCCGGGAGCGCATCAAGCCAGTGCCCTACGACGCATGGCAGAGCATCCAGAGGAGGCTTGCACCCGCAAATGACATTGTGTCGTGCTGCATCCTCCGCCGCGGCGAGATCAAGGCAAAGCTCCAGATGATCGACGAGGCGACCGAGCAGATCACCCAGCTTCGCTCTGAGCTGACCGAGATCGCGGAGAAGCTGAACGACTACACCACGCTGGTTCAGGCGTTCGGCATCGACGGCATCCAATACATGATTATTCGAGGCGTCGTGCCGGAGATCATGCGGCAGAGCAACGACATTCTGGCATCCATGACAGGCGGCAGGATGGCGGTGGACTTCCGTACCGAGCGCGAGCAGAAGTCCACAAAGCAGATCGTGAACAGCCTGGAGGTCTGGATAAACACGATCAGCGGCGGCACCCGCCCGTACCAGAGCCACAGCGGAGGCGAGAAGGTCAAGATCGCGCTTGCTGTCACCCTGGGCCTTGCGGATGTGAAGGCCCGCCGCGCCGGTGTTCAGCTCGGTATGCTGTTCATCGACGAGCCGCCGTTCCTGGATGCAGACGGCACGGACGCCTACGCGGACGCCCTGTCCAATATGGCAGTCCGAAACCCCGGTATGCGCATTCTGGCGATCTCGCACGACCCGACCATGAAGGCGCGGTTCTCGCAGAACATCATCGTCACTGGCGGAGAAAACGGAAGTACGGTTACGATGGAATGAACGGCAGAAACGCGCTTGACGAAAGGAGGGCGGGCTCGCCGTGAATTATATGCCGGAATTGAACGCGTTCGCAGAACGAATGCGCCGGAACCCGCTCTCCAACAATGCGCAGCTCCTATGGTACAAGCTCATGGACACGGCAAACCGCCTGCACTGGCCTGAAACATTCCAACTGGACAACGGCAGATTGAAAAGTTTGCTGAACGTCGGTTCAACTCATACGGCGCTGTCTGCCCGTCAAGAGCTTGTGGACGACGGACTGCTGGAGTTCATCGCCGGAGCCAAAGGAAAGCCAAGCGTCTACAAAATGTTGTCAGTTGCGGCCCTGGAGGGGCCCGCCGAGCAGCCGGAGGAAGAGAGCCAGGAGGCCCCCGACTCGTTCCTCTGGGATGTCAAGGAAGACATCACGACCTACTTCGGCTATACCGAGGCCCTAGGACAAGAGCTCCAGCAGATCACGCTCACGCTCTGGGAAGAGTTCTTCCCGCGGCAGCAGCCGAACCAGAACGACGAACGCCAAGTGTTCCACCGTATACGAGAGCAGGAAAGGAACGAGGATGGCAGCTGGACTATGAGCTTCCCACAGGAGAAAAAGCAGATTTTGGCTCATGCCTTCGACATAGCCCGCGAGCAAGGCAAGCTCAACTGGGGCTATGTCAACGGCATTTACCAGGTCTGGAGCCGCAACGGGTACAAGACCCTGAACGAGATCGAAGAGAGCGAATACCGGCGAGAAGATCGCAAGAATGGACATTGGGGTGGAGATCATGAAAAAGCGTAACAAGAAGCTCACTGAGCTGCTGGTGCAGCGGCGGGCACTCTGCGACAAAATGACGCACGGTGTACCCGGATGCTCCACTGACTGCAAGCTCTTCGCATTGCGGGCGACCGCGAGGGCCTGCCGAGACAGCGTACTGGAAGACCCGGCGCGGGCCTCCGAGCTGATGCAGGCGCATTTTGAGGAGAGGAGGCGAAGCAATGCCTAAGTACAGAGTCCTCGTCGAGTGCCGGAACGAAGGCGGCGCCGACATCCATTGCTGGAGCGGCATCGAGGCTCCGAATGGAGTTGAGGCAGAACGCCTGGCCGTCCAGAGGGCGTCCAGGCATTACCCAGAGTTCGACGAGTTAGAGCCCGTGAGAACGGAGGAACAGAGATGATCGGAGGTGTTTGGCAATGGCTGAGGAAAAGAAGATAATCCGGCTGGCTGATGTCGGCGAGCTGGAGGCCGGTCTGAAAAAAGACCTGGCCGAAGAAGAGGCTAAGGGGAAGACTGCGGACATCCTGTATTGCGAGAGCATCAGCGACGAGCTGTCCGATCTGGGCAATCTGCCCACCATCGACCCGAAAACGCTGCGGCCTGTGGCACACTGGGAGGGAATTCCCGGCTCCTATGAGGTCTGTGCCGGGGAAAGCGGCTCGTGGTCTGTGCCTGCAACGCGCTGTGCGAACCCGGAATGTGGCGAGGCGAACCCGTGCGGCCTCAAAACGCCGTTTTGCCCGATGTGTGGATTCAGGATGGAGGATGTGCCCTATGACGGATAAGCGACCGATCGACGCAAACGCACTGTACGAGGACGTGTCCCGCATGGGGCTGACGAATGGGAGCGCACTCGGAAGGCACAGCGGAATGGCCGACGCTATTGCGCAGATGATTCAGGATGCGCCCACCATTGACCCCGAAAGCCTGCGCGGGCACGCGAAGTGGGAAAAGCCGGAGAACCTGGCCTTTATCATTGTGGACGGGCCGGACGACAGCCACAAGGAGCCTGCCATTCGGTGTAGCAACTGCGGTGGCATGATTCCTGAAAGCGACTTCGACAAGTGGGTATGGAACTACTGCCCCGTATGCGGGTTCGTCATGGAGGACGCGACGAATGAGTAAAGAGCTTGTGCTGATCTGCAATGAGGACGGCAAGGGGCAGGCATACGAGAGCGACCACAGCATTGTGATCGTCTGTGCGAACCAGGAGGAGCAGGACAGGGCGTGCGAGATTCTGAGCAAGATCGGAACAGACGACGATCTCCGGGACGCGATCTTTACAAACCCTGTTGCTATTGCGGCCAAGCTGAAAGCCTACTGCGGGTCCAAAGACCAAAATTGCGGTGGATGTGCATTTAATAAATCCGGGCGTTGCGCCTTGCGCAATCCGCCGTCCCAATGGGAGATCGAGGAGGTACAGCCGAATGGATGAAGAAATGACCGGCCTTTTCAGGTGCCGCAACTGCGGAGCCGTCTTCGAGGAAAAGGTGGATGTGGCGCGGTCTGTGAGCTGGGCTATCAAAGACATAACGGAGAATCTTGGAGGGGACGGCATTACAAGCGTGTTTCACAGAACGTCTCTTCCTGAGAGGTTTGTTCTCCACTGGTGCAAAAGGGACAAGGTCTGCATCTGCGACCTCATTGGATGGAAGGTTGGAAAGGAGGCACAGGACGATGGCTAAGGAAAGACCGATCGACGCAGTTGCCCTCTACGAGCAAATTGCGGCCGAGGTGAGCTCGATGCTCAAACAGCCGCCCGGTATCATCGTTTCCAAGATCATGGCAATGGTCTTGCAGGCCCCGACGATCGGCAGTTCGGAGGTCAAGGAGGATGTGCCGGACGACAGGTTCGACGCGCTCGCCGCTCCCTGGGCCCGGAAAATCCGGGCAGCTTTCCCGGCAGCATTCGTCAATATGTACAACGAACTCATTCTGATCCCGAAGGCCAACATGTACATTATGCTGAATCAGGTACGCGACGAGCGGGACTTCAAGGCGGCCGTCCTGGAGGACTGCTCCCGGAACGCGTTCAAGGGGTGCTCTCGCAAGCTCCAGGATGAACACCTGGACGGCATCAACAAGCTGTTGGACTCGAAGTTCACGCGGGACGACATAGAGCTGATCTACACCTACCTGGGCAACGGCATCCAGCACGATCTCTGCCTGCGGTTCGTGGAGAGCGGTTACGATCTCGAAGTTCTCCGGGAGTACGACAAGAAGCAGGAGGCTGGGAGCAATGGTAAAACCTAGTCCCTGGGAAAACGACATGCTGGACACCATGTGGGCCTTCATGCAGATGGGCGGGCTCAAGGCCGACTATCCGGCATTGAAGGAAGCCTGCATGGAGCTCCGCAAGATGATGACGCAGAAGACCGCGGGACAGCGGAAGGACAAGCCGAAAGACCTGTCCTGGGACAATCTGGAGCGCGTCAAGGTGACGATCATCTGCGAGGCTATGGCCCTGGTTCTCTCCGGCGAGTACGAGGAGGCAGGAGCATGATCGAGTTCATCTTTTTCAAAATCGTTGTGCCGGTGGCCGCTGCTATGATCTGCGGTTTGCTGGTCTGGTTTGTGATCGACTGCCTGGAGGCGTCGAGCTGGGCGGAGGAGGACGTCAAAATGCCTGGGTTTCATGTGAGTGCTGGGATTGGCGGCATTTATGCCGGCATCACCAACAGCAAAGGCGAATGGAAAGACAGAGATCGCGTTACAACTGAGGCGGTCGAGGCTGTCCGCGACTATTTCCTGGCAATCCGGGAAACCGACGGTGTGGACAGCATGGAGTACAAGTGGCTGACCGGCGACGGCAGCGAGGTCACACTCACGCTGAGGAAGACTGTGCCGGAGAACGGAGGCCCAAATGCCGAGTGAGAATAAGCCCCGCGTCTGCACGATCTTTTACTGCGATCGGCGTCGGAAGAGCGTCTGCTGTTCCGACTGCGGGTTTCGTCGGCGGGGCTGCTACAACAGTTGCAAGAACGACCCTGACAAATGCGGGTTATGTAAGGCCCCTGATCTGGAGGGCACGGAGGAAAAGAAATGAGCGATGGCGTCATTTTCAATGTACCGGCCCGCCGCTGCAAGAGGTGCGGCGGCATCCTGACAAGCGAACAGGGCTTGCGGGATGGGTACGGGCCCTGCTGCTTGAAGAAGATGCGGGAGGAAGAGGAATACCGGCGGTTCATGGAGAAGCAGTACAGCCTCTTCGACATGGCAGCCGAGGCAGAAGCCGCCAAGACCACCGCAAAAGAGAAGTTTGCCGTTCAGCCCGCGGCTGAAATCTTCCGGGACTCGGAAGACAGCGCGGAAGCGGCAGGAAAGGAAACTAACCATGAATCTGCACAAGAGTAAGATCGAGTGGTGTACTCACACCTGGAACCCGGTGACGGGCTGCCGGAACGGATGCAGCTATTGTTATGCTCGCCGATTCATCGACCGCTTTGCACCGCACCCGTGCGAGTGGCCCGACGAGCAGTTGAGCGAGGCGGAGGGCGCAGCAGGATGTTTCGTATCCGAGAAGCCGGTGAAGCTGCTGGACGAGTCCGGCAAGTACATTCGGAGCACGCCCTACCCGATGGGCTTCCTGCCCACGTTCCACCGCTACATGATGGACTACCCGCGGAAGCGGCTGATTCCGTCTGTGGTGTTCGTGTGCAGCATGGCCGATCTGTTCGGCGACTGGGTGCCGGACGAGTGGATCGCCGAAGTGCTGGAGGCTTGCAAAGAGGCCCCGCAGCACGTCTACCTGTTCCTGACGAAGAATCCGAGCCGGTATATGGAGCTGGCCCGGAAGGGCATTTTGCCGGAGGAGCCGAACTTCTGGTACGGTTCGACGATCACCGGCCCGGATGATTCTTTCTGGTGGAGCGACTACCACAACACCTTCGTCAGCATGGAGCCGCTGCTCCAGCCCTTCGAGGGCGTCGGTGCCCAGGCCGTCAAGAAGGTGGGCTGGTGCATCATCGGTGCCATGACGGGCCCCGGCAGCAAGGCTCACCAGCCGAAGCGGGAGTGGGTAGAGTCGATCGTGACCGATGCGAAGACCGCGGGCGTGCCGGTGTTCATGAAGGACAACCTCAAAGGCGTTTGGGGAGATCAGTTGCTCAGGGAGTGCCCGGAGGGTATCGACCTGGCAGACAAAAAGGCGGTGGCTGAATGGGATGGAGAATGAAGGCTATCCTGGGCCTGCTGATCGTCCTGGAGGCCGTCAACTGCGCACAGCTCAGCTTGAAGGATGCCCGCATTGACGACCTGGAAGGCCAGCAGATCATCAACAGGTGCCGCCTGGAGAACTGGCAGACGCGGGCCATGCAGGACGAACAGACGATCGAGGACTTGCAGAAAGCCGCCGATGAAGCAGAGATCGCGCTGCCGGATGGCCTGGAGCTCGTAGACGCTGGAGAGTTCGAGTGTACCGCGTATTGCGGCGAGAAGTACCCGCACATCTGCGGGGAGGGGAAAGGCATCACGGCGAGTGGTGCTCCCTTTACTCCAGATCAGACCGTCGCCGCCGATCAGTCGATCTTCCCGTTCGGGACGGTGCTCTACATCGAGGGCGTCGGAGTCCGCGTGGTGCAGGACAAGGGCTCTGGCATCCAGGGCAAGCACCTGGACGTGGCCGTGTCCGGCACGCACGAGGACGCGCTGGCCTGGTCTGGCTACGGAAAACACAAGGTATGGGTGATAAAGGAGGTGAACGAGAATGACGGCGAATGAGGCTGTGAACGAGCTCAGGAGGCGGGCCTGTGCCAACGGCGTTGCTGGCTGGACGTGGAATTACGACGTCGAGCACGGGACTATAACCCTGAGCTTGACGGCGGGCAAGAAGCACGCGAGCCGTTCCGTTCCATCGGACAAAATCTTCCTAGACGAACACGGCAGGGCTATCCCCGGCGGCGATGGCTCGCATCTGGTGAAACTCTACGAGGAGCTGGAAGCCGAGCTCGGCGTCACGGTGAAGATCGCGGGCTCGGACAGGGCGCGGGCCACTATGACCGGCGACGGGCGCGTGCTGTGCAGCTGCGGCGCGGAGCTGGAGTGCGATCACGAAACCGGCGATATGCCGGAGGTCTGCCCGATCTGTGGGAAGATCATCGACTGGAGCTGGTTCACGTTCAAGGAGGCGGACGAATGAGCATCAAAGAAGCCGTAGCGAAGCTGGCTGCCAGGGCAGAGGCAGACGGGTACAAGTTTGCCTACATCTTCGATGCTTGCAGGAATCTTGCAATCCTGGAGCTGGAAAATGAATCGTTCGGCGTGCGGACGGAGCTCTCGTTCGGGTTCCTGGCGGAGTGCTGTCGGTCGATCTCCATCGAGAAGGTCTTCAACGATCAGTATGACAACCTGAAATTTTTCCTGGAGGCCATGTTAAACAATGACTAACCCGTGCAAAGACTGTGCCGACCGGCACCCGATCTGTCACGATTCTTGCGAGAAGTATGCAGCGTGGAGAAAATTCCACCTCGCTGAGAAGGCCCGCGAGAAAGAACAAAATGCCTCTTGCTATGTTGGCAAGAACGCTTTTGAACAAGAAAGATGGATGGGGAGAGGCCATAGGCCATGATCGAGCCCTGGAAGCTCCCCACCAAACAGGAGGGACAACCAGAATGAAAAAGAAAAACTGCCGAATGACCGACCTGGAGCGTGCCCAGCACGCCCGCGCCGTCCAGTTCCGCAAAATGACCGACGCCCAGATCTGCGAGTATCTGGACAGCCTGCTCGAAAGGGAGCGGGAGGCCCGCAGCACGGCCCCTGCGCCGTCCAAAGAGGAGATCGTGAACGAGTTCCTGGACACCCTGAGCATCCGCACCACGAGCGGCCTGCGCGTCAGTGACGCCACCATCCGCAAGATTCGCAGCATCGCGGTCGATCGTGGGTTCATCAAGAGCGCGGAGGTGTCGGATGGTTGACGCAGATCGGGACGAGCTGAGGCGGTACAGGGAAGAGGAGGAGCGCGGACTGCTGCTCCACCTTCCTGTGCCGCTTGGAGCCGCGGTCTGGAGAGTCCGCGAGAACCCCGCGTGCCATTACGGAGTCCGGCAGGCAGAGATTTTTCTGTTCGGAGAGGTCGTCACGCCGCGCCGCATCGTTGAGGAAACGCCGTTCACCCTGCGCCTGCTGGATGAATGGGGCAAGAGCGTGTTTGCCACCGAAGAGGAAGGGAGATCACACCTGAATGACGAATCGTGAACAAGAAGCCCTACGCCGGAGCTACCGCGGCAAGGTGAGCCGGTGCCAGGGAGCCTTTTTTGAACAGATGATAAGCGCGGCCTGCAATCTCTACCGCGAGCGGCAGATTGCAGACATCGAGAAGACGCCTGAGCCGATGCAGCCCACCAAAGACCTGGGCGGCGGGAAGTTCATTGCCCACTATACCGGCAAGGGGCAGGCCGACTACAAGGGCTTCCTGTGGGGCGGCAGGGCCGTGAACTTCGAGGCAAAGTACACGGACTCCGGGAAGATGATGCAGGATCGCGTGACGAAAGATCAGGCCGAACGCCTGGAGCGTGCGCAGCAGTATGGAGGCGTGGCCTTCGTTCTGTGCTCGTTCGGAAGCGTGGCTTTCTACCGCATTCCCTGGGTGGTATGGCGGGACATGAAGGGCAATTTCGGCAGGAAGTACATTATGCCGGCCGATGTGGAGCAATACCGGGTGAAAATCGGTGCTCCAGGCGTGCCGTTGTTTTTGGAGGGCTTGGAGGCCCAGAGCGCAGAAAGAGAGGAATACTCATGAGCAAAGAAACAAGATTTTGCCCGTTCCGGCGGGTTCTGACAAGGCAGCGTACCCGCATCACGGAAAGCCGCGTAGAGGAAAACTTCAAAGATCGGTTTGGCGGCTGCTGCGGTGAGCGGTGTATGGCGTATCGTGATGGCCGCTGCCTGCGGCTTGAAAAGAAGGAGGAGCGGGATGGATAAGCAGAAGATCAAGAGCGTTCCGAGGTTGACGACCGACAACCCAGTGGACAATTTTCAGACGGCCCTCAACTTCACCGACGTCAGCGAGGACGGCTGGGTGTGGCTGCGGCAGCCTGAAATGGCACTGACCGAGTATATGCGGAAGCTCGTCAAGGGCCACGGCAGCAGCATCGACCTGGACTGCAACGATATGGAGCTCTCCGAAACCCTGACCGAGCACCTCTTCGACGACCCGAAGCAGAGCATCGATGGCCTGATCGCGGAACACTACACGATCTTGTGGGCCTATGCGACCCTGCGGGAAAAGCTCAAATGGTACGAGGATGCAGGCATCCCGGCCATTCCTGATTATGGCCTGAAGACCATCCGGCGGGCGATCAATCGGTACGGCACCGCCCCTCAGCTCCAGATGGCGATCAAGGAAATGTCAGAGCTCACGAAGGCAATCTGCAATCTCCAACGGGCCACAACCTTCAACTACCGCAACGGTGCGAAGATCAAGGTCGCCCACGAGAGCGTCAGGGAAGAAATCGCGGACGTTTACATCATGCTGGCGCAGCTCGTTGAGATCGTCGGCAAGCCGGAAGAGGTACAGCAGATCGTGCTCGAAAAGCTCGAACAGCTCAAAGGCGCACTGGACGGCGGGGAGGTGCAAAGTGAGTAAAGCCGCTTTGCTGAGCATCCGGCCTGAGTGGTGTGAGAAGATTCTCAGCGGCGAAAAGACCGTAGAAATTCGCAAGACCAGGCCGAAGCTGGAACCTCCCTTCAAGTGCTACATATACTGCACTTTGGCCGGGAGCGACAGCCTGTTTATGGATGTCCTCAACCGGAATGTGGCCGCGTGGAACCGTGGCGGCTGGCCAGAAAAAAAGGGGCGTGTCATTGGAGAGTTCATTTGCGATGACATCCGACGCATCGGCCCTGAATACTGTGTCGTCAAAGAGGATATCGAATCTGCAATTGCTGGAAGCTGTCTCACAGTACCGCAAGTCAAAGACTATGCCGGATGGAAGCCCGGACTGAGTTATGCAGATTTGAAAGACTTGTACGGCTGGCACATTTCCGATCTCAGAATTTACGACAGGCCTCGGAAGCTCCAGGAGTTCACCGGCTTACGGAATACCAGGTTTGGCATGGAACCCGTGAAGATCACCCGCCCGCCTCAGAGCTGGGGCTATGTGAGAGAACTGGAGGAGGTACACAATGAGCAAGAGGGCGAATAAACGCATCCGGCAGTCGGAACGCCGCCTTGCTGTGCTGGAGAAGCAGCAGACGACCGGCTGTGCCTGCCGCAGCAAGCAGGAAGTCACCGTAGAGCCGAAGGTACAGGCGAAGCCGAAGACCATCCGCGAGAAGATCGCGGACATCTTGACCGGCAAAAAGTAAAAGCCCCGGTGGGGCGGAAGAAATCAGGAGGCGGAAGCCAATGAACAAAGCAGAGGACATTCGGGCGATCATCGTAGAGGCTGTGCAGGCCGGTCGCGTATCAGCAGGGCACACCGCGAAGGATGCGTTCAAGGCGACCGAACGCCGTCTTTACGCCCTACCGACCCTACTCCAGAAGCAGGCCGAGGACAAGGACAAGCTGGAGGAGTTCTTGAAGTACGGGCCGAAGGAGCGCAGCAAGAGTATTACCCGTTTTATCAAGACCGGCGTGCGGCTGACCCCAGAGGAAATCTGGGAAGCGGTGCTGACTGATATGCAGGCTACGATCGCTGCGGACGAGCACGAGATCAATACGATGGAGCGGGCCCTGGAGGTCATTCAGGACGACGCCTATTATCAGACCGTCGTTGGGCGGTACATCGACAACCTTCCAGACGAGGACGTTGCAAAGCTCATTCCGTGTGACACCTCGACCGTCTGGAGGAACCGAAAACGGCTTGTGCAGCGGCTTGCGGTGTGGCTCTACGGCGCGGACGCCCTCAGATAAGGGCGTGCAATTTGCCGGTGCAAAAATTGTGCAATGGACAGGTGCAATTTATCTGTGGTATACTCTTCCACAATGAAAGAGTGTAGACAGGCGGTTGGCTCCCTTCATTGCTGAAAAAATATGCACCATCTTTTCAAAAACCTATGACAGAACGTGCAAAAAGTGGTATAATTATTACAGAAGCAATGTAAAGGAGATAACTAACCATGAAAAATATTTGCTTACTCGACCTGAACTACACCCTCGTTGGCAACCAGGCAGACACCCGGCTGCTTCGCCCCTTTGCCCGCCGTATGGCCGCGGAGGAGTACCGCACTGATCTGATCGAGGCTATCCGCGATGATTACGTTATCATCGTGACGGCCCGCCCGGACTACCAGATGCGGCAGACGATGGAGAACATCAAGAAGAAGACCGGCTGGCAGCCGGATGAATGGTACTTCAATGACATCAACGGTGAGCCGCCGGTGTTCAAGGAACGTGCCCTCAAAAACTGGATTTTCCCCAAGCATGGTGAGCAGGACGGCCCGAAGGGAGCCCACTACTACGCCGTCGAGAGCAACCCCAAGACGCGGACGATGTACAAACGCTACGGCATCGAGGCTGCTCCCTACGATATGTTCATGAAGAAGCGTCTGGCCCCGCAGCCGGTGATAGCTCAGGAGCCAGAATGCTTCCAACTGAAAATGTTCTGAATAGGCAACGAAAAGCGGAGTGCGAAAGCACCCCGCTTTTTTCATGCAAAATTTACAGAAAAGGAGTAAAGGCGTGGAAACGAAAATTGTTAAGCTGTCGGAGATCAAACCGGCCCCGTACAATCCCAGGGTTGAGCTGACGGCGAAAGATCAGGAGTACAAGGCCCTGGACGCGAGCATCGAAGAGCACGGCCTTGTTCTGCCTCTGATCGTGAACCTCCGGGACAACTGCCTGATCGGTGGACACCAGCGACTCAGCGTCCTGCTGGCGGAAGGTGAAACCGAAACCAATGCGGTGGTCGTGGACATGGACGAGGCCCAGGCGAAGGCCCTGTGCATCGCCCTGAACAAGCTGGACGGCGATTGGGACTACGGCAAGCTGGCAGAACTCCTCCAGGACTTGATCGAGGAGCAGGAGAACCTTGCATCTACCGGCTTTACGCAGAAGGACATCGACGAGCTCCTGGGCGAGATCGGCGACGAGCTGGACGGTGACGAGCCGGAGCTGAAGGACAAGAAGGAAGACGCCACAGACGGCATCAAGTGCCTGGTCGGTGAATTTTCCTTCAAGCTCACCGAGGTGGAGTTTGAAGACCTGATGGCGGACATCCGCGAGAAGGTCGGCTTTACGCAGGAGCTTGTGTGCGAGGAGCTGAGAAGGAGGATGTTCGATGAAATTTAAGACCGAGTTCCGGGTTTTGAAGTTGAAGGACATTGTGCCTCCCCCGTACAACCCCCGCGAGGACATCGTGAAGGGCAGCGACGAGTACGAAGCCCTGCGCCGGAGCCTGGAGCAGCACGGCATGGTTGAGCCGCCTGTGGTGAACATCCACAATATGCGCTGCATCGGCGGCAACCAGAGAATCACCGTGCTGCGGGACATGGGCGTGGAAGAAGTGCTCTGCTCCATCATCGACCAGCCCGACGAGGAGAAGGAAAAGAAGCTGTGCCTGTCCCTGAACCGCATCGAGGGCCGCTGGGATAATGACGCCCTGGGTGATCTGCTGCGGGACGACGATGTGCTGGACTACGAAACCGGCTTTGATGCTGACGAGGTACGCCTGTACCGGCAGCTTGAAGATGTTCAGGAGCCGGACGTCGGAGAACAGGAAGAACCTGACGACCTGGAAGACCTGGAGGAAGAAGACACCGAAGAAGAGCCGGACGAGGAGCCGGATGCGGACGCGGACGACGTGCCCGCCCTGGGCTCCACCCTGGTGAGAGTTGGACACCTCCATTTCAAGGTCGAGGTCGTCCGCTATAACCGCACCCTGGACGGCATCCGGGACAAAGGTATTTTCGACCGCGCAGAGATCGCGGAGGAGCTGAAACGGAGGCTGCTGCACAATGATTAAGCTGGTTCCTATCGACGCTGTGAAGGCGTCAGAGTATAACCCCCGCCGGAATGATGAAAAGCGTCTTGCCCTGGCAGAGCTGTCCCTGCGCAAGCTCGGCTTCCTGCTGCCCATCTATGCAGACGAGCACGGCGAAATCCTGAGCGGCCACCAGCGGCAGCTCGTCGCCCGTCGCATGGGCTTCCCTGAAATCCCTGTGGAGTACGTCAGCGAAAAAGAGCTCGGCGAGCGGAAGGCAGTCAACGTCCTGTTCAACCGGGCCACGAACGACCTCCAGAAGCAGGACACTTGCGCGATCGTCAAGAAGCGTCTGTACGAAATGGACATCCAAGCCATGACGGAGGCCCTGCCCGACATCGAACCGGGCAGCCCGGAATCCTACCCTTGCGTTTATGCGCTGCGCCGGATGGACACCGTGAAGCTCGCAAAGGCGAACCACCGCAATTTCGACGCCCACACAAAGCAGCTCGCAAAATCCCTGGAGCGGAAGATCAGAGCCTTCATGCCGATCGTGATCGGTGAGGAGGGCAACGTCATAAACGGCATCGGTCGCCTCCAGACAGCAGCAGAGGCAAGCCGGAAGGTCGTTCCCTGCGTCCAGATCAAGAAGGAGCAGGAAGCATTCGCGTCGGCAATGCTGAATCTGCTGTCTATGGATTTTGACATGGAGTCCAACTATGCAGATGATCTCCGCTTCAACAGCTTCATGCGGGAGCGGAACACAAGAGAAACCGACGCCGCGGGCAATGCAGCCCTGGGCGATGGATTTTTCAAGGGCGTTTTCCCGAAGAACAACGGGCGGGACTTCTGCATCCTGGACGGCGCGGCCCTGAAAACCTGGAAGCGGCATTATGGCTCCAGCGTCGTTGACTTCGGCGCGGGAAAGCTCAGCAACACCCGGACGCTCAGAAAGGCCGGCATCAACGTGTCTGCCTTCGAGCCGTACTTCGTGACGATGGGCGACAAAATCCATAAGGAAAAGAGTCTGGAGATCGCACGCCGATTCCTGGATGAAGCGGAGGCAGGCACGCCGTACAGCAGCGTGTTTATCTCCAGCGTGTTCAACAGCGTGCCCTTCATGACCGATCGGAAGCAGATCGCGGTGATCGCGGCGGCCCTGTGCTACCGGGACGGTATGGTGGTCTGCTGGTGCCAGAGCGATAAGGCCCCGCAGTTCGTGAACACAAAGAAGAAGTTCCTCACGGCTGAGAAGACCCTGACATTTGACCTGGACTATGAGCCCAACACCATTCTGGGCGACCTGGGCGAACATCCGAAGGTGCAGAAGGGCCACACCGAAGCGGAAATGCGGGAAATCTTCACCCCCTGCTTTGGAAAGATCACCCGCTTGGAGCTCATAAGCAAATTCTGGTATCTGGAGGCGGAGAACCCGAAGGTTGACCCGGCGGCTCTGGCTGCTGCGCTTGACTTCGAGTTCGAGCTGCCGTACCCAGACGGCACCAAGATGGGCCTGTCCGCAAGAGCGCGTGAAGCGTTCGAGCACCGCCTGGGAATCAAGCTCCCGCCGCCCGTGGAGAATAAGGAGGCAGCACCGTGAAAGATAATGTGAAACCCGGCGAAAAGTGGGAGTTCAACGACGAAGTGGCCCGCTGCTTCAAAAATATGCTGGAGCGCAGCATCCCGGACTACCAGTCCATGCGGGCCCTCTCCTATGAGCTGGGTACGCGCTTCGTGAAGCCGGACACCCTGATCGTGGATGCAGGATGCAGCACCGGCATGGCCGTTGAACCGTTCGTGGAGAGGTTCAAGGACGCCAACGACTTCCTGCTGATCGACAACTCCCCGGCGATGGCCGCGGCGAGCAAAGAGCGGTTCAGCAAGTACCCTGGCGTCGAAGTCCGGGCGGGGAATCTCTGGGAAAATTTACCATTGAAAGACACGGCGAGCCTGGTACTCTCTGTGCTGTCCCTCCAGTTTATGCCGACGGCATACCGGCAGACCATGATCTCGGCCATCTACGAAAGCCTCGCTCCCGGCGGGGCCTTCATTTTTGTGGAAAAGATCGTGAGCGAAAACATGGACGATCTCATGGTCGAGCTGTACTATGACATGAAGCGCAGGAATGGCTACTCGGAAGAGCAGATCATGGACAAGCGGCGCAGCCTGGAGAATGTGCTGTCGCCGCTGAAACCTGAGTGGAACGTCGATATGCTGCGGACTGCTGGCTTCGATAAGGTGGATATGTTTTGGCGTTGCCTGAACTTCTGCGGATGGATAGCCGTTAAGTAACGGCCCCGCCCGCAAAAGGAGGGAGAACAAAATGCCGAAGCGTAGCGACGTAAAGCCGTGGGAGCGTCAGGAAGGCGAGAGCGCAAAGGCATTTGAGGCGTTCACGATCTACGCTGGATTGGGGGCAGACCGCAGCCTCCGGGCCGTTGCTCAGCAGTTGGGCAAGAGTAAAACGCTGATGGATAGGTGGAGCAGCACCTACGGTTGGGTAGCGCGTGCTGCTGAGTACGACGCCGACCTTCAACGGAAAGCTCACGCAGAGGCCGTCAAAAAGGCCAGAAAGATGAATGACCGCCATATAGGGATAGCTCTGAAAATGCAGGAGAAGGCTCTGGAGGCCCTTGCCAAGACGCCTGCCGAGAGCATCAACACCAAAGTGCTTGTTTCGATGCTCAGGGAGGCCACGAAGCTGGAGCGCGAGAGCCGTGCCGAGATTGTGAGAGAAACCGAGCACAAGATCGAGGCGGAGAACAAAGAGAGCACTCTGGTGGATGTCATTGCAGAGGCATGGGAGAGGAGGCGTAACGGTGAAGGGTCTGACGAGTGACGCGATCTTATACTACATCGACAATCCGGTGGACTTCGTGGAGGACATCATTGGAGCAAAACCTGATGTCAACCAGAAGGCGATCTTGAACAGCCTCGCCAAATATCCCATGACTTCCGTTCGTTCCGGGCATGGTATCGGAAAGAGCGCGGTGGAGGCGTGGGCCGTGATCTGGTTCATCTGCACGCGGCCATATCCCAAAATCCCATGTACTGCTCCCACGCAGCACCAGCTGTACGACATCCTCTGGGCAGAAATATCGAAGTGGCTCCGCAGCAACCCCGCCTTGCAGCGGGAGATCACCTGGACGCAAGAGCGTGTCTACATGAACGGAGCGAAGGAAGAGTGGTTTGCTGTGGCCCGTACCGCGAACACCCCAGACGCCTTGCAGGGCTTCCATTCTGAGAGTATGCTGTTCATCATCGACGAGGCGAGCGGTGTCGATGATGAAGTCTTCGAGCCCGTTCTTGGTGCTCTGTCTACCGAGGGAGCGCGGCTGCTGATGTGCGGAAACCCCACGCAGCTGACCGGCTTTTTCTATGACAGCCACCACAAGAACCGAACCCAGTACCACACAATCCATGTTGACGACCGGGATAGCCCCCGTGTGTCGAAAGAGTACATCGAGCGCATCCGCACCATGTATGGTGAGGACTCCGATGTGTTCCGAGTCCGTGTTGCCGGTGATTTTCCGAAGCAGGAGAAGGATGTCTTCATCCCGCTGAGCATGATCGAAAAGAGCATGGCGACCGACTGGCAGGAACCGACGGAACAGCCGACGGTACACATCGGCTGCGACGTGGCCCGCTTCGGCGACGACAAGACGATCATTGGGTACAAGGTCAACGAGAAAGTTTTCTTCTATCAAAAGATCAGAGGCCAGGACACCGTGCGGACAGCGCACGAGATCGCTCTGCTGGGATGCTCCCTGGTGGACAAGTACCACCTCGAAACCGCGATACCCGTCAAGATCGACGACGGCGGTGTTGGCGGCGGCGTGACCGACCGCCTGCGCGAGATCAAGCGCGGTGACCCTGATCGCTTCTGGTGGTTATCCGTTATTCCCGTGAAGTTCGGCGAGCGCATCCGCCACCGCTACTACTACGACACGACCACCTACATGATGTCGATCGTCAAGAAGCTGCTCCAGACGACCGACGACGAAGGGCGCGAGAAGCCCGTCGAGCTCATTCTGCCGGACGATGCAGACCTAGCAGCTCAGCTCTCAGGCCGTAAATACGGAATATCTGAGCAGAGCAAGCTCCGCATTGAGAGCAAAAAGGACGTCAAAGCACGCGGCCTGCCTTCCCCTGATGAAGGCGACTGTGTGCTTTTACTCTGTCTGCCGGTCAAGCCGTCCAAGGCGAAGCCGCCTAAGAAGGCAGGAGGAAAGGAGTAAACCCCATTGGCAACGAACAAGAAACCACGCCCCATGCAGGCGCGTATCATCAAGGCCCACGAGCCGACGCAGCCCCTCCAGCCCATCAAGAAGGCGGAGGGGCCTACCCAGGTATCAGAGCAGGAAGCCTACAATGCAGGCGACTGGATAGAGCCGCCTGCTCCGCTGGCAGGCCTGCATAAGCTGGCCGCCGAGTCCACGATCTTGCCTCAGTGCATCCGAGCCTACAAGGACAACATTGCAGGCTTCGGCATCGGGGTGAAGTACATCGAGGACATCGAGGAAACCCCGGAGGCTGAGGCCGAGTACAAGCGAATGGTCGAGATCATCGAGCTGCTGAACACCGATCAGGACACCAAAGAGGTTTTCGAGGACTTGATCGAGGCCCGCGAAACCTACGGCATCGCGTATCTGGAGGTCATTCGTAACCTGGACGGCGAGGTGCAGCAGATCGAGTTCCTGCACGACACGCCGTCCGTCAGGAAGACGGTTCCGCTGGAGCCCTACATCGACACGACCTATTACAACCACGGCGTTCCAATCGAGCGCAAGAAGAAGTTCCGCAAGTACCGGCAGCAGCTCGGCGGCAAGACCGTGTATTTCAAGGAGTTCGGAGATCCCCGCGTGATGGACAGACGCAACGGTGTCTATGTTGAGTCGCCGGAGGACATAAAAGAGCTCCCCGTCGATTACGAGGCCAACGAGATTCTGGAGTTCCCAATCGGCATCCAGCCTTACGGCGAGGTGCGCTGGACGGGCCAGATTCTCGGCGTTGACGGCAGCCAGAGAGCGGAACGCCTGAACAACAATTATTTCATCAACGGCAGACACACGCCCTTGATGATTATGATTCAGGGCGGCACGCTCACAGAGGACAGCTACGAGAAGCTGACAAAGTACATGGACGACATCAAGGGCGAGGCTGGACAGCATGCCTTCATCGTCCTGGAAACGGAATCCTCCGACGGCAAGACCGACTTCGATCAAACCGAGAAACCGAAGATCGAGGTCAAAGACCTGGCCTCCATCTTGCAGAAGGACGAGCTGTTCCAAACCTATATGGACAACAACCGAAAGAAGGTGCAGTCGTCCTTCCTGCTCCCGGACATCTATGTTGGCTACACTACGGACTTCAACCGTGCGACCGCTCAGACGGCGCAGGAAGTGACCGAGAAACAGGTTTTTCAGCCTGAGCGCAGGAGCCTCGCATGGGCGATCAACAACCGCCTGCTGAACGGCTATGCCTTCCAATACGTCGAGGCGTTCTTCCAGGAGCCCAACATTTCCAACCCGGATGACATCTGCAAGATCATGACGGCGGCCACCGCAGCGGGCGGCCTGACGCCCAACAAGGCGAAGGAAATCCTGTACAAGTACCTGGGCGAAACATCGGACGACTACGAAGAAGAGTGGGGCAACGTCCCGCTCGCCATCACGCAGTCCCAGAACGGCGGCGGGTTTGACCTCGGCGGCCTGACAATGGCCCTCGAAGGGCAGATCAAGAAGGCGGAGGGCCAGGGCGACAACGATCAGGTCGTGGCCGTTATGAAGGAAGTCCGCGGCCTGCTGCTCGATCTCAAAGCGCAGCAGGAGGAGGACGAACCGTGAAAACGCGTTTCATCATGAAGCCGTGCTACTGCGATCGGCTGGTGAAGGCGATCGACAACTACATCCAGAAGGCGGACAACGACCTGTCTGATCTGCTGGGAAAGGAAGGCTATGCGAAACCCAAGAAGACGCTCCAGTACGCGAAAGGTATCGAGGACGACGTGGCCGACATACTCACCGAGGAGACGGACTACTTTGTTCGAGAAGCTAAGGCGTCTGATAACCTCGATGATCTCCAGAAGCGGCTCCCGGAGATAGCTGCTGCGACGCCTGCCACCGGCAAGCTAAGCAAGGCGTTTTCCGCGCGGCTCTCGAAATTCCTCCCTGAGTATGCGGCCTATTACCTCAAAAAGACCGACAAGGGCTTGAAGCTCGACCGTGTATCAAAGAGGACGACCGCCTGGATTGAAACCTGGAGCGACGACCTGGCCGAGCTCATGAAGACCACGAGCACCGAGCACCTGGAGACTATGCTAAAAAAAGAGATCGAGAACGGCGGCAACATATCGCAGCTCTGTGTCGATCTCATAAACTCCGGCATGGAAAAGGAAGGTAAAGGCGAATACTGGACATCGCATTACAGGGCCCGCAAGGTGGCCGTTACGGAGGTTCTGCGGGCCCACAGCGTAGCCCAGCACGAAGCCTATATGCAGTCCCCGGCGGTGGAGAGCAAGTCGTGGAGGCACACCGGCAACTACCGAAACGAGCCTCGACAGAATCACGTTGATATGGACGGTCAGGTCGTTCTCAAAGATCAGCCCTTCGAGCTGGTCGGCGCGGACGGCATGATCTATTACCCCATGTACCCGCGGGACACGAGCCTTCCCGCAGCCGAGAGCATCAACTGCCATTGTATCGAGCAGCCCGTTGTTGACATGGAGATTCTGGGCCTGCCTCTGGAGGAACGTCAAAAGCTCCAGCAGCAGGCGATCGACGAAATGGACGACGACTGGGAGGCCGAGCTCGATGCTCAGAACAAGGCGAAAGCCGGAATCGAGGATGATTAGAAATGATCGTTACCATTGACGAAGCCCGCGTAGGGCACCCCAGCATCAAGCTGGACGGCATGGAGCTGGCCGGTATGGTCAAGTCCTACACCCTGCGCCACAGTGTCGATGAAGCTCCAGTTCTGGAGCTGGAGCTTTTACCCGGCACCGATCTGGCCGAGGTCAAGGCCATTCTGGGCAACCCGCTTGTGAACATTTCCGTTCCGGCGGTGCTGGAGGAAACGACCGAAGACCCGGCAAAATCTAATACTTGATAAAGAGCAGCGGCGACGCTGCTTTTTATATTGCCTGAAACCCTGAAAGGAGGTGAACACATGACGAGAAAAGTAAAAAAGGCAAAGGAAATCACTGATGCAAGAATCTCTTTTGTGTCCTTGGTTGACAAGGCGGCGAACAAGCGGCAATTCCTGATCGTCAAGGACGAGGAAGGGAAAGCAGCCTTCACCACCTACGGCAAGATCATCAAGACGGACTCGGAGTCCCATTTTGTCACAGGCGTTGTGTACGAGCCTATGGTCGAGGACGCCCACGGCAATTACATGACAGCGGACGAGATCGCAAAGGCCGCGTACTGGTTTGCGAAGAATGGGAACCGCGTCGATCTCCAGCACAATTTCGTGTCTGCTGATGGCACCGCTGTCGTGGAGAGCTGGATTGCAAAATCTGACTCCAACATCGGCGGTGCCGACATCAAGGAGGGCACATGGCTGATGACCGTCGAGATCACAGACGACGATCTGTGGCAGTCCATCGAGAAGGGCGAGATCACCGGGCTGTCTATGGGCGGCCTCGGAGTCTTTTCTAAGGAGGATACAGAATTGAGCGAAGCATCCGTGAAGAAGTCCAAAGGCCGCGTTACCAAAGGCGCGGTCGCGGACAGTTACAAGCAGGCGAATATCAGTTCCAGCTTTTGGAACGCCTTCGACGCCCTGCGGAACGGCCTGTACAGCTACAACGGCTATACGGGCGTTTATACCTACCAGACCGACGAGAGCAAGATCAAAGAGGCCCTGGAGGACTTCAACGGTATCATCACCGAGCTGTTGACCGATGCTTCGCAGTCTCTCACCAAGTCGCTGTTTGACTGCAAGCCTACCCCGGAGGCCGGCCGCATTGAGAAGTCCGGGCGCACCCTGAGTGCAAAGAACCGGGCCGCCTTGCAGAACCTCTACGACGACCTGGGCACGTTCCTTGCGGACGCCGACGCCGAGAAGGATAAACCCGGTGGCGAAACCGGCACCGAGGAGGACAAGCAGCATGACGGCGAGGAGAAAGGCAAGAAGGCCGACAAGGGCACTGAGAAGCAGCCCGCGGAGAAGCCCGAAACCGACTCCGAGGCCGCCGGGACTGATACCACCGACGACACCGGCAAGAAGCCCGGTGACGACAATTCCGCAGAAACCACCAAGAAAACCAAGACCACTAAGGAGGGTAAAACCATGACTAAGAGCGAAGCTGAGAAGCTGGTGCAGGACGCTATTGCAAAGGCCCTGGGCCAGCAGACCGAGCAGACCCCCGCCGCCGTCACCAAGGCAGAGGACGAGGAGATCACCCCTGATTTTGTCCAGAAGGCCGTCGATGCTGCCATCAAAAAGGCCCTGGGCCAGCAGGAGCAGGAACAGAAGCAGGAGCAGCAGCTCACCAAGGCCGACCTGGAGGGCTTCATTGAGGCTATCGTGAAGAAGTCCGTCGCTGAGGTGCGCGGCTCCCGCGCCAACCCCACCAACCTGAACGACGCATCCGGCATCGTTCAGAAGTCCGCCGATCAGCACTATCTGCACGGCATCCTGTAAGAACAGAAGGAGGAAAACCACATGGCACGTTCTATCGAGGACATCATCCGCAACGCCATCAGCACCGGCGACTTTACGCCCAGTGCTGGCGCGGGCATCCTGAGCAACGAGCAGGCCCGCAAATTCATTCAGCAGACCTTCGAGGCCACTACCCTGGGCAACCTGGTTCGCCACGAAATGCGCACCGCCAAGGCTGGCGAGATCGACAAGATCGGCATCGCTTCCCGTATCCTGCGTGAGAAGACCGAGGACAACGACGACGGCTACCGTGCAGGCGTCAACACCAGCTCCATCAAGTACAGCTGCACCGACGTCCGCCTGCCCTGGGAGATCACCGAGGAAACGCTGCGTGAGAACATCGAGGGTCAGAACCTCGAAGCCATCATCACTAACCTTATGACCACCCAGCTCGGCATCGACCACATCGACCTGTGCCTGAACGGCGACGAAAAGTTTGCCGGTGTCAAGCCGTTCAACACCAGTGACACCTTCAACAAGGGCGATCTGGTATCCACCGGCGGCAAGGTCTACGAGTTCACTGCACAGCACAGCGCAGGCGCGTGGACTGGCACTGATGCGAAGGCTCTCTGCACCACCAGCGATGCAGACTTCCTCAAGGTGAACGACGGCTGGATTAAGCAGCTGACGAACAACGCCCATGTCGTCGATGCTTCCAGCGACACCGGCATGAACCTGGATATGTTCTACAACACGCTGCACTCCATGCCGAACAAGTACAACAACGGCAAGCTGCGTTGGCTCATGAGCCCGCACCGTGCGCAGGAGTGGGAGCTGCATCTGCTGAACCAGATCATCGAGAAGGGCGGCGCGGTGCCTGAGTCTGTCTACAACAGCCCCGCAAAGATTCCTGTTGTCGAGTGCCCGTCTCTCAGCGACGACTCCGTTCTGCTGACTGACCCCAAGAACCTGGTGGTCGTCAACACCTACGGCATGAAGATCAGAAAGACCACCGAGGGCAAGGAAGCCATCATGAAGGATAAGCGTTTCTACGTTATCCACTTCGACTTCGACCCCATCATCGAGGAAATGGACGCCGCAGCCATCATCAAGGGCATTAAGTAAGGCAGAAAGGCAGAGAGAAGTATGCTGTATCACATCAAGCTGAAAAAGGCGATGTCCTATACCGGCATCGTCAATGCCACCAGGGAAGAGCCGAACGTCTACACCAACGATAAGGACATTGCAACCGCTGCTGTGCGCAGCGGTTATTTTGATCTGATCGAGGTTGAGGAGGACGAAGCCAAGGATGATTCCGTTCCGCTGATCGCAGCGGGCGAAGAAGCGGAGGACAGCTCTATTCCGGCCCACTTCGACAAGGACTACCTGGACAGCCTGTCCATTACCGACCTGAAAAAGCTGGCCGGTGATCTGGGCGTAGCCGTTACCAAGGGCATGAAGAAGGACGACCTTGTGGCCGCCATTACCGCAGAAACCGTCACCGTCCCGGCGGCGGATGATGCGCAGCCCGACTTCGGGGAGGACTAAGCCATGCCGAAACGCCCCTGGATAACCCCGCAGCAGGTGCGTGATTACTCCGAAACCCCGGAAGTGCTCAAACGCAGCGATGCAAAGCTGAGCGTGGACATTTCCAGAGCAGAGCAGTACATCATCACCTACACCCATAACAAGGGCCTGGAGGAAATGGCAGAGCTGCCGGAGGGCGTGCGGACGGCCTGCATCTTGATGGCCGAGGCCTATGCCCACAACGCCGCTCTGACCTCCTCCAAGGTGCTGAAATCCGAAACATTCGACGATTACAGCTACTCGGCAGATCACTCCGACATCGAAGTTACCGATCTCGATCTGGCCGCCCTGCTGGATGATTATGTCGTCACGGCAGCAAACGGAACTGTTACCATGCGTATGCGTGTACTGTGAGGAGGGCCAAGCATGGCGTTTGAAGACTACCTGAACGATCTGTGCGACATCTACCACGCACAGAAAGGCGATGAATCCCCCGGCTACGGCTTGACCGAGCAGCCTTCCTTCTCCTATCCAAAGGAGCCGGACGTGCTCTCTGTGGCCTGCCATTTCGCGGTTAAGAGCGAGAGCACATCCATTTCGCAGACCGCCCCGGCCAACATCAAAGAGTCTCGTATCAAGCTGGCCCTGCCCACCGGCACCGACGTGAGACTCAACGACAAGATCGTGGACAGGAAGAACGGCTGTGAGTACATCGCGGAGATTCCACACGACATCCACGGCCACCACCTCTTCGTCTACGTCGTGGCGAAGGGCACACAGAGGTATCTCTGATGGCGACGGTTGATGTTGACGTCTCCGAATTTCGGGAGTTCTTTTCCCGCATCGGACAGGCCGCGTCCGGCGACTTTCGGCACGAAATGGAGCTCTTTCTGGAGGGCCTTGGTAACGAGTTCCTGAGAGTCCTCCAGGACGAGATCATCCGGCGGAAGGTCATGGACACCCGCCAACTGCTCGCGTCCTTCGAGAAAGGCGCCCAAGGGAACATCTGGGAGCTCACCGAGGGCGATCTGACATTGGAAGTGGGCACCAATGTCGAATATGCGTCATACGTCAATGACGGCCACTGGACAAACCCGAAAGGCATCAAATACCGCTTTGTCCCAGGCTACTGGCAGGGGGACGGGCGGTTTGTTTATGACCCGTCCGCGAAAGGCGGCATGGTCTTGAAGCAGCACTGGGTAGAGGGCAAGCACTACTGGGAAAGTGCATTGCGCATCCTGGACAAGATGCTTCCTGATCTGCTGGATGCAAAGCTCCAGGACTGGATGGACAGCTATTTTGAATGAGTTGAACTTTTCAAACCAAGAAAGTTGATTTCATTTTGTAAGCAACTGATTTTGAAGGCTGTTCGGCAGAACGAAACACACAAAAAGGAGGAGTTCCATGCTTGAACAGGATTTAGCGAGCATCATGAGATTTCTGACAATTCACAGTGGGAACCCTGCTCCGTACTACAAGAATGTGCCGGAGCAATTTTGCGTTCCGGCGGTGTACTTCCCGCGGCCTGAGATCGGCAGCAGCGGCGATACGTTCAGCACCTATGCTCTGGATTTTTCTCTGTTCGTAAAGTTCTTCCACAAGACGAAGGAGGAGGCCTACGAGCTGGGCTATGCAGCAATGAGCGCGCTGCTGGAGCGTCGGAACAGAGTCCCATTGATCGACGAAACCGGCAAGCCGACAGGAAAATACATCCATGTCCGAGACCCCACTTTGAGGGCTGTTGATGAAGGCGCAGTGCAGTTAGAAATTGACTGGACGGCAAGAAAGCCGTTCTTGATCGAGTCTGACAAATGTGCTGTCCGCAGCATCGAAACGGCGTACAGTGCAGCCGTGAGATTTTGCACTGTGAGCTATTCCAACCCTGCTTTTGCAGGGCAGGAGCCGAAAGGCTCAAAGTAATACTGGAGGTATTATATGGCTACTAAAGTAACAGCTGAGCAGGCCGCGGTGAAATATCCGCTGGAGTCCCTGCGCAACAACTGCCGCGCGGTCTTTGGCGTTTCTCTCGTCACTTTTGTTGGCGCGACCGCTGATCTCCCGGACGGTGAGTACACCAAGGAAGAAATTCAGTCCCGCATTGATGCGTGGCGTGTGAAGGAGGCTAAATAATGGCTGGTGGTAAGTTTGATAAGCTGGCAGGCAAGGTGCGTCCGGGCACTTACATGAACTTTGAAAGCACTCGCAGCGATACCGTGGGCACCAGCGAGCGCGGTACTGTGATTATCCCGCTGCTGAAGCCCTCCTACGGCCCAGCCGGTTCCTACATCGAACTGACGAATGCGAGCCCGGACGCTGCATACGCAAAGCTGGGTTACAGCGTCTACGACAGCGACCCCAACCGGCAGATGCTCCTCATTCGTGAGGCGTTCAAAAACGCCAGCAAAGTGCTGGTCTACATTCCGAAGGAAGGCACCAAGGCGACTGCAAAGAACGCATCCGCGCCGGAGCTGACCGCGACGGCAAAGTACGGCGGCACCCGCGGTAACGCGTTGACCGTCACCGTCGCCGCAAATCCGGTGGACGGTTTCGACGTTACCGTGAGTCTGGCTGGCAACACCGCGGCCTATTACGAGGGTCTGTCCACTGTGGATGATCTGATCGCACAGGACTGCGAGTACATCACCTTCACCGGCTCCGGCGCACTGGCCGCCATTGCCGCGATGAACCTCACCGGTGGCACTGATGCTACGGCCCAGAACGACGATCTCACCACTTTTATGGACACTTGGGAGAAGGTCAAGTTCAACACCGTGGCAATGCCCGTTACCGACAGCAGCATGAAGGCGGCGATCAAGACCAAGATTAAGTATCTGCGCGAGAGCATGGGCCGCGGCGTGCAGGCCGTTGTCCCGGACTTCCCGGCAGACTACGAGGGCATCATTTCCATTAAGAACGGCTATGCAATCGACGACGACAAGCTGTCCGCAGCCGAGGCAACCGCATGGGTGGCTGGCGCGTCCGCTGGCGCATCTTATGTGGAGTCCCTTACCTACGATGCAGTTGATGGCGCAACCGATCTGGTGGACGCCCTGACGCATGAGGAGTATGTGGATGCGATCAACAAAGGCCACTTTGCTTTCTCCATTTCCGAGGAAAACAAGGTTATTGTGGAATACGACATCAACTCCCTTACGAGCTTCAAGCAGCCCAAGGATGAAACCTATCGTAAGAACCGCGTCGTCCGTGTTATGGACACGTTCCAGGAGTCCATTCAGCTGAACTTCCCGCCCAATAAGTATGCGAACGACAGCGACGGTTGGGACATCATGGAGGGCGTCGGAAAGTCCATCCTGAAACAGTTTGCGGAAGCTGGTGCGATCACCGATGTGGACTACGACAACGACTTCCTCGTCGATCGTGATGCGTCCTACGGCGACAAGACCTATTTCAACGTCAACCTGAAACCCGTTGACAGCGCGGAGAAGCTGTTCTTTACCACCCACACCCGCTGATGGGAGAAAGGAGCTAAAATATGGACTTCAATACCCGCCCGATCAATATTCGCATGGGCAAGATCGTCATTGACGGCATCGAGGTTGCGGACTCCGTTTCCGCGACCGGAACCTTCACCCCGGACACCTGGAGCGGCAAGCAGCTCGGTGATTATTCCAACAGCACCCGCTGGCTGGGCAACAACATCACTGTGTCCCTGTCTGAGCACCGCTCTACGCCCTGGATTAAGGACATGATTAAGAAGTACCAGGCCACCCATAAGACCCCGGAGCTGACTATCCAGGGCATCATGAATGACCCGGACTCCGACTTTTTCGACAAGCACCAGAACGATGTTTGCACCTTCGTCGGTTGTGTGCCGACCGGCGCAATGCCCCTCACCGCTCTGGATAGCGGCGGCGACGTCGTTACCGACAACCTGAATTTTAACGCACGCGACTTCCTGTAAGGCCGCGACAGTGGTGAAAAGGGGCTGTTTTCATCACTGAGATTCTGAATACACCATCAAAGCCCGCTCTTTTGACCGCATCTGTGGAAAAGAGCAGGCTTTTCTTTTTATGGAGGATTTTACCATGGCGACTGAAAATAAGAGCCTGAAATACTTTATGCGTCCTGTTCAGCAGGAGATCATCGCCTTTACCGGCCCGGAGTCCTTCAAGGACGACGACGGCAACCCTATCAACTTCGAGGCCAAAATCCTGACTCAGCAGGAGATCACCCAGATCAACGAAAACTACCGTCGCCGCAGCGTCGCCACCGACAAGAAGGGCAATCCCCTCGTGAACGGCGGCGAGCTCGTCTGGAAGACCGAGCGCGACAATGCCCGCGCCCTGCGCCATATCGTCGTGAAGTCTCTCCAGTACCCGAAGCTGGACGACCCGGAGCTGATGAAGTTCTATAACTGCGTGGACATCACCGATATGCCGCTGCTGGTGTTCAGCAAACCGGGCGATTATGATTACGTCGCTCGGAACGTCATGCAGATTCTCGGCATGATCGACGCCCCGGATGAAGACGATCTGAAAGCCGCAAAAAACTGATCTGCGCGGCGGGCTCGGACGGCTACTGGGCGCACACCCTATGGCAGCGACACGGGCTGCACCCGGAAGAGTACGACGCCATGCCGCGGAAGATGAAGCTCTTCTACATCGCTTCTGAGCTTGTTGTTGATGATGAACGCAAGCAGGCGAAGATCGTAGCGGAGGCTCAAAGAAATATGAGGAGGTGAGGACTAAATGGCAAACTTGACCGCAAGATTTCAGCTCATCGACCAGATGAGCCAGAAGATGGCTGACATCGCCAACAACGGCGAGTCCATGCTGAGCAAGTGGGAGTCTGCGGGCGATGCAGCAAGCGCGGCCCTGGACGGCATTTCGTCCTCGGCTTCCAATGTAGCTGCTGCCGCTGATGGCGTTGCTTCCTCGATCGGCAGCATCGAAGGGGCGGTCAGCGGCGCGGGCTCTGCGGCAGACGAGCTCGCAGAGTCCCTCGATCGGTACGGTGCGGCAGCAGACGAGGCCTCGGAGAAGGCCGACTACTGGACAAACGCCGTCGGTGGCTATGACAAGGCAATGCTGGAGGCGTCTTACTCCACCAAAGAGCTGGTGGACATGGGGCTGAAATCCACCGCTGCCCTGAACGATCTAAACGACATGATGGCCCTCTGCGAGAAGTCCTCCGACGAGCTGTCCGAGTCCGTTGAGGCCGCAGCCGGAATCCATAACGATCTGACCGCCGCCGTCAAGAAGACCGGCGATCAGCTCGAAGACCTCATGCAGAACGAAAAGGTTTCGGCTGAAACCAAAAAGGAGCTGGAGGAGGCCAGCACCGCAGCAGCAGATGCCCTCAAAGAGCTTGCAAAAGCCCAGAGCGACGCCGATGCTGCGATGCAGAATTACCAGGCTGTTTTGTCGTCCGGCACGGAAGACCTCGACAAGCTGGAGGCTGCGGCTGAACAGGCAGGCCATGCAGCGGAGACCCTGGCGGAAGCCAACGGTAAGGCCAGCGACGCAACCGACACGCTGTCTAAGGCTACCCAAAAGGCCAGCGACGAGGCCGAAGACGCCGGAAAGACTGGTGCTGATGCTGTCGAAACGATCGCTCAGGCCCTCACTACGGCTGGCATCACGGCTACAATCAAGGAGATCACATCCTCGGTTTACGAGCTGACCGACAGTTACAGCAACGCCGAGAAGATTGTCGTCAACGCCACCGGTGCGACGGGCGAGGCGTTGGACAGCCTGGGCGCGAGTATGCTGAAAGCCTACTCTGGCAACGACGACGCCCTTGACAGCGTGGCCGGTGCCGTCGGCGAGATCAACACCCGCCTGGGCTACACCGGCGATACGCTTTCGGAGGTTACGGGCCAGTTCCTAGACTTCGCGGACATTACCGGCCAGGATGTCGTTGGTTCCGTTCAGCTTGTTACCAAGGTGATGAACAAATGGAACGTGGACGCATCCAAGCTGCCGAATGTTCTCGACGATCTGGCCTATGCCGGACAAATTTCCGGCTTGTCCGTTACCACTCTGAGCAATACCCTGATTACGGGCGCATCGTCCTTGCAGGAGCTGGGCCTGTCGCTGGAGAACGCGATCGGCCTGCTGGCTCAGATGGAGCTCTATGGCGTCGAGGGAACCTCTACGATCACCGCCATGCGCACTGCTGTCAAGAAGTTTGCTTCTGATGGTCTGGATGCACAGACGGCTTTGCAGAACACAATAACCGAGATCGCCAACATGAAGGACAGCTCCGAGGCGACCACGGAGGCCGTTGAGATTTTCGGCAGCAAAGTGGGCGTTGACTTTGCGCGGGCTATCCGCGACGGCGCAATCACGACCGACACCCTGACGGGATCTCTGGACGCTGCCGTGGGCACGCTGGAGAAAACCGCTGAGGCTGGCGAGAGTCTGAGCGAGAAGTGGGAGAAGTCCAACAACAAAATGAATGTTGCCTTCACTCAAGTTCTGGAGCCTGCTATCCATGATACGTCGGCTGAGCTGGCCGACCTCTGGGGACAGGTTGGGGACTTCCTCACTGAGCACCCGAACGTCGTGAAGGCCCTGACCGCGATCGGCACCGGCCTGGGCACGGTGGCCGTTGGCGTGGCCGGTCTGTCCGCGGCGATGTCTGCCGCAAAGGTGATTCAAGCCGGGTTCTTCGCTCCGCTGGTTCCGTATCTGCCGGTGCTGCTCGGCGTGGCGGCTGGCGTCACGGCGATAACTGCTGCCGTCACCATACTGGGCAACAAGTACGAGGACGCCTACAAGGAAACGCAGTCCATGACCGCCGTAACTGCTGAGCAGCAGAAAGAGCTGGAATCGCTGGAGGAACAGTACCAGATCGCCTGCGATACCTACGGCGACACGTCCGATCAGGCGTCCTCTTTGAAGTACCGCATCGACACCCTGTCTGAGTCTTTGAACAGCAACGGGCAGTCCGTCGGTGATCTCATTTCTGAGTGCGACAACCTGATCGACAAGCACAGCTCCCTGATGGACGAGCTGGACAACAACACGGAGTCTGTGCATAAGAACGAGCTGGAAAATCTCGCGCTGATCGCCCGCCTGTCTGAGCTGGCAAGCTCTACCGGGGAGGCGGCAGGAAAACAGCAGGAAATGCAGGCCATTCTCGACGAGCTGAACGGCAACATCGACGGCCTGAACATGACCTACGAAGACCTGACCGAAAACCAGGACAAGAGCCTCGCCTACATCAAGCAGATGGCTCAGGAACAGGCAAAGCAGGAAGCCTATAACGAGAAGTACCAGGAGTACGTCGATCTCATTAAGCAGCAGGCTCAGGAGCAGGAGGAGCTTGCAAAGGTTCAGGATGAAGTCACAGCCGCCCAGCAGCGGGCCAACGATGCGCAGAAGGTCTACCAGGACTACATCGCCGATCTCTACGCACAAGACCCGACCGGGATGTCTACGATCTCTGCACAGTGGTCGGAGCAGGCGGCCAACGCCGACGCTGCTGCTGATGCTTTGCAAGAGGTTCTGGACAAACAGACCAAGTTGCAGGACGCCTACGACGAAACCGGCAAGAAGATCGAGGAGATCGAGGAGGGCTACACCGCCGCTGCTGATGCTGCGAAGGCCGCCGCAGAGGAAGGCGTTACCTATGGCGAGGCCATTTCCCAGGCGTACAGCGATGCGCGTTCTGATGTGGAAAAGCTCTGTCAGGCATACGACGACGCATACCAGGCGGCAAAGGATAGCTTCGAGGGCCAGTTTGATCTCTTCGATCAGGCGTCCACGAAGTCGAGCGACTACCTGAACGCGAGCGTTTCCAACGCGCAGGCGGCTCTCGACTCACAGCTCAACTACTGGAACACCTACACCGCCAACATTGAAACGCTGAAAGCCACCTCCGCGGACGATCTGGGAATCACCGAGGAGAACTACAAGGCTCTGATGTCCTACGTCCAGGACGGCAGCGAACAGGCCGCCGGTCTTGCCGCAAGCATGGTTCAGTCGATCAACAGCGGCAACAAGGACGCTGTGGCAAAGCTGGCCGACACCCTGGCCGACGTCACCGCCAAGCAGGATGCGGCGGCTCAGGCAACCGCCGACTGGGTAACGGACTACGAGAACCAGCTCGATGACTTCCAGAAGAAAATGGAAGGCACGGTGGACTCTCTCGACCTCTCCGACGAGGCAGGGAAGGCCGCGAAGGACACCATTGCCGAGTATGTCCAGAAGCTCAAAGACGGCAAGAAGGACGCCGTAGCCGCTGCAAAGGATGTGGCCGCATCTGTGGCTCTGGCCTTGCAGAACGGCTCTACTCCCTCTGTTCCCGCGTCTACCACAACGACCGTCCCCGGACATGCTGGAGGTACGACGGACGCTGAAGATGTGTTCGTTGCCGGTGAGAATGGCCCGGAGCTGATCGTCGGTAAGCAGGGAAGCACCGTCTTTCCGACCGAGGAAACAGACAAAATCATCGATGCTTTGAATGGCATGGAGCCTGCATCCGATACATCAAACGAGAAAAAATTTGACCAGTTTTTGCAGGCGCTCACGGGTGTTACCGTTGATGCTCCTGAACCTGGCCCAGGCGAATCGCTCTTCGATTCCGTGCTGGGTAAGGTTGCAGACATCGTGTCTGGCAAGAACTCCGATCTGGAGGCAATTAACGCCGCCTACACTGGCCTTCCTGAAGTATCGACGGTCGCGCTTCCGGCCTCCAATGCCCCCGTTGCTGCCGAGGCTGCACCGCTGAATGTTCAGCCGAATGCTCAGACAGCGGCCCAAGAAAGCACAGACGCCACGAAAGAGATCACCAAGAGAATCATTCTGGAGATCGTCGGCAATGGCTCTGTGACCGTTTCTGGAGGCTCTGGCGACGGCATGTCTGAGAAGGCCGTGCTTGAACTGCTCACGAACAACATCAAACCTGTTCTGATGGGCGTTATCAAGGATGAAATCTTTGAGGAGGGCCAGCTGTCTTATGACTATTAACTACCAAATTTGGTTCACCTGGAACGCGGAGAAAGAGAAAATGCGGCTGCCCGTATTGCCTGAGAAATTCAACGTCAAGAACGGCAGCAACAACCGCTCTGTTGATCTCACCGGCCTTGGTGAAGTCACGATCATGCAGAGCCGCCCTGCTTTGCAATTTAGCTTCTCCAGTTTCTTTCCGGCGCACGGCTTTCCGGGCATGAAGTCTCTGATCGCCGTTCCGCCGATTCTGTACGTCCGCATGATCGAGCGGTGGAAGAAGAGCCGGGTTCCGATACACTTCATCTGCACAGGAATGCACATCAACTTGTACTGCACTATCGAGAGTTTCAACTACCGCGAGGACGGCGGCGACGTCGGAACCTATCACTACGACATCACCCTGAAAGAGTATCAGGAAGTGTCGTTGAAAACGGTAACGATCGACTCTTCCCTGGTGGCTACCGTGCAGGACACCGTGGCCCGCGTTGACAGCACGTCTACCCCGAAGACCTACACTGTCAAGAAGGGCGACTGCCTGTACAACATCGCAAAGTCCCTCTACGGGGACGGCTCCAAATACTCCAGCGTCTATGCTGCCAATAAGTCGCTGATTGGCAGCAATCCGAATCTCATTAAACCTGGACAGGTTTTGAAGATTCCGTAAGGAGGGCTGCGCATGGCGAGAATTCAGCTGCTCGTGGTCAAGGACAAGAAGACGATCGACATGACGAACCTTGTGAAGTCCGTCCGCTGGAGCGGTCGCAAAGGCAGTTCTGCCCGTACCATCACCGTGGCAATGATTGACGATGACGGCTATCGTCACGCCCGCAGCGGCATCGACGTTGCGGATGGAAACCAGTGCGTTTTCCTGGTCGATGGCAAGGAACGGTTCAGGGGCATCCTTATGAACCAAAACCAAGGCGACAATAAGCAACTCAAATTTAAGGCATACGACAACGGCATCTACCTTGCCAACAACAAGGACACATTCGTCTACAAGAACAAGACTGCCGATCAGGTGTTCTCTGACGTGTGCTCCAGGTTCGGCATCCCCACGGGAGAGGTCGCAAAGTGTTCCTACAAAATCCCTGAGTTTACGAAGAGCAAGACCACCGGCCAGGATGCAGTGCTGGACGCCCTCAGCCTTGACTACAAGGCGACCGGCACCCGGCACTTTATCAGCAGCGACAAGGGAAAGCTGAGTCTTTTCCAGCGAAAAGATCAGGTTATTTCCTTTGTTGTGGACGGCGACGCGAATCTGTACGGCTATTCCTACACGAAAAGCATTGAGTCCATCAAAACCCGCGTGAAGATGATCTCAAAAGAGGGAACCACCCTCGCGGAGAAAAGCAATTCCTCGCTGGAGCAGAAGATCGGAATTTTCCAGGAAATCCAGCAGCCGGACGAATCCCTTACGAAAGCCCAAGTTAAAGACCTGGTAGGGAGCGTCCTCGACACCCTGGACGACCCGGAGGAAACGCTGACGCTCAACATCCTGGGAGACCCGGACGTTATATCCGGAAAGGCGATTCTGGTAAAGATTCCGCATCTGGACATAAGCCGTGCCTATTATGTGGACAGCGACGACCACACGTTTGAGGACAATATGCACACCATGAGCCTGACGCTGACAACGGCGGCAGAGATCAAGAAGGAAGGGTGATCTGAGTGGAGGCAAACAGCTTGAAAGGGCTTTTTCAGGGCTTGATACCGCCCGGAAGTGCAATCCTGCAAGGAACCGTCACGAAGGACGACCCGCTGGAGATCACCGCCGCCAATGACAGCAAACTCGTGATCTCAGGCGAGCAACTAATAGTACCTTGGCACCTTACCGACTACACCACCCACGCAGACTATACGATGGGAGGCAAGGGCGAGCTACGGGATGAAACCTACACGAAGGTTGATGGCGAGCACCAGCACGTTGATTCGCGTGGCGGTGACACCTCAAAGGTCAAGCACAAACACTACGTTGAAAAACTCAACGCCTACAAAATGACTTTGAAGGTTTATAACCATCTGCAAAAAGACGACCTGGTTTATCTGCTTTCCATCAACAATGGAAAGCTGTACTACGTCCTCGATCGAGTGGCGGGCCAGGTGGCCGGAAAGGACATCTGAAATGGCCGTTTATATCCCAATCAATATCGCGGATGTCCAGGATGCACAGGAAATGTCGTCCAGGACGTACCGTCTTGATCTTGACGCGGGGCGAATCGTCGGCTTCGTGGATAACCTCGAAGCGGTGCAGCAGGCTATCCGAAAGGCCATAATCACCCCGCGTTTTAAGTGCCTGATCTACGATAAACAGTACGGCTCTGAGATCGAAGACGCCGTTATTGCGAAGGACGCAAGCCGCGAGTATGCGCAATCCGTCATTGAGGGATTCGTAAAAGATGCTCTCGCGCCGGACAGCCGCATCCTAGAATGTCACGACTTCGACATCTCGTTCGACAAAGATCAGGCGCAGATCGTGTTTACGGCTGACACCATCTATGGAGATATCGAAGTGGAGGAGGTGATCTAATGTTTGAAGAAATGACCTATGAGAAGATTCTGCGAGACGTCCTGGATAATGCGCCGGACGGCATCGACACCCGGCAGGGTTCGATCTTCTATGATGCAGTCGCAGGCCCGTGCCTCAAAATTGCAAAGCTGTATACCGACATCGGCATTGCAAGAAAGATGGCTTCGATCGCCACCGCCACCGGCGATGATCTGGACGACAAGGCGGACGAGTACGGCGTGACCCGCCATGCTGCGACCCCTGCGAAGTACAGGTTTTCATTTGAGGGCACGACCCCGGACACCGGGACGCGCTTCTATAACGACGGCCGCTACTTCCTGCTGCGCTACAACACACTGGAAGGCGAGTATTATCTGGAAGCAGAAGTTCCCGGTGAAGCTGGCAATGTAGTTTATGCCGGCACGGCCGCAATCCCGGTAAACGAAATCGAAGGTCTGAAAAATGCCAAGTTCGGTGAGATTTACGAGAATGGAGCTGACCGAGAAAAGGACGAAAGCCTGCGAACCCGCGTTCAGGAGAAGATCGCTGGCCCTGCCGAGAACGGAAACAAACAGCACTATAAGACCTGGTGCGAGTCCATCGACGGCATCGGCCACGCTCGGATTTATCCGTTGTGGAATGGCCCGAACACCGTGAAGGCTGTCCTGATCGACTCCTCCGGTCGTGCTTGCTCCAGCTCAAAGATTGCGGAGGTGCAGAACTACATCGACCCGGCCACCAATGGCTACACGGCCACGGTGGACGGCTACACCTATACCGTCGGCGACGGTCTGGGAGAAGGCGTCGCCAACCTTGGCGCACACTTCACCGCTGTTTCTGCCCACGAAATCAAGATCGACATCGCCTTTGAAGCCGATCTTGCAAGCGGATTCACCCCGCAAGAAGTCCAGGAGCAGGCGAAAGAAGCGATTGACGCCTACCTCAAAGATACTGTGCTGACCACAGCGGCCGCCGAGGATGTCGTTATCCGCGCTGCCCGCATCGGCGCGATCATCATCGGGCTGGACTGCGTGCTCGACTACAAAAAACTGACGCTGAACGGCGGCACCGAGAACATCAAGCCCGGAGCTGACTTTATCCCCGTAGCAGGGGAGGTGACGGTCACAACATGAAGAGATTCTACAATCGGCAGTTTGCCAGCAACTATGACGAGCTGATCTCCTACTACCCGCGCTATTACCGTGATGTGCGGGAAATGGTCGCTATCCTCAAAGCGAACGGAAGACTGCTTGATGGCGCTCAAGATGCTATTGAAGGTATCTACACGAGCGGCTTTATCGACTCAATGGACGAGGCGGCTATTGTTGAGCTGGAACGCTTTCTCCATATCAGAACACGAAGCCAACGTACATTGGAAGAACGGCGCAGGCTTATTAAATCCTATATCATTGGATTTGGAAAAGTTTCTGCAACGCTTCTCTCAGAAATGCTTCAAGCCTATACGGGATCTCCGTCTGATATAAAGCTCGAACCGTTTGACGATCGGTTCAACAACAAACTTTACATCTCCACTTCACCCAAAAACGAATTCTCTTTTTTGGTAAGCGACGTTCTCGACATCCTGTCAAAAAAGGTTCCGGCACATATTCCGTTTTCTATCGCGTTTACCTATCAGCCCGAAGCGCCGCCTGCATATATCGCCGTAGCTCAGTACAGCACGGCTATTTCCTGCATCATCCGGCTGCCGGGTGTGATTCAGCCGCGAACCGTTGGAGCTACGGCATACACCGCCGGAGCTGCTGCATCGGCAAGGATGATGGCGGAAGTTAAGCTGCCGGGAACCATCGGCCCGAAAACCATAAGCGCGCGGGCGTTTGCCGCTGGCAGGCCTGCGAACGCGCGTGAAACCATCACAATCAAGATTGGAGGACAGACAACGTGAGTTGGGAAAAATCCAGTTACACGAAAGCCGGTGCCGCCCTGCTGTCGGAATCTCTCTCCGGCGGCGCACTGACCATTACCCGCGCCGCGAGCGGCACCGGCTCTGTTGACACCGACCTGTCGGCAGAAACCGCAGTCAGCGGAGACACACACGAACTGTCCTTGCTGGGCATTGAAACCGTCACGGACGACGGCAAAACCGCCCGCAAGGTCAGCATTCAGGCCACCGGTGCAGCAGATACCTACGTTATGCACCAGATCGGAGTTTTCGGTGTCCTGAATGACGGAACTGAAACGCTCCTGTTCCTGATGCAGGACGAGCGCGGCATTGAAGTTCCTGCCGCAAGCACGAACTCCGAGTTTTCGTTTGAAATCGCCGTTTTGCTGGCTGTTTCGGCAGAAGCCAACATGTCCATCGCCGTTGACCCTCAGGTGCAGGCGTTGATGAAGTTGGTCAAGGCCGAGATCGAGAAGCACAACGCCGACGCCAGTGCCCATGCGGCGACTATCACGGCAGCGGTCAGCGCAGCCGTGAAGAACCTGTCTGAATCCGGGGAAATCCTGAACGAAGAACAGGTAAAGGCTCTTATCAAGGAGCAGGTGGACGGCGGCACAGGCGGCGGCTACTATGGCTCCTACAAACTCACCCTTGCAGCTGACGAGTGGAAGCCCGCCCGCAGCGAGGATGATTACGAAAACGCTGGCGGTATGGATTACTACCAGTGCATTTATGATGCAGAACTGTCGGACAGCACCAGCGAGCTTGTACCCGTTGGCGTTGTATCTCCCGGCAGCTTCTATACTACGACCAAAGCGGGCGTCCTGAACGGGTGCGAAACGCATGATGGTTTCATCAGATTTTTCGCTCAGCGCATCCCGGAAGCAGATATTCAGGCGACCGTAACCCTGTTCGGGAAAGGAGATGGTTCGGGTGAAACCGGTAGCGTAAGCATCGGTCAGGGCTTGAAGCGCGACGCAAGCGGCGCTATTGCCGTCCGCATCGGCGAAGGCCTTGACTTCGACAGCGCAAACGCGCTGACTGTCCGCAAAGAAACCGTTATGACGAGTGAAGACCTGCTGAACGAGGAAGAAACGCAGCAGGAAATCGTTGATATGCTGAAATAATTTTAGGAGGACACTACTATGTCTAAGCAGATTTCTACCAAGACCACCATCCGCAACCTGACCGCCGAGATCAAGAAGACCTTCGTTAAGAAGGGCGCCTTTACCCCTGTGCAGGCCGCAGCTAACGCTGCCATCAAGTCTCTTGGCGTTGACGGCAATACCGTGAACTTCTACACCTCTACCGACAAGAGCGGCACTGCTGCTTTCTCCGTTGACTTCCCCTCTGAGCTGTTCCTCGACCAGACCAAGACCACCTTCGTGGCCAAGTTCAAGTTCGATGCTGCGACCTACCCCGGCGCTACCGACCCCAAGCTGGACGGCAAGCCCGTCATGGTGCTGGCCGTCAAGGGCGAGAACCCGGACTCCTGCACCTACTCCTTCTTGAGCATGGCCGCTCTGGTCGATACCTATAAGGCCAAGGTCACTGGCAAGGACGCATCCACCACCGTTACCATCGCTGGTTATGAGGTGGATGTCAAGGTCAATGTTTCCGCTGCTGCCGGCAACGCCTTGGTTCTGAAGGACGATGGTCTGTATGTTCCCACCCCTGAGGAAGTGGACATCTCCGGCAAGGCCGATAAGGCCACCGGTGCCACCACCGGCAACTTTGCTGCGCTGGATGGCGAGGGCAATCTGACCGACAGCGGCAAGAAGCCTGCGGACTTCGTGGGCGCCGAGGCTGGCAAGCGCCTGATGAGCGATGCCGAGGGCGAAAAGCTGGCCGGTGTCTCTGAGGGCGCAACCAAGACTGCCGCCAGCTCCACCAACGGCAATGTGAACATCGACGGCAAGGAAGTCGTCGTGTACACCGAGCCGGAGAATGTTCTGCACGACGAGGACGTGGAGGACTTCTCCGCAGAGGAGATCGCCGCTCTGCTGGCTGACGCTGACTAAGACATGAGGAGGTAAGCTCTATGGCAAAAGCGAAGGTCAAAACGCTTTTGGGCACAGGGCTTGCCGCGCTTTGCAGCCACATCAAGCAGTGCAACACCGCACTCGGAGACCTTTCCGAAGCAACGGCAAACGGATTCGAGGAAACCGATGACATCCTGCACGAAAAGCAGGATGTCACGGCTGCGGTGTCTTTTACGATTCCGGTCGATGGCTGGGGCGAGGATGATTCCTCCCCCGGCTATTTTTATTGTGACATCCCCATTGCGGGCCTGTTGGCTACCGACATTGTGGATGTTACGGTACTGCCGGAATTTTACGATGTGGCGGGTGCGGTGGGTTTTATTGCGACCGAAAGCCTCGAAGGAAAGCTGCGGCTGAGGGCCGCCAAAGCTCCGACCGAGAAAATTTCTGCACAGTATCACATTACAAGCACCGTGAAATACACGGCTGCACAGGAAGGGGGAACCTAAATGGCATACGGTTCTTTTAACGCAGGCCCCGGCAAGGCGCCGGATGAAGATGTTGTCCGCACTAACCAGATCGGCGTGCCGGGCGGCATTGCCACGCTGGATGCTGACGGCCATTTGACCGAATCGCAGCGTCCGGCGGTGGACGCATACACCAAGGCTGAAACCGACCAGCGCATCAGCGCGGCCGTTGACAACCACAACGGTGCGGAGAACACCCACAGCGACATCCGTGCCAGTGTGGCAGCTATGAACGCCAGCATCAAGGCCATTGAGCTGAAGTTCGGCACAAACGTGACGAAAAATCCTTTTTCCGCCACGTTCAGCAGCCTTGACGGCCTGACCGTCACCGGCGTGTGGAACGCAGAACAGGCGAGGGTGGAGTTCTGATGGCTGAAACATTCAAGGTCGGCGCGAATGCGCGGGAGCTGTTGCGCTACACTCAGAGGGCAACCCGCATCGTCACCGATGACATCAGCCGGAGCGATGCCCGGAAGATCATCCAGAAAGTCGCGGCGCTCGAAGATGTGCGCGACATCCAGAAGGTGTGCGGCACTGCCGTCCATGCACTCGACACACGGGACAGGGAGGGCTTTTCCAAGAGCACGTTCCGGCTGTATGGCGAGGGCATCCGGCTGACCGCCCGGCAAATCCTGCTGGATGCACACGCGGCGAATAACGTCAATTTCCAGACCGACTACGACAAGCGCGTTGAGAAGATTGGCGCAGTCGTGGACGGCTGCTCTCTGCTGCTGGAATACCTGACCATCTGCACGGAGGAAGGTATCATCAGCGCGAAGAAAGCCGGTATCTGGACAAAGAAGGTCACGGACGTAAAATACCCGGCGATGAAGTGGCTCACGTCGGAACGCGGACGTGCCGAAAAACTCCGGGCAGAAGCGGAACGGAAGCGGCTGACCGAACAGGCTGCCGCCCTGAAAGCTGTCCTTTACCCGGAACCGTAAACGCACAGCGGGCAACCGCTTTGCATAAAGGGTGCGGTTTGTTTGTCTGACGCTGCCATTTGGTGGCTGCGCTCTCCGAACACCAACAATAACAACAACGTCTGGAACGTCAACACCGATGGCTCCAACAACAACAACTGGTACAACAACTCCTATGGTGTTCGCCCCGCTCTGATGGAACCGTGTGACGAGTAGGCATAAGCTGAAAGCAGTGCGCCCATCAAAGGAAACCGCATCCTGTCGCTTGCCGATGCAGGCAAGTGATAAATACATCCCGCTGAGGTGGGCCATCCCTGCCGGATGCAGCCCACTACCGCAGCAGCGAACCAGCGGAGGGTCATTTTGACATACGAAGAACTGTGCAGCTTTGAGGTGCTTTACAAAGCCTACCTCGAAGCCCGGAAGGGAAAACGCAGCAAGGGCAAAACAATCGAGTATGAATCCCATGCATTGGCTTGCACGGAAAAGCTCTCCCGTAAGCTGGCTGTCTGCAATGTGCGGCAGCCAGACGGGAGCATCCGGCAGCAGATACGCTATGTGCCAAGTAAGTTTGAGGTCTTTGCCGTCTACGAGCCGAAGCGCCGCATGGTACACGCCCCCGCATTTGTGGACAAGGTGGTGCTGCACGCTCTGGTCGATAACATCCTGTATGACGCCCTGACAAAGAGCTTTATCCGGGACAGCCACGCCAGCCAGACCGGCAAAGGCACAGACGACGGCCTGATGCGCCTGAAAACCCACATGGTGGACTATTACCGCCGTGAGGGCCACGGCGCGGACGGCTGGGTGCTGAAAGGCGACGTGCGGCATTTCTTCGCCAGCATCGACCACCGGAAGCTAAAACGCAAGCTCAAAGCCGTGCTGGATAAGCGCGGCGTTGACCCGCGTGTCTATGAGCTGCTTTGCATCTACATCGACGTGATGGAGGACGGCTTGCCGCTGGGCTACCAGACGAGCCAGCTTTTCGCCCTCATGTTTTTGGACGAGTTCGACCACATCATCAAAGAAAAGTACCGCATCAAATACTATGGCCGATACATGGATGATTTCTACATCATCTGTTCGGACAAGAAGAAATTGCAGTGCATTCTCCGGGATGTTCGGGCGCTCATGGACAGTTACGGCCTTGAGCTGAACCAGAAAACCGCCATTTTCCCGCTGCGGAACGGTATTGATTTTCTGGGATTCCATAGCTACCTGACCGACACCGGCGCGGTCATCCAAAAGCTGCGCCGGGATAGCTCCAAGCGGATGAAGAACAAGATCAGATATTGGGAGACGGCATACCCCGCAGGCGAAGTGACCAAGCAGGAAATCCTGCGGAGCTTTGATGCGTGGGATGCCCATGCCGCCCATGGTGATACTTACTCTTTACGCCGCAAGTACGCTGACCGGCTCGAAAAATTGCTTGACTGTAAAATCCCTATCCATCGAAAAATCAACTCGAACAAACTCGCGCGTGACAGACGGCGGGCGAGGCAATGCCGCTGCATCTACAAGAAGCAGCACAAAGCCCTGTCCCTCTCTGTATCGCAGAACACGCGGCCTGCGGAGATCATGCCGTGGGCCTGAACGAAAACAAGGAGGTAACAATGGCAAACGTAAAACTGGGCACAAAAGCCGTTGGCAGCATTGTCAAGATCAAGGTCAACGGCGCGTCCAAAGATTTTATTGTCGTGCAGCAGGGAAACCCGAATACCAGCACCTATGATTCGAGTTGCGCCGGAACGTGGCTGCTGATGAAGGACATCTACACAACGTCCACGTTCGACAACAATAACTCCTACAAGGATTCCAGCATCCACACATACCTGAACGGAACGTTCTACAACCTCATCGACAGCAACATCCGGGCAGCTATTAAGCAGGTGAAAATCCCGTACCAGAACGGCACTGGTTCCGGCGGCAGCCTTGCCACCGGCTCCAACGGCCTGAGCACCAAAGTGTTCCTGCTGTCTGGTTATGAGGTTGGTTGGACGACCAGCGACAACGGCTATTTCCCGAAGGACGGTGTGAGGCTGGCATACTTTGGCAACAGCTCCAGCGGTAACAGCAAGCGTATTGCATACAATGGCAGCTCCGCTGCCATTTGGTGGCTGCGCTCTCCGCGCACCAGCGGTAACGCCGTCGTCTGGTACGTCAGCACCGATGGCTCCGGCAGCTACAGCTGGTACGACATCTCCTATGGTGTTCGCCCCGCTTTCATTCTTCCCTCTACACTCGTGGTCTCTGACGATGGCACGGTCAGTGTCAACACTGCACCTACCGTCAGCACGGACGGCGCAGCTCTGGGGCAGAAGAACGCGGCCTTTGCGTGGAAGTACACCGTCAGGGATGCCGACGGCGACACCTTGACCATCGCCGAAAAGCTGGACGGCAAGACCACCAAGACCCGCACCGGCGTTGCCAGCGGCACGGCCCTGACCTTTGAGCAGACGGCCAGCGCTGCCGGATTCCAGCGCATCCTGAACGGCAACCACACCATCACCGTTGAGGTGAGCGACGGCAAGGAAACCGTCAGCACGTCCGCGACCTTTACCAAGGCCGTCCACGCCGCAAGCGTGACGCTGGCTGAACCTCTGACCGTGGAGGGCGACATCACCGTTGCCGTGCTTCAGGTGACCGGCTCCATCCCCGATGATGCAAAGTTCAAAGCCGAAATGACCAACAACGCACTCGACAGCTCCCCGGTCTGGCAGGATGCCACGACCGAGGTAAAAAAAGGCGTGAACATCGTCTTTGAGAATAAGACCGCCACCAACGGCGCGGCGTTTAACTTCCGCGTTTCCATCAGCCGCGGTGCATCCGGCACTGGCGGCTACATCGAAGCCGTCTCCGGCGCATTCCAGTAAGGAGGACAGTCACAATGATTCAGTGGAGAAAGGACAATCTGCCCACCCGGCAGGAGAAGGAAGCCGCAGCCAAGAAGCAGCAGGAGCACGAACAGTTGCCCGACCGTGTGGCTGAAATGGAAGATGCCCTGTGCGAACAGGACGCGGCCAACGAGAAGCGCTTGACCGACATCGAAACCGCGCTGTGTGAGCTGGACGCAGCGCTGAACAAGGAATAAGGAGGTATCACCATGAACATTATCTGGGCAAACCGCCTGATTGCAGGCACTAAGACTTGGGCAGAGATGCCCGCATCCCGCCGCGTTGGCGTGAAGAAAGTTCTGGCCGAGCGCGTAAACAAGGGCGAGATCACCGCCGAGGACTACAAGAACATCACGGGCGAAGACTATGCAGCATAAAAGCTGGCCCGATCTGTGCGAAAGCCTGCTGGACAGGCTGGAAGCCAAGGGCGAGAACACCACCACCGAACGGGCCGAGTTCGGTGTGTTGATGGTGGGATGCTGTATGAGGGGCTGCGGGGCAGACCTGCGGCCTGAATCCAAACAGAGGGGAGGTGATACGGAATGAGCCTGAAAGCCATCTTGGAAACGTGGGGGCCTGTCATGGTCACGCCTGCTGTCATCATCCTGCTGTCCCTTGTCGAGATCGCGCCTATCAAGATCAACCCATGGTCGGCTATTATTGGATTTTTAAGCAAAAACCTAAACGCCGATGTAACGCAGCGTCTTGATGCCATGCAGCAGCGGCTGGAGGAAATGCAAAAGAAGCTGGACGAGCATGTTGTTACCGATGATGACCGAGAAGCTAGATCGTGGAGAACACAAATTTTGCGTTTCAATGATGAACTGATACACGGGGTTCGTCACACAAAAGAGCACTTTGACGAAATGCTCGACATCGTGCATGACTATGAGGGCTACTGCCAAAAGCACAAGAATTTCCCGAATGGAAAGTGCGTCCATGCCATCGACAACATCAACCGCGTGTACGACGAGCTGCTGGAAAGCCATGACTTTTTATGACCCATAACAGAGAGGAGTGATTTTGTATGAGCATTGTAACCTATAAGCGCGGGGACAAAACCGCGCTGACGAAGAATTTTACCAGGGATGAATTTGAATGCCAGTGCAAGAAGTGCGACGCCCAGATGATCGATCTGGAGCTCGTAGACAAGCTCCAGAGCATCCGGGATGTGCTGGGCGTTAAGTTGAAGGTCACGTCTGGGTATCGCTGCATCACGCACAACGCCAAGGTACACGGCAGCTCGCACAGCAAGCACCTCTATGGGTTTGCTGCCGACTGGCGCACCCTCGATCGGGTCGTGAATCCGGTCGCGCTGGGCATCATCGCGCAGGCGGTGGGCTTCGGCGGCATCGGCATCTACTGGCATTCCGAGGCTGCTATGTGCCACGCGGACACCCGCGCAGGCAAGGCAACCTGGCTCTGCACATCTCCGGGCGTCTATCCCTCGACGACGTACAATAGCTTCATCCTGCCCACCATCCGGCAGGGGAGCGTCGGTGCAGCGAACAGATCGGCGATCATTCTGCTGCAAAAGCTGCTCAAAATCAAAGAGGATGGAAACTTCGGGCCTGCAACCACGCAGGCCCTTTTGTCTGCCCAGAAGCAGAACGGGCTTGTTGCAGATGGCATCTGCGGCCCCGCTTCTTGGAAAAAACTGTCGGGTGCGGATAAGTACCTGGCAAAACTGTGATTTGAGAGGAGAACGATTATGAACAACATTCTGCGTGAAGGTTTTTGGGCCGTCCTGATGGTCTGTCTGCCCCTTGCAACTGCCTGCGTGAAGAAGGCCGCGGCCTCGATCAGCGCATCTGCTGAGGAGAACGCCAAAAGCGAAGTGACCCGTCGCCTCGTCCAGGAGATCGCAAACGCGGTGGCTGACGCCGTGGCGGCCATGAACCAGTCCTACGTTGACGATCTGAAAAAGGCCGGCACGTTCAAAGAGGAGGAGCAGGCCCAGGCGTTGAGCCGTGCGATCTCGGTAGCAATTAAGAGCCTGAGCAAAGATGCTCTGGACTACATCAAGGAAATCAGCGGCGGAGATACCGTGGGCTACCTGACGACCCGCATCCAGGCCCAGATCAGCCGCAACAAGGGCGTCAGCAAGTAATATCTGCGTGACGCCACGAAAACATGAAGGAGCAACCCTAAGAAAAACACTACATATCCGCAACCTTCGTTAAAATGGGTCGTTTCCGTGAATGAAGCCCGCTTTGACGGCGAAACGGTGACAAAACGTCACCATTTTGTTGAGGTCAACAAAATGCACACCATACAAACACGTTTTCGTGATGCCGCGCAAACATCATGCTCCCGACATAAACGCCTGGAGCATCCAACATTAAACGCGTTTTTTGCAAAAAGTCAGCATAAAATCAGCGTAAATCGTGCGATTTCAGTGTATTAAACGCGCGCCGCGCGATTGGCGCGAAATAAAAAGGCCCGTCTCTGGAGAAAAAACTCCGGGACGGGCCTTATTTTGCTTTCCACATTTTGCACATAGTTTTCAACTGTGGACTTTGAATTTGAGTGCTGAAAGCAAAAACCGGCGGGCCGTTGAAAGCCTGCCGGTCTGATCTCATTTGCGCTTTTTCTCGCCGATGGTTTTTGCTATGTCGTTCCGCTTCTCCAAAATTTTGTCGTACCGATCGTGGTCGATGCTGTCAAACGTGATCTCGTGGGACAGCAGAACCAGATCGGAGGAAACGGAGTAGTCTGCACTGTGGGTGGGCTTTGATACGTCCTCAGAGTCCACATACTCCATCTTCTCTTTGAGCTCGTCCAGCCTGTCCAGAGCGTCGTGTGCCGACTGGTTGTTGTCCAGGTAGTCGTCCGCGGCTTCGATCGCGCTCTTGCCAACGGAAACGGCTTGACCGCTGCATTTCGTCTTTTTGCCGCACGAGCACAGCAGCAAGCAGACTGTCAAAAGCACAGCAAGCGTGGAAAGAAATTTTTTCATGATTGAACCTCCTGTTCTTGATGGGCTTTTTGCCCTTGCCTCAGTATACCGCACAAAATGGAGCATTGCAATGTAAATCGCTTCCCGCTTGACAGCCGCTTCCCGCTGCGGTAAAATGAAATGCAGGAAACGCTCTCTTGGACAAAGAGGCCCCGACGTCCGAAACCTTACGCTGAGCGCAGGGCCTCGACGCTGGGGCCTCTTTTTTTGGGCTGTGGCATTCACATGGCATTACGGCACCCGCTAAAGAGGGAGAACAGGAAGAATACAAGGAAATAACAACGTGAAACCGCACCTCAAAAACACCAAAAAGAGCAGGAAATGCCCTGCTTCAATCGAGCTCGAGTAATGAAAATTTGCCTTCCGGTTTTTTAGACCTCTACAAAATAGAACACAACAACGTATAAAAATGGCCTCGCTTTCAAGAATTTTCGCTTGAAGGCGGGGCTTTTTTGCGCCCAAAGTAACAGAAAAGTAACACCCCGGGCAGAATCAAACCAGTATCACGGTTTCTTTTCCCCTGGGAAGGCCAGAGCTTCCAGCCGATCCGCGACGTTGTTTGTCCGATCTGGGTACAGGTGGGCATAGGTGCCAAGCGTGGTCGAAACCTTTTCATGCCCAAGGCGCTGCTGTACCAGAAGGGCGTCCGTGCCCATGTTGATAAGCAGGGAGGCATGGGAGTGCCGTATATCGTGCACCCGAATGACCTTCACGCCGGTGCGCTGGCAGCAGCGCTCTAACTGTTCCTTTAGCCAGTATTTGGTACATTCAAACAGGCGTTCTTCCGGCTGGTATTCGTAGAGCTTGGCAGCGTAGTCCCGAATGATTTCCAGCAGGAAGTCCGGCACCGTAATGAACCGCTTGGAACGGCGGGTTTTCGGATCTGAAATAACATCTTCGCCATTCAGGCGGGCGTAGGAGTGCCGCACAAAAATTCCCTTCCGTTCAAAATCTACATCTGCCAGGGTGAGGGCCAGCAGTTCGCCTTCCCGCATACCCGTCCAAAACAGGATATTGAACGCGGCGTATGCCGTAGGATCTGACATTCCGGCAATGAACTTCTGAAATTCTTCCAGTGTCCAGAACTGCATTTCTTCGGCGCTGCTTTTGCCCATGGACCCGGCCAGGGAAACGGGGTTTTCTTTCAGGCCGTAATACTTCCCGGCGAACCGGAACAGGGCGCTCATTTGGTTGTTGATGGTTTTCAGGTAGGTGGCAGAGTACGGCTTCCCGTTCTTGTCCCTGGCGTCGATCAGGTGATTTTGCCAGGCGCGAATGGACGAAACCGAGATTTCATCCACCAGCTGATCCTTGAAGTAGGGGAGGATCTTTGTTTCAAAGATCCATTGTTTCATTTCGTAGGTGGTGGGCCGGAGCCTGGTTTTTGCATCCGCCATGTACAGCTCCACCAGGGAGCCGAATTTCATTTTTGTGGTGCGTGAGCTTTTCGCCAGATATTCGCGTTCATAGGCCAGGGCATCCGCCCGGCGGGCAAAGCAGCTTTTCTTTATTTGCTTCCGTTTGCCGGTCCAGTCCGTAACACGGAAGATGCAATACCATTCACCCGTTTTTTGATTCTTGTATGCAGGCATGAGCAACCCTCCATTTGCTGCTTTTCAACAGCTTTTAACATAGTTTTCAACAAGTAACGCAGGTAACGCGTTGCAAACGCGTTACCGATAAAAAGTTGAAAACGCAAGTTTCATGTTGAGAGTGAATTTTCTTCACTGGGCAGCATTTTGAAAAACTGACGAATAAGCGAAAGAAAAAGATTCAACAAGTTTTCAACAAACGCACCCGGTAACGCGTTGGCAACGCGTTACCACCCCGAAAATGCAATTTTCAACAGCCAAAACAAAACGGAACAACGACAAAAAACAATGCTTTCAACACGGTTTTCAACGGCCTAAATTGCCGTATTCTTCCCCCTAACAACCCCTATCTTACATCCCTGTATATCTAGTCTATCTAACTTAATCTTAGATATAGCTTAATAATATAATATATAGCTTATGGGTTAGATTAAGAGGCAGACGTTTGCGCGGCGCCACGAAGACATGGCACAGACCTTTTTCGTGACGTGCCGAAAATGGTCCGGCAGTTGCTTACAACTTGACAGCAGCCCGGAAAATGAGTTCAACCCGTGCGATCTGAAAAGTTGAACTTGATGCCGCAAAACGCGCGGAAATGGCCTATTTTTGTGATTAAATGCGCGCAAAACGTGCGATTCGTGCTAAAAGCGTGCAATTCGCGTGCAATAGCGCGAGAAAAAATGCGCGGCGCGCGAATAACGCCCAGGGCTGCCATTTAACTTGCCGGTAACTTGCCAGAGCGACGCCAGAAGCCCCAGGGAAGCCCTGCCACGGCTTTTTACAAACCGATGCGGAAAACTAGACCAAGAAAAACAAAACGCCCACAAGGCCGCTTTCTGACGGTCTGGTGGGCGTTACTTTTTACTGCACGACGGAGCTGTCAACCCAGAGGTCGGAAACTTCGCCCGCCATTTCTTCGGCACCGATGGAGCCGGAAGCGATTTTGGAAATGAGAGTGGAATCGAGCGAGAAGCTCAAAAACTTGTTGCCGCTGGTTGGATTCACGGCCCAGTAATCAATGGCCTTGCAAGCATCAAAGCCGTGGTTCAAGACTAGATCCTGGACGGATTCAAAGGCCCGGCTTTCCGAATTGCTGACCGGGAAGGCCTGAACCTTCACCACGATCTGGCCGTCGCAGGCGCCGCCAACGGTGAGACTTTCAATTTCGCCATAGGACAGCGAAAGCCCCGGGGTTTCGACCTTTCTGCCGGTGCGGCTTGTTGTGAGAGCGCTTGCGTCGAGCATGAAGGGCTCTGCTTCCGATACGGCAGCGGAAAGAGAGGCGGCAATACTTTCCGAGGATTCGGAAGAAGCAGGGGCGGCAGAACTGGAAACGCTTTCGGAAGCCGCAACGCTTGAAACGACAGAAACCGAAGACGCGGCCGCCTTGTTGCGATATTTGCCGCTGTACTTGATGATGCTATAAGCACACATGGCGAGAAAGATTAAAAGGCAGATTCCGCAAAATTTCAGAATGCCCTTCAAGATTCGTTTTAGCGTGTTCATGCTTTCCTCCCTGGGCAGCTTGCCCTTTCACTTCCGAAACCAAATCAGCCCGCAGCGGAGGAGTTCTCTTCTGAGGCGTTCTTCTCCGCGATTGCCACGTTTTGCGGCGTGGTGCTGTCCGGCAGTTCTTTCAACGCTTGGATATACCCCATGAGCCGGTCGAGCTGCCGATCTGACAGGTTATGCAGTTCCCCAGTTATGGCGACCTCCGCCGGGCGCTGGGCGACAGCAGAGGCGGCGGGCATTTTGCTTTTTGGCTCCCGGCTGTCCGTTGCGCCGAGAAGGTAGTCCACCGAAACACCAAAGACCATTGCAATTTTAAGTTTGACTTCATCGCTTGGCACACGGGCCCCGCTTTCGTATTGGGAAAGTGTTGTGTTCCCGACGTTGATTCGCTGGGCAAGTTCCCGTTGGGTCATGCCAGCGGCAAGGCGCAGCTGTTTTATTTGGGCGCCGATTTTCGTTGACGTATTTTCCACCACCTTCTCACTTTGAGAATATTATAGCACAGAGTTCTCTAACAGAAAGGAAAATTCACAAAAAGAGAATTTTTCTCTTGACATTCACAGTTTGCAAAGTTATAATCAAGCCGTGGAGTTCACAAACTGTGAAATTCAAACAGCAAACATTTGGAGGTGAAAAGATGAACCGAACCATCGAGGAAGTCCGAAAGGCAAAGGGCTTCACGCAGGAACAGGTGGCGAAAGGCGTTGGAATTGGCGCCTCGACATACTGCCAGTACGAAACCGGCCTGCGGGGAGTTCCCGCAGAGGTCGCAAACAAGATCGCTCGGTTCCTTGATGTGGAGGTCGGCGAAATTTTTTTGCCGACGAAGTTCACAATTAGCAAACATTGAGGACGAGCGAGAGGAGGAACACACATGAACTTGTATGAAATTTCTGCAACGCTGGAAAACGGCGCAGTCCACAAGACGAAGATTTACGAGATCAACCAGGAACGGGCGCTCAACCGGGCTTCCAAGTTCGCTTTGCAGTTTGACGCCACCGGCTGCGCGAAGAAAACGGTGCAGCTGATCCGGAAAAATGCCGGGGTTTCCAAAGATACGGAACGGGCTTTCCTGAACGAAATCAAGGAAATTCTGGAAGGTCTGGGCGAGAACAGCTATTGCGCAATGGCCTTTGAAGGCTGCGTGGAGGACGCCGAGGAGAACATCGACAACGATTTTGCAGTCAGCATGAAGGGCCGCTGGGAATCCGAGAAAAAGGCCCATGAAGAAACCCGTGAAGGCCTGATCGGCAAGCTGAACGACCGTATAAAGCGCGTTGCAGAGCTTGAAGCCGAAGTACAGAAGGCCCATCAGATGGAGGCCCAGGCGCGGAAAGAGGCCGCAGAAGACAAAATCGCCCTGGAAAAGGCAAGGGGAAAGATCCTCCCGGACAACGTTGCCACAGAACTTACCATTATGCTGCGGAAGCAGGCCGACGAAGCCGCCAAAGAAGCACTTTACTACGCGGACCGGATGGCGGCAGATGTTGAAAACTCCGTCCCCGCTGGTGCAGCCAACAGCGCAAAGCGCTTCCGCGAGTACCGCAAGGCCCAGGTTGATGCGCTGCGTCTGCTGGGTGCGCTGGGGAACATTGGAGGCCTGAAAGATGACGATTGACGAGCTCCGAACACTGCGCGGCCTTTCCATGACGAAGCTGTGCGATGCCGCAGGCCTTTCCATGGGAGCCATTTTCAGGTTGACCAGGCCGGGCGCTGACATTACCGGCGCCCGGCTGGAAACCCTTATGAAGCTGGCCGCCGGGCTGGATGCGGTAATCACCATTGACCCGGAAGGCGTGACAATAAGACCAAAGGAGGAAAACCGATGAAAATTACTTTTATGACCTTGCAGAAGGCCTCCATTGTGTGCCTGGGTGTGGGAATGTTCCTGGCCCTCGGTTCCGCTGGTACGTTTGAAACGACCGGCGAAATCCAGACCGGCGTTTATGTGGCGGCGTTTGTGTTCCTGCTGGCTGCCGGGCTGCTTATGCGTTTGAGCTTTGCCCTCCAGGACTACGAGGAGAAGCAGCGCAAGATCCACAAGGCCCAGCGCGGCACCGTGAAGAAGCCAAGCACGAAGCGGAAGGCAGGCTGACCATGTTTCACACAACGGTGAAATGCGTGGACTGCGGCGCGCTTATGGTTGACGTGCCGAGCAATACAAAGCGCTGCGCCGTCTGCCGCGTGGGCCACAACAGGGAATCCGTTCGCAAGGCGAACGAGGCAGAGCGGGCCAGGCTGGCCGCGGAGGCCGCAAAGCCGAAGCCTCGGAACCTGGACGACGACCTGGAAGTCTTGAAGAAATACAACGAGCAGCGCCGGGCCGCAGGCCTTGAACCTTTGAGCTATGGCGTTTGGAGGTCCAGAGGGGCCCCGGAGGAATACGCATGAAAGAATTTGACAGCATCCGCGTTGTTGACAAGGGCGAGAGCATTTCTTTTGAAATGACCGGCGACGTTGCAGAGGATCCGTATACGGCAATCATGTTTCTGTTCCGGGCAACTGCTGGTCTGATCGCGGCCATGATTAAGGACAACACGGACCCGCAGGAGGTGGCGGCGTCTTTCACAAAGGCGTTTACTGACTACATCGCCCAAGACATCCGGGACGAGCGGGAGCGCCGGGCGGAGGAGAAAGCAGGGAAAAAGGAGGCGGAACCGTGCGAAGGGCGACAATCACCGAGAGAGAAGCCGAGTTCAGCTTCTACACCCCGCCGCTGGAAGACGGAATCCGGGACAGCGGCGAGCTTGTAACGTTTCTTCTGGAAGCCGCCAAAGCCGTGATCGTGGGCACCGTGAAGGACGATGCTTTCCAGGAACATTGCAAGGACCATCCGGGAAAACCGGGAGAAAGCCAAAGGAGGCGAAAGGCAGTGATTCTTTTGTTTGCTGGCGGCCTGGTAGCTGGCGCCTGTGGCGGTTTCTTCGTGCTGGGCATGGTTTCCGCCGCCCGGTACGCAGACTGCAAGGACCGGCGGAGCCGCCCGGAAGAAGACCGCTGGAAGGAGGAAGACCAGTGGCCGTAAGTGAAACCTGGCGGGACGTGCCCGGCTATGGTGGCAAGTACCAGGCAAGCGACATGGGCCACATTGCAAACACCTTCTGGCACGGCCAGAAGCGCAAGAACGGCGGCCGCACGATTCTAACTCAGTATAAGCGCAAACCGAGAGGAAAGGCCAAGTTACAGAGTGCGAAACGTTACGTCCACCTCACGGACCTGGAAGGGAACATGAGGGAATTTTCCGCCGCAAAGATCGTGGCAGAAACATTCCTGGGGCCAGTCCCAGCCGGAAAAGTGATTTTTCACAAAAACGGCAACCCGGCAGACAATTCAATTTGGAACCTGGCTTTCTGCACCCGGCAGGAATTAGGCCGCATGACCGGAGCGGACAGCTCCCGGCGGCCAGTGCTGAAATTCAGCGCCGCCGGTGAACTTCTGGAATGTTATTCCAGCGCCCGCCAGGCTGCCAAACAGAACTATTTCAGCTACCAGGCCATAATTGACCGGTGCAACGGCAAGTGCAAGCGGCATATTTTGGCCCCGGACGGCAACTATTACGCCTGGGACAACACCGTGAGCATAAACCGGGCCAGAAAGGATCTCCGGGCGCTGGCCCAGCAGGAAGGCCGGATATTTGCCCCGGCAAATTGGCCGTGGCCGTCTACCTAAATTTTACCATGAAAAGAGGTTTGAATAAATGAGTAAATTTGCCACGAAAGCGGCCGACAGCCCTTTCTATTTGGCACGAATGGAGGCCTCAAAGGTCAATGACCGGCTTGCAAGCCGCGAGGGCGCGGCAGACGAAACAGGCATTGACCGCTCCCGCATGGCCCGCGTGGAGCTGGGCAGCGCAAACCCGACGCCGGAAGAAGTGCTGCTGCTGGCTGACACTTACGATGCTCCGCAGCTCTTGAACTACTATTGCTCGATGTGCTGCCCGATTGGCCGCCAGAACGTGAAGCCCTGCGCCGTGCAGGAGTTCGACCGCGTTATGATGCAGGCACTTGCCGCCTTGCAGGGCACCGACAAAATCAGCGCCGCTATTATTTCCATTGCCCAGGACGGCCGCGTGGACCCAGGCGAGGATGTGCAGATGGGCGAGATCCTGGCGTACATGAAGAACGTAGCGACGGCAGCAGAGGCAATGCAGCTTTGGATCAAAAAGAACCTGAAAGGAGAGGCCTGCAATGGCAAGAAGTAAGAAAACCACCCGGGAGCCTTCCAAAATGGTGCGCGTTGACGAAGCAATGGAGATTTTGAGCGTTTCCAAGTCCACCGCCTACCACACCATCCAGAAGTTTAACAACGAGCTCCGCGCCAAGGGTTACGAAGTGCCCCGCGGTCGCGTTCCCCGTAGCTATTTCATGGAGCGGTGCGGCTTATGAGCGAGGAAGAAACCTGGAAGCGCACCAGCGCGATTCTCGGCCACCCTGTGAGCGATTCCGCGTGGTCGGAAGCCTGGGAGAAGGCCAAAATAAAAATCCGCCATATCGCAGAGTTCTGCGGGTATGACGGATGCAGAGAGCAGCCCGGCTATATGGCACAGCTTGCCGCGGAGTACATCCGCGAAGCCGCGTTTTCAGCCTGGACAATAAAGAGAGGGGCCGCCAAGAATTGACGACCCCAAGAACACACACCAACATTTTAACACGCCTTTCGCGCAAAATCAAGGAGGACACACAATGGAGCTTTTGACGTTGAGCCTTGAAAACTTCCAGGGCTTGAAGCATGAAGAAATCCGGCTGGACGGCCACAGCGCCAGCATTTACGGCCGGAACGCCAGCGGCAAGACCACCGTTTTCAACGCCATCACCTGGCTGCTTTTCGGCAAACCCAGCACATGGGCGAAGAACTGGGACCCCAAGACCAAGGGCCCCAACGGGGACTTGCACAACCTGGAACACAGCGCAACCGGCACCTTCCGACTGGACGACGGCCAGACCGTGATCCTGAAAAAGACCTTCCATGAGGTTTGGAAGCGCAAGCGCGGCAGCGCGGCCGAGGAGTATTCCGGGAATACCATTGACTACCAGATCAACGGCGTTCCCTGCAAAGAAAAAGAGTACACGGCGGCCGTCCAGGAGTATTGCGGCGGCGAGGAAACCATGAAGCTGCTGACCATGCCCGACTACTTCCCCTCCGTTATGGACTGGCAGAAGCGCCGGGAAATACTTCTGGACATTTGCGGCGACGTTTCCGACGCCGACGTGATCGACAGCGCCCCGGAGCTCAAAGAGCTGCCCGAGTTCCTTAAAATGCCCGGCAGCGCGACCAAACTTTATAAGGTGGACGAGTACCGCAAAATTGCGGCCGCCAAGAAAACGGACCTGAACAAAAAGATCGAGGCCATTCCGAACCGCATTGACGAGGCAAGCCGCGCCATTGATAAAGACCTCCCGACGGCCGAAGACCTGGCGGCCAAGCTGGCCGCAGCAGAGGCCGAGGAGGCCAAGATCGCCGAGGAGAAGCGGGCGATTCTGGCCGGTGACACTTCCGAGCTCCGCAGTTCCCTGGCAAACGCCAAGGCGGACTATGCAGCGGCAAAAGCCGCGTACATTGAGGAGGACAGCGAAGCCCGGGCCGAGCACCGCAAGGCCCAGGAAAAGGCGGAAAACGAGCTTTTGGAGGCCAAGACAGAGGCCGCCAACGCTACCGCAGACGCCCGGCGCAAAAAAGCGGACCTGGAACACATGAAGGCCCGCCGGGCCGAAATTCTGGACGAGTACAAGGAAGCGGCGGCCGAAACCTGGGACGAGCACCGCGAGATCTGCCCGACCTGCGGCCAGGCATTGCCGGAGGAAAAGGTGGAGGAGCTCCGCGCAGACTTCCTCCAGCGCCGGTCCGCCAAGCTGGAAGCCATCAACGCCAAGGGCAAAAAAGAAGCCAGCAAGGAAACCATTACCCAGCTTGAACAGGACATTGCGGCCCTCGAAGAAAAGGCAGCGGCGGCCGAGGCCCGCGCCGATGAAATTTATACCGCCCGCAAAGAGGCCATCAAGGCGGAGCCGCCCCGCCCGGACTTCTCCGAAACCGAGCGCGGCCAGGCCATTGCGAAGGCCATCCAGACGATTTCCGGCCAGATCGAGGCGGCCGAGCAGAAACAGAGCGCGGCCCTTCGTGAGGTGAACGAGCGCCAGCAGGCGGCTATGAACAACTGCCGCCAGATCCGCTATATGCAGAGCCAGGCAGCGGCCGCAGAACGCCAGCGCCAGCGCATTGCAGAACTTGAAGCCGAGGAAAAGAGCCTAGCCGCCGAGTACGAGAAGACCGAACAGGGCGTTTACCTGTGCGAGGTTTTCGTAAAAACCAAAGTGGCCCTGCTGACCGAACGCATCAACAGCAAGTTTAAGTCCGTGAGCTTCCAGCTTTTCCGGGAGCAGACGAACGGCGGCGTTGCTGACTGCTGCGAAGTTCTGGTGCCCGGCGAGGGCGGCGCCATGGTGCCGTATTCCACCGCCAACAAGGCGGCCGTGGTAAACGCTGGCCTGGAAATTATCGCCACGCTTTCCCACCACTACGGCGTCCGGCTGCCAATTGTGGTAGATAACGCCGAGAGCGTGACCGAACTTCTCCCCGTTGATTCCCAGGTGATCCGCCTGGTCGTGAGCGCAGAAGACGAAAGCCTGCGCGTGGAGGTAGACAAATGAACGAATCTTTTATGCGGAAGATCTACGAGGCCGGGCCGGAGCTGGACGAAAACATGATGCAGCAGGGCTTGAATTTCTACGGCCAGCAGTTCAAGAACCTTATCCAGACCTTTCCGGGCACGGATGCGCCTATTTTCCTTGCAGCCATGAAGGCCGTTCACGATAGCATCCGCGGCGTTATGCCTGCAAACGGCCCGGAACTGGAAGACGACATTTTGCAGCACGTCACCACGGTTGTGATTCCGATTCCGGGAGGGAAGAAATGAGCGCCCCAGACAAGGACCGGGAGCCCGGCACGTTTATGATCCAGGCCTGCCGCTGCCGCCGCTGCGGTGGCCTGCTGACCAGCAAAGAGGGTGTAAGGAACGGCATCGGCCACGTTTGCCGCATGAAAGCTCTTCGGGAAATGCCGGACCCGAACCAGGTAACAGTTTTTGACGTCCTGAACGACAAAGAGGAGAACACACATGAAAAATAATTTTCCGTTCCGCCCACCCTGGAAGAAGCCGGAGGAGCCCAAGGCGGCCCCGGGAACTTCGCTGTATCTGCCCCGGGCCGTTGAGCTGACCATGGAGCAACACAAGCCGGAAGAAGGCCTGCGGGTGCTGCTGGAAGGCTTTGCGCACTACTTCAACTGTATTGCGGAAGCCCTGGGGCCTTACCCGATGGCGGACACCGCCATGTTGATTATGCTCCACCGCCACATTGCCGCCAGCCTGGCAAAACAGGACCCGGCGGCCGCACAGATGGCGGACGAGCTTGCAAAATCCGTAAAACTGCCGCCCGTAGACTTCTACGCGGCCAGTAAAAAATAAAATGGAGGAACACACATGAACGCAGAGAACGACGCAGCAATGACCCCCGCAGCCGAAAACGCGGTTGTGGAAACCACCACAGAGAGCATCGGCACCCGCTTCACCAAAAAGGTGCTGGCCCAGTTCGCCAGCAGCACCGGCAGCCAGGTGGAAGTGACGGACTTCCAGCGCCGCCTGATCCAGGGCTATTTCATTCAGATCGACCGCGCTTTGGCTACGGCGGAGGAAAACCGCGTGGCAAAGAACGCGAAGAACCGTGACCACAAGTATGATGAAACCCTCCCCGTAACGTGGAAGTTCGTCAACCTCCAAGACCTGGCAATGGACCTGGTGCGCTACGCCCGCATGGGCCTGGATATGCAGTGCGAAAATATGTTGTTCCCGATTCCCTACAAGAACAACAGAACGAACCTGTATGACGTGACCCTGATGCCTGGTTATAACGGCATCCGCTACGTTGCCCTGAAATACGCGCAGCGCCCGCCCAAGTCGGACACGATCGAGCTTGTTTACAGCAACGACAAGTTCACCCCGCACCCGAAGGACAGCCGCCACCCGGTCGCTTCCTACGAGTTCGAGGTCGTGAACCCCTTTGACCGCGGCGACGTTGTGGGCGGCTTTGGCTACCTCGAATATGATGACCCGACGCAGAACGAGCTCATCATTATGCCCCTGGCTGCCATTCGGAAGCGTATGCCCAAGTACGCAAGCGCCGAGTTCTGGGGCGGCACGAAACAGGTCTACAACAAGGAAACCGGCAAGAAGGAAGACACCGCCGTGGAAGGCTGGTTTGATGAAATGTGCCGCAAGACCCTGATCCGCGAGGTTTTCAGCGCAAAGCACATTGTCCGCGACCCTGAAAAGCTGGACGAAGATTACCGCGTAATGAAGGCCAGAGAGGTTGCCTACGAGGAAATCCAGGCGGAAGCCGAGATCCAGGAAAAAGCCAACACCGTTCTGATCGACACCACCGCACCGCAGCCCGCAGCACCCGCCAGCCTGCCGGAGCCTAAGAACACGTTCCAGGTTGATGCAGGCACCGGCGAAGTTCTGGAACCCCAGGCAGCGCCCGCAGCAAAGCTCACCAGCCGGAAGGCAGCCCCGGCACAGTGGACCGTTGCGGAGCCGGATTTCTAAGTGGACATTCGACCCATAGCCAGCGGCAGCAGCGGTAATGCCTATTGGATCTCCGATGGCAAAACCCCGCTGCTGCTTGATGCTGGCATTCCCTTGAAGGCTATCCAGATAGGCTGTAACTTTCGTGTGCGAGAGCTGAAAGGCTGCTTTATTACGCATTGCCACGGGGACCACAGCAAGGCCGCAGGAGCCCTTCTGCGCTACGGCGTGGACGTTTACACCGGCCAGGGAACTATTGATGCTTGCCACCTGGAAGGCCACAGGCTGCACGTTACGCGGCCGCTGGAACAGCTGACGGTGGGAACCTTCCTGGTGCTTCCGTTCGATGTTGAGCACGACGCGCCGGATTCACAGGGCTTTTTGCTGGAATCGACCGAAACCGGGGAAAAGCTGCTTTATTTCACAGATACCTATTACCTGAAATACAAATTTTCCGGCATTACCCACATTTTGGGCGAGTGCAACTACACCCGGGAACGGGTGCAAGAAAACCTTGCGGAAGACGTGCTGCCGACAGTACGCGCCGCCCGGTTGATGCACAGCCACATGAGCCTCCAACACTTGATCGAATTTTTGGAGGCCAGCGACCTTTCACGCCTGAAACAGATCTACCTCGTGCACCTTTCGGCGGAAAATTCGGACGAAGCCGAAATGAAGAGCAAGATTCAACGGCTTACCGGCGCGGAAGTGTACGTTTGTTAATTTTTCACGATGGAGGACGACATGGCCGGGGTAAAGATTGAACAGGGGACTTTGACGCACCGGAAGACGCTGCGCCTTAAAGGCCTGCTGGGGATAGGCGTCGCCCAGGCCGTCGGCCACCTCACAATGCTTTGGGTTTGGGCAGCAAACAACGCAAAGGACGGTAGCCTGGTGGGATTGACGCCAACGGAGATCGCAGAGGTTTCCGGGTGGGCAGGCGAACCGGCCGACTTTATGGCGGCGCTTGTGGATGCTGGTTACATAGACCATACCCCCGACGGCTTCCGGCTCCATGACTGGGCCGAAAACACAGGCCAGATTAAAGCGGAGGCCCGCCGGGAAGCGGCACGAGAACGGCAACGGCGATTCAAAGAGCGCAAGCGGGCAGAGAAGGCCGCAGAGGCCGCCCGGATGGAGGCAAACAAAGTTCCTGCGCAAGAACAGAAACCGCTTGTCGTAGCCCCGCAGCCGCCACAGAGAACGGAACCGCGAACAGACCCGGAACTGGCCCGGGCTGGACAGTTTTATTTGAACAACATCAACCCAACGCCGCCGCGCTGGGAGCTTGAAGACCTGACCCAGGCGGTCGCGGAGTTTGGCGCCGATGTGGTGATCCGCGCAATGGAAATCGCCCAGCGAAACAAAGCGCCGAACTGGAAATACACCCGCGGCGTTCTGGCCCGGTATAGGGACAAGGGCGTGAAGGACCTGGCCGCGGCCGTGGATGCAGATAAATGGACAAAGGAGGAAGCACGAAATGGAAAAGCTGGGCGATATGATCGCCAGCGGGACGCAATCCCGGCAACCCAAGACCTTGCAGGATTCCACACCGCGTGAAACCTCCATCCTGGCAGACGAGGCGACCCGCCGCGGCTACAAGATGGACAAACCGGCACCAGAGCCGGAGCATTGCAAATTCTGCGGCAAAACCCTGCAATACAGAGGCTTCCTCCTTCCGGCCATTGCACCGCACCGCGTTTTCGGCTGGGATTCACAGCCAGAGCGCTGCACCTGCCCCAGGGCACAAGCCTACTGGGAGAGGACAGAGGCCAAGAACAAGGCCGCAGAGGAAGCCAGAGCAGCCGTAGAAGCCGCCGCAGCCTTCAACCGGCGTATAAACCGCCTGCTGGGCGACAGCGGCATGGGCGCCCGCTTCCAGAACAGGACCTTTGACCGCTTCCAGGTGACGCCGGAGAACCGGAAGGCCTATACCGCCTGCAAAGAGTATGCGGCAGCCTTCAAAGCGCAGATGCTTCCCAGCAAGGGCAAGGACGGCGAAGCGGTGCCGCCGCAGCAGGAGCGCAACGGCCTTTTCCTGGTGGGCGGCTACGGCACCGGCAAAACGCACCTGGCCGCAGCTGTGGCAAATGAACTTATCCGAAACGGCACCCCGGCCCTGTGCATGACCATGATCGACCTTCTGGCGAACGTGCGCAGGACCTACAACGGCCAGGGCGACGAGGCGGACATTTTGAAGCTCTACACCGAAACCCCGCTGCTGATTATTGACGACCTGGGCAGCGAGGCCGCGACGGAGTGGACTTCATCCATGATCTTCACCATTGTAAATGCCCGCTATGAAGCCTATATGCCGGTGATCGTAACGACCAACTGCGGCACCGAAGAGCTGACCCGGAGCCTGACACCGGCCGGGTGCAGCGAGCGGAACGCCCAGAAGATGATTGACCGCCTCCGGGAAATGTGCCTTGCAGTTCCCCTTGACGGCCCTTCGCGGAGGGCGAAATGAGCGCAGAGAATGGCCGGTGCTACCGGATCTGTAAGACCTGTGGGAACCGCTGGAACGTGAGCCGCATAACGAAAGGCGGCGGGAAATCCTACATCTGCCCCCTCTGTGAGTGGCAGAAGAAAATTAAAGCCCAGGGAGGACAGCATGAGAGGTTGCAACACATTCGCAAACCGCGGCCGTGATTTTGAAGAGTTCGTTATACAGGTGAACGACCTGTACACCCGCAGCGGCAAGGCCGTGGTTTACAAGGTGCCCACGGAGTTTTTGCCGATACGCGACAGCACCGGCCAGATCAAGAGCTGCAAGGTGGAGCATAAATCTTGCGTTGACTTCCTGGGCCGCTACAATAGCACCCCTGTTGCGGTGGAAGCCAAGCAGACCCACACCGGCCGCATTGACTTTGACGCGGTGCAGCCCCACCAGGCGGCCTTCCTGGACGCCTGGACGACCGACAAGGCGGTGGGCATGATTCTTGTTAGCTTCAACCTCCGCCGCTTCTTTGCCATTTCCTGGCCATTCTGGAAAGCTGCCAGGAGCGCATGGACGGCCCAAAGGGGAACAGCCAAGGAGAAACGCACCCCGCCCACCGTGACGGCCTACGGCCAGACCTGGACGCCGCCGCCCATGGCAAGCGCAGCCCCGGAAGATTTTCTCCCGGCCTGGGAAGTGCACCTCGGCGGCCGCACCGGCCTGCCATACCTGGAAACCATTGAAAAGCTGGAAGGAGTTCTGGAATGAGTGGCGATATTTATTTAGCCCGCTTCGAGTATGCGAAGCTGACGGAGCAGGCCGCGATCCCCGTTATTATCGTGACGGCGAACCAGGACGACTACCCGCGGCGCTACGTTGCCCGCCTTTGGGACATGAGCGTTCCGACGAGCACCCAATACATGGTCCTGGAAGATACCCTGGAAGACTTACGAAAAGCAATCCCGGCCGAAATGAACCGCCTTCCGGCAGCACCGGACGACAGTATTGTGGAAGCCTGGCTTTAAGGAGAAACACATGAAGAAAGTACGTTTTGAAGCCTTCAACGTTGAAGAACTGCGCGTTTTGCGCCGGGCCTGCTATGAGGCGGGCGCCGCATTTGGCGACCCGGGACACACGGCCGCAGAGAGGGCCACGCTGGACGACCTGGCCGTGGAGATCCTCGGCGAGCTGAAAAAGAAGGAGGCAGCGGCCGCCCGGCAGAAGCAGGAAGAGCCACTGGAAAAAGCCGTGGCAAAAGCTGTGGAGGACTCCATGAAGGACGTTGTGGACAAGCTGCCCTTTGCACCGAAGATTTTCCAGAGCCCCGCGCCGCAGAAAGAACGCGTTGCACAGCAGCCGAACATTCCGGCGAAAGTGAAACCCACACAGCCCACCGAAAGCGCCCACAGAGCCCCGGAGCTGCCCACCACGGCAAAGTTTACCGGCTTCCTGTATGTGCGCTGCGAGAAGTGCGGCCAGGAACGCGGCTTCTGCGCAAAAACGCCTATTTCTTCGTGCTACTGCCGGGAGTGCGGCGGGAAAACGGAGCTCAAAAATATGCGCCAGGTCAAGATCTGGTGCGAGTGCGGCAGCTCCTACCGCTACCACACGAACATCCAGGACACTGCATTTGATATGCCCTGCCTGAACTGTGAAAGCCCTGTGGCGCTTGAATGGAACGAGAATAAGAACAGATACCAGCCCATGAACAGCGAGCCACCGAAGGCCCGCAGGGGCCGGAAATAAGGCGAAAGGAGAGAACACACAATGAGCAGCACAGACAACCTCCCGCGCCCGGCGGACAGCCCTTGCCTCAAATGCGCTTCCGCTGGCTGCACGAGCATTACCATTGGCAAAGGCGACAACCGAAAGACCTTCCCGGGCTGCGCGACCTGGCAGCAGTGGTTTTCTGAACGCTGGCAGGGCTACCAGGCAACCGCCTACAAAATGAAGCACCTTCGGAAGGCACGGGAGGAACGAAAATGAGCGAGAACGTATTTGTTGGAGCCGATTCCTTCCGCCGCCTTCTTCTTGGCGCTGCCGGAGGCTACGAGCTGCAAGGCCGCCATGAGGCAGCCGAAACCGTTCTGCGCGTCATTGACGCGCTGGACGAATTGACAACCGGCGGGAAGGGAGGGGACCGAGCGGACGAAGACCAGGAGGCCATGGCGGCTGCGGAAACCGTTCGGCTCTACTGTGAAAAGCGCCGGAAAACAGGATGCTGCGGCGAGAACTGCATCTTCGACAAAGGCAACAAAGGCGCGCTTTGCCCGCTTTATGGCAGCCCGATGGGCTGGGATAGATTCGGAGGAAAAGAAAATGGCTGAAAAAGAATCGTTGATATTGGCCCGCTCCTGGAAGATCTCAAAAACGAGCTGGAAGACCTGAAAGGTGCAACGGAAGTTTTGACGGTTGAGGAGGCGGCAGAGGACGAAATCGAGGAATTGAAAAAACTGCTGGTGATTGACCCCCAAAAGATGATTCCCGCCTGGCGCGACCCCGACAAGGACCCTCCGAAGGTGGAAACCGAAGTGCTGGTTTTGTACCGGTGCAATGGCTATCTGGGTATTACAACGGCGCACTACGAAAACGGCAATGTTTTCTCCGAGGACAGCGAATGGAATTGGGAAGATCTTTCCGATTGGGGAACATACGACGAGGAGCGGGACGACTACCGAATCCCGGAAGGCTGGTGGGAATACCGCCACTTCAACCCGGACGACGTTTACAATAACAAGATAGACTGCCCCGTGGTGGGCTGGATGCCCTTACCCCCGGAGGAGGCGGCGCAGAATGGCAATCAGTAAGAAGATCCGCGAGGCGGTATACCAAAAGTACGGCGGCCGCTGCGCGTATTGCGGCAGGGTGATTGCCTACAAGGATATGCAGGTCGATCATTTCCGACCGCTGCGGGTGTGGGACGAAGCGGACGGCGCGGCAGATGATATTTCAAACCTTATGCCCGCCTGCCGGATGTGCAACCACTACAAGCGCGCAAATTCCTTGGAAGTGTTTCGCCGGTATATTGCCGAGATCCCCCGCAAGCTGCGCGGCGACTATATTTATAAAATTGGCGTGGCTTATGGGAACGTCGTTGAAAACGAAAAGCCGATTGAGTTTTTCTTTGAAACCGAGGAGGCAAAAACCAGCCCCGGAGCTGCCATAATGAGCCCGGAAGATATGGCCCATTATTTGATGGATCTTTGCCATTGCCGTTTGGCGGCCGGGAAAGGCTGCCCGGGCTGCCCATTTGATAAACCGACCAGCAACAACGGGGATGGAGAGTGCCGTTTGTACGTTCCTGACGATTGGGATTTTTGAGGAGGCGAAAAAATGAACATGGAAGAAACAGCCGTTCTTTTGAGCATCCGCCCGGAGTGGTGCCAAAAGATTTTTCGCGGAGAAAAGACCATGGAGATCCGCAAGAGCTTCCCGAAGGACTTCCAGGGCCAGCCCTTTAAGTGCTTTATTTATTGCACAAAAGGGCAAAACGCTGGATTCCGGCTAGAGCCTGACGGAGGCTTGATGCGGCTGGATGGGACCGTCATTGGGGAGTTTACCTGTGATCGCGTGTATGAAATCGCCCCGCTGAACCATGCACCGGACGACCTGGAAGCCCAGGCCTGCATGGACCGGGACCAGATCTGGAAATACACGCACGGCAAAGGCTATGCTTGGCACATTACCGCGTTGAAGACGTATAAAACACCACTTGACCTGGCGGCTTTTCACCTTCGCTGCGAAAACGCCTTGCGCTGGTGCAATAACGGCGGCTGTGCAATGCACATTGAACACCCTGCAAACGGGAACTGCTGCGGGAATTACGCCTTGCAGCTTAACAGACCGCCGCAAAGCTGGTGCTATGTGGTGGGCCCTGGCGAGTGCCACAAGGAGCTCCAGGAACAGGTAAAGGCCACACTGGGCAGGCTTTACCCGAAAAAGAAGATCTCCGACATTCTGCCGAAGCCTGAAATTTTGGGCCAGCTTGCGGAAGAACTGGCGGAGGCTTCCGCGGCTGCGTCGAAGCTGCGCCGCAAAATTGATGGCAAGAACCCGACGCCGAAGACCTTAGAAGAGTGCTGGGAGGACCTGAAAAAGGAAATCGGCGACGTTATGAACTCCATTGATGCCCTTACAGAGCAAGACCCGCAGAACTACCACGAGTTTATGAGCGAGTGCGGCGAGTATGCAGAGCCGAAAATGGAACGCTGGCTTTACCGCCTGACCGAGCAGGAGGGGAAACCGTGAAAAAGAACTCCGTTATTCCCACGCCCTGCCCAAAGTGTGGCAGCCCGCTGATTATTGAGGCGACGCCCGCAGACGGCGGCCCGAAAGAAATCTTCTGCGCCCTGTGCAAATTCCACGCGGAGAGCGTGGAGGCGTGGAACGCGCAGTACAAGAGAAAGGAACACACATGAAAAAGAAAACCGTTCTTGTCCACCCCTGCCCGAAATGCGGAAGCAGCTTCCTGGCGCACGGGAAGCCCTACGGCTGCACAACACCCCGGATTCTTGCCTGGCTTGGCAGCCTGCACGGCGTTATATGCGTTTCGTGCGGCCACTATGCGCCGACTGTGAAAGCCTGGAACAGGGAATGGGAGAAGAAAAAATGAGTAGTGAAGGTATTTGGAAGGCTGCCGCCTGGCTGGCGTCTGCTGCTGTGGCCGTTGCCTGCATCCTGAAAACCGGGAACGCGGACTTTTTGCAGATTCTTGCCTTTCCGTTTTTTGTTTGCATTTTGACTTGAAGGAGGCGGCGACAATGCCCGAAAAAAGCGAATTTGACAAGGCACTCGGAGAGTTGTACGACCTGACCGAATGGGAGAACGCAGAAGCAGCCCTTCGAGAGCTCCACGCACGGCAGCCGGAAATGGAACGGCTTTACATTGACGGCAAGATTTTGCCCGGTGAACTGCAAGCTCTGGTCATGGTGAACAACTGCCTTGAAAGAGAATTTATCCATCGGCAGCTTGCGACAGGCCAGCCGCTTCACCTGAACATTTGAGAGAAGGCACGCCCATGATCGAGAAAGAATCCATTTTTAAGGCTTGGACAATCGACCTCCACGAGCGCTTCCCGCACTGGCCGTATAAGAAGCCAAAACCGGGCCATGAGGGCTTCCGCCTTCTGGACGGGCCCGCGCCTGACTTCCGCCGCATGACCGTGGAAGAATTTGAAACCCTGCCCGCTGGCGTATGGATGGACGTCAAAAAGGCCCTGCCACCCCTGGAACACCCGGTTTTGACCGTGGACGCCTACGGCAACTACCACACCCGCACAGAATACACCGACACCCCGGAGGTCCCGTTCTGCATCACCTACAACGACGGCCGTTTCTGGCCGCCGATTGCATGGAGCAAGTTCGAGCCGTTGAAACAAGGCGGTGATTGATGAATGAGCGATGAAAAGGAGGACCCACGCATGGACATGGGCAGAAACAGCGAACATTACAGCGACCCCACACCAGGCACCGCCTGGGAGAATATGCGCAGGGAGGAAAAGCGGCTGGACGCCGCCCGCCTTACTGTGGTTTCGGCCCTGGTGCCGATTCTGCGCCAGACGGCCGAGCTTGCAGGCTTTGAAATCATCGGCCGCATACCGCTGCGCGACAAGGCGACCGGGAAGGAGTACAGATAAATGGAAGGCTTTGATTTTTTCGGCCTGGCGGCAAAAGAGAGCCGCGAGCCTGAAACCCGGGAGCTGCCGCGCCGGATTCTTTTCCGCGGGAAGCTGAAAAGCGGCGAATGGGCCAGCGGGAACCTGAACGTTGACAGCAAGGGAATCTGTATTATCCGCCCCGGCAAAAACGTTGTGGGCAAATATGGCCGCGTGAACCCTGAAACTGTGGGCCAGGCTACCGGCATCTTGGACAAGCGCGCCCGGGATATTTTCGAGGGCGATATTTTGAAGATTCACCACAAAACGCCCCTGCCCGTTGGCCTGGCCGTGGTGAAGTACGACAAAAAGCGGAGTGCTTTTAGAGCCTTCCCGGTAGATCGCCCCTGGTACGCCTGCCAGATCGCATACCCGGACGAAATCGTGGGCAACATTTACGACGACCCGGACCTTTTGAAACAGGGAGAGGACACACAAAAATGATGAACAAGAGCGCAATCGATTGGTGCGATTTTTCATGGAACCCTGTCACCGGCTGCAATTTTGGCTGTGAATACTGCTATGCGCAGCGCCAGGCCACCCGCTTTGCCGGAAACATCCGCATGAACATGACGAGCGAACAGCTTAAAACCGAAGCCGCCGGGCTTTACGTTCTGGAACAGCCCTTCAAGAACTACACCGGCACCGTTCTTCCGTTCCCGGCCGGTTTCGCCCCGACCTTCCACAAATACCGCCTGGGCGACCCGGCGAAGAAAAAGAAGCCTGCAAATATTTTTGTTTGCAGCATGGCGGACCTTTTCGGTGACTGGATTCCCGATGAATGGATCGAGGCTGTTTTTGAGGCCTGCAAGGCAGCGCCCCAGCACAATTACTTATTCCTGACCAAGAGCCCCGGCCGTTACCAGATCCTAGCAGCGGCGGGAAAACTGCCCGAGCTTCCGAACTTCTGGTATGGCAGCAGCATCACCGGCCCGGATAACTGGTTTTGGTGGAGCGAATACCACCACACCTTCGTGAGCTATGAACCCATGCTCAAACCCCTGGGCATTGCCGACGAGGACGCCGCCCGGAAGGTTGACTGGATCATTGCAGGAGCCGAAACCGGCCACCGGGCAGGGAAGATCACCCCGGAAGAAGGCTGGCTGGAAGAACTGGCAGCCGCAGCACGAAGGGCAGGCGTTCCGCTGTGGATCAAAGACAGCGAGGAAATCCGCGCCGTGATAGGCGGAGAACCAGCCCAGGCCTTGCCGGATGCGCTCAAACGCCCAAAAGACCGCCCCACGCCGCACTGCGCAGAGTGCGAGCACTGTATTAAGACCCAGGAGGGCCAGAGAGGCACCCGGAAAGACTGTGCCATTGGATGGACGGCCGAAGGGTACGAAGACGGAGGAGCCCGCCACATCCCCACCAGAGGAAACCGCCAGTCCCCCGACTGGTGCCCGAGAAGAAAGGACGATGCAGAATGAACAGCCGCGAGAACATGGGCGCCCTGGGCACCCGTATTGCCAACATGGGCCAGACCCTTATGCAGACCGCGATCCGCACCGGCGTTGCCGCAGGCGTGAGCGCAGCAGCCGCACACATTGAGGAGGAACACCGGAAGGAGGCCAAGGAGCGCACGGACCGGCGTCTCCATAACACCCGGCTCCTGCTGAAAAACTACCGCCTTTTGAAGCGGCACACCGCAGGCGCCATCTACAACGCCAAGCAGGCCAAGGAGAAAGAGAGCGCAGCAAGCATCCTGGACGGCCTGGAAAGCTACACCCGGGACGACAGCCTTTATATTGAGAGCATCAAGCGCAGCCAGGAGCGCACGTTGATTATTCTGGCCCACATTGAGAAGATGTTGGAGCTTTACCACGTTTGGTGCCAGCAGAACGGCACAGAGGAGGACGTGAGGCGCTACGAGGTGGTCATGGAAACCTACATCCGGGAGCCGAAAAAAAGTGTACAGGAAATCGCGGGCACTTTTGGCATTGAGCGGCGCACCGTGTACAAGGACATCAATGCAGCAATTCAGCCGCTTACCGCCTTGTTTTTTGGCATTGATGCCGTAAAGGCTGCCTAACGTGCACCAGGGTGCACAAATTGGGCACTGACAGGGCACTTTGAAAGATATATAATACTAGCATGGAGGCTTGAGGATGAATGAAAAACCCAATAACGGCACCCCCCCCCGCGCGAGGTAACGCCTGACGGCTTCAAAGTATACTGCGCGTATGACGAGATCGTGGAGATCGACAGCCTGAAACCGAACCCCCGGAACCCTAACCGGCACCCGGAGGCACAAGTGAAGATGCTGGCCCGCATAATCGGGGAACAGGGGTGGCGAGCCCCCATCACCGTGAGCAGGCGCAGCGGCTACATTGTACGCGGCCACGCCCGGCGCCTTGCAGGCTACGAGGCGGGCAGCCAGTACGCCCCCATTGAGTGGCAGGACTACGACAACGACAGCGCCGAAATGGCGGACCTTGTCGCAGACAACCGAATCGCCGAGCTTGCTGTCCTGGACCAGGACGCCATAGCCGGGATTCTGGCCGAGCTCAAAGAGAACACCGACGACCTGGACCCGGAGCTGTCCGGCTTTACGACGGAGCAGATCGAGGACATGATCGCGGGCAGCCAGCCCGACAGGGAAGCCGAGGAGCGGGCCGCGCGCCTGACCCTGGGCGAAAGATTCCTTATTCCGCCCTTCACCGTCCTGGATTCCAGAGGCGGCGTATGGGCCGAGAGGAAGAAGGCTTGGAAGCGCCTCGGTATTCGTTCCGAAGTCGGCCGCGGTGCTGACGACGACAACACGAAGGCGGGCTTGACTTATAACATAAGCAGCCAGCCGCCGGGTGCCTATAAGGCCAAGAACGCCTATGAGGAGAAAATCGGGCAGAAAATAAGCTGGGAGGAGTTCGCAGAGCTTTTCCCGGATGCCATGGCGTACAGCGCCACTTCCATTTTTGACCCGGTCCTTTGTGAGCTGGCATACCGCTGGTTTTGCCCGCAGGGCGGCGCGATTATTGACCCCTTTGCAGGCGGCAGCGTCCGCGGCGTGGTGGCGGCCCTTACCGGCCGGAAATACACCGGCTGCGATTTAAGCAGCCGCCAGATTGAGGCCAACGTGAACAACTGGGAAGAAATCTCCCACATTAGCGTCCTGGACGATGCACCCGAGGTGATACCGCCCACCTGGATAAACGGCGACAGTTCCCACATTGACGAGCTGGCGCCGGGAGAATATGACCTCTTTTTCACTTGTCCGCCCTACGCGGATCTTGAAGTGTACAGCGACAAGCTCGAGGACCTTTCAAACAAGGATTACCCCGAGTTCTTGCAGCTTTACCGCAATGTGATCCGCCGGGCAACCGCTATGCTGAAACCTAACAGCTTTGCCGTTATTGTGGTGAGCGACCTTCGGGACAAGAAGGGCTTTTACCGCAATTTCATTTCTGACACCATCGACGCCTTCCAGGACGTGGGCCTGATGCTTTACAACGAAGCTATTCTGGTAAACACGGCCGGAGGGCTGGCAATCCGCGTGGGCAAACAGTTTGAACACAGCCGGAAGATGGGAAAAGACCACCAGAACGTCCTTGTATTCTGCAACGGCGACCCTGCCCAAAGCGCAGCCTTCCGCACGGAAGACCCGCAGGAATACACAGAGGACATAAACGACTATCTGAAAGCCGGAGCGGGCAAACTTGGCGTGAACCACGAAAAAGTCCTGGTTTTCGCCAAGGGCGACCCGGAGAAGGCCGCGGAGATCATCGGAACGCCGGAAACCGCAGAGGAGGCCGACCGATACGACAACACGGCCCTATTAAAAGAAATTCTCGGAGAAGACACCGGGGACGAATAACAGCGTAGGAGGCTCGGGAGCAATCCCGGGCCTTACTTTTTGCCAGGAAGGAGGAAAGACCATGGCACACACAGGACAGCGGGACCCCTGGGAAAAGCTGCCCGGCGAAACAGCCCGGCAGTATGAGTGCTTTTGCGCTTACCGTGATATGCGGTATTTGGAGAAGCCGAAGAAGCCCGGCGACGTTGTCCGCCCGGATTTTACCGTCCGACGCAGTATTCGCGGCCTTGCTGAACAGCTGGGAGTTACCCGCAAGAGCTTGGAGCCCATGAGCGCGAAGTTTGACTGGGTAGCGAGGGCGGAGGAGTACGACAACTATATTTTGGACTGCGTGGCGGCCAAGAACACGGCCAACATCGTGAAGATGCACGAGAAACACGCGGCCATTGCGGAACAGATGTTACGCAAAGCCACCCACCGCCTGTTGACCCTGGCGGACGAGGACGTGGACGCAAACGCCGTTGTTCGTATGGTTGATATTGGCGTAAAAGTGGAGCGGTTGAGCCGGGGAGAGCCCACGGAGAACCGCACCGTTACCCATGGCGGTGCCCTGGAAGTGGAGAGTACCCAGCGCGCAGACCTTTCCGACCTTTCTGACGAGGAATTGAGCCAGCTTGCCGGACTACTGGAAAAATCTAGCCCGGGTTGACCCAGCGGCGCTTCTCCGACAGGTCCGCCGGGAACAGGCGGAACGGAACCTCCCCGAGTTCATCCGCCAGGCCTGGCCCGTCATTGAGCCCGGCACGACGTTTATTGACAACTGGCATATAGACTGTATCGGTGAATATTTGGAAGCGGTGAACCGCGGCCAGATAACGCGCCTGATCGTAAATATGCCGCCCCGCCACATGAAGTCCCTGGAAATTACAGTGTGCTATCCGGCCTGGACGTGGGTAAAACACCCGGAACGGCGATTCATAAAGGTTAGCTATTCCGACAGTTTGAGCCGCAAGCACAATGTTTTGACCCGTGACATCATACAATCCCCATGGTATACGGCCAACTGGGGGGACCGATTCAGCCTAAAGGACGACGTGAACCGGCAAAACGAGTTTAAGAACACGCACCAAGGCTTGATGTTTTCAACATCTGTCGGCGGCGCGCTGACCGGCGAAGGCGGCGACTGCATCATCCTGGACGACCCGCAGAACCCCTTACAAGCCAACAGCGAAACCGAGAGAGAAGCAACCATAGCCTTCTTCAAAAACACCCTGCAATCCCGTTTGAACGACCCGAAGACGGGCGTTTTTATTATTGTGATGCAGCGCCTTCACGAAAAGGACCTGACCGGCCATATTTTGGCCGAGGACCTGGGCTATACACACCTTTGCCTCCCGGCGGAGGCGCCGCAGCGCACAATAATCACCTTCCCGGTGAGCGGCCGCGAGGTGATCCGCGAGGAAGGCGACATCCTGAACCCGCAGCGTTTCGACAAAGAAACCCTGGCAAGCCTTAAAAAGTCCATGGGCTCCTTGCAGTACGCGGGCCAGTATGAACAGACCCCCGCCCCGGCGGACGGCCTGATTTTTAAGCGCGAATGGCTGCAAAATTTCTTCGACCCCAAAGCGGCACCCCACCAAAGTATGCTTATCCAGTCCTGGGATATGGCCTTCACCAAGAGCGAAGGCAGCGCCAAGGTGGCGGGCTACATTGTGGGCCGGAGCGGCGCAGACATTTACATTTGGGACCTGGTAAACGAAAAAATGACCTTTACCGAGAGCGTGGCGGCCGTGCGCACCCTGACGGGCAAATGGCCGAAGGCCAGGGCGAAGGTTATAGAGAACAAGGCCAACGGCCCCGCAATCGTTGACCTGTTGAAAAAGCAGATTCCTGGCATGGTGGAGTTCAACCCGAAGGGCAGCAAGCAAGAACGTGCCCTTTCCGTTACGCCCTACTTTGAAGCCGGGAATATTCATTTCCCGAAGCCGGAAACGGCGCCCTGGGTGCATGACACCATCCAGGATCTATTGATGTTCCCCAAGGGCGAATACAAGGACGATATAGACGCACTTGTGCAGGCTATTTTGTACTTGATGGACAAGCCCGCAAAGAGCCCGCCAAAGGCAGAAGCGTTGCTTTTCAAAGACAGCTATTGGCGGAGATAAACAGAAGGAGGAAAACGCGTGACAACCCGAAAAGGAGAAGTCGGCCGCATAGGCCAGAAACGCTATGGCGGCGTCTTCTACGAAGAATTTTTGCCGGAGCTGCGCGGCCGCCGCGGCATGGCAGCATATAGCGAAATGGCGGCAAATGACGACCTTGTGGGCGCCATTCTGTACGCAATAAAGATGCTGATCCGGCAAGTTGACTGGAACGTGGCCCCCGGCGGTGCTTCCGAGAAAGACCAGGAAGCTGCGGACTTCGTGCTGGAATGTATGGCCGATATGCAAGACACCTGGACGGACACGATCAGCGAAATTTTGTCCTTCCTGACTTTCGGCTGGTCTGCCCACGAGATCGTGTATAAGCGCCGGTGCGGCAGCAGCCGGGACCCGCGCCTGAACAGCAAGTACGACGACAGCCTGGTGGGCTGGATGAAACTTCCTATCCGCTCCCAAGAAAGCCTCTACCAATGGGAGTACGACGAGAACGACAACCTTGTCGCACTGACCCAGATGCCCCCGCCGAATTTTGAGCTTATCACGATTCCGGCGGAAAAGCTGCTTTTCTTCCGCACGGAGAGCAGCAAGGGCAACCCGGAGGGGCGCAGCATTCTGCGCAACGCTTACCGCTCCTGGTATTTCAAGCGCAGAATCCAGGAAATTGAAGGCATCGGCATTGAACGCGACCTTGCGGGCTTTCCTGTGCTTACCGCGCCGGAAGGCACGGACATTTGGGACCAGAACGACCCGGAAATGGTCGCAATCCTGAACAATGCCCAGGCCATCGTCCAGAACATCCGCCGGGACCACCTGGAAGGCCTGGTGCTTCCGTCCGGCTGGAAGCTGGAACTTTTAAGCAGCGGCGGCGACCGGCAGTTTGACACGAACAAGGTTATTGACCGCTACGACACCCGAATCGCCATGACAGTTATGGCGGATTTTGTTCTGCTGGGCCACCAGCAGACCGGCTCCTTTGCGTTGAGCGACAACAAAACGCATATTTTTTCTATGGCGATCGAAGCTTTCCTGGACGTGATCTGCGAGCAGTTCAACAACAAGGCGATTCCCGATCTTATGAAAATGAACGGTGAGCACTTCGCGGGTCTTACTGACTACCCGCACCTTACCCACGGCGACGTGGAGGACGTGGACCTGGACAAGCTGGGCAACTACTTGAAGAACGTCACGACCTCCGGCCTCCTGGTGCCCGACGAGGGCGTGGAAGACTACATCCGGGAAGCCGCCGGGCTGCCGAAGCGGCTTGACGACTATGTGCCGATGCCGGGCGAGGACCGGGAGCCGGGCAAGGTGAGAACCACCCAGAAGCCGAAGAAAGACACCGGCGACAAGATGGGCGGCCTTGACGACGAGGAGCCGGAAGAAGACCCGGAGGCGGTAGAAAAGGCGAGAAAGGACCTGGGGAGGGACTAAAATGTTTAGTATTCGCAAGGCGCGGGCGCCGACGCCCCACGACTTCGTGGCAAAATCCAAGCCCAAGAAGTCGAAAGCAGGGAAAGACGCCCTTAAAAAGCTGAACGACTACCTGAACTCGGCTTCCAGTGAGCCGATGTACTTCCTTCACAACTTTTGGAAGGCCCAGAGCAACGCCATCACCTACAAAGAACTTCGTGAAGCCATTATGAACGGCTACCTTGACGAAGCGACCCTCCAAGCGTGGCAGCAAGATTACTCCCTCTTTGTGAAAAGCCACCTTGAACCCATCTGGCAGCAGGCAGCCAAAGCCGGAGCCGATGCCCTGGCGGCGTCGGCTTCCGGCGGATGGGTTTTTGACCCCATGAGCGACGCCATGACGGCCTGGATCAAAGACCACGGCGCCGAGTGGGTAACGAAAATAAACGATGAAACCCGGGATGCCATGCGCGCCATGATCGAGGCCAGCACAAAGGGCCAGTTCACGGTGGACGAGCTTTCCCGGGCGATCCGGCCGCTTATCGGCCTGACAGAGCCCCAGGCGGCCGCAAACCTGAAATATTACGCCAGCGTTAAGAAAAGCCTCCTTGACAACGGCGTGAAAGCGGATGCGGCCACCAAGAAGGCCAGGGAGCAGGCCTATAAGTACGCCGATAAACAGCTCCGGCAGAGAGCCTATACCATTGCCATCACCGAGAACGCCGCAGCGTACTGCGCCGGGTATCGTGAGGGCGCGGCCCAAGCCCAGGCGCAAGGCTACCTTGGGAAGGGTGTGTATGTTTTTGCGACCGCCGACGATGAAGACGTCTGCCCGGTGTGCAGCGCCCTGAACGGCACCGAAACCGACGCCGAGGGAAGTTACCACATCGGCACAACAAAAATGGCCTTCAAGATGGGCCCACACCCGCCGGTGCATCCGCGCTGCCGGTGCGCCGAATACTTCGAGGAGAAGGAACCGCCCGTCTTTCTGCCCCAGCAGCCCGCACAGGACGTTATCCAGCCATGGCCGGATAATTTGCCAGACCCGAGCGAAAGGGCAGAGGACGAAGGCCAGGCCTTTGTGGCGGGCAGCTTGAAAGTGCCGGATGGCATGACCTCAAACGGCCCCGTCCACCTGGGCAACACTGGCAAGATGTACGATTACACCGACGCCAACGGCTGGGAGTGGTATTTTAAGCCTGCCCAGAGCAAGGGCGGGCAGTATGAGCCGTTCCGGGCCTATGCGCAGGAGGCGGGCTACAAGGTGCAGTCCATCGTGGACCCGGACACGGCCGTCCCGGTGGGCGTTGGCACTATTGACGGAAAGTTTGGAGCTTTCCAGGAGAAGGTAAAGACCTCCGCCGGAGGAATCGACCTTGAAGCCTGGCAGCTTGGCGCGGCTTCCGACCTTCCGCCGGAGGTGACGGCGCAGATCCAGCGCGAGCACGTCACGGACTGGCTTCTGGGCAACTTCGATGCCCACGGCGAAAACTTCCTGACAGACCAGGAGGGCCGAATCGTTGGCATTGACAAAGAGCAGGCCTTCCGCTACATGGGCGACGCCAAAAGCCATGTAATGAGCTACACATACCACCCGAACAGCGCATACGGCGAAACGGAGCCGGTCTACAACACCCTTTTCCGCCGGTTTGCGGAGGAAGATATAGACCTGAGCCTCCAAGACACTTTGCCGTATATAAAGCGGGTTGAGAGCATCCCAGATAAAGAATACCGCGAGATCTTCCGCCCCTATGCCGAGGCCCTACACGGCCAAGGAAAAGAGGCGGAAAAGCTGCTGGACGAGATCGTGGAGCGCAAAAGCACCCTCCGCGAAACTTACCGCACGTTTTACGAAAGCCTTCTGACGGAACGCACCGGCACGAAGGCTTCTTTTGTTTGGGCGGACGAGGCCGCGGCCGTTGCGAAGCAGCCCCTTGCGGCCGTGCAGATCACCCCGCAGGCGGCTAAAGGCATGACCGTCCAAGACCTGAAACAGATTGCAAAGAGCCAGGGCGTTGCCTACTACAGCAAAATGAGCAAGGCCCAGCTGGTGCAGGCTGTGACGGACCCCGTGAAAGCCGCAGAGCTTTCCCGGGAGGTAAAGGCAAAGGCCGCCGCAAATGCAGCCGCCAGAAAGGCAAAAGCCCAGTACACAGCCCCGCAGGCAACAATCCCGAAGGGCGTTAAGGGTGCCGGAGAAATCTTCTCCGACCTGTCCAAGGTGCCCACCACACAGGAAGGAATCCCCATTGCTTCCGACCGCGGCAGCGTGGAGGGCCTTGTCCTTCGCGCCCGGCGGATGAACATTGACGGCGCCGAGGTCTACGAGGTGAGCGGAAAGCTGACGCAAGGGACCTGGGCGCGGGCGTTGAAAACAATCAAGCCCAGCAGTGCAACCGAAGCGCTGGAATTTGAGGAAGCCTCCAAGACGAGCGCCTTTTTCAGTTCCAGCGGTTTGAGCCTTGGAGTAAACACGAAGTGCAGGGCTGTCCACGATGGCGAAAAGACCTTGCAGATCTACACCCACGAGGGCGGCGAATATTACTCCTGGCAGGGCTTTTTTCGGGCCCGTGTTCCGGTGACGGCAGACGGCGGCTTTGATGCCCGGGAAATGAAAAAACTGTTGAAGACGGCAGGCCTTGACGACCTGACGGAAACGCCGACAGTGGAGGCCGAAAAACGCCTTATAAAGTCCCGCCTTGTCTGGCAGAACGCCCCTTCCCGCGCCCCAGAGTATGAAAATCTGACCAGCGACGCCCTGGACAAGAAGCTGGACGAGATCCTAAAAGACCTGGGCATTGACCAGAAGCGGGTGGACGGCGTGGAGCTGCGCAAGGTATGCGACGGTTACGCCGTCTATTACGACCCGGCGCAGGCCAAAGCCTTAAAGGCTGCGGGTGCGGATTACGTTTGGTGCGGCGTTGGAAGCGCTGACAGCGTTGTTTCTATCATTCAGAGCGGAGGCCTTCGCAGCACAAACCGGCGCTGCCTTTCCGGCATCAGGCTGACCGGCGCAAGCCCAAGCCAGGATATGCGCACCGGCGGCGCAGATAATGTTTTCACCAGAATTGGAGTGAAGAATGTTCACGGGAAAGTGCGATATGATAAATCTTTCTGTGGCAGCGGCTATCGCCTTATTATTGACGAAGCGGAGCTGGGCCGCACAGACTGGTACGCATATACCGGGGATAACTTCGGAACGACCCAGCCGAGCACCTTCCACAGCCGCCAAGGCTCCGAGGAGTTCGTGAGAGGACAAAAAGAGGGTTATTACCAGTCCGGCAATGAAATCATGTTCCGCCAGGGCATCCCGGCCACGTCCATACAAAAGATTCGCTGCCCGGGCGAGCGTGAGCGCGGCAGGCTGCTGCAAGCGTTCCGCAATGCGGGAATAACGGAAGTGAACGGAGTGCCCATTGAGGATTTTGTGGAGGTTGGCGATCTGCTATGAATAGACGGCTTGTTTACACCATCAAGCGCCCGGGCGACAAGAAGCCCACCGGCCTTGCCCTGAACTGCCACCTTTGGCACGGGGCCTTCCGCTACTTCGACATGGAGCACGGCCACGAGATCCCCGGCAAGGTGACGGAGGACGGAGAGGACGCCTTCACGTTTACTTCGGAGGGCTACGCGCCCGGAGCCTGGCGGTTTGAAAAGCTGACCATTGAGCGCTTCCGGCGCGAAACATACAAAATCGTGGAAGGCGGCAACTACATTGCCCAGGTGATCCGCAGCACGGTGGACCTTCACGAATGGTATCGCAAGAGGTATGGCGAGGCCGCCGGGCTTTGCTATCCCCGCATAAATTCCGAATAGTTCATTCAAAATTCCGAATTGTTTACGCTTAAAATTCGGAATACGCTGAAATTTACGCTGATTTTTGCAAAAATCCTGCAAATTCAGCGAATAAGGAGAAAGCCATGGTTACTTTTAACGAAGCACTCACCGGCAAGAAGCCACCCGGCAAAGAGCCGAACGGCCGCATTGCTGGCACCTTCAAGATCCAGAAATCCGTTGACGAAAAGCGCCTGGCCTTTGGCTGGGCCAGCGTGGCAGCCACGGCCGCGGGCGATACCGTGACGGACTACTACGAGGACATCATCGAGCCCGACGAGCTGGAACAGGCTGCCTATAACTTTGTACAGTTCTACCGCGAGGGCGGCGAAATGCACGAGCGCGGCGGCTGTGCCGTCCTGGTGGAGAGCGTAATTTTCACCAAGGAAAAAATGGCCGCTATGGGCATCCCGGAGGGCGTTGTCCCGGAAGGCTGGTGGATCGGCTTTAAGGTGACGGACGATGAGGTTTGGGAGAAGGTCAAAGACGGCACCTATCCCATGTTTTCCATTGAGGGCGAGGCCGTCCGCGAAGAAGTGGACGACGAGGAGCCCGAGAACTAAATACCGATAAACCAAAGCCTCGGCACCCGCCGGGGCTTTGTTGTTTATAAAAAATCTTCAAAGAAAGGAGGAAACGCAAATGGCCACCAAACTTAAAAACCTGAAAATCAAGAAAGTGGACTTCGTGGACAACGGCGCGAACCCTGGCGCGAGTATTGCCCTGTACAAGAGCAAGCCTGCGGAAGGGGAAACGCCTGCTGTGCAGCCCAAGGAGGACACCCCGCCCGAGGAATCTATTTTGAAGCGGATTGTTCACGCCATTGCCAAGAGTATCGGCGCCACCGATGCGCAGGCAGCTGCGGCCGTTGAGGAAGTTTCCAAGAACGCGGACGTCCCCACCTTTGGCGACGCTATGGCCCGCCGCCGGATGCGCCAGACCACGGAAGAAATCTGGGATTACTGTTACGCCCTGAATGACAGCCTGTGCGGCATTGTGGCAAATGCCGACATTACAGCCGAGGACAAAAAGGCCCTCATGGCCCAGAGCTGCGCAGAGTTCGCAGCGGCGACCGAAGCGGCAATCCCGAAATGGTCCGGCGGCATTCCCGTGAAGTTGGAAAAGGCAGCCCCCGCGCCTCTGACACCCGACAGAATCGAGAACGCCAAAGCAGCCCGCGCCCGTCTGGACGAAATGATCGCCAAGGCGGAGCCGAAGCCCGCGACCGAAAATACACCGCCGGAGCCCCCGAAAGAGGGCACCGACCCGACGCCTCCCGCTGAACCGCAGCAGGAGGAAGAACCCGTGCAGAAAGGAGCATTTGACATGGAAATCGACAAGAGCAAGCTGTCCCACGAGGAAGTGGCACAGCTGGAAGCAATCGAGAAGAAGGCCGGTATTCCGGCCCAGGCAGCGCCCGCCACGCCCGCAGGCGTTGAGAAGTTCGCCCCTGCCACCCCCGCAGATAACACCGCGGGCGGCGAGGAGGATATTTACAAGGGCATCCACCCCGAGGTGGCAAAGGAGATCGCAGAACTGCGCAAGTTCCGCCAGGATGCGGAGAACCGCGAGCTTCTGACCGTTGCCAAAAAGTACGAGCTTCTGGGCAAGAAGCCCGAGGAGCTTGTCCCTGTGCTGAAATCCCTGAAAGCCGCAGGCGGCACCGCCTACAACGACATGATCGGCGTCCTGGACGCAAACCTGGAAGCAGTGCAGAAGTCCGGCGCATTTTCCGAGATCGGCAAGCGCGGCGGCGACCACAGCCACACCACGACCGGCGCGGACGACGCATGGAGCCAGATCGAGAAGAAGGCCGAGGAGATCCGCAAGTCTGCCCCCACCATGGGCTATTACGAGGCTATCGACAAGGCTTGCCAGCAGAACCCCGAGCTTGTCCATGAGTACGAGAACGGCCGCTAAAGAGAGGAGGAAAAGAGTATGAGCATCATCGGTACTGCAACCAATTCCAGCCCGTACCTGGCCGCGCCTGCTGCTGCGGCCATTGAGAACGGCAAGAACCACTTCGTCACCCTGGGCGAGAACGGCGTTTCCTTGGCTACCGAGGGCGCCGCCGCTGTGGGCATCCTGCTGCCTGACACCGAGGACAAGGTGGCGGCAGGCGAGGGCGTGACCGTGCAGATCAAAGACCGCACTCTGGTCCAGGCTGGCGCGGCCGTTACCGCAGGCGACCCGCTGGCGAGCGATGCAAAGGGCCGCGCAATCAAGGCCGTTGCCGAGAAGTATATTATCGGCTATGCCATGGAGAGCGCGACCGCCGCAGACCAGATTATCCACATCCAGATCACCAAGAGCGGCTTTGTGCCGAAGGCGGGTTAAAGGAAAGGAGAGCTAAACCATGAATACCAGAAACACCACCGCGGGCATTGCTGCCGAGATTGCCAAAGGCTGGCAGCCCAACAACTACCTGACCAACATGTCCATGGCCTACTTCCAGAAGCCGGAAGACTATGTGGCAAACAGCATTTTCCCGGTCTGCCCGGTGCAGCTGTCCGCTTCCTACTACTACACGTTCAGCAAGGAAGATCTGGCCCGCGACAACGTGCAGCCTAAGCCTGCCTTCGGCAAGGTTGACCCTGCTGTGATGGGTCAGGAGGACAACACCTACAAGTGCCACGTTGACCAGATCATCCTTGGCATTGACCAGATCGCCGCCCTGAACTACCAGCGCAGCCGTGCCCCCGGCGTGAATGACCCCCGCCGCGCAAAGGTCCGCACCGCCACCGAACAGATGCTGCTGCACCAGGATATTCTGTTTGCAAAGAACTTCTTCAAGAGCGGCGTTTGGAAGCGTGAGCTTACCGGCACCAGCAACGGCAGCGGCTCCAACGAGTTTGTGAAGTTCACGGACACTTCTTTTGACCCTATCGGCTTCTTCGACGACCTGCGCACCGACATCAAGCGCCTGGGCCGCCGCAGCCCTAACCGCCTGGCCCTTGGCATCGAGGCTTACAACGCCCTGAAAAACAACCCCTTCGTCAAGGAGAGCGTGAAGTACACCGGCACCACCGCAAACCCGGCCATCGTTACGCCCAACGTACTGGCGCAGCTTTTCGGCGTTGAGCAGGTGAAGATCCTGGAATCCACCTACAACTCCGCAGGCCTGGGCCAGAAGGAAAATATGGAGTTCATCTGCGACCCCAAGGCCGCGCTGCTGTGCTATGCTACCCCGACCCCGCAGATCGACGAGCCCTCCGCGGGCTACATCTTCACCTGGGATATGCTGGGCAACGGCGCTTCCGTCGCCTTTGACCAGTACGAGGGCGAGCCCGGCACCCATGCCGAGTTTATCGAAGGCCTGTGCGCTTCCGACATGAAGAAGACTTCTGACGACCTGGCAATCTTCCTGAAAGAGTGCGTATAAGGAGGCCGCTATGAAGTACACCTGTCTGAAAATGGCGACCTTTGGCGGCGTGAAATACCGCCCGGGCGACGTTGTGGAGGCTGAAATGATCCAGCCCGGCCGCGCAAGGGCAATGCAGGACATGGGCATTATTGCCGAGTGCCAGGAGCTCGAAGTTGGCAAAATCGAAGCGCTGGCCCTCCCCATTACCGAGGAGGGCGGCGTGGTAGAGCTTGACGCCACCCCGGACGCCGTTGTCCAGGCTGTGTGCATCTTGCAGCAGCGGGCCGAAGAGGCTGTGGCGGCCATTGCCGAGGTTGAGGACCAGAGCGTCCTTATCCTGGTGAACGCCTGCGACAGCCGCAAGAGCGTCAAGGCGGCCGCCAAGGAACGCGGCGTATTCCTGGAAGACGAGGCCGCAAAGGCCGCGCAGGAGGCTCCGGAGGGCGGCTCCGAGGGGGTGAGCTGATTGGCACAGCTCACATACACCTACGATGCGGGCAAAATCGCTGAACACGGCCTTGACCAGATGCGTTTCGAGCTGGGGGACACGATGGTGGAGGGAGGCGTGGAAACCTGTGCGTTGAGCGACCAGGAATATAAAGCCGTCATTGAAGCCTATCCCCGCTGGAAGCGCGCAAAGCTGGCCTGCGTGGAAAGCATCCTGCGCCGCTTTTCCTATGAGGTGGACACCAAAGTCGGCGAGCTGAATCTTTCGTTGAGCGACCGCCTGGACTACTGGAAGAAGATCTATTCTGACTTAAAGGCAGATGTGAACGCTTCCGCCCCGGTAGCAAACCCGGCAGCCATCGGCGGCCAGCATTATTTCTATGCTGGTATGATGGAAAACCACGGGACCGGCGGCAGAGGAGGCGGCGGCCATGTATTACCTTAGACCTGGGAACCTTTACAAGGACTTCGTGATCGAGCCGCTTATGGCGGAAAAGAGCACGACCGGGCGGGCAGCTACAAAGTACGACACGGAGAGCCGCCAGCTTCTCCGCGGCGTTCTTTCGGACGCTTCCCCGGAGGTAATCGAGAGATTCAGCCAGAACGCGCACCCGGTGACACACCAGATCGTGCAGCGCGGCAAGCCGAAGGCCAAAGACGGCGACCGACTTATTTTGGAAAACCGGGCGTACTACGTTGAAGGCGTGGACCCGCTGGGAAACCTGGGCCTTTATACACTCTATTATGTTCAGCAGAGGGAGGACACGCACAATGGAAATTGATATTTCTGGTGCTGTCCAAGGCTTTGTGCAGGACATAGAAAAACAGGTGGCGAGCCGTGCCGAACGCGCCGCACACGTTATTCGGAAGCACGAACTTAGTGTGCTGTCGAACAACCCGAAGCGCAGCGGCAAGGTGTACCGCAAGCCTGCGAGCAACAAGACCTATACGGCATCCGCCCCCGGTGAGCCGCCCGCCCTTCGCACCGGCGACCTCCGCCGGAGCTTCCGGCCGCTTGCCAAAAGCGAAATCGTCCAGAGCGCCAAGCACTACACACCCGGCATCCGCACAGATGTGAAGTATGCGCCGTTCCTGGAAGATGGAACCAGCAAAATTTCCCCGCGCCCCTATGCGGAGGAGATCAAGCAGAAGGCCTTCCCCGAGGTGAAGGCTATTTTTGAAGAAAAATACACCTAAGAGGAGGGCGAGCCCATGGGCCTTATGAAAGAAACCACATCCGCGGCGATTGATACAACCGCCATCCACCCCGGCGACCTGATCCGCGCCAAGTATGCAGACTGGAACGAGGCAAAGAACGGCATTGTTACCGCCGTGACCGGCGAGGAAATCCGCTGCCTTTATTTTCCGGGTATTCGGAACGTGTGCAACTACTTTCTGATCGCGGCAGACGAGGTCACGGAAGGGCTTTGGGAAGTTTCCTGGAGCTCCGACATGAAGACCATCCAGACCGAGGGAGAACAGCATGACGCTTGAAGAACTTATCTATAAGCGGATCGCAGAATCCGCCGCCGCTGAACAGCTGGCGTCCCACAACGGGGCACCGGCTGTTTTCTTTGGCCCGGCACCGACCGACACGGATCCGGGCTGGGCTTTGGCCGAACAGTACCCGCGTATTTCCTACGCCATCGACACGAGAGCGAACCCCGAGCGCCAGACCGCCGGGAATATTTACCTTGATGTTTGGTGCCTGGACAGCGGGACCGCGCCGGAGGCCGTAGAGCCTAGCATCCGGGCTGCCCTGTGCGACGTTATTATGGCGCCGCAGGAACAGCCCCCGTACAGCTTGGCATGGGTCACAAGTGAAACTTTCGAGGCCACGAAGCAGCTTGACAAGAGCGCCCGCGTTATTGGCGTGACTGTGACGTTTGACCTGTACGCGCTGCCGCAGCAGGAAACCACCGACCCGGACCCCATCCTGGCAATGAACGCCTTCACGAACAGGTGGAGCGACGCTGTGACCGTGATCGGGAGCGACCGCATGGGCGAGTATACCGAGCCGTCGGACGAGCACCCGGCAGCTTATTTCCGCCTTGCGAACTACCACCGGGCACAGGAAACCAACACCGTTATTTGGATGGAAGGCGTTCTGGTTGGCCACCTGATCGCGCCGACCTATGCAGGCCGCCAGCGCTGGCTCAAAGCCCTTGCGGACGAGCTTGCAACCCGCGGAGAAGTCGAAATGCTGGACACCTCCCCCATGTTCATACGCGGTTTGGAGGTGGACGGGAGCCTGGACCCGCTCACGGCCGGGCAGATGCGCCTTGCCATCCGCTGGGGAATTTTGAGGCGGCCGAAGTTCGCCCACAAGCTGAACCACATCAACACGAATTACAACTACAACCCGTAAAAGGAGGCTATTATGGCAGAAGCAAAAACCACGGCTGCCGCGCCCGCAGAGACGGCGGCCACCTATACCGCGGCCGAGCTTATCGCAGCAGCCCCGGAAAAGTTTGGCGTTTCGCCGGACGTTGCCACCGCTGCCCTGCGCATGGCTGGCAAGAAGACTGCCACCGTTGAGGAGGCAAGGGCCATCATCACCGAGTTTGCAAACAGGGAGGTGAAATAATATGGCTGGCACTTATTCTGTGGGCGAAACCAAGACCCGCCCGGGCGTTTACCACCGGCGTTATAGCGTTGGCGGCGGTGAACTGGCTGGCGCCCTGAACGGCGTCGGCATGGGCATCATTCGCGCCAACTGGGGCCCCCTGAACAAAGCCGTTGCATTTGACCCGTCTACCAACGTGAACGCGGTATTTGGCAGCGGCAACACTGAGGACCTTATCACCGAAATGTTTTCCGGCGGTATTTCCAGCGGCTATTTTGTCCGCTGCGGCACCGGCGGCACCGCGCCCACCATTACCCTGAAAGACGATGCGAAGGCCGACGTTGTGACCATTACCGGCGCCTATGTTGGCGACCGGGCTTTTACTGTATCCATCCGCGACAGCCTGACCGGTGACGACCGCGAGTGCATCATTTACGAGGGCACGACCGAGTTTTTGAAGGTGACGTTTGCGGCCGACAAGAAGGAACCCGCGGGCCTGGCCGCTGCCATCAACGCGGCCACCAAGGACTTTATCGCCAAGGCAACCGCCGCAGGCTCCGGCGTTATGGCTACTGTTACCCAGTCGGCCATGACCAAGGGCACCCAGCCCACCACGAACGCCGCAAGTTACAGCGCGTCCCTGGACGCCTTCGACGCTGTGCGCGGCAATGTTATCTGTGTGGACACTGACGACGCGGCCGTCCATGCCCTGGTGCAGGCTTACATCACCCGCACCTTTACTGGCGGCGGCTACCTGATGGGCTGCGTTGCCGAGAATAAGGGTGTTGAGTTCGACACCCGCACGACCCACGCCGCAGCCTTCAATGACGAGAAGATGCACTATTGCGTCAACGGTGCCCTGAACGCCACCGGCGACGACTACAACGGCTACAAGCTGGCCGCCCGCATTGGCGGCATGATCGCTTCCGTGGCCTCCAACGTGGCCTTGACCCACACCGTGGTGAAGGGCTTTGTGGATCTGGACGAAGGCCTGACCAACAGCCAGATCGAGAAGGCGCTGAAGCGTGGCTGCATCGTGCTGACCAAGAACGCTTCCGGTCAGGTGCAGATCGAGCAGGGTATTAACACCCTGGTGAGCCCGGACGGCGACATGGATGCAGGCTGGAAGAAGATTCGCCGCACCAAGGAGCGCTTCGAGCTTATGCAGCGCATCGACGACAGCCTGGACCCCATTGTGGGCAAACTGGACAACGACAGCGACGGCCGCGCCACCGTTATTGCCATGGGCAAGGCGATTATTGCCGCCATGGTGGGCGAAAAGAAGCTGACTTCCGGCGATATGTACGAGGATGAAAGCAACCCGCCGCAGGGCGATTCTGCATGGTTTATCCTTGACATTGTGGACAAGGACAGCCTGGAACACGTCTATCTGGCGTATAAGTTCCGTTTCGCCACCGAAGTGAGCGAGTAAAGGAGGGAATGAGCTATGTATAATCAGTCCGGCCCGGCCGACAGCCGCAAGGTTTTGAGCGGTAAGGACGCAGTCCTTTTCAATGGCGAAGGCGTTATGCTTGCCACTGTTGAGAGCTTCCAGGTCCAGGTGAACGTTTCCAATTCTGATTACCAGCCTTTGGGCGACGCGCAGCAGCACGCCACCATGACCGGTTACAAGGTGACGCTGACCTTCTCCCAAATCACCATTGAGGACGATGCCTTTATTGAGGATATGTTCGCCATGATGCACAGCGGCCAGCAGCCTAACTGGAACCTCCAGGGCGTTGTTTACGGTCGCAACGGCAGCGAGCAGCGCATGAACTACCGCGGCTGTGTGCCCGATGGCAACATTGACCTCCAGGGCGCTTCTGTGGGCGATATTATTAAGCGCGCATGGAACATGGTGGTCAACGACCCGCCGGAGCTCCAGAAGCTCCTGGCCGCATAAGAGAGGCCACAAAAACGAAGAACAGATACAGGGGGAGATGCCTTGCGAGGGCGCCTCCCTTCTATTTCATTCGCATGAACGAACAAGACCGTTATGGAGGACAAATATATGAGCATCAAAGCTACTGTGAACCCTGCTGCTGAAACCACCGAGACCACCGAGACCACCAAAGAAGAGCAGATTGCGGACGCCCGCGAGAATGAAACCGCCCTGCTGGACGGCCTTCTGGCTGCTGCGGACTTCAAGACTTCGGAAGAGTGCATCAAAAACGTGGTGATCTCCCGCAACGGAAAGGACCTGTTCAGCTTCCACATTCACCCGTTGAGTGAGGAGGACTACAACAGCTGCCGCAAGAAGTTTACCAAGTTCGTTAAGAGCAAAGTCCAGGGCGGCATCCGTGTGCCGGAGGAAGTGAACGCTGTGAACTACCGCGCAGAGCTGATTTTCCGGGCTACCACCCCGGAGGACCAGGTAAAGGTCTGGTGCAACAAGGCTCTGTGGAAGAAGCTGGATCTTGTGACCGGCTACGAGGCCGTGAACGCGCTTCTGATGGCAGGCGAGAAAGAGGCCGTTCTTTCCCTTATCGATCAGATCAGCGGCTATGAGCTTTCCGAGGAGGACGTGGCAAAAAACTAATCCTCGCCGGAGGGCGCGCAACGCTTTTGCACCAGATCTTCCAGCGCACCGGCGTAATGCCGGGCAAGGTCTGGAACGCCCCACATGGTGAAAGAGCGTTTTGTTTGGCCTCCATGATGGTGCAGCTCGAACAAGAGCAGAAGGCCGGAGAGGAGGGAACAAATGGCCTCTGAAACTTTTAGAATTGCCATTGACGCGACCGTCAACGACAATACCGGCCCCGGCGTACAGTCCGCCCAGAAGCGCCTTTCTGGATTCGACAAGAGCATCGAGCACACCAAAGACCGGCTGGACCGGCTGACAAGCACGGGATTCCACATTGACCTGGATGCCGTAGACCGGGCAACCGCTACGATCCAGAACGTGGAAACGAAGGTGCACGGTTTCGTCGGTAAAGCCTGGAATTTTACGGTTGGCATCATTGACAAGGCGACGGCGCCTTTGCAGGGCATTATAAACCTTGTGAAAAACCCCGTCTTGCAGGCCGGTGCCATTTTCGGCGTTTCTGTGGGCCTGGCCGACACGGTGAGTACATACGGAGCCTTTGAGGAATCCATGTCGAACGTGAAGGCCATTTCCGGCGCTACGGCCGAGGAGTTCGACAAGTTGACCGCCAAAGCCAAGGAGGAAGGCGCAACCACGAAATTCACGGCCAAGGATTCGGCGGACGCCTTCGGTTATATGGCTATGGCCGGGTGGAAGACCGAAGATATGCTGCAAGGCATTGACGGTATTATGAGCCTGGCCGCAGCTTCAAACGAGGACCTGGCGACCACTTCCGACATTGTGACCGATGCTTTGACGGCCTTTGGGCTGAAAGCGTCCGATTCCGGGCACTTCGCCGACGTGCTGGCGCAGGCCAGCGCGAACGCGAACACGAACGTCGGCATGATGGGCGAATCGTTCAAGTACGTTGCCCCTGTGGCAGGCGCCTTGAAGTATTCCGTGGAAGACGTTTCCCTGGCCCTGGGCCTCATGGCAAACGCCAGCGTCAAGGGCTCCATGGCAGGCACCAGCCTGAAAACCTCCCTTGCGAACATGGCAGCGCCCACCGACAAAATGGAAGCCGCCATGGACAAGTACGGCATCAGCCTGACCAAGCGCAACGGCGAAATGAAGACCATGCACGAGGTTTTGGACAACTTGCGCAGCAGCCTGGGCGGCCTTTCCGAAACCGAACAGACCGCGGCCGCAAGTACCATCTTCGGCAAGGAAGCCATGGCCGGTATGCTGGCGATCATCAACGCATCCGAAGACGATTACAACAAACTGACCGCGGCCGTGAACAACGCCGACGGTGCATCCCAGCAGATGGCAGACACGATGCTGGACAACATGAACGGCAGCTTTACGCTGCTGCAATCGGCGGTTGACGGCGCAAAAATCGCCCTTGGCGAGCGCCTTTCTCCGTACCTTCGGGAGTTCGCAACGTGGATCACCAACAAAATGCCGCTGGTAGAGGATGCAATCGGCGACGTGATGGACCATGTGGACGCAAAGGTCGAGGATCTGCGCCACACCATTGCAGAGTTTACCGCCAGCGACGAGTGGGCAAGCGCCGACATTTGGGGCAAGCTGGGCATTGCCTGGGATAAGATCGTGGCGGAGCCGTTCGACGAGTGGTGGAACGGCAGCGGCCGCCAGTTCTTTGCCGACAGGGCCGCAGGCCTGGGCCGTGGCCTTGGCAGCGGCATTACCGCCGGATTCCTGGCGCTGCTGGGCATTGACCCCACCGGGGCCATTGACGACGGTGCAGCTATTGGTGCAAACTTTGTTTCCGGCTTTATGGACGGCCTGGACTTCGACGGAATCCTGGACGGCTTGAAGACCTGGGCGGAAAACCACAAGGCCCAGGTGGCGGCCATTGGCGCCGTTCTCGGCTTCAAGCTGGTAACGGGCGCAGCAAGCGCCTATTCTAAACTTCGCAGTCTTACCGCGGCGCTGGGCCTTGGAGGCGGCACGGGCACCGGCATGGGCTCTTCTGGTATGCCTTCCATGGGCGGCTCTTTCAAGACTTCCGCGGCCGTTATGAACGTAACGGCCCAGATGGTGGTCTTGAAGTCTGGCAACTTTGGCGCTGAGGCGGGCTCCAAAGTCCGCCAGGCAGCAGAAACCGCGTTTTCCGGCAGTACCGGCACTTCGCTGATCCCCAGCACGGGCACACCGACAGCGGCCGGAGCCCTGCCGAGTGCAACAAGGCTTCTCGGCGACGGGAAGGCAACCTTTGAGGGAACGGGCGTTGAAATCGACCCGGCGACCCTGCCCGCAAAGGGCCTGACCTCTGCAAACAGCTGGCTGGGCAAGCTCCTGCAAAAGGGCTCCACCCAGGCCACCATGAGCGCAGACGGCACCCTGACTTCTGTTACCGGCGGCGTCGGCGGCACCCTGGGTGGCATTGGCACGGCCCTGGGCAGCCATGCGACCACGGCGGCAGGCACGGCCGCAGCGGGCGGCGCAAGTATTCTGGGCGGCATTCTGGGCCTTCTGGGCATCGGTGCAGGCGTGAGAAACCTGTACCGCGGCACCCAGACCACCGGCAAGGACGCTCAGAACGAGTATTCCAAGGGCGGGACCAAGATCGGCATGGTCGGCGCAGGCGCAGCGGCAGGCGCAGCCGTGGGCACTGTGGTGCCTGTTGTTGGAACCGGCGTCGGCGCTCTTGTGGGTGCCGGTATCGGTGGTCTTGGCGCCCTGGGCTTTGGCGACAAAATCGGCCAGGCGCTTTCCGATGCACTGGACGAAGGCGGAGCGCTGGACAACCTGAAACAGACGGTTGGAACCTTCTTCACTTCGACGCTGCCGGAGCACTGGACGAGTTTCTGGGATGGCGTGGGCACCACGTTTTCCGAAACAATCCCCTATGCAATCGGCTACGCCCTGGGCAAAACGAAGGTTTTCTTTACCAACACGCTGCCGGAACACTGGACCGCCTTCTGGGATGGTGTAGGGGAGTTCTGGACCGAGGACGTCCCTGCATGGGTGGAGAGCACCGGCGAAAAGGCCGTCACGTTCTTCACCGAAACGCTTCCGACCAAGTGGACGGACTTCTGGACCGGCGTTGGCGACTTCTGGACAAAAGAAGTCCCGGCATGGGTTGAAAGCAGCGTGACGAGCGCGGCAAACTTCTTCACCGTGACGCTTCCGGCGAAGTGGACCGGCTTCTGGTCTGGCGTGGGCGACAAGATCAGCGGATTTTTCACCAACGCCAAAAACGCCTTTAGTTCTGGCCTCTCTGCCGGATCGTTTACGACCGGCGGGGGCACGAGCAGCGGCGGAGGAGGCGGCCGTGTTACTCCGCACGCTATGGGCGGCATTATGACGAGCCCGCACGTTGGCCTTGTGGCAGAAGACGGCCCGGAAGCGATTATTCCGCTTGGCGGCAGCCGCCGAACTAGAGCGCTTGATCTTTGGAATCAAACGGGATCGATTCTTGGCGCCGACTATTCGGGCGATTCGGACGACGACACGCCCGAAAACGTGCCCACGTTCTCCCCCGTCGTGTACCCGGCACCGGCGCCGCAGGCGCCCGCAGGAGCCGTAGCGCAGCCCATTTCTATTCCGGTAGAAATTGGGCTGAACCCGCAGTTTATCATCCAGGGCACCGCAGGCATGAGCCCGGACGAGATTATCGCAACCGTGAAATCCCGCATCCGCGAAATGGTGGACGACATAAGCGACGAGCTGGCCGAACGCCTGGCCCGTGTCCTTGCGAATATGCCCGCATAAGGAAAGGAGGGCAAAATGTTACCCGAGATTGTGTACCTTACCCAGCTCGACACGGGAACCAGAATTGCGCTCCCCCTTACACCCGAGAAGGTTTCCGACAAACGGGAGGGGAATTTCATTTCCTACAACATCCTGAATGTTGGCGAGGTGAAGATCCCGAACGGCGAGAAGCTGGCGCAATTTTCCTGGAACGGTATTCTCCCCGGCGTTTCCATGCTGGGCATGGGTATCGTTTCGCTTTTCGACTGGAAGCCGCCCCGCGTGATGATCGGTATTCTTGACGGCTGGAAGAAGAACCGGAAGAAACTTCGGCTTCTTGTGACCGGCACGGCCATAAACCACGACGTTTATATCCAGAACTTCACCGTTACCCATGAATACTTCGACCGGGCAGAATACAGCATTTCCTTTGTGCAAGCAAAGGACATTCTGATTAAAACCACGGACGAGGCAGACGGGAAAACGGATGGCGGAAGCCTGGACGAGCGCCCGGCAAGCGCAGCGGCCGCAGCTTCCACCCAGGCGACCGGCAAAACCTACACTGTGAAGCCTGGGGACACGCTGTGGTCCATTTCCAAGAAGTACCTTGGCAACGGTTCGCGGTATTCGGAAATCTACAACTCCAACAAGGCCGTAATCGGGAGCAACCCGAATTTGATTAAGCCGGGCCAGGTTTTGACCATTCCGGGGTGAGGAGGACCGCATGATCGACGTTTCCAAGATAGCATACAACGTTTATGCGGTCCTGCAAGACGGCACCCGGCTGAACGTGACCCCGGCGGTCATGGATCTGGGCTGGGAGGAAGGAGAGAGCGAGTTGAGTTCCCGTTTTTCGTTCACTGTTGCAAACGTGGACTATAACGGGAGCCCGCTTTCTTCGACCATAAAGCCGAACACCGCCATTGTGGTAACGGCATCGGCCGGAGGCGATGAACAGGAAGTTGCCAGCGGGAAAGTGATCGAGTGGAACCCGCAGGACGGGGCCACCATGAAGGACTTTTCCGTGGTGTGCTACGACGACCTTTACAACCTCCAAAAGAGCCAGGACGACCGCTATATCAAGGCTGGAACCGGCACGAAATCCGCCCTGAACGCCATCTTTTCCGATTGGGGAATCCCGGCCGGAGAATACAAGGGCCCGGACAAGCCCCACGCAAAAACGCTTTTCAAAGCGGAATATCTGGGGGACATTATAACGGAGCTTCTGGACGATGCCGAAAAGCACGGCGCGGACAACTACGTTATAAGAATGAGCGGCGGCAAGGTGAACGTTCTGCCCATCAACGCCAACGAAACAGTTTACCACTTTGACGAGGACGACAACCTGACGACGAGCGGAGACAAGATCAGCACGGCCGACCTTGTGACCCGCGTTAAGGTGATAGGCCTTGAAAAGAAGACCCAGAAGCGGTCTGTGGAAGCCACCCTGGACGGGAAAACGGAGTACGGCGTCCGGCAGCGGATCTATACCCGCAGTTCGGACGACACGGCCGCACAGGCCAAGTCCGCCGGGCAAAAAATCCTTGACGAAAAGGGAGAATCTACACGGAAAACCACGCTGAAAGGCGCAGATCTTCCGTTCATTCGCAAGGGCGATAAGATCCGGGCCGCGGCCAGGACCGTGAACGGCTTTTGCACAGTGCTGGGAGTGCAGCACGATGCAGCAAACCGCACCATGACCATGACCGTTAAAGTTTTGGGCGAGGATTCGACCGGAAACAAGAAAGGCTCTGACGAGTACAAGGTGGGCGACATTGTGAACTTTGTCGGTGGAAGCCATTACAAGGCGTCCACCGATGCAAAGGCCGCAAGCACAAACCTTTCACCCGGCAAGGCCAAAATAACCATCATAAAGAAAGGCGCAAAACACCCGTACCACCTGATTTATCAGAACTGGGCCGAAACGCACGTTTACGGCTGGGTGGATGAAGGCACCTTTTCAAAGTAACGGAAGGAGGAAACCGTGAACCCGAGTTCTGGCAACAAGGGCGTGAACCACCTGGCCCAGGTTTTGACCGGGCAGAACAAAAAGGATCAGGATCGAAATTCCGCCCTGGTCCTTGATTTTGGCGAGATCATGGGCGATTACAGCCTCCAAACGAACACCTTTTCCATTCCGATTCCGGTAGAAGATTACCACGTCTGCCGTCAGCTGACCCTTGGCAAAACCGGGGACATTCTGGCGAAGACCCAGGCCGTTGGCTCTCCGGGCAGCGGAGAGCATGAACACAATGTGGTTTCAAAGTTAAAGGATTCTCTCGGAAAGCCTTGCACCGGATCGATTGGCGTGGCAGCCAGTGCTCAACCAGACCCGCCAGACCCGCCGCAGAGCAACGCGGGAAGCGGAGGACCGGAGGGTGCCCACCAGCACCACGTTTTGATTCCCGAGAAAATGCGCCGCCTGAAACCCGGGGACCGTGTTCTGGTGGCCTGGGTGCAGTCGGAGGCCGTTGTGGTGGATATTATCTGCCCGGCGGAGGACCTGAAAAAATAACCAGACGAAAGGAAGGACTTTCCCATGGCTGAAAAGCAGCTTTACCCCGTTTTTGAAGTCCCCGACTTCGTCACAAAGAAGAACGAGGAGAGCCGGAAGCAGCAATATAAACCCTCTGTTTATTTTGACTACGCGACCGGCGATTTTCGCCTTGACGGCGCCGGACGCATGGCAGGAGCCAGCGGCCGCGAAGCCTATATGCAGTGGTGCATGAAAACCGTTATGACGGAGCGGGACGCCTTTCTGGCGTATTCGACCAAGTACGGCGCAGAGCTTGAAATCTCGCTTGCACAGAGCGACCACGCCAGCGTGGAAGCTAGTCTGGAACGGACTATTATTGAGGCCATCATGGCAAACCCCAAAACAGAGTATTGCCGCGACTTCACGTTTACATGGAACGGGCCGGACAGCTGCGATTGTGCATTTAACATAAAGGGCCGCGGCTATGACGAGATCCAGACCGTCAACCTGAACTTTTCAAAGTAAGGAGGTGAGAGCATGGCCACAATTCCGGCATTTTCTCCGCCTGACTGGCTGAAAACCGAAACGGCAGAGCAGATCCAGGCGCGCATGATGGAAAGCCTCCCGCCCGACATTGACGACACCGAAGGCGGTTTCCCTTGGGACTTTACCTATCCGACAGCGCTTGAAAAGGACGAACTTCTGAATTTCCACCTTGTGGAAACCTTGAAGCTGATGTTTCCGGCGTGGTCCTATGGTGCATACCTTGACGGCCACGCCAGGGCTGACGGCCTTTCCAGACGCCCGGCGAACGCTGCGGCCGGTATCGTTACCTTCACCGGTACGCCTGGCACACAGATCCCGGAGGGGACTGTGGTCTGTGTGCCTTCTTGCGGCGGAGTGCCCGCCATTGAATACGCCACGGATTCCGCGGCCTACATTGGCGAGGCGACCGACGGGGAGGACGGCACCGTTGACGTTGCTGTAACGGCCGTAGAGCCCGGCCCCACCGGCAACGTGGGCGCGGGAGTCATTACAATTATGATGGACCCGATTGCAGGCGTTACCCTTGTGAACAACGTCGACAAGATCACCGGCGGCGCAGAGGAGGAAGACGACGAATCCCTCCGCCTGCGCATTGCGGAGTATGACGAAACTTCGGGCGAATCCTTTGTGGGCTGCGACGCGGACTATATCCGCTGGGCCAAAGAGGTTTCCGGCGTGGGCACGGTACTGGTTGATGCCCAGTATGAAAAGACGCATCCCAACTGGGTGCGCCTTATTATTCTGGATTCTTCCGGCGAGCCCGCCAACGGCTCTATTATCCAAAACGTGTATGACCACATTATGAGGGATGACAACCGGATTGAACGCAAGGCACCTGTGGGAGCAATCCTTCTGGTGCAGGCCCCCGAGGGCGAAGTGGTGAACATTTCCGTCGAGGGTTTGCAGCTGGACGGCGCCAAGACCGCAACGGAGGTGGAAGAAACCTTCCGTTCTGCGCTGATTGAGTATTACATCACCGCCAAGGCTGACAGCCTGGTGAAGTACAACGAGATCCACGCGGCACTGACCCGCACCGAGGGCGTGAAGAACTTCTCCAAGGTCCTTGTAAACGGCGACGTGAAAGACATTCCGCTGGACCCGGCAGACTACCCATGCACCGGTGAAATCCACGGCATCAAGGACACGGAGGCGACCAGCGAATGAGCACCCGGAAGAACTTCGACCTTGAAAAATTCCCCGAAAACCGCGTTTCCCAGCGCATGATCTCCCGCGTTTCGCCTATCTATGAGCGGTCCTATGTGGCGAAGTGGCTTTATGAGGTCATGGGCCAGGAGGTGGACGACGCGGAGATCCGCTTCTCGGAACTGCGGGAGCAGGCAAACCCGGAAACGGCAACTTGGGCCCTGCGCTACTGGGAGCAGCGTTACGGCATCGAGGTGGACGAGAGCCGGAGCCTGGCAGCTCGCCGGGCGGACATAATCGCCCGCCGCGGCGCCCGTGCTCCGATGAACCCGGAACGTTTCAAAAGGATTCTTGAAGCAACAACGCAATGTGACGTGGAAATTAGAGAGTATATCGCACCGTATACTTTTGGCGTTTATCTGAAAGCAGATGATGCGGAGGAAGTAAATGTTCTTCGCATTGTAAAGCAGATAAAGAAAATTAAACCGTCGCATTTGACATATCGCCTATCTCTGCTGTATCAGCCGAAAACGAAGCTCGCGTATATTTCCGGGAAATTATACAATGTTAATGCATCCTGCACCATCCGGCTGCCGGGTGTGATTCAGCCGCGAACCGTTGGAGCTACGGCATACACCGCCGGAGCTGCTGCATCGGCAAGGATGATGGCGGAAGTTAAGCTGCCGGGAACCATCGGCCCGAAAACCATAAGCGCGCGGGCGTTTGCCGCTGGCAGGCCTGCGAACGCGCGTGAAACCATCACAATCAAGATTGGAGGACAGACAACGTGAGTTGGGAAAAATCCAGTTACACGAAAGCCGGTGCCGCCCTGCTGTCGGAATCTCTCTCCGGCGGCGCACTGACCATTACCCGCGCCGCGAGCGGCACCGGCTCTGTTGACACCGACCTGTCGGCAGAAACCGCAGTCAGCGGAGACACACACGAACTGTCCTTGCTGGGCATTGAAACCGTCACGGACGACGGCAAAACCGCCCGCAAGGTCAGCATTCAGGCCACCGGTGCAGCAGATACCTACGTTATGCACCAGATCGGAGTTTTCGGTGTCCTGAATGACGGAACTGAAACGCTCCTGTTCCTGATGCAGGACGAGCGCGGCATTGAAGTTCCTGCCGCAAGCACGAACTCCGAGTTTTCGTTTGAAATCGCCGTTTTGCTGGCTGTTTCGGCAGAAGCCAACATGTCCATCGCCGTTGACCCTCAGGTGCAGGCGTTGATGAAGTTGGTCAAGGCCGAGATCGAGAAGCACAACGCCGACGCCAGTGCCCATGCGGCGACTATCACGGCAGCGGTCAGCGCAGCCGTGAAGAACCTGTCTGAATCCGGGGAAATCCTGAACGAAGAACAGGTAAAGGCTCTTATCAAGGAGCAGGTGGACGGCGGCACAGGCGGCGGCTACTATGGCTCCTACAAACTCACCCTTGCAGCTGACGAGTGGAAGCCCGCCCGCAGCGAGGATGATTACGAAAACGCTGGCGGTATGGATTACTACCAGTGCATTTATGATGCAGAACTGTCGGACAGCACCAGCGAGCTTGTACCCGTTGGCGTTGTATCTCCCGGCAGCTTCTATACTACGACCAAAGCGGGCGTCCTGAACGGGTGCGAAACGCATGATGGTTTCATCAGATTTTTCGCTCAGCGCATCCCGGAAGCAGATATTCAGGCGACCGTAACCCTGTTCGGGAAAGGAGATGGTTCGGGTGAAACCGGTAGCGTAAGCATCGGTCAGGGCTTGAAGCGCGACGCAAGCGGCGCTATTGCCGTCCGCATCGGCGAAGGCCTTGACTTCGACAGCGCAAACGCGCTGACTGTCCGCAAAGAAACCGTTATGACGAGTGAAGACCTGCTGAACGAGGAAGAAACGCAGCAGGAAATCGTTGATATGCTGAAATAATTTTAGGAGGACACTACTATGTCTAAGCAGATTTCTACCAAGACCACCATCCGCAACCTGACCGCCGAGATCAAGAAGACCTTCGTTAAGAAGGGCGCCTTTACCCCTGTGCAGGCCGCAGCTAACGCTGCCATCAAGTCTCTTGGCGTTGACGGCAATACCGTGAACTTCTACACCTCTACCGACAAGAGCGGCACTGCTGCTTTCTCCGTTGACTTCCCCTCTGAGCTGTTCCTCGACCAGACCAAGACCACCTTCGTGGCCAAGTTCAAGTTCGATGCTGCGACCTACCCCGGCGCTACCGACCCCAAGCTGGACGGCAAGCCCGTCATGGTGCTGGCCGTCAAGGGCGAGAACCCGGACTCCTGCACCTACTCCTTCTTGAGCATGGCCGCTCTGGTCGATACCTATAAGGCCAAGGTCACTGGCAAGGACGCATCCACCACCGTTACCATCGCTGGTTATGAGGTGGATGTCAAGGTCAATGTTTCCGCTGCTGCCGGCAACGCCTTGGTTCTGAAGGACGATGGTCTGTATGTTCCCACCCCTGAGGAAGTGGACATCTCCGGCAAGGCCGATAAGGCCACCGGTGCCACCACCGGCAACTTTGCTGCGCTGGATGGCGAGGGCAATCTGACCGACAGCGGCAAGAAGCCTGCGGACTTCGTGGGCGCCGAGGCTGGCAAGCGCCTGATGAGCGATGCCGAGGGCGAAAAGCTGGCCGGTGTCTCTGAGGGCGCAACCAAGACTGCCGCCAGCTCCACCAACGGCAATGTGAACATCGACGGCAAGGAAGTCGTCGTGTACACCGAGCCGGAGAATGTTCTGCACGACGAGGACGTGGAGGACTTCTCCGCAGAGGAGATCGCCGCTCTGCTGGCTGACGCTGACTAAGACATGAGGAGGTAAGCTCTATGGCAAAAGCGAAGGTCAAAACGCTTTTGGGCACAGGGCTTGCCGCGCTTTGCAGCCACATCAAGCAGTGCAACACCGCACTCGGAGACCTTTCCGAAGCAACGGCAAACGGATTCGAGGAAACCGATGACATCCTGCACGAAAAGCAGGATGTCACGGCTGCGGTGTCTTTTACGATTCCGGTCGATGGCTGGGGCGAGGATGATTCCTCCCCCGGCTATTTTTATTGTGACATCCCCATTGCGGGCCTGTTGGCTACCGACATTGTGGATGTTACGGTACTGCCGGAATTTTACGATGTGGCGGGTGCGGTGGGTTTTATTGCGACCGAAAGCCTCGAAGGAAAGCTGCGGCTGAGGGCCGCCAAAGCTCCGACCGAGAAAATTTCTGCACAGTATCACATTACAAGCACCGTGAAATACACGGCTGCACAGGAAGGGGGAACCTAAATGGCATACGGTTCTTTTAACGCAGGCCCCGGCAAGGCGCCGGATGAAGATGTTGTCCGCACTAACCAGATCGGCGTGCCGGGCGGCATTGCCACGCTGGATGCTGACGGCCATTTGACCGAATCGCAGCGTCCGGCGGTGGACGCATACACCAAGGCTGAAACCGACCAGCGCATCAGCGCGGCCGTTGACAACCACAACGGTGCGGAGAACACCCACAGCGACATCCGTGCCAGTGTGGCAGCTATGAACGCCAGCATCAAGGCCATTGAGCTGAAGTTCGGCACAAACGTGACGAAAAATCCTTTTTCCGCCACGTTCAGCAGCCTTGACGGCCTGACCGTCACCGGCGTGTGGAACGCAGAACAGGCGAGGGTGGAGTTCTGATGGCTGAAACATTCAAGGTCGGCGCGAATGCGCGGGAGCTGTTGCGCTACACTCAGAGGGCAACCCGCATCGTCACCGATGACATCAGCCGGAGCGATGCCCGGAAGATCATCCAGAAAGTCGCGGCGCTCGAAGATGTGCGCGACATCCAGAAGGTGTGCGGCACTGCCGTCCATGCACTCGACACACGGGACAGGGAGGGCTTTTCCAAGAGCACGTTCCGGCTGTATGGCGAGGGCATCCGGCTGACCGCCCGGCAAATCCTGCTGGATGCACACGCGGCGAATAACGTCAATTTCCAGACCGACTACGACAAGCGCGTTGAGAAGATTGGCGCAGTCGTGGACGGCTGCTCTCTGCTGCTGGAATACCTGACCATCTGCACGGAGGAAGGTATCATCAGCGCGAAGAAAGCCGGTATCTGGACAAAGAAGGTCACGGACGTAAAATACCCGGCGATGAAGTGGCTCACGTCGGAACGCGGACGTGCCGAAAAACTCCGGGCAGAAGCGGAACGGAAGCGGCTGACCGAACAGGCTGCCGCCCTGAAAGCTGTCCTTTACCCGGAACCGTAAACGCACAGCGGGCAACCGCTTTGCATAAAGGGTGCGGTTTGTTTGTCTGACGCTGCCATTTGGTGGCTGCGCTCTCCGAACACCAACAATAACAACAACGTCTGGAACGTCAACACCGATGGCTCCAACAACAACAACTGGTACAACAACTCCTATGGTGTTCGCCCCGCTCTGATGGAACCGTGTGACGAGTAGGCATAAGCTGAAAGCAGTGCGCCCATCAAAGGAAACCGCATCCTGTCGCTTGCCGATGCAGGCAAGTGATAAATACATCCCGCTGAGGTGGGCCATCCCTGCCGGATGCAGCCCACTACCGCAGCAGCGAACCAGCGGAGGGTCATTTTGACATACGAAGAACTGTGCAGCTTTGAGGTGCTTTACAAAGCCTACCTCGAAGCCCGGAAGGGAAAACGCAGCAAGGGCAAAACAATCGAGTATGAATCCCATGCATTGGCTTGCACGGAAAAGCTCTCCCGTAAGCTGGCTGTCTGCAATGTGCGGCAGCCAGACGGGAGCATCCGGCAGCAGATACGCTATGTGCCAAGTAAGTTTGAGGTCTTTGCCGTCTACGAGCCGAAGCGCCGCATGGTACACGCCCCCGCATTTGTGGACAAGGTGGTGCTGCACGCTCTGGTCGATAACATCCTGTATGACGCCCTGACAAAGAGCTTTATCCGGGACAGCCACGCCAGCCAGACCGGCAAAGGCACAGACGACGGCCTGATGCGCCTGAAAACCCACATGGTGGACTATTACCGCCGTGAGGGCCACGGCGCGGACGGCTGGGTGCTGAAAGGCGACGTGCGGCATTTCTTCGCCAGCATCGACCACCGGAAGCTAAAACGCAAGCTCAAAGCCGTGCTGGATAAGCGCGGCGTTGACCCGCGTGTCTATGAGCTGCTTTGCATCTACATCGACGTGATGGAGGACGGCTTGCCGCTGGGCTACCAGACGAGCCAGCTTTTCGCCCTCATGTTTTTGGACGAGTTCGACCACATCATCAAAGAAAAGTACCGCATCAAATACTATGGCCGATACATGGATGATTTCTACATCATCTGTTCGGACAAGAAGAAATTGCAGTGCATTCTCCGGGATGTTCGGGCGCTCATGGACAGTTACGGCCTTGAGCTGAACCAGAAAACCGCCATTTTCCCGCTGCGGAACGGTATTGATTTTCTGGGATTCCATAGCTACCTGACCGACACCGGCGCGGTCATCCAAAAGCTGCGCCGGGATAGCTCCAAGCGGATGAAGAACAAGATCAGATATTGGGAGACGGCATACCCCGCAGGCGAAGTGACCAAGCAGGAAATCCTGCGGAGCTTTGATGCGTGGGATGCCCATGCCGCCCATGGTGATACTTACTCTTTACGCCGCAAGTACGCTGACCGGCTCGAAAAATTGCTTGACTGTAAAATCCCTATCCATCGAAAAATCAACTCGAACAAACTCGCGCGTGACAGACGGCGGGCGAGGCAATGCCGCTGCATCTACAAGAAGCAGCACAAAGCCCTGTCCCTCTCTGTATCGCAGAACACGCGGCCTGCGGAGATCATGCCGTGGGCCTGAACGAAAACAAGGAGGTAACAATGGCAAACGTAAAACTGGGCACAAAAGCCGTTGGCAGCATTGTCAAGATCAAGGTCAACGGCGCGTCCAAAGATTTTATTGTCGTGCAGCAGGGAAACCCGAATACCAGCACCTATGATTCGAGTTGCGCCGGAACGTGGCTGCTGATGAAGGACATCTACACAACGTCCACGTTCGACAACAATAACTCCTACAAGGATTCCAGCATCCACACATACCTGAACGGAACGTTCTACAACCTCATCGACAGCAACATCCGGGCAGCTATTAAGCAGGTGAAAATCCCGTACCAGAACGGCACTGGTTCCGGCGGCAGCCTTGCCACCGGCTCCAACGGCCTGAGCACCAAAGTGTTCCTGCTGTCTGGTTATGAGGTTGGTTGGACGACCAGCGACAACGGCTATTTCCCGAAGGACGGTGTGAGGCTGGCATACTTTGGCAACAGCTCCAGCGGTAACAGCAAGCGTATTGCATACAATGGCAGCTCCGCTGCCATTTGGTGGCTGCGCTCTCCGCGCACCAGCGGTAACGCCGTCGTCTGGTACGTCAGCACCGATGGCTCCGGCAGCTACAGCTGGTACGACATCTCCTATGGTGTTCGCCCCGCTTTCATTCTTCCCTCTACACTCGTGGTCTCTGACGATGGCACGGTCAGTGTCAACACTGCACCTACCGTCAGCACGGACGGCGCAGCTCTGGGGCAGAAGAACGCGGCCTTTGCGTGGAAGTACACCGTCAGGGATGCCGACGGCGACACCTTGACCATCGCCGAAAAGCTGGACGGCAAGACCACCAAGACCCGCACCGGCGTTGCCAGCGGCACGGCCCTGACCTTTGAGCAGACGGCCAGCGCTGCCGGATTCCAGCGCATCCTGAACGGCAACCACACCATCACCGTTGAGGTGAGCGACGGCAAGGAAACCGTCAGCACGTCCGCGACCTTTACCAAGGCCGTCCACGCCGCAAGCGTGACGCTGGCTGAACCTCTGACCGTGGAGGGCGACATCACCGTTGCCGTGCTTCAGGTGACCGGCTCCATCCCCGATGATGCAAAGTTCAAAGCCGAAATGACCAACAACGCACTCGACAGCTCCCCGGTCTGGCAGGATGCCACGACCGAGGTAAAAAAAGGCGTGAACATCGTCTTTGAGAATAAGACCGCCACCAACGGCGCGGCGTTTAACTTCCGCGTTTCCATCAGCCGCGGTGCATCCGGCACTGGCGGCTACATCGAAGCCGTCTCCGGCGCATTCCAGTAAGGAGGACAGTCACAATGATTCAGTGGAGAAAGGACAATCTGCCCACCCGGCAGGAGAAGGAAGCCGCAGCCAAGAAGCAGCAGGAGCACGAACAGTTGCCCGACCGTGTGGCTGAAATGGAAGATGCCCTGTGCGAACAGGACGCGGCCAACGAGAAGCGCTTGACCGACATCGAAACCGCGCTGTGTGAGCTGGACGCAGCGCTGAACAAGGAATAAGGAGGTATCACCATGAACATTATCTGGGCAAACCGCCTGATTGCAGGCACTAAGACTTGGGCAGAGATGCCCGCATCCCGCCGCGTTGGCGTGAAGAAAGTTCTGGCCGAGCGCGTAAACAAGGGCGAGATCACCGCCGAGGACTACAAGAACATCACGGGCGAAGACTAT